>Ga0209972_10000639_pt1 | contig 34742 bp, 31 predicted proteins | sample NOAtaG_7_FD_187302 | JGI IMG/M metagenome (GOLD analysis project Ga0209972, IMG submission 187302) | Freshwater lake microbial communities from Lake Erie, under a cyanobacterial bloom - NOAA_Erie_Diel1S_2200h metaG (SPAdes) (version 2) | ecosystem: Environmental > Aquatic > Freshwater > Lake ...
GCTATCCAAGTTTTTAGTAATTCGGGTAACACAAGCCCTCGCTGCTCTTTCCATGAGTTCTATGGAAGCAATAGGTTCGTTTTTGATGGTATACTCATCAGCAAACGTTAATTGATCTTTATTTAGGATAAACATGATGTGTTAATGGCAAGCGCAATCATCATTGCAATTGGATTTAGAACTTGGCTTAAATAATTTTTTCACCAGAAAAAATACCGCTAAGCCAAGTAATGAAAATGCTATGATGTATTGAATCACTGAGCCAAAGGTAATTATTTTATAGGAGGGTAACTAGACTTGGTGTTAGTTATTTTGAAACTATAATTTTTTTAACAACAGTATTATATTCCGTTTCTAAGTTAACAAAATACACACCATCTTGAAATTGACTTAAATCAACTGTTTCGAAGTTAGTTCGACTCATATAAATTTTTTGACCCATTGTATTCGTTACAATAATGAATTTGATAGGCGCTTCTGAATTATTCATGATACGTAATTTGCCATTTGTGGGATTTGGGAAAATCACAATATCCTCTAAGGTGGTGTCACACGAATTTACGTTAATAAGTTTAGAATAATCAAAGCTACCATCAGTATCAACCTGTTTTAAACGATAGTAAACCATTTTATTACTCATTTTTTCTGCACTCACTTCGTATTTTTTTTCTGTTGTGGAAGTTCCGCTTCCTTTTTTTGTAGCAACAACTTCCCAATTTATTCCATCTAAACTGCTTTCAATTACAAAGTAATCATTATTTATTTCAGTAGCAGTGGCCCAATTAAAAGTAACAATATTGTTATTACAAACAGCATTAAAATACAATAATTCAATTGGTAATGGATTAGCAGCAGTGTTTGAAGCCAAGGTAAAAGGACTAAATGCAGTTACAACGCCTGAGGATACAACTGTTCCTGTTATTGTACTACCGCCTGTTCCGCCATTACCTTGATCTTTCCACATACTGCCATTCCACCTCGCAACTCTGAGATCAGGCAAAGATGTAACCCCGCAGCTATTAGGGTCCCATGTCAGTGACACGGATACATTTGAGGTTCCAACAACTCTATTCAAAATCCAATATTCACAAATACTTATGTGATCTAAACTTGCGTCTTTGAGTGTATTTGTATAAGTTGGGTGTGGGTTTGAATAGAAATATTGCGCATCAAACTGGTCGGTTACTGCGCTTGGAGCCGATATAAATATTGCTTGATAATCATTATTATCTCCAACTGGAAAAGCAAAAGCATCATTACCAACTTTTTTAACCAAGCCATCAACATGGCTTAATGTAGAAGCATTGGTAGCAGTAGCATTATCTAATATGGCGATGGTGCCCGAATTTGTAACAATACCAGTTTGGAAATCAATATTGTTGGAAACACTATGCGTACCCGAACTTACAAGAACATTAAAACTATTAGAAATGACAGCTTTGTAAAATGTTTCAGGGGCAGTGCAAGAAATAGTATTTGCTGAAGTACAACCTAAAAACTTTACTGTGCTAGTGTTAGGAGTAAATGATCCTTGATTGGTCCAATTTCCATATACATCTAAAGTATTAGATGCACTAATTGTGAGGGATCGTCCAACACCAATTGTAATGCTGTTTACTAATGCATTTGTAGAAATAACGGGATTATTGGTGCCAGCAGTAATTGTTGCAATTTTGTATTTGTCAGGAACACCATTACTCCAGTTTGTTGAAGTATTCCAAACATTGGTGGTTCCAAGCCAATTTGTTGTGGTTACGCCCGGCAATACAATCGTAATTGCGTTAGAGGTATATGTACTGGCGCTGCATCCATTAATGCTTGGTGTAATTACGCATGTAATAACATCATTGTTTGCAAGAGATGTATTTGTGTAGGTAGAAATATTTGAACCTACATTCACATTGTTAAGTTGCCATTGATATGTTGGCGATGGACCTGCATTTGTTGCTATCACAGAAAAAGTGCTTAAATAACCATTCGAAACTTTAACGTTAGAAGCAGTACCTCCTACATCTTCAATTGATAAGTCAACAAATAAGGTAGCCGAAGGAACAACCAAGCTTGTATAAAGCAACCCATTGTTTTTGTAATATTTAATCACATTGTTTTCGTTGGCAATTTTTAAAACATCGCTTGCTGCATAAGCACCAAAGCCGCCAATATCCGCACCAGATTGGTAAATACGAAGCTGCCCGTTGTTTTGTAAAAAGAAAGCAAACTGAATCGAGGCAAAACTGGTGCTGCCATCAGTTGAACTCAACCCAATCATTCTATCGCGATTCGTTTCGGCAACGGTTGTTTGCATATAACCATTGGTGGTTACCGATTGATAAGAAAATGCGTTTCCATCCCAAACACCATTACTTTGAATTTTTGCAACATTGTTGGTTGAAATGGTGTTATTAGTAATGGAAGATAATCGCCAAACTACATCTTCAATTGCCTCTTTACAAACACTGGATATTGGTGTTCCAGTTATGTACAATTCATTTAATAGCGTTTGATTAATATCACCAATGGTAATTTGGTTAGAGGTGTATGTGCTGGCGCTACAACCATTTACACTTGGCGTTAACACACAAGTTATAACATCGGTATTTGCTAATGTTGTGTTTGTGTAACTGGGAACGTTTGACCCTACGTTTACATTATTCAATTTCCATTGGTAAGTTGGTGAAGGACCAGCGTTTGATGTAACAGCGGTAAACGTACTGATATTTCCATTTGACACTTTTACGTTTGTTGCCGTTCCGCCTACATCTTCAATCGACACATCCACAAATAAGGTAGCAGAAGGCACAACACCGCTAATATAAAGTGCTTGGTTATTTATATAGTACTTAATCACATTATTTTCATTCGCAATTTTTAAAACATCGCTTGCCGCATAAGCTCCAAACCCACCAATATCAGCACCAGATTGATAAATGCGGAGTTGCCCATTATTTTGTAAAAAGAAAGCGTATTGAATAGAAGCGAAACTGTTGCTGGCATCGGTGGCACTTAATCCTATCATTCTATCACGATTTGTTTCGGCAACGGTAGTTTGCATGTATCCGTTGGTGTTAACGGCTTGGTAAGAAAATGCATTCCCATCCCAAACACCGTCACTTTGAATTTTTGTAACATTGTTGGTTGAGGTAGTATTGTTGGTAATGGAAGATAATCTCCAAACAACATTTTGCACAGCTTCTTTACAAGCACTTGCCGCAGAGGTGCCGCTAATATAAAACTCGTTTAAAGCTGTTTGATTAATATCACCAATTGTAATTTGGTTGGAGGTGTACGTACTGGCACTGCAACCATTTACACTCGGTGTTAATACGCAAGTTACTACATCGTTGTTTGCTAAAGCGGTATTGGTATAACTGGGCACGTTTGATCCCACGTTTACATTGTTTAATTTCCATTGATAAGTTGGTGATGGACCAGCATTATTTACTTGTACACTAAATGATCCTGTATTTCCATTTGACACTTTTACGTTTGTTGCAGTACCACCAACATCTTCAATCGAAACATCCACAAACAAAGTGGCTGAAGGCACAACGCTACTAATGTAAAGCGCTTGTCCGTTTTTGTAGTATTTAATCACATTGTTTTCGTTGGCAATTTTTAAAACATCGCTTGCGGCATAAGCTCCAAACCCACCAATGTCTGCGCCAGATTGGTAAATGCGAAGTTGCCCGTTGTTTTGCAAAAAGAAAGCAAATTGAATAGAAGTGTAGCTACTATTCCCATCACTGGAACTCAATCCAATCATTCTATCGCGATTGATTTCCGCAACTGTTGTTTGCATGTATCCATTGGTATTTACTGATTGGTAAGAAAACGCATTTCCATCCCAAATACCGTTGCTTTGAATTTTTGTAACATTGTTGGTTGAAACGGTGTTATTAGTAATGGAGCTTGTTCTCCAACTAACATCTGTTAAAGCTTCTTTACAGGCGCTTGAGGCAGATACTCCTGTTAAATAAAAATCGTTGATCGTGCCAAATGCAGAATTTGTAATTGTTATGGCAGATGAAAGCGCGGTATTTGTTAAGCATCCAATAAGAGATGGAGTTATAACACACGTAATGGCATCGTTATTATTTAAAAGTAAGTTTGAGTATGAACTGGAGTTGCTGCCTACATTTATACTATTTAGTTTCCACTGAAAGCTTGGTGCAGGACCACCGCTTATCACTATGGCATTAAAACTTCCTACCTGACCATTTGCAATTTTTACATCATTTGCAGTACCGCCAACATCTTCAATCGAAACATCCACAAACAAAGTGGCTGAAGGCACAACGCTACTAATGTAAAGTGCTTGTCCGTTTTTGTAATATTTAATCACATTATTTTCGTTGGCAATTTTTAAAACATCGCTTGCTGCATAAGCACCAAAACCACCAATATCAGCACCTGATTGATAAATACGAAGTTGACCGTTGTTTTGCAAAAAGAAAGCGTATTGAATAGATGTGTAACTACTATTAACATCAGTGGCACTTAATCCAATCATTCTATCGAGATTGGTTTCAGCAACCGTTGTTTGCATGTATCCATTGTTTAGGATGAATTGTTGTGAAAACCCATTTCCATCCCAGTTGCCATTACTTTGAAGTTTTGTAATAGTGTTATTGGTGACGCTGTTATTAATTGTTCCGGCGGCTGTTGTATCCCAAATAACATTTTCGACAGCAACTTGGCAAGCAGACGAACTTGGACTTGATGTGATATAGTAATTGCCGAAATATGAAATGGTTGTGTGTTTAATCAGAATTTGATTTGAGTTCACTGTTCCTGTTGAGCAGCCTGCTGTGCCGTAAGTTAAATTACAAATAAGCACATCGTTTACCGCCAAGGATGTGTTGGAATAGTTTGGAGAGTTTCCCCCAACATTAACACTGTTTAATTTCCATTGATAGGTTGGACTTGCCCCTGCTAATGTAGATGTGGCAGTAAAATCTCCATTACTAACGTTAACTATCACAGCTTTTTGCAGAGTTGCTGTTGTATTTGTATAAAGCGATATGTCAGCTATAAGAGGTAAAGTTGGAGTAACGGTGCTTTTATAAATTAAAGTACTGTTTCTGTAGTAGTGAATGATTTTTTTTAGAACACGAACACGCAAGGTATCGCCAATAGAGTAAGCACCAAAGCCGCCTCTATCGGCCCCTGATTCATAAATTCGCATTTGGCCATTGTTTTGAAGAAAAAATGCAAATTGAATAGTAGTGTAATTGGCATCAGGATTTGTAGAACTTAATCCAAACATTCTATCTGTATTGGTTTGAGAAACTACTGTTTCAAAATGTCCGTTGTTAAAAACAGAAGCGGTAGAAGCTGCTCCAGCGTTCCAGTTATTACCACCAGCATTTTTTGTAATAGAATTACCTGTTGCAACTGAATTTAAAATATCCTTCCATACCACATCTTCACACGCTAAATAACAACCATAGGCTGGCGCACTTGGCGAGCTAGTAAAAAAACATTGCGAATAAATGTTTTGATTGAACAAAAAAACGATCAAACAGAAACCAATTCTATAGAATAATCTTTTCATGAAATAGAAAAATTTAATGATGCATAAATTTAGTAAAATTTTGCAAAAAATCCTAATTTACTAAGATGCTATAAAAAACATAACTATTTGATAATGATGTAATTGTGTGTAGTGATATATTACTGATAAAAGCTAAAAAAGCTTCTACTAATAATTTTGTAATGGCAAATCAATATAAGAAGCATTGCTTTTATTGTGATATACCTTAATATCACTCGAAATATAGTCCTTATCACTACAAGTGTAAGGGTTTACAAACTGTTGCGGGTTTCTATCAAACAAGGGAAACCAAGAGCTTTGTATTTGAACCATGATGCGATGCCCTTTTTTAAAGGTATGAGCCACATCAGGCAATTCAAAATTTACATCTTCAATTTTATTTGGTGTAAATGCTTCTGGGTTTTCAAAACTTTTCCTAAAACGCCCGCGCATAATTTCACCTCTCACCAACATTTGATAACCACCCAATACTGCTCCATCTTCATTGCCTTTGCAACAATAGGTTGAATCGTATTTAAAATCTTCTGGAAAAACATCAATTAGTTTAACCACAAAATCAGCATCTGTAGTAGAGATAGCTGTTTTTATAAATGCTTTTAAAGCACCTGCTAAAGTTATATCGGCTTCTAAAACTTCTGTTTTGTAAACAAGTACATCTGTTCTACGCGATGCAAAACGTTGGTCGTCGGTCATGTATTCACTCGTTCTTCTCAAATGCACATCTTCTGTGTAAGGCACTGGCTTATTTGGATTGCTAATGTAGTTGGAGAATGAATCATCTGTTGTTGGCTTCGTAAAAGATAAACTTTCGTTTTCGCCAAAATACAAGGCTTTGTAAGTAATGTTTTTTGGTGGCCACGCATCAAACGTATGCCAATTATTTTCTCCCGAGAAAAACACAGTAGCAACAGATAAATCGCTTACTGAACCTTTGTTTTTTAAGTAATAATTAAAAAATTTGGATTCAATAGTAGTTTGATAGTACTCAGATGTTTTACTTCCAAAACGAACATTGCCCAAATAGCCACCAGTGCCTCGGCTCCAGCCACCATGAACCCATGGCCCCATTACTAGTGAGCTTTTTGTTTGAGGTGATTGCTTGCTAATGGCTTTATATAAATTCCAAGCACCATAACAATCTTCTGCATCAAATAAACCACCAACAACCATTACAGGCGCTTTTATATTATAACATGCTCTGCGCGCATCTCTGTCTTTCCAAAACTGATCGTAATTGGGATGTTCGCTTAATTGTTTCCAAAAACGAATTGTATCGCTAAACATGGCTTCAAAATTTTTGAAGGCACCCACTTTTAAAAAGAACTCGTAATTATCTTTGCTTGTGTATTTATAACCTGGTAAACCTTTGGTGGTGGGTTTTGGACGAGGCAAGCCAAAAGAAGAATAAAAACTAAAAGCATCCATCATGGCAAAAGCACCATTGTGATGAAAATCATCTCCCAAAAACCATTCGGTAACTGGGGCTTGCGGACTAACTGCCTTTAAATTTGGGTGATTGCTTAGCGCCGTCATGGTGGCGTAAAAGCCAGGATAAGAAATTCCAAAGGTACCAACGTTACCGTTATTGTTTGTGTTTTTAATCAACCAATCAATGGCATCATAAGCATCGGTACTTTCATCAATATCTTTTTTACTTTTTTTATTTTTTACAAATGGCCTTACATCTTCGTAAGTTCCTTCGCTCATGTATTTACTGCGTACATCTTGAATTACCAAAATATATCCTTCTTTAATGTATTCTTGCCAATAGCTATTAAATAATCGAGGAGAAATAGCCCCTTCGCCATAAGGCGAGCAAGAATAGGGAGTACGGACAATTAAAATAGGATGTTTTTCTTTTTTATCTTTTGGCTCGTAAATGGCAGTAAATAATTTTACGCCATCCCGCATCGGCACCATCTTTTCTATTTTGGTGTAATTCGCTACAATCCATAAACTATCAATTGTGCGGGCAGAAAGCTGTGTTGTAATAAAAGCAACAACAATAAAAATGTGTTTAAACAAAATGCTCATGAACTAAAATGGATCTTCTATATCATTGCGTTTAATGTCGGTTGATTGATCATCTACTTTATCCCAATTTTTTGAAGAAACTGTTTTGGTATTTTGCCCGTTTAAAAATTCAGTATTTTGTGGCAGAGCATTTCCATTACCTTGTTGGTACATGTTGTCTTGGCCATCGGTATAATCAAGATCAGTAAACTTTGCAAACTGCCCAATAAATCTGAGCTTAACAGTTTCTAAAGCACCATGACGGTTTTTAGCAATAATAATTTCTGCTTTGTTTTTTGTAGGCTCATTGTTTTCGTCAAACTCAATACCGTAGTATTCCGGACGGTAAATAAACATTACCATATCCGCGTCTTGCTCTATCGCTCCCGATTCACGAAGGTCACTCAGTTGTGGACGTTTACTTCCACCAGGGCGATTTTCAACCTGACGACTTAATTGTGAAAGTGCAATGATAGGGATCTCTAATTCTTTAGATAAACTTTTTAAACCTCTAGAGATATTACTGATCTCTTGTTCGCGATTTCCTTTGCTGTCTGGTCCACCACTCATCAATTGTAAATAGTCGATAATGATCAATTGTACATCTTGATTTTCCTTTAATCGACGTGCTTTAGCGCGTAATTCGAAAATGGAAAGAGCGGGAGTGTCATCAATAAATAGTGGGGCAGTAGATAATTTTTTGATACGCTCGTGCAATTGCACAAACTCATGGTTATCTAAATTTCCTTTTAAGATCTTATCTTGTGCAATTTCAGTTTCACTAGAGATCAAACGTTTAACTAATTGCAAACTGCTCATCTCTAAAGAGAAAATAGCAACAGGTTTATTGAACTCCACTGCAGCGTTTTTTGCCATCGTAACCACAAAGGCCGTTTTACCCATTCCGGGTCTTGCTGCAAGAATATGCAGGTCTGACTTTTGCCAACCACCCGTAATTCGATCTAATGCTATAAAACCACTAGGAACACCAAGTAAACCATCTGTTTTATTGGCAGCCGTTTCTATTTCTTCAATAGCTTTTGAGATCAAGGTGCTCATGCGGTCATGCTGCTTACGAACATTGCTGTCTAAGATCTCGAAAATATTTTTTGTTGTTTCGTCGAGTAATTCAAAAACATCAGTGCCATCTTCATATGCTGTTTTGATGGTCTCGGTGCTAATGCGGATCAATTCGCGTTGTAAATATTTTTGTGCAACAATACGCGCGTGAAATTCGATATTGGCAGAAGATGCAATGCGGTTTGTAAGTGATGAAACATAATAAGCGCCACCAACAAATTCTAATTCGCCGGTGCGTTTCAATTCTTGAGTTACTGTTAATATATCTACCGGTTCAGAACGGTTGAAGAGCGCCACCATGGCGCCAAAAACTTTTCCATTTTGTTCTTTGTAAAAAGCTTCGGGACTTAATAGATCAATTACGGTGCTTAGTGCGTCTTTTTCTAGTAGCATGGCCCCTAGAACTGCTTCTTCGAGGTCAACTGCTTGTGGCTGTATCTTTCCTATTTCCGGGTTACTTCCTGTTGGTAGAGAGTAAAGTCTTTTTTTGGTTTTATTTTGGTTATCCTGGCTCATAAAAAATTAAGGGACGATAAAAGTGCGATTATTTTGCCTTGTATTAAATTTACGAAATGCTTGTTTTGTTTGATAAAATGTGCATAACAATATTTAGGTGCATCTACCTGCACGCTATCAGTGGCTTAGCGGGTAGCACGGCTGTTCATAACTGCCCTCCACAGTTTTTAACACAAGCTATGTTAGATAATTGTTAATTAGATAAAGATGTTAAGGCTCAGGCGCTTAATATTAAAAAAGATTTTTGGCCTTGCTTATTTGTTTTTTTGTTATCTATGTTGGGTAAAATTTTTTTGTTCCAATGAGAGTCTTACTTGCCGATAGCAACCATAATATTTTGCACGAAACCTTGATCGCTTCGGGTATTGAATGCGATAAGTTTTGGGATAAAACCAAAGAAGAGCTCATTTCAATTTTACCAAACTATGATGCCGTTGTACTACGAAGTAAATTCAAGATCACAAAACAGATCATTGATGCTTGCCCAAATTTAAAATGTATTGGCAGAGTAGGGGCCGGCATGGAAAATATTGATGTTGCTTATGCTACTCAAAAAGGCATTAAATGTGTTCACGCCCCCGAAGGCAATATGGATGCTGTAGGTGAGCATGCGTTAGGGATGTTGTTGATGCTTTTAAATAATATTAAAAAAGCTGATGCCGAGGTTAGAAAAGGTATTTGGGTAAGAGCCGACAATCGCGGCGTTGAATTAAAGCATATGACCATTGGCATTATTGGTTATGGATTTATGGGAAGTACTTTTGCACAAAAGTTAACGGGCTTTGGTTGTGAGATACTGGCTTATGATAAATTTAAAACAGGTTTTGGAAATAAATATATTAAGGAAACACACATGCAAGAGATCTTTGAGAAAGCTGACATAGTTAGTTTGCATGTACCTTATAATTCTGAAACACATTATTTAGTTAATACGCATTTCATTGATAGTTTTAAAAAACCAATATATATCATCAACACCGCACGTGGGAAATGTTTAAATACTGCCGACTTAGTTGAACGTATGAAATCAGGAAAAGTGTTGGGCGCATGTTTAGATGTTTTGGAGTATGAAACAGTTTCTTTTGAAGCGCTTGATCAAGAAAGTTTCCCTGAACCTTTTAAATTTTTGATCGAAAGTGATAAAACTATTTTAACACCACATATTGCAGGTTGGACGCACGATAGCAATTATAAAATGAGTAAAGTAATTGCTGAAAAAATGGCTAAGGCTTTAAAAGGAACTTGATCAGAAAGGTGTTACGATCTCAGGCGTCATGATCTCTTCAGTTTTGTTGCCCTTTTGATCAACCATGTAGATCTTATATTTAAAATTCTTGTATTTTTCGTCGCTTCTCCAACCAACAAGCGTAATGGTTATTTGGCCTTTGATCGGTTGATCTTTTGACAATTCACTGGGGCGAACAACAGTATAAGCTAATGGCCTGTCATTATAAATGGTGGTATCCGGCCTTGGAGGATTAGGTATGGTTAAAGGCCATAAGGCTGGTTTAAAAGAGCCATCAGTGTCTTTGTAATAGAACCACGCAAAGAAATTATTGTTTTTTGTTCCTTCTTCTGCAAAAATATCACCGTCGCCATCCGTGTAATTTATAGTGAGGTATGCAATATCTTCATTGTCGGCAACAAAGTTCTCGTACGCAATAGTTGGAATAGGATTGGTGTTCGAGCGTTTAACGCACGACATTAAGCTCAACAGACCAAAAAATAATATAAACGCCTTTAAATTCATTCCATTAAATATTACCTAAATTTACAAAATAAAATGCTTGGTATAAAATGTTTAATGATATAACGGATATTTTTAAAATTAATTGTGAGGAGGACTTTAAAAAAGTGGCTCTCAGAGTATTCCGTTATCAATTTCACAATAACCCTGTATACAAAAAATGGGCTTCCGGATTTATCAGTTCAGAAAATGAAGTAACCGAGCTTACGCACATTCCCTTTTTGCCCATTGAATTTTTTAAAACACAAAGTGTTGTTTGTCAAGAGGCGAGCAATGCGGAGGAGGCTCATGAAGAAAAAGTGGTTTTTACCAGTAGTTCAACTACATCACAGGTTCCCTCAAAACACATCGTAAAAGATCTAGATCTTTATGAGCGATCATTTATTAATTGTTTCGAATTGTTCTTTGGCAAGGCTCAAAACTATTGTGTGCTTGCGCTTTTACCCGGTTATTTAGAAAGAAGCGGATCGTCTTTGGTTTACATGTGCAAAAAATTGATCGAACTTTCGGGGCACAAACAAAGTGGTTTTTATTTGCGCGATCTGGATGAATTAGTGGCGGTGATAAACCAACTAAAAGCTTCAAAACAAAGAACGATCATTTTAGGTGTTTCTTATGCGTTATTAGATCTAGCAGAAAAAAATGTTGAGTTAAATTCGGATTTTACAGTTATAGAAACGGGTGGAATGAAAGGTACCAGAAAGGAAATGCCCAAGGAAGAACTACACGCTGAATTGAAAAGAAAATTAAAATTGGATACTGTTGCAAGTGAGTATGGGATGACAGAATTATTGAGTCAGGCATACGCCTTAAAAGACGGGCAATTTCAAAATCCACCATGGCTAAAGTTCATGATCAGAGATGTAAATGATCCCTTAAGTTATATTGCCCCAAATAAAACAGGAGGTATAAATGTGATCGATCTTGCAAATGTTTATTCGTGTAGTTTTATTGCAACGCAAGATCTAGGGCAAATAAATGACAAGAGCGAATTAAAACTAATGGGACGTTACGATAATAGCGATATCAGAGGCTGTAATTTAATGTTGAGTTAAATGGCCGAGCGAAAATTAGACCCCGATTTTTTTGAAATGGTTTATCAAGTGGCACGAATGATACCTAAAGGAAGAGTAACTTCTTATGGTGCCATTGCGCGTTATTTGGGAGCCCCCGGTGCCGCAAGAATTGTGGGTTACGCCATGAATGGGGCGCATTCACAAAAGAAAAAGGTTCCCGCCCATCGTGTGGTAAATAGTAAAGGTATTTTAACTGGCAAGCATCATTTTGAAACACCATTTGAGATGCAAGCGCTTCTAGAGAAGGAGGGGATGGTGGTAAAACGAGATACGATAGTTGATTTTTCTAAATTCTATTGGGACCCTGTAGTGGAATTAAAAATTTAAACTATATTTAATGTCAAATTAACCGTATGAAAAAAACATTAATTGTTGCAGTTGTTATAGCGAATGCTTTTATGGCTTGCAAAAAGGCTGACAGAGTATGTGAATGTTCTGTAACTAAAACAGGCACTTCTACCACAATGGCGGCATTAACCTTTTCACTTCCTCTTATTGGAAATGTGCCTATCATTGATACATCATTTGTAACATCAGTGTCTGATGTGTTTTCTTATGAAAGAACCTTGGTGGATGTTACTAAGAAGCAAGCAAAAAACAATTGTCTTGGTTATGAAGAGCCGTACAAGGATGTTACTACGAATTCAGCTCCTCCGCTCTTGTTAGTGACCACTGAAACCGGAAAAAAGGTTTACGATTGTCAGCTCAAGTAATTTATGGTTTAATTAACTGAAGTACAGATAGTTAAAATGATGTTTTTTGGCTCTTTGTGAGTACCAATTTTATTTATATCTTTGCCATCCTTAAAAAAACAAGTACAAATGCCAAAAATGAAGACAAATTCCAGCGCTAAAAAGAGATTTAAGGTGACTGGAACAGGTAAGATCAAGAGGAAACATGCCTACAAGCGTCACATTTTGACAAAGAAAGAAAAAGACCGTAAACGTGGTTTAGCAAAATCAGGTTTAGTGAGTAAAGAAGATTCTGGAAATGTTAAGATGTTATTAGCTATAGGAAAGTAAATTAAGATATTATCGGTTTAAAAAAACAAATGTTTAACCAGAGCTTCAGTAAATAAGAGTTGTTAACGCAACCACTGAAGATCAAAAACTAAAAAAGAAATGCCAAGATCAGTCAATCACGTAGCCAGCAAGGCTCGCAGAAAAAAGATCCTAAGACTAACAAAAGGTTATTGGGGTGCAAGAGGTAACGTTCTTACCATTGCAAAAAACACATTAGAAAAAGGTTTAACTTACGCGTACCGCGATCGTAAGAACAAAAAACGCAACATGCGTTCACTTTGGATCCAACGTATCAATGCAGGTGTTCGCGAACACGGTTTAAGCTATTCAGAATTCATTGGAAAGTTAAATGCTAAAGGTTTAAAATTGAACCGTAAAGTATTAGCCGACCTAGCTATGAATCATCCTGAAGCGTTTACCGCTGTAATAAATCAGGTAAAGTAATATCAAGTATACAAATTGAAAAGGCCCTCCTGTAAAGTGGGGCTTTTTTTATTTACTAATTTTCAGATATTTGATAAAACGAAATTCAAATGGAAAAATATTTACAATACTTATTGATCATTTTAAGCTTAACTTTTAATATAAGCAAATTGAGCGCACAAGCATTTACCATTGGTTCGCCAAGCAATGATTACACAATTACTTGCGCAAATCCTGTAGTGACAATGACCGCTAACGCGGGAACTGCTCCTTTTTCCTATACGTGGACCGGTCCCTCGGGAACGCTTACAGGTAATAGCGTTCAGATAAATGTTCCCGGACCGTGGGCTTGCACCGGTAGGAATACTGTAACCTCGTATAGTAATCAGCTTTCATTCATGGTTTACTCAAATATGCAACAACCAACAGTAGTAGTTACGCCAACAGTAAATAATATTACTTGTGCAGGTAGCTCGGGTTGTTTTACCTTAACAAGTAATTTAGGCCCAAACGTAACAACAAATTGGTTTGCTGTGATGGGCGCTAATTCGGTTTATGTGGGAGCTGCGCAAGGAACAATAAATATTTTTTGTCCTTCGAGTCCAGGTGTATATTGGGGAGAATCTATAAGTAATGTAACAGGGTGTAAGGCAACAAAATCTGTTCAAGTAACGGCATCAGTTGGAGTACCTATGTTTACGGTTACAAGTCCAACAAATTTTACATTAGGTTGCGGATCTACCAGTGTTACCAGTATGCAAGTATCACAAGTGATCACCTCGCCAGTTGCTAGCGTGACAACAACTTATGCATTTATGTCACCGCCAGTAACATCAACGCCAACAACATTCACCGTCAATCCTAATTTGAATAATATAACCATTCCGGGAACGTATGTAGTATATGTAAAAGATATAAATAACAATTGTGTTTCTTCGCAATCTTTTTCCGTCCTCCAAAATACAGTCACACCAAATGTATATTGCTTACAACCGCTCTCTTTAGTTGATTGTAAAAACACAAGTATGGTTTTAACAGGAATTAGTAGTAATACAAACACAACTATAACTTGGACAATTCCACCAACAAATTCAGTTAATCCAACACCTTCGCAAACTGTAAACATAAATCCTTCTTTACCTAATGCTTCCACAATGTTAACGTCACTTGGTTTTTATAGTGTTGGGGTTACTGATAATAATTCACAGTGCAGAAACACCCATACGGTGCAGATTATTCAGGATCTGCGTAAACCTATATTTACAATTGCAAATCTTACTAATTCCGTGATTAGTTGTAGTAACCCAAGCGTTACTCTTTTGCCTATAATAACACCGACTCTAGCGGTAGCGCTTGTCCCAACTTACACATGGTATCCGCCACCATATACGACAGGTTATCCGGGAACTCAATACGACTCTTACACACCGGGAACGCATTCTGCTATTTCAACGTCAGGTGTAAATGGATGTACAATTTCGGCAACATATAATATTGCTTCTGACAATAGCATTGGTGCTTTTGGAGGTATAATTGGTGTATCATGTCCTATTGCAACTGCGGTAGTTAGTCCAACATTTGTAACAAGCGCTTCAAATTTAACGTTTACATGGACTGGTCCTCCAGGGGCAATTTTATCACCGGTTAATCAAAGCACCATTTTAGTAAATGCTATTGGCGTTTATTCATGCGCCATTACAAGTTTGTCAAATAGTTGTAACTATACAATATATTGTTCGGTTCAATGCGCTAATGGTTTATTAAGTCAAAATTTTTCAACCGAAATGATCTCTGTTTATCCAAATCCATCGAATGGAAAACTTAGTGTTGAATTATCTTTTGCAAACGCTCGCACCAAACTGACTGTTTTTGATGCCCAAGGCAAATTGGTATTCGAAAGCTCATTAATTAACAAGCTTAATAAAGTAGAAACTAACCTTCCAAAAGGCTACTATTTATATCGCATTTCAAGTGAAAATCAGGTCCTTAAAAAGGATAAACTCATCATTGAATAAACCAATTAGGCCCTTCACTCAGTAAGGGCCTTTTTTCCGCCGCGGCGGAGCCTTTATTTTTGTAAATTAGTGGGGCGAAAAACACCAATGAAACAAAATCACATAGTTACATCACTTTTCCTTTTATTAAGCTTGGCTAGTTTGGCTCAAGACAAAGTGAAATATTTTGATCTGGAGTATAATGGTTCACGCGTTGAAAATTGCAAGTATAATTCTATCAAGTTTTTAGACTCTAGAGAAGATACCAGCAACTTTGGAAGCTTGAGGGTAGGAGTGTTGGATAAAGAAGTGAATGTGGTTTCAAAAGAAAGTTTTGATACACAGTTAGGCGTGTTGCTTACCAAAATGAGTGGAGAAATTCCCGGAAATTCTCCAATACTATTTCAACTTCGCAGATTAAAATTTGTTGAGAAAGCAGAGGCCGGAAAAGGATTCGGTTATTGTTTTTTTAGAGCTAGTATTTTTTCATCACTTGGCCCCAACTATAAACTCATTTCTGCGATCGACACGTTCATGATCGTTGAATCTAAAAAGGAAGTTACTAAGCAGATCATTGATTACGCCAATAGAACAATTGTGAATTTTATTAGCAGTGCATTGGTAAAGGAGCCAATCGCAAATTCTAATTTTTCATTCAATGAAATTGTAAAGATCGATAGCATTGAAAAGGCAAAGATAAAAGTTTATACTACCGATGAATATGTAAATGGTATTTACCGAACATTTGAATCCTTTAAAGAACAAACACCTGATTACACTTTGTTCTCCATTACATTTGAAGATGGAGAGATCTCAGAAATTAAAGCCAAGAATGATAAAAATCGATTAAGAATCATAAGCTCTGAGGAAGTTTATGCCATTGTAAATAACGGTAAACCCTATATCTCAGCTGAGTTTGGTTATTACCCTTTAGTAAAGAATAACAACGATTTTTATTTCATTGGCGATGATAAAGTAAATTACATAAAGGCTCAAGTGGTAAAAAGCAATTCTATTTTTAATCCAACCGAATACGTTTATACACCGCTTCCAATTACTACCCAGTTCGAGATCAAGATCGATCATATGAATGGAAAATTCATGAGGGTGAAAGAGATCAAATAAGTTTTAAAGTTCAACCAAGTCGCTGAATTTCTTTTTGCCTTTTAAAAAGAAGCTGAATACAATACTGCCGTTATAGGTGTTTTTAAAGCGGGGTTCATAACCAACAAGCGCTTTTAGTTGTTTTCTTTTCTTCAAAGTTTTTCCTAACGAAAAGTAGTATGCAAAATGCGCTCTTAAGATGGCAATGGTATGTTGAGGTTGTAAAGTAAAAAAGAATTTAGCGCCTGCTATCCCATCGAGGTATAAACGAACCCAAATTTTAAACCAAAGGCCTTTTGATGGATGGTCTTTAGTTAAGGTTATTAAACTATTTCTAAAATTCAGATACGTTTTGTGAGCGTTTTGTTTTTGTAAAGTACCACCACCAACATGAAAAACTTCACTCGTTGGATTAACATAGATCTTATAACCATAATTTTGCATACGCCAGCAAAGATCGATCTCTTCCATGTGTGCAAAATAATCACTGTCAAATCCACCGAGCTGCCAAAAAACGCTGGAGCGAACCATTAAGCACGCGCCACTTGCCCAAAATATTTGTTTCACATCGTTGTATTGGCCTTTGTCTTCTTCAAGATTGTCGAATATCCTACCTCTACAAAACGGATAACCATATTTATCTATAAAGCCACCCGATGCTCCGGCGTATTCAAACAGCTTGTTGTTGTTTTGATCCACTAATTTGGGTTGACACGCGGCAATTTTAGGATCACTGTCCATTAATTCCAATAATGGTTGAATCCAAGCGCCTCTTACTTCTACATCATTATTAAGTAAAATGTAATACTCGGCATCAACTTGTTTTAGAGCTTCGTTATAACCTCCTGCATAGCCGGTGTTGTTGGAGTTTTGGATGAGTTTTACATTCGGAAAATTATTCTTTAAAAAAGAAATGGAATCATCGGTACTTGCATTATCAGCAACAATAACCTCATGCGGAGCCGAATAAGTGATCACATCCTTAAGGAATTTTTCAAGAAATTTTTTTCCGTTATAATTTAAAATAACTACCGCTAATTTTTGCTGCATAATTATCTTGGATTATTAAAAAGATCCTCTAATTGTGTATTTGAAGTTCCCGGCGATTCATTATCCGGATCATGAATACCTTCATTCTGGCGTTTCATTACTTCATAACGCCATCGTGGATTGTTGGTCTCTCCTCTCATGTCGCTATGCTCTAATTTATAACATTCATCCGCGATGCTTTTATTTACAAATAGGAATTTACGATTTGTAAAGAACTGTCCATTTGTTTTATCATAGATGCGATAGTATTGCCATATCTCATAAGGAAATGTATTTTGATCGTTAGTTTGTACTGTACGCTGATTTGGCTTGCCATATTGCAAATAAACGCGACCTCTATCAGTAAAGTATCCTTTTTGTTTGCCGCATTTAAACAAAATGGCCGCTTCGTTCACGCTTTTAAGATATTCCATCCAAATTTTCATTGGATTTACTGAATCAGCTGCTCTGTCTTTCCAAAATTTAACCAGGTAATTTCGTAGTACCGTGGTGTCGCTCTTTAAGGTTTGATTTACTTGTCGCTCGCGTTCGATCATATCAGAAATTGGCCATAAACACTCTACATATATTTTAAGTGTGTCTTGGCTTTTCACACTTTGAAAATATTGCTCAACAGAATTGATGGCATAATTTCCGGATACGTATGTTTGAGGCACAAGTGTATTCTTTCGTTGGAAGAACATTTTTTCTTGAAGCTGTATGATGTTTTTTTCATCGCGCATCTCGATCACCAAATTGTAATTGCCAGAAGGGAGACTAGCGATATCCATTTGTGCAAGTAGCGGATTAACCGGTGCTGTGGTGAGTTTTCTAAAGCCTGAAAAAGGCTCAACTGCTTTTAAATTATCATTGTTCTCTAGGTAGTATTTGTAAACGAGTGTTTTGCCTTTTCCAAAAAAAGTATCTGTGTTGTAGGTTTCAAAATAAAACGCAAGTTTACTCTGCGACTCAGGATAATAATTAATGTTATAAGGAATAAGATCATAGCCACTTTTTGTAAGCATGCCGGGCGAAGTTGTTTTTTTATAGCTTTCTAATAATTGAATGCTGGAGGCCTGAATAGGATATGAACTATAATTGATCTTGAATACCTGCTTTAATTTAAATGGCTCTTGTTTTTTGTTGTTGTCGTTAACGGTAACTTCAATGGTATATGCACCACTTGCTAAGGGATATCTTTGCGTATCTATAAAAGCAGGAATGTTGGTGGTATCGTTGAATATTGGTCCATTTAAATTATATTTCTTTGCATGGACGATCTTGTTATAAGCATCAGTGATTATAACACTCACATTAACGGCGCTCTGAAATCCGCCTTTAACTTGTTTATGTTGCACCGATTGACCGGCAATGGTCATGTAAGTTTCAATAAACGGACCCTCTTTTGGGATATTGAAAGAAGCTAGTTTATAATAAACATCTAGAGAGCTGGCAGTTTTTACTGTAAAAAACATGACCAATAATAAACTATATTTTACTAGGTTTTTCAAGAGATCAAGCACTTATGACTTAGTTTAAAGGTAGCAAAATTAATATGTAAAATGCTGAGCGGATTTAAAAAAATTGCTAATTGTTGTGACACATGAATTCAGTTTTACTAAAGTAAAGATTAAATAAAATCAATGTGTTCCACTTGAGTGTTTTTTAAGGCCAGTTGTAAGAAAAACAAAACCCCTTCAATAATTTGAAGGGGTTTATGTTCAAGTTTTGTGCGGAGAAAGAGGGATTCGAACCCCCGGTACCTTACGATACAACAGTTTTCAAGACTGCCGCATTAGACCGCTCTGCCATTTCTCCGGGGCAAAGATAATAAAGAATTTTAATTCCAAATGATTTTATTTTTGTAACGTTTACTCTAACAACAAATTATTTAGATGTAAGCGGAGACCGAGGGATTCGAACCCTCGATACGGTTGCCCGTATACAAACTTTCCAGGCTTGCTCGTTCGACCACTCTGACAGGTCTCCTTTAAAATGGAATGCAAATATAGATAAAAGAAAATGTAATTATCCCCCACAATTACACGGCGCACTAAAGTAGATCTTTGTTTTTGGGATTTGCTGTTGCAAAGCTTCTTGTTTTGTTTTTGAGATCATGATGTTTCTTAGATCCAAGGACTTTAAATTACTCAGTTGCTTCATGCTGGCAGGAAAATCATCCAGATTGTTGTCCCAAAAATCAGCGTATTGCAAGTTCTCTAATCTTCCAAAACTATAGGGCAAGGTTGCAATTTCGTTTTGATTGCAATTCAGGTATTTTAAATTGCTCATGTCGCCAATGTTCTTAGGTAAAGTTACAAGGTCGGTTTTACTACATATTAGGAATTGCAATTTTTTTAGAGTTACAATGCTGTCGGGTAAGGTCTTGATGGTGTTTTTACTTATGTCTAAGTATTGTAAGTTCTTCAATTGAAGTATCTCTAGCGGAAACTCTTTGTATTTCTTTTTACGAAGGTTCAGTCTCACAACACTTTCTTTATTGGCAAGAGCAACAGTAAGGTCCGTGTATTCATCAGACTGCATCACTGCCGCAGAATCTAACAGATCAGTTTGCCCAAACGAAATGAAAGCAGTAAATGTGAATGCTATTAGAAATAGTTTAGGCATATTGCTTTAGTTGCTCAATCAATTTTAAACAATTTTTCTTATCAGTATCCAATTGAGATCTCAATAATTCTACGCTTTCAAACTTTACCTCACCACGTAGACGTTTTATAAATGATACGCGAATGTTTGAGTTATAAATATCTTGGTTAAAGTTAAAGATATTCACTTCAATTTTTATACGTTCATCACTGTCAGTTGTTGGGTTTTTACCAATACTTAACATTCCAAACAATTCTTGTTCAGATGTTTGCACTTTCACAAGATAAACTCCAATAGCCGGGATCATCTTATCGGGGTCGTTGGATTGTAAATTGGCTGTAGGATAGCCTAAAGTTCTTCCTAATTGTTTTCCTTTCACAACCAAGCCGGTGATGAAAAATTCGTATCCGAGGTATTTATTGGCTAATTCAATATCGCCCTTATCTAAAGCCTGCCGGATCTTGCTTGAACTCACATTGATATTATCAATATCCTGAACACTAATTTCTTCTACTTCGTAATTGTATTCCTGCGCGTATGTCTTCAGGGTTTTTATATCGCCATCGCGATCCTTCCCAAATTTGTGATCGTATCCAATGATAAGGTGTTTTACCTTCAAACTTTTGCTTAAAACATCTCTTATATAAGCTTGAGCATCCATTTGGGCAAAGGCTTTGCTAAAGGGGTAAACAACAGCAATATCAATGCCGTTGGCCTCTAATAGGGCCAATTTCTCGTCAGTTGTTGTAATTAATTTGAGGTCTTTTTGCTCCGGAAAGAGCACCTTTCTGGGATGAGGATCAAATGTTAAAATTACCGAATTCAACCCCGTCTTTTGCTTTAATTCGTTTAGTTTTTTTAGGATCTTTTGATGCCCTAAATGAACTCCATCGAAGGTGCCAATGGTAAGGATGCATGGCTTCTCGATCCTAAAGTTTTCGGTATATCTAACGGTTAACATCCTGCAAAAATAAACTATTCATTTTTATTAACAAGATAGTGTTTTTATACGTAAAAAACTGTATTTTTGTGCCCAAATTTTAAAAGGAATAACATGTCTAAACAAATTGGCAAAATATCTCAAGTTATTGGTCCGGTTATCGACGTTAGTTTTGATGTTGAAGGCGGAAAATTACCAAATATCTTAGATGCTCTTGAAATTGTACGTTCTAACGGGCAAAAATTAATTCTTGAAGTTCAACAACACATTGGCGAAAATTCGGTAAGAACGATCGCGATGGATAGTACCGACGGTTTATATCGTGGTATGGAAGTTATTGGTACCGGTAATGGTATCAGAATGCCAATTGGCGACCAAGTTAAAGGTCGTTTGTTCAACGTAGTTGGTGAAGCCATTGATGGTATCAACACCGTGAAGAACGATGGTGGTCATTCAATTCACCGTCAACCTCCAAAATTCGAGGATCTTTCTACTTCATCAGAAGTTCTATTTACAGGTATCAAAGTAATTGATCTAATTGAGCCATACGCAAAAGGTGGTAAAATTGGTTTGTTTGGTGGTGCAGGTGTAGGTAAAACTGTATTGATCATGGAATTGGTAAACAATATTGCAAAAGCATATTCAGGTTTATCAGTATTTGCCGGCGTAGGTGAGCGTACACGTGAAGGAAATGACTTGTTACGTGAGTTCATTGAATCGGATGTAATTAAATATGGTGATGAGTTCAAACATAGCATGGAAAAAGGTGGATGGGATCTATCAAAAGTAGATATCAAAGCCTTAGCAGAATCAAAAGCAACTTTAGTGTTCGGTCAAATGAACGAGCCTCCAGGAGCTCGTGCACGTGTGGCTTTATCAGGATTAACTTTGGCTGAATATTTCCGTGACGGAGATGGTTCTGGTCAAGGAAAAGATATCTTATTTTTCGTTGATAATATCTTCCGTTTTACACAAGCGGGTGCTGAGGTATCTGCCTTATTAGGCCGTATGCCATCAGCGGTAGGTTATCAACCAACACTTTCTACAGAAATGGGTGTGATGCAAGAGCGTATCACTTCAACTAAAAAAGGATCTATCACTTCAGTTCAAGCGGTATACGTACCTGCCGATGACTTAACCGATCCGGCTCCTGCAACAACATTTGCTCACTTAGATGCAACAACTGTATTAAGTCGTAAAATTGCTGAGTTAGGTATTTATCCTGCTGTGGATCCTTTGGATTCTACATCACGTATCTTATCGCCTGCTGTAATTGGTGAAGGACATTACAATTGCGCACAACGCGTGAAGAATATCTTACAACGTTACAAAGAATTACAAGATATCATCGCCATCTTAGGTATGGATGAGTTAAGTGAAGAAGATAAATTAGTTGTACACCGCGCTCGTCGTGTTCAACGTTTCTTATCACAACCATTCCACGTGGCTGAACAATTTACAGGATTAAAAGGCGTGTTAGTTCCAATTGAAGATACGATCAAAGGATTTAATATGATCTTAGATGGTAAAGTAGATGAGTATCCTGAAGCTGCGTTTAACCTTGTAGGAAATATTGAAGAAGCAATTGAAAAAGGTAAGAAGATCTTAGCTGAAAGTAAATAATGAAACTAGAAATCATCACTCCCGATAAAAAATTGTACGATGGTCAAGTAAAATCGGCCATTTTCCCCGGAAGCGAAGGAAGCTTTGGTGTATTGGATGATCATGCACCATTTGTAAGTACTTTAAAAGCCGGCACAATTCAGATCGTTGAAGAAAGTAGCGATAAAAAAGAGTTTGTGATAAAAGGTGGCGTTGCTGAGATCAAACATAACACCGTTATTGTTTTAGCAGATTAGAATTTATTTTTGATAAAGGAGATCCCGGTCACTAAAATGGCCGGGATCTTTTATTTTCGAGATGTTTTCAAATTACTATCTTTATCACATGTTCAAAGAACGCAAATACCCTGAAGGATTATTTTTCCTGGTGTTCACCGAATTTTGGGAAAGGTTTGGTTATTATTTAATGATTGGCTTGTTTGTATTATACATGACAGCCGAAAAATCAGCCGGAGGATTTGGTTGGGAAAATGCCGACGCATCCGATATTTATGGAACGTTTATCGCTGCGGCGTACCTCACGCCTTTTATGGGTGGATTATTAGCAGATCTTAAATTAGGTTATCGATTCTCTATCATTCTTGGTGGCACCATGATGGGCATTGGTTATTGTATGCTCGCCATTCCGCAGATGTGGGCTTTTTATACCGCTTTAGTAATTATGGTCATTGGAAACGGTTTCTTTAAACCTAATATTTCAACGCTGCTTGGAAACATGTTCAACGATCCGAGATATATAGATAAAAAAGACACAGGCTACAATATCTTTTATATGGGAATAAATATTGGTGCGTTCATTTGCAATTTTATTGGTGCTATTATGTTGAATAGAATTGGATGGAATGGCGCATTTATGGCTGCTGGTATTGGTATGTTCATTGGCGTAATTACTTTTATTGTTGGTATAAAACATTACAAGCATGTAGACGTTCGTCGTGAACCAAAGCCGGAAGACAAACCCTTCATTATGTATTTTGCCAAAGTGATGGGCGTAGGCGTGATCTTTGCTTTGATCGGTTGGTTCTTTAAAGGAAATGATGGTTCCATTTTAAGTAGTAATGCCACCGATGCTTTTTTTATGTTCTGTATACCTGTTATATTTTTCTTTGCTACTATTTATTTTAAATCAAACGAAGAAGAGAAAAAGCCATTGGGCACCATGTTCACTATTTTTTTAGTGGTGATCTTATTTTGGGCCATCTTTAAACAAAATGGAACAGCATTAACTATTTACGCGAACAATTACACAGATAGAGAATGCCCAACTGTATTTGCACCTGCTGCTAAAGCGCTGGGCTGCGTAGAAAAGGTGGAAGTAAAGAACATGTTGGTGCCCCAATTAGATGAACAGTTTCGTAAAATAAAGGATGAAAAAGGTGAAACAGTGATGTGTCAGGATTACCCTTCGTATTTTAAGAATCTTGATCCCGACAAATTTCCGCCACATGGTGAATCCTTAAATTTATTGAATACCAATATTTCTCAATCTATCAATCCATTCTTTGTGATCGTGCTTACGCCGCTGATCATTGCGTTCTTTGCGTTCTTAAAAAGAAAGGGTAAAGAACCAACCACCGCAACAAAAATTGCCTACGGACTATTCATAAGCGCGCTTTCTACTTTAGTAATGGTGGCAGCTGTACATTATACCAATAATGGAATGCAGAAGGCAAGTTATTGGTGGCTCATTGCAGGATATGGCGTAATTACCATTGGTGAATTATGTCTAAGTCCTATGGGTTTATCTATGGTGTCGAAACTTTCGCCTCCGCGTTTAACAGCGTTGATGATGGGTGGATGGAACTTAGCAACATCCTTAGGAAATAAAGTAAGTGGTGAATTAGGAAAGAATTGGGATAAGTTTGACGACAAGGCAAATTTCTTTTGGCTTAATTTTGGCTTGTTGATGTTTGCAACAGTGTTGTTGTTTTTCTTGCTAAAGAATTTGAATAAGGTTTTTAAGCAGGGCTAGAACTACTTGTAAACGTTCTGTAAATAAACAGGATAATCGTAGAGGTAGGTTTTTATGGCATCGTAGCTCATTAAAGCATGCACATTTTTCTCGTAGTATTTTTTGTAATCGCGTTTATTTGTCCAGTTGTCTTCAAATAATTTGTCGTACACTTCATTGGTGTAGGTCATAAGCTGATAACCTAGTCCGGCTTCAATGGAATAGAGGTTAATGTCTTTGTTCAGTCTTTTTGATCTTTTAATAGAGTGTTTTTTAAATCGCATGCCAATAATTTCGAAGAAACCAAGTGTGCTATATTCTTGTATCAAACTTATTTGTTTGCTAATTAAGGCAATTTTTGAATCAACACTTAATTTTTCAAAAGTAACGGTGTCGATCAATGAACCGGCGCCTGAACTAAAAATGATGGTGTAAACTCTGTCTTCAGGTGCAGCAATAACGTCAATTGGTTTTGGTTTTACATCGGCCACATGGCGTGTTCTTTCAGATCTTATTCTGATCTTTTTATAATCGAGATTTTTGTAAAGGCAAAGCACATAGTTAAAATAATTCTTGTACTTGATCATTGGATCGGTGCGCTTAATGCTTAAGTGATTGGTGTCAACACTAAATGTATTGATAATGGAATCAGTAAGATTTTTAAAATAGATGTTTTTGGTTTGCGCCTTATTCAGTATAGGCATCAAAACAAGTGCAAAATATAGTATTACCTTTTTCAAAAGAGGATTCAAAGATAATAAATTATTCTTTACCTATTTAGATAACATTTCTTGAGCTTTTTTGGCGTAAAATCCCTTGTTACTAACGATCTTTTGGAGCAGATCTTCGGCCTCTTTATCTCTATTTGTCTTTACACACGAAAGTGCCAAATAATAGCTTGTTTCTTCTTCAAACACATTTATTTTGTTGGCAAGAGCCAAATTTAAATGGTTGTAGGCAGCTTCGTGATCTTGTAAATAGAAGTAACACATGCCTTGGTAAAATTCGCAGTTAACATCGTCGGTATTGCGATCGCTGATAAGATCGAGTAGTTTGATGCAGTGCGCATAATTTTTTTCTTTAAATGAACGCATGGCATCTTTGATCACCTCATGAAGGTAATATTCGCGATAAGGTATTTGTGATGCGGGGTCTTGGTGATCGCGCGAATCTTTATTGGCATCTAAGCTTCCATGAACTGTTATGCGTTGCGGCGTTTTAAAGTAATAACCATTGTAATTGGCTACTTTAAGATCGTACAAATAAATGTAAGGAGCGTTAGGACTATATTTTAGATCTACATTATCCGGATCAATGGAGTTATTACCAACTGCAATTTCGTTTATGATGTCGAGCTTTTCGGCCATTCCAAAATTTAACGAACTATCGAGATGAACTGGTTGTGAAAATTTTTCTGTAGGTTTTACAGTGACCTTGCCTGCAACAGCAATGGTATCCAGATCAATTTGTTGGATGATATGTTGTTTTTCTTTTTCGGCAAGCAATTGATATTGCGAAGGAAAAAGAACCGGCGCATTGTAGATCATAAAGAAAAATGTGATGCCAAGAAAAAGAGCTATAGCAATGGTAATAAAGCCGTTTCCGGTTAGCGAACGCGTGCCCGCTCTGGCCTTTATCTGTTGCTTTAGTGCTTCCACATCCTTTTCTGCATCAGGAAATGCATCGTAGCCCAATTCGGCAAGATGTTCAAGGTCGTTATGTATGTTTTTGTTAGGCTGCATTTGTGTCTTTATGATCTAAGATAATCTGTTTTAAATTTCGTTTTCCGTTTTGTATATAACTCTTTACTTCATTAAGTGTGTATCCTGTTGATCCTGCAATTTCCTGATAGCTTTTATTCTTTAAAAAGAACAACTCAATACATTCCTTTTGCTTTTCGTTTAATTGATTCAAGAACAGCGGCAATTTTAGTATCAATTCATCATTGCTTAAACTCGACAAATAATTCTCTTCTTGCTCATCGGGTGCTTCTAGCTCAAATCCATATTGTCCTTCGCGATAACTGAAACGTGTTTTATTCTGTCGGATGATATTAATACAATGATTCCTTACCACATAACTCAGCCAGCCTTTAAAATTCAACACCTCTTTTTTGAGTAGTTCAACAATCAATTTCTCAAAGATCTGCATCACTGCATCCTGGGCCTCTGCTTTATCTTTAAAAAAGAAAAGGCAAGCCCCATAAACCGTTTTCACGTGTTTTTCAAAGAGTTCGCCTATTAAGGCCGTATTACCGGTGTCTTTATAGGCTTTTATGATCTCTTCATCGCTTTGATATGAAGCTTTCTTAAAGAGCCACATAGGTGCTTTTAATAATAGACAAGATAACTTAAAAATTCCATAAAAATAAAATAGAATATTTTCTTATAGAATACACTAGGCTTTCCGTCTTATCATCAAACAGAGCGCTCTAATTATTAATCTTAAAAAAATATAAAATGAGAACAATTAAACTAATGGCCATTCTAACGCTTATAAGTGTTACGGCCGCAGCACAGCAAACCTACGGAGAGATAAGAGGGGTGCTAAGAAATGAACTAAAGGAAAAAGTGCCATTTGCCACTGTAAAGATCCTTCAAGATAACCAGCTCATAGGCGGCGCCGAAAGCGATGCAGAAGGTAATTACAAATATAAACCTCTTGAGCCCGGTTTGTATGATGTGATGGTGATAGAATCGGGTCATCAATCAAAAAAAATAAATGGCGTGAAGGTTGTGCCCGGTGAGGCTACGTATTTGAACATTAAAATGTCGTCGAATACTTTTACCGAAGTAGTGGTGCAGGGAAAACTTATAGTGGAAGATTACACAAAAACAGGTGCAGAGACCAATGTGTATAGCATGAAAAGTTTGGACGCTACTGAATTGATGCAAAACTCAGCATTTGAAAGAGGTGGGGATCTTATGAGTGTGGTAACCAGTATGGCTTCGGATGTGGTGGAAGATGCTCAAGGTGGATTTCATTTTAGAGGCGGAAGAAGTGATGCGAATGCCGTGTTTATTGATGGTGTAAAAGCACTTGATATGGGAACGCTTCCTGCTTTATCGCTTGAAAACGTAACAGTGTTCACCGGTGGAGTTCCTGCCATGTATGGCGATGTGCTTGGCGGTGTAGTAATTGTTACCACAAAAAGTTACTTCAGTGGCATAAGAGAAAAGAACATGCGAAACCGAAGAATGGATGAAAAGCGTAAGGAGAAAAAAGAAAGACAAGAGGAAGAAAAGGAAAAGGCGAGTGGTGTGATCTATGAATAAACTAAAAGGCCGCTTAGATGCGGCCTTTTAGAATTTAAATTCTGTTTTAATATCCTCCATAAAAATACCAAAGTTCTCTTTGAGTTCTATCTCGTTCTTTAAAAAAAGTGGCACCGAAGTATTAAGCATCACCCCGTGTTTAATGCGATGCGATAAATGAAACAATACTTTTTCAATGCCCTCAATTTTGGAATACGCAAAGTAAATGTTATTGGAGAGCACATAAGACAAGAACCGCTCGCTATTTTGGGGAAGTATTTCTTTATTCTTTTCGTAAATGCTATAAACCTGAGAGGTAAAATCAGGCAAGCTTTTTTCGGAATGTTGTATAAAATCTTTGGCTAATAAATGATCAAAATATATGTCTACAAGCACACCGCTATATTTTTCAAAGCCATCATAAAAAAAACGTTTGCTTTTTTTAAAGGCCGGGTGCTCGTCGGTAAATTGATCGATCTTGCGATGCATGTAAATGCCTTTTTTAATATCATCACTTAAATGCTCAAAGTTGTTGCCTCTTATATGATCGGCAATGAAATTACCAAGTAAAAGGCCTTCATCGTTATTGGATAAATATGCGTGGGCTAAGTAATTCAATGCTTAAAATTACTTAAATTTATGCAATGAATGTTTTTATAGCCCATATAAACGGCCATACGGCAAATTTAACCGCCGAAGAGAGTTGGCATTGCTATAAAGTATTGCGTTGTAAAGCAGGAGATCAGATCCATATCATTGACGGTTTAGGGGCTTCTTATAAAGGCGAATTGATCACTGCCAACGAAAAACAGTGTGTAGCGAATATCATCGAAGGACCATTTTATCAAAACAAACGCAACTATTACTTGCATTTAGCCATTGCACCTACCAAGCAAATTGACAGAATAGAGTGGATGATCGAAAAGGCTGTTGAAATTGGTATTGATGAAATAAGTTTTATTAAATGTAAGAATAGCGAGCGAGTTAATTTGAAGATCGACCGCATTCAAAAAATTGTGGAGAGTGCGGTAAAGCAAAGTAAGCAGGCCTTTATTCCAAAAGTAAATCCGATTGAGGAATTTAAAAATGTTATTGGAACAAGTGCCGATATTAAACTTATTGCGCATTGTGAGCATGACAATAAACTAAGATTAAGAGATCTTGAGTTTAAAAACAAGAAAATTATGGTTTTGGTGGGTCCCGAAGGAGATTTTACAATGGATGAGATCCAAATGGCAAAAGCAGTTGGTTTTAAGCCGGTAAGCCTTGGAGATACACGTTTGCGAACAGAGACGGCGGGATTATATACGGTTCAAACTTTCGCTATTTTAACATAGGTTTACAATTGATAGAATAGCGATTATATATTAATTTCGTATATTCGGCTGTTGCAATGAAAAAACATTTTGGTGTTATATTTCTTTTGATCGGATTTCTGATATTCAGTTTTTCGGGCACCGTTTGCTTGCTTAGTAAATTGAAATCGCAAGAAGTTATTGAGTTAATAGGTGGAGTTGCCGAAGAAGAGGATGAGAGTGGTAAAGAGGACGGGTCGGATTCGGAAGCATTAATGGCAATGTTCGAACATGTTTCATCTCATTATATAAGCTTGGAATATAATAGTTTTTCACTTCATAGCGATCAACTTCCAACCTACAATCCTAATATGGTAACCCCGCCTCCGCGAGGCTAATTCCAACACCTGTATCTTATAAGATACCTTTAATTATTTTTATTAGTAAAAACAAAAAGCGTTAGTAGCGTTTAAAATAAATATTTTATGAATGAGTTATCTCAAAAAAACACAATTGGCAGTAGACTAAAACTGTTCTTTACTTTTTTCGATAGTAGATGGGAAGACCTAGAAAAAAGCAATTGGAAGTCTACAGTGTATAGAGATTTTAGTGCTGGTCTTGTTGTGGCAATGACCGCAATTCCTATGGCCATGGGTTTTGCTATTGCCATGGGCTTAAGGCCCGAGCAAGGAATTATTGCCGGCGCATTGGCATGTATTGTTGGAAGAACATTTGGAGGTTCAAAGTATCAGGTGTACGGGCCTACTGCAGCATTTATACCTTTAATTGCTGCATTGATGGTTAAATATGGATCCGAACACGGAGGAACAACGGAGCAGGCTCATGGCTTTTTGATCCTTGTTTCCATCATTGCCGGAGTCATATTAATGTTGATGGGATTGTTTGGTTTAGGAAAATATGCCAAGCTAGTGCCAAACTCAATTATTGTTGGCTTTACAGTTGGTATAGCCGTTTCTATTGCTTTAACCAACTTCGAAGATATATTAGGTATTGAAAGTTTTCAAGATATGTTAGGGCAGGATGAAGAAATAAAAGGAGGTTTTTTTCATAATATTTACATAGCATTCGGAAATCTCAACTTGATCAACATTTGGTCGGTTATGATCGGATTGCTCACGTTTGGATTAACAAAAGGTTTATTACGGATCTCTATTTTTATTCCTGCACCTTTAATTGCCATAGCTGTTTCAACTTTATTAACTGCAACAGTTTTAAAAGACAAAGGACTGATCTTGGTAAAAGATCTTTACGGATCCATTCCAAATAACTTTTTTGTATTTACAACTCCTCAATTGCCGGGAATGAGCATGACAGTTTTTGTAGATATTTTATACTTTGTTTTCGCGATCATTTTTGTGTCGGCTGTTGAAAGTGTTCTATGTTCAACGATGGCAGATAAGTTAGCGGAGAATAAGCGAACAAAGTTCAATCCGGATAAAGAACTTTGGGGGCAAGGTTTAGTTCAAATTATTGTGCCTTTAGTGAATGGCTTTCCTTGCACCGGTGCTTTGGCACGTACAGCAACAAGTATAAAAGCAGGAGCTCGTACTCCTTTAGCAGGTTATTTTAAGGGCGTGCTTAAGCTTGTAATGGCATTTTATATTGCACAGTATTTAGAGCTTATTCCAATGGCTTGTATTGGCGGTATTTTGGTTTGGGTTGCCAGTAATATGATCAAACCGTCTGAAATAAGAGAAACAAAAGCTGAAGGTAAGTTTGAGTTTTTAATGATGATATATACTGCCGTTATGGTTCCCGTTACTGATTTTCTAACAGGAGTTCTATCGGCGCTTATCATTTACTTTATTATAAATAAATTTTTCTTTAAAAGAAAAGTTGCAAAACATTAATTATATAAATAAAAAACATCAATCATGGAAAAATCATATAAAAGACTGTTTGAGGGAAATAAAAAATTTGTGACTGAGAGGTTAAAAGAAAACCCTGAATACTTTAAAAAATTGGCAATGGGCCAAAAGCCTGAGTACTTGTGGATAGGCTGCAGCGATAGCCGTGTGCCGGCTAACGAGATCACCGGCACCGAGAGCGGAGAAATGTTTGTACATCGCAATATTGCAAACATGGTAGTTCATAGTGATATGAATATGCTTAGTGTATTGTCATACGCAGTAGAGGTGTTAAAGGTTAAACACGTTATTGTTTGTGGTCACTATGGTTGTGGCGGTGTGATTGCTGCTATGGGTAATAAGAAGTATGGTTTAATAGATAATTGGTTACGTCATATCAAAGATGTTTATAGAATACACTTTAAAGAACTCGACGCTATAAAAAATGAAGAGGAACGTGTTCGTCGTTTTGTTGAACTAAATGTGATCGAACAGGTTTTTGATCTAGGTAAAACTTCGATCGTGCAAAATGCTTGGTCAAATGGTCAGGAACTACATTTGCACGGATGGGTTTATGGCATTGATGATGGTGTTGTAAAAGACCTTAATGTTACCTTTACTTGCCCTAAAGATCTACATTCAGTTTATCATCTGGAAAAATAGTATATAAAATTTAGTTTTGTTATTTGTGTGATGTTTGCGGTTGTGCTTGGTTTAAGTAAAACAGCCCTTCCAAAATAAAAGGGCTGTTCTTTTTTAACCATAACCATAACCATAACCAGAAATAGGGAGCATTAAAAGGTAGGCAGCTATTCCTTATAAACCACAAATCTCCATTTATGGTAAACCAAACCAAAAAAGCAACGCGCGAACCACCACGCGGCTTTTATCTCTTAACTTGCTGCGTTAGCGGCGTCTTCTGCAATGGCAGCTTTGATCTTTGTTTCGATCTCTTCGGCCAGGTCAGGATTTTCGGCAAACAATGATTTTACTGCATCGCGCCCTTGTCCTAATTTTGTATCGTCGTAAGCAAACCACGATCCGCTCTTTTTAATGATGCCTTTTTCAACACCAATGTCAATGATCTCGCCAACTTTACTAATACCTTCTCCAAAAATGATATCGAATTCGGCCATGCGGAAGGGCGGAGCAACTTTATTTTTTACAACTTTTACTCTTACTCTATTGCCCGCTACCACTTCGCCTTCTTTTAATTGACTTATCCTGCGGATATCCAAACGTACAGAGGCGTAGAATTTTAATGCATTACCACCGGTTGTTGTTTCGGGGTTACCAAACATAATGCCGATCTTCTCGCGCAATTGATTGATGAAAATACAGCAGCATCCTGTTTTGCTAATGGTGCCTGTTAGTTTACGTAAAGCCTGACTCATTAAGCGCGCTTGTAAACCCATACGGCTATCACCCATTTCTCCTTCAATTTCCGCTTTAGGCGTTAAGGCAGCTACTGAATCTATCACTACTAGATCAACTGCGCCACTGCGAATTAAATTATCTGCAATCTCTAAACCTTGCTCACCATTGTCGGGCTGCGAGATCAATAAACTTTGTGTATCTACTCCTAATTTTTCTGCATAAAATCGATCGAAAGCATGTTCCGCATCTATGATCGCTGCAATGCCACCGGCTCTTTGCACGCTCGCTATCGCATGAATTGCTAAAGTTGTTTTACCTGATGATTCAGGACCATAGATCTCAACCACACGGCCTTTTGGCAATCCGCCAATGCCTAATGCAATATCCAATCCTAATGAGCCGGTTGAAATAGCCTCGAGTGTTTCTACGTTGCTATCACCCATTCTCATAATGGATCCTTTACCGTACGTTTTTTCCAACTTATCTAATGTAAGTTGTAAAGCTTTTAGCTTTTCTGTGTTCACTGTTGTTTTTTTTGAATCTGTCATTTCCATAACATCTTCTCCGTTGTTTTTTCTTGCCATGATATATTTATTTTATTTTTTACAAAGAAGACTAGCTAAAGGTACCTTATCTCTTTCCCCTATCTCTTGCATTTTGTTAACCATTAGCTTCATACTTTTAAACATTAGTTGCGTTTGTATAAAACAAAGGTATGCCCGTTTTGTAGCAATTGATTGCTATAAATTGTAGCTTTTTCAAAAAAAGCCCATTTTACTGGGCTTTCAGGGGCAAAAAGTTTTAAACTTTGAAGTTTTTTAACGGTTTTGGGGTTGTTGATCTTTAAACATCAAGACACGAAGGCATGGATTTTTAATGGGCCTTATGACTCAAAAAAATTTGATGTACGGATCGTGCAGTATTACTGCTTATTTGGCCTCTGAAACATTCCTATTAAATACGATCACTTTAGCTCGTATATTTTGATAGCTAAGATCATTGGCTATTGCTTTAAATAGATCATTGTATTGAGGGTTGGCCTTTTTAAATTTTTTGAGCTGCTTATCGGCATCTGGGTCGGGTTGTGCAGGGTCGGCAAACGGCACCAATTTGCTCGAAAGATCTTTGGAGAGATAACAATGATAACCCAGACTGAAATTCTCGTGGTTGGTATTATGGCGGATCATTTCTAAATGAGCGATTCCATTTTCGTAATAACACATATTTCCTTTTACGATCAATTCTCCAACCTGTCCTGTTCGCTCTTCCGTTCTAAATAGATGTCCGTTGTATGAAAATCCCCAGATCTTTTTACACTCAATGGTATTTTCCTTGTTGTTTTTCGACACCGTAATTTTCATCTTCACAGTACCATAATAATTCACCATATGATCATACGATTCGCCGATCTTATTTACATAATCATTATAGGTTTTAAATACCAGAATAGAATCATTCTTTGAAAAGACGGTGAAGCTAAGTGTTAAAAGCAGGATCAGAATGTAATTCTTGATTTTCATGACGTGATTTTAGTTTGTTGAAGATACATTAATTTTGTAAATTATTTAAACCCTTTTACCAAGGCAAGTTTACCATTGGCTCCGGCCAGCCACATAGAATTGCCGGTATTGGATATGCGAAGGGTCATGAATTTGAGTGGCTCCTTTGAGGCGTCAAATATCTCTTCCATTTTATTTTTTTTAAGAGAATACTTAAAGGTACCATTGTGCCCGGTGATAAACACATCATTCGCATTTTTAAAACGCACGCAACTTCCAAAGAAAGGTTTGCTGTGTTTAATTACGCTCCAGTTTTTGCCTCCATTTTTTGTGATGGCCAAACTTATAATGGATGAATCGGTTCTGTCATAATTACCACCTGATACAATTCCTAGTTTCTCATTAAAAAAATCGAAGGAGAAGATGCCGCTCATGGTTTCTCCTTGTGTAATAGGTGTGGTGTAGGTGAGAAAACTTGTGCCCAAATTACTAGAGTAGAACAATCGAGATCTTTTACCGCCGGTTACAAACCACAACATGTTCTTGTGTACATCCAAATTTGTATTGCTGGTAGCAAAACACGCTTCGCCTTCAGATATAGAAGAGATCTTGTCGTCATCCGCAGGCGTCCATGTTTCTCCGGCATCATTTGTTTTGATGAGGGTGATTTTTTCATTAATGGGATCACCAATGGCGAAACCATTTTTTTTATCGTAAAATAACATACTGTCAAAAAACACTTTCGGATGTGCGTTCTTATAAACCACTTTA
>Ga0209972_10000643_pt1 | contig 34655 bp, 18 predicted proteins | sample NOAtaG_7_FD_187302 | JGI IMG/M metagenome (GOLD analysis project Ga0209972, IMG submission 187302) | Freshwater lake microbial communities from Lake Erie, under a cyanobacterial bloom - NOAA_Erie_Diel1S_2200h metaG (SPAdes) (version 2) | ecosystem: Environmental > Aquatic > Freshwater > Lake ...
GGGGGGGGGGGGGGGTGGGGGGGGGGGGGGGGGGGGGGGGGGGGGGGGGTGGGGGGGGGGGGGGGGGGGGGGGCGAGGAATGGGCGACCCGATGGAGGTTGCCTTCTGTATGATTTGGGTCTGTGTGATTCTCTGGGGAAGGAGTACCGATGGGCACGGGCGAAGTTCGGTGGTGGCGGGGCGTGAATGCGGGGCTGGCGGGTGCGGCATGTGCCGGGATGTTGGTGTCTGGTTGCCGGCCTGCTGGTCCGGCGGGGCGCGGCCCAATCGGATGGGTAGCGGGGACGAAGGTTGAAGTTGCGGTGGTCACGGAAGCGATCCGCGTCGATGGTGTGGGGATCACGCGGGCGGCGACCGAGACGGAGTTGGTCGCGCTCATGACGTCGCGACTGGAGTCGGAGCTTCATGTCGTGCTGGCGGAGCTGGTTCCGGAGACTCCAACTACTCGGCGGGCTGTGGCGAAGATTGTCGCTTCCGCCTTCGCACCAAGGACGCGGCGGCTGACCGGGGACGAGTCGACAATTCTGCGGCTTGGTGGTGGACCGAGATTCACATCCATCACGCCCTGGCTGCGGGGCGTAGCGTGGGGCGAGCTGGAAGGACCTCAGCCTTGGCGCACGGATTGGTTCTGGGTGAAGGAAGCCAATCTGCCGGAGCAGCCACTGTTGCGGCTCTTGGTGTTGTTGCGACTAGATCATGGGACTGTGCTCACTGAGCGGCAGGCCCGGAGGGATAAGTCCGGGTTCATTCTGAGAGAGGATCGTCGGCGGCTCCAAATTGCCGAGCAGGATGTGGCGGCCGCCGCACCGTTCCGCGGGCGGATTCTCTCTGAGGCGATCGCCGCGGTGGTGAACGATTCGATCTTCGGCAAGGACGGACCCCGGGTGGCCGCGATGCTGCTCGGCTGGCGGTCGATGGACACGTCCGAGCGTGCGGCGTTCGATGCCTTGGCGGAGAAGTATGCGGAACGGTCGGATGCCGATGCGTGGTTGGTCGAGTTGTTGGCTGGACACGCGGCAATCGGCCGGGCCTTTGCGGCCAGAGGAACGGGCTTTGCCTCGGAGACAAGCAAGGACGAGCTCGCGGCCATGGAGGTGGAGTTGAGCGAGGCCTTTCTGCGGCTGACCGCGGCCCACAGGATGAACTCGGACCGCCCGGAGGCCGCTACCCGTCTGATTGTTGTTGCGACGGCGAGTACGAATCCAGAGCATGGGACTGCGTGGGAGTGGTTCCAGCGAGCCATCCAGGCGGACAGGACGGCGACGAACGCTTACGACCGCATGCTCTGGGCGACCCTGCCACGGTGGGGTGGGGATGAAGCGGGGGCTGTTCGTTTCTTCCGGGCCGTCGCGGATGCCAAGTGCACCCGCCTCGTCGAGCGGATTCCGATGTGGTTGTCGATGTTGCTAGAGGACGATCCGACGCTGCAGCGGGAGCCGGAGGTGGCGGCGGCCATCTTCGACGCGACGCGGGTGGAGTGGGCGGACTCGGCGCGCGAGGGCGCGTCCGAAGACCCCGCGACCCGCGACGCGATGCGATCGCTGGCGCTGGCGATGGCCTTTGCGGCGCGGGATGTGGCGAGGGCCCGCGAGGCCCTCGGGGATGGGAACTGGCGTTATGTGCCGCCCGGGTCGGGTCTGGCCGCGGCTTCGCTGAGTGAGATAACAGCCTTTGTTGACGAACAGGACGGGAGCTGGGGCGCAGCGTTCGCCGGAGTGCGGTCGGCCGAACGGCGGGGCCAGATGGCGGTGGCGGCGGCGCAGGCGCAAGCGCTGCTGGAGCGGCCTGATCTGCCAGGTCGGGTTCGCAAGGAACTGGAGAGGCTGACGGCGATTGACCCTGCGGTGCGGCAGTACGAGGGGGGCGAGGCGGTGACGTTGGTGGGCGCGGGGGCGGCGACGCTGTTGCAGTGGGTGAACGGTCTGCATATCGCCAAGGAGCCGACGGGGGGCGGCTTGGCGTTCGGGTATTCGCCGCGGTCGGTGGGGACGGGTCAGAAGGTGCTTCTGCGGTCGGTGGTTCAGCCGGGGGAGCGGTACGAAGTCACGGGACGGGTACGGGCAACGCTGGCGGGTGATGGCCGCAGCGCGATGGTGATCGGCGGCATCACGGTGGTTGGGCGGGCAAACGGGCGTGTGCCGAGCCGAGGGGTGGGCGGGTCGGTTCAGTTTGCTCTGCCGCAGCCGGTCCCAGAGAAGAGCGTGGATCCGTGGGTTCTGGAACGGACGTTCCGGTTGGAGATTGACAAGACGGCCATCGCGATGGACGTGGACGGCCAGCCGGTGCAACTGTTCCCGACGCTGTTTGCACCGGAGAAGGAGTGGGGCGATGGCCTGGAAGTCATCGGCTATTCGGATCATCCGGAGGTCACAGTGGAGATCGTGGAGTTGAAGGTACGGAAGCTGAGTCGGTGACAGACGGTACCAGTTGGGCAGGTCGGGGCGCGGCGGGAGCGCATGAAAAACCCCCGGCCGGGCCGGGGGTTGGGTGAGAACGAGCGGGTTGAGGGAGCGGCGTTACGGGCAGCCGAAGGTGAAGGTGTTGATGAAGGCGATGAAGTCGTCGCCGGTGACGAAGCCATCGGGCGGGGAGGTGCCGCCGATGCCGACCAGATCGGCGATCGGGCTGGCGGACGCGAAGGCGTTGATGAAGCCGATGAAGTCGTCGCCGGTCACCAGGCCGTCGGGGAAGGGGATCTGGCCGATGGAGACCAGATCGGCCCGGCCGAAGGGCCGCTGCCGCCAGGTGTCGGCGACGGTGCCGGCGACCGAGACGCCGCCGAAGAGGGTGAGGGCTTCACGCGCCTCATCGAAGACCATCGCAGCATCGCGGCGGGGATCAGGCCCGAACAGCGGGCGGCTTGCCCAGGCGGCGCCGTCCCACTCCCACATGGTGGGGCGGATGCTTGAGCCATCCCACCCGCCGAGCAGGACGGTGCGGGAGCGGGAGCGGTCGTAGACCAGGGCGTGGTGGAAGCGGGTGGCGGGCCCGCCGTTGGCGCGCAGGGTCCAGGTGTTGGCTGCGAACTCCCAGGTTTCGTTGTTGGGGCCGGTGGTGTCGCCGCCGAACATCACGGCGACGTTGCGGTCGCTGTCATAGGCGAGGGCGTTCCAAGCGGTGCGGTTGGCGGGGCCGGGGAGGAGGGAGTTGGTCCAGGTTTGGCCGGAGCGGAACCAGGTGTCGCCCAGTGTGCTGGTGGGGCCGAAGCCTCCGAAGAGGACCATGCGGTTGTTGGCGGCATCCCAGACCATGCCGGCACGGTCGCGGGCGGTGGGGCTGGGGCCGGGCTGGAGGGCCCACGCGGTGCCGTTGTACTCCCAGGTTTCGCTGATGGGGCCGTTGGTGTTTCGGCCGCCAACGAGGACCATGACGTTGCGGACACGGTCAAAGGCCATAGCCGAGAAGGCGCGGGCGGTGGGGGGCGCAGCGGGGTTGCGGAGGGTCCAGGCCTGGCCGTTCCATTCCCAGGTGTCGTTGCGGAAGCCGGCGCTGGTCTGGCCGCCGAAGAGGACGGTGACGTTGCGGACGGGGTCGTAGGCCATGGCGCCGCCGAAGCGTGCGACGGGCTGGGGGGCATCAAGGGGCGTCCAGACCGGGTGCTCGAGCACGGTGAGGTCCACAGGTTGAGAGGTGAGCGTGTTGCAGGTGGAGGTGACGGAGACGGTGTAGCGTGCGGCGTCGCGGACGCGGGCGGAGGGGATGCTGAGTGTGGAGTTGGTAGCGCCGGCGATGGGCAGGGCGTTGCGGAACCACTGGTAGGTGAAAGAGCCCGCGGGCGCGGCGGTGGCGGTGAGGGTGACCGAGCCGGTGAGGCAGACGGAGGGTGCGGCGGGGGAGATGGCGAGGGAGGTGACCGATGGGTTCACGGTGAGGCTGGCGGCGCTGGAGGTTGAGGAGCCGCAGACATTGGACACGACGGCGTCGTAGTTGCCGGCGGCTGCGGGAGCAACATTGGAGATGGTCAGGGTGGTGGTGTTGACACCGGAGTAGATGGAGTCAAACGACGGCCCGTTGGCGAGGTTGACACCGTTACGGCGCCACTGGATGGCGGGGGCTGGGGTGCCGGTGACGGCGATGGTGAACGTGGTGGTGCCGGACTGGCAGACGACCCGGGGAGTGGGCTGCGTGGTGATGCTGGGAGCGGTGTTGACGGTCAGCCCCGCGTCTTCCGAGTCCACGGATCCGCAGGTGTTCACGACAACGGCGTCGTAGTTGCCGGCGGCCGCGGGAGCAGCATTGGAGATGGTCAGGGTGGTGGTGTTGACACCGGAGTAGACCGAGCCAAAGGACGGACCGTTGGTGAGGTTGGCGCCGTTGCGGCGCCATTGGATGGTGGGGGCCGGGGTGCCGGCGACGGCGATGGTGAACGAGGTGGTGCCGGACTGGCAAACGGCCTGGGGAATGGGCTGCGTGGTGATGCTGGGAGCGGTGTTGACGGTGAGGCTGGCGGTGCTGGAGGTTGAGGAGTCGCAGACATTGGACACGACGACGTCGTAGTCGCCGGCGGCTGCGGGAGCAACACTGGAGATGGTCAGGGTGGTGGTGTTGACACCGGAGTAGATGGAGTCAAACGACGGCCCGTTGGCGAGGTTGACACCGTTGCGGCGCCACTGGATGGTGGGGGCTGGGGTGCCGATGACGCCAATGGTGAACGTGGTGGTGCCGGACTGGCAGACGACCCGGGGCATGGGCTGGGTGGTGATGCTGGGAGCGGTGTTGACGGTCAGCCCCGCGTCTTCCGAGTCCACGGATCCGCAGGTGTTCACGACGACGGCGTCGTAGTCGCCGGCGGCCGCGGGATCAACACCGGAGATGGTCAGGGTGGTGGTGTTGACACCGGAATAGACCGAGCCGAAGGACGCGCCGTTGGTGAGGTTGGCGCCGTTGCGGCGCCACTGGATGGTGGGGGCCGGGGTGCCGGTCACACTGACTGTGAAGGTGCGGGAGCCCCCGGCACAGGTTGTCTGGGCAACGGGCTGGTTGCTGATCGTGGGCGCAGCAAGAGCGGTGATGGTGATCGTGGCCTCCGCAGTGCGGCAGCCGGTGTTCACCACGCAGGTGTATGTATCCGCATTGGATCCAGTGACGTCGTAGAAGGACTCGGTCCCCACGAGCGTCTGACCCCGAAACCACCGGTAAGTCAGTCCGCTGGTGATGCGGCTATCGGTGATCACGTTCGCCGAAAGCCGGACCGAAGCAGTGGGGCACAACGTGGTCGTGGGGGCCGAGATGGTGATTGACTGAATTGCAGCGCACTCGAACACGACCTGTTGACGAAACCCCGAGATGAAGAAGTAGTCGTTCGGGATGTTCGCGGTGGTCAAATAGGCAATGCCCACCTGCAACGTGTTTGAGTCGTCCCTCGTCCAAGCGCGTGTGCCTGTCACGTCCCAGGACGTGGTGTCCGGGTTTGCGCGGTCGAAGAGCCAACCACAGTTCCCGGTAATCGTTCCCACTTCGGGTGCTCGGGTGATCGGTCCACCAACTGTCATCCTCCAGTTAGCAGCCTGGCCGCCAGTTCTTGAGCCGTATGCATCCACCTTTACTGACGTAATGACGTGTCCACCCGTAATCGTCGCTGGCAGCGCCGACCAACTCAGGGCAAAGAGCGGAGCACGCTGGGTGTCGTTTGTTGGTGCATACGCAGCACACGGATTCGGGAACTGCCGACACGTGGACCCACCATCGAAGCAGCCGTTGGTGAATGCCCCCGCGGCATTCGCCTCCTCGTTCCAACCGTTCGTGGGCGACGGCGCGGTGACGGTTTGGGCAAATCGCGTCACCGTGATCGGCGCTTGCCCCTGTGCCCCGGATGCCCCCGCGAGGGTCGCTGTCAGGGTTGCGAGCATGATTCCTGTTCTTCTCATCGCTTTGCTCCTGCTTGGCCCAGGCCGGTGGGGTTGCACGGCGCGGGAGTTGTCTCCGGCGGGGCGCGGCCAAGGGTCCGACAAGCGAGAGAGCGCAGGCAGGAGGGGTGTTGAGCAGAATCGGAAGCAGAATCAAGAACAACTTCGCATTGGCGGGGCGAAACGCGCAGGAATTGCGCGATTGGTTGCCTCTGGATGGCTTGCGCACGCTCCGGTCGCCCTCCGACGGCCACCCCCTATCCTGCCGGCATGTCCCGCTGCCGCGTTGACAAGTCCATTGAGCGTGTGGTGGTGGAGGGGTTCGACTTCCCGCTGGGGGTCTACCCGGTGGAGCCGATGTCGCCCAAGGAGGGGTACACGCTGTCGTTTGAGGCGGAGGATGCCGCGACGGGCGACGGCAGCGGCAACCGGGGCGAGAGCATGCGTGATCGGGTGGGGGACGAGGATGACGAGCAGGAATCGGCGGAGGCGACGTTCGATGTGGGCGGCGGCGGGGAGGGGGGAGACGGGGGTGATGGGGGAGACGGCGGTGATGGGGCAGAGGGGGGGGCGGGCGGAGCGGACGATGGCGCGGGCGGCGGGCGGGGCGAGGCGGGGAGCGGGTCGGAGGAGGACCTTTCGCCGGGGGCGGATGGCGAGCGGTGGCCGGACCGCTACGTGTGGGACATTGTGGTGAAGGCCAGCCGGCTGGAGAGCCTGCTGCGGATGCTGATGACGCTGCTGCCGGGGCGGGTGTACCCCATCGTGGACGTGCTGGGCAACGACGCGTACCGCGAGATTGACCCGTACGTGGCGTATGACCTGGTGGGGCAGGAGCGGTTCTTCGACGTGCTGCGCCGCTTCCGCGGGTTCTTCCTTGAGGACGGCATGGTGGGCTTTGGCGCCATGAGCGACGAGCCGTTTGTGTACGTGTTCGTGGACGAGCACAAGATCGTCACGGTGCGGGCGGAAACGCGGCTGAAAGAGCGGGTGGAGCGGATCCTCGCGGCGTTTGAACTCAAGCAGGTGGAGAGCCTGGCGGGCGCCGACGCGGCCCCGCACGAGCACCGCACGGTGCTGGATGCGCCCGGCGACCGGCCCGATCTGCTGACCAGCGATGAGGTGCTTGAGGCGGTGCGCGATGAGTGGGGGCTGACGCTGAACGTCAACCCGGAGCGGAATCTGGACGACCGGGGTCGGCCGCTGGGCATCTGCCCCTGGCGGTGCGTGGTGCGGATGATCGACGAAAAGGGGGACGTGCGCTACCGCGAGATGCTGCTGAGCGCGGGCAACCTGGTGGATGCTGAAGGGCTCGCGATGGAGGACACCATCTCCGGGGCTGAGGCCGAACCTCCGGCACCGGGCGGCAGCGGGAGCGGACGGCGGACGCCGGTGCGGGGACGGCGGCCGGGGCTGACCGGCAGCGGCAGTGGCAGCGGCGAAGGGGCCGAAGCGACCGAGGAGAAGGAGCAGGGTGAGAAAAAAGAAGGGGAGGCGGCCGGGCCGGAGGGGGGCGGGGAAGAGGAACCCCGGGCGCTGGACCTGATTGTCGCGGACCGGCTTCGTAAAGAGGACTTCCGCAAGGCCTTAAGCACCGCGGCGGCTGGCGAGCCGGCGGCCGGGGCGGTGAAGAAGGGGCAGCGGGTGGACAGCGGGCTGGTGGAGCGGGCACTGAAGCTGGATCAGGCCCGGGTGTGGGCGGCGCGGTGGCTGGCGTGAGGCGGTGAAGCGGACAGAAAAGGAAGTCGCGTATCTGTATATGCACAACCAACGGTCATGTTTATGCGTTTGAGTGTGGATGACCGGTGGGGAAAGCGTCTCTGAGCGTGGACAGGGGGTGGAGGTGCGGCGTTTCTTCTCGGGGAGTGGACGGTTGGGCGGATTGTTGGTGGATGATCGTGCAACCGCGGCTGGGCTGGGCGGCGGATAGGCACATCACGCTGCAAGCGGCTTGGGGAGCGGGGCAGGAGGCGGCTGGGCCCGCCGGCGTTGAGGGTGTCCGGGGGGCGGGTGGCCGAGCGTGGGGTTTGGGGGGGAGGGGGGCAGAAGCGTTGGTGTCCGTGTTGCGTCAGGGGCGCAACCCGGCTAATCTCGCCTCTCGTTTGTGGATGCTCACCGCACTTGGTGATGATTCGGAGAACAGTGCATGGCCTTTCGAGTTCGCGCGCCGCGTGGCATGATGCAGGGAACGGTGGGCTTTTTGGCGGTGTTTGCCGCGGGCAGCGCGGGGGCGCTGGCGCAGGCGGCGGGGACGACCGCCCCTGCGAGCACTTCGCACGGCGGTGCGGCGGTGGATGCAACGCGGAGCGTGGTTGAGCGTGCGGGCGAGCTGCTGGCCTCCGGCAAGGCGGTTGCGGCGCGGAGCGAGCTGTCGCGGAGTCTTCGCGACGGCGGGCTGAGCGGCGAGATGCGGGAAACCGTGATGGCGCTGCTGGAGCGTGCCGAGCGGCGCATCAAGCAGCTTGAGGCGTGGGAAGTGAGCCTTCAGAAGGCGGAGCTGGCAGTCGCCGACGGCGACCTGCGGGCGGCCGGCTGGCATCTGGAAGCGGTTGCGAACGCCGGCACGGCGGGCGAGGCGGCGCGCAAGCGTGCGACCGAGCTGGCTGGGCAGGTGGAGAGCAAGCGTGCGGCGATGGCCCCGCTGGCTCCGGGGATGATCAAGCAGGCCGAGGCGGACTTCGCCTCCGGCCGATTTGCCGAGGCGAAGACGGCGCTGGCGGCGGTTCACCGCAGCGGCGTGGACCTGACGCCCGAGCAGCGCATTGCGCTGGAGAGCCACCAGCTCAAGCTGGTGGACATGGAGAAGACGGCGGGCGCGTTCGAGCTGCGTCCGGCGTCGCTGGCGGTGATGCAGCCGGGCACGGTGCGCCGTGCCGGCGATCCGGCCCCGGCCACCACCCCGGCAGCCACCACCCCGGCGGCCACCACGCCGGCAGCCACCACCCCCCCGCCCGCCCCTGAGATGTTCCCGGTTCCGCCCGGTGGCCCGGCTGCGGCCGCGGCTGAGCCCGCTCCGGCTCCGGCTCCCGCTGCCGCTGCGGCTCCCGCTCCGGCGGCTGAGCCCGCACCGGCTCCGGCTGCAGCGGCCGAGCCCGCCCCCGCTCCGGCTGCTGCGCCCGCAGCGGCTCCGGTGGATGATCTGGTGAAGGCGGCGCTGACGGCCGACGGCCAGCGGATCATCGCTGAGGGCGATCTGGCCTTCTCTGAGGGTCGCTTCAGCCAGGCCCTGGGCAAGTACCAGCAGGCGATCGGGCAGTACCGCTCGTACCTGACGGCCGAAGAGATCGCCCACGCGGAAGCGAAGATCAACGAGTGCAACGTGCGTCTGAAGGGCGCCGGCGACCTGACCACGGCGGTGCAGGACAACATGCGGCTGATCCGCGAGCGGGCCAGCGCCGAGCTGGACAACCAGCTGCAGCAGGCCGACGTGGCCCTGGCGGCGGGCGACACCGACGCGGCCCGCAGCCGCGTGGCCGAGGGCCGCGTGACGGTGAACCGCAACAAGCAGTTCTTCAGCCAGACCGAGTTCGACGCGATGGCCAAGCGTGTGGACGAGGCGCAGGCCAAGGTGGCTGCGGCCGCTGAGGCTTCGCTGAAGACGGGGCAGGCCCAGGAGCAGGCGCAGCGTGAGATCGACGCCAAGACCCGCGAGGAGAACCTGCGGAGCGAGAAGGAGCGTCGGATCGTTGAGCGCGTGGAGCGGATCCGGGCTCTGCAGCGCGAGCAGAAGTACGACGAGGCGCTGCAGGTGGTGCAGCAGATCCTGTTCATGGACCCGGGCAACCCCACGGCCCTGCTGCTGCAGGACGTGATCGGCGACGCCTCGGTGTTCATGAAGGCCAAGGAATTCGAGCGGAAGAAGAAGCACGGCATCATCGTGTCGGAGATGGAGAACCAGGGCGCCATCGTGCCCCCGGCCCGCCAGTTGATGCAGTACCCGGCCGACTGGCCGAAGAAGACCTTCGAGCGTGGCGAGGCGGGCGCGTACTCCGAGACCCCGGAGGCGACGCGGACGCTGGGCATGCTTGAGGGCCGCAAGATCCCCACGGTGGAGATCGCCGGGAACACCCTGTCTGACGTGCTGGACTTTGTTCAGCGGACGGCGGGCGTGAACATGGACGTGCAGTGGGAGAGCCTGGCGCTGGTCGGCATCGACCGCAGCACGCCGGTGAACCTGCGGCTGAGCGACGTTTCGGCCGGCACGGTGCTGGACCGCGTGCTCAAGAAGGTCAGCAAGGACCAGTACAGCCGGGCCGACTTCGCGGTGGATGACAAGGGCGTGCTGACCGTCGCGTCGGCCGACGACATCAAGCGTCACACCACGACCAACCTGTACAACATCACCGACCTGCTGGTGGAGGCCCCGGACTTCACCGACGCGCCGACGATCGACCTGCGGACGATCCTGGATGAGGGCCGCGGGAACCGTGCCAAGGCTCAGGCCTCGGCGCCGTTCGCGCCGCGGGCCGGCCAGGAGAGCGGCGTGAACCAGCGCGGGGAGCGCGTCCGCCGCATCGTGCAGCTGATCCAGAACACGGTCGCTCCGGAAACCTGGCGCGACAACGGCGGGGATGTGGGCTCGATCCAGGAACTCAACGGCACGCTGATCGTGCACTCGACCCCGCGGAACCACCGCGAGATCCAGGGCCTGCTGAGCAAGCTGCGTGAGATCCGCTCGATGCAGATCAACGTGGAGACCCGCTTCCTGCTGGTCAACCAGGACTTCTTCGAGCAGATCGGCTTCACGCTCAACGTGATCTGGAACGCTGACAACAACCAGGTGCAGGCGGCCCAGGCCAACGACCCGTCGATCCTGCCTTCGGACTTCTTCAACTTCACCGGCACGCCGGTGATCAGCCGTCAGTTGACCGGTCAGGGTCCGACGGGTGGTGTGGCCGGTCCGATCGACCCGGATGACCGCATCAACCAGGCGACGGTGACCCCGAACCGTTGGTCGCCGATCGGCAGCACGCAGAATTCGCTGGGCATCGCCCAGGGCCTGGCGCAGGGCAACACCTTCGCCAGCAACATCCTGGCGCAGGCCCCGGCGCTGGGTATCGCGGGCCAGTTCCTGGATGACGTGCAGGTGGACTTCCTGATCCGCGCCACGCAGGCCGACCGCCGCAGCCTGACGCTGACGGCCCCGCGGCTGACGTTCACCAACGGCCAGACGGCCAACGTGTACGTCGTAACGCAGCGGGCCATCGTCTCGGACCTTGAGCCGGTGGTCGGTGACTCGGCCGTCGGCTTCGACCCGACGACGTCGACGATCTCCGACGGCGTGACGATGATCATCGAAGGCGTGATCTCGGCGGACCGCCGCTACGTGACCATGAACGTGGACGCGGGCCTGGCGACCATCGACCGCATCGACAACCAGCGTGTGACGGCTCTGGCCGGCGGCCAGCTGGTCAACTCGGCCGAAACCGGCTCGTTCATCCAGCTGCCGCAGATCACCGTGACCCGCGTGCAGACGACGGTGACGGTGCCGGACGAGGGCACCGTGCTGCTGGGCGGCCAGCGGCTGGTGACCGAGCTGGAGGTTGAGAGCGGCGTGCCGGTGCTGAGCAAGATCCCGATCATCAACCGCTTCTTCACCAACCGCGTGGAGGCGAAGACCGAGCAGACCCTGCTGATCCTGATCAAGCCGACCGTGCTGCTGCAGCCGGAGCAGGAAGAGAAGGACTTCCCGGGTCTGAACCAGGCCATCCGCGCCGGCGGGATGTGAGCCCGGTGAGTCGGGCAAGGGCCCGGCGAGAGCCACAAGTGGATTGAAACCAGCGGCCGCACGGGCAACTCCGTGCGGCCGCTGTGCTTTTGCCGGGGGTGGGCCAGCCGCGCGGCAGGCTGCGGCGGGGCGGTGGCGGCGCGGGCGGGCCTGAGGAGTGGGGTGGTGGTGGTGTGATGTTGCGGGCGCCGGGCCGCGGCGGCGATGGAACGCAGATGGGCGAGCGGCGCCGCGTCTGATCATGCGGCGCGGGGTGCGTGTGAAGGATGCGTGAAGGCGTCTTTGCGCAGCGTGAGGGCAAAGGGCGAACGTCACGCGAAGAGGGCTTTGCAATCAGCGCGTTGGCGGCCGCGCGAACCCGGGCTTTGCGCAAACTTGCGCATCGCACACTCGAAGGTGGAAGCGACTGCGGCGACACTTGGCGCATGAAGTCCACCTTGTCGCGAGCGTTCACGCTCATTGAGTTGCTGGTGGTGATCGCGATCATCGCCCTGCTGATCGGCATCCTTCTTCCCTCCCTGTCCTCGGCGCGTGAAGCGGCGCGGCAGGCCAAGTGCATGACGGCGCAGCGGCAGATCGCCATCGCCGCGACCATGTACGCCGACCAGCACAAGCGCGGGGCGTTCATTCCGACCATGAACGGCGGCGATGACGACCTGGCGTACCTGAGCCAGTTCCTCGAGCGTCCGGACGCGGCGATCTGCCCGAGCACCCGCAACACCGTGGACCCGTCGGCGATCCTGCTGAAGAACGACCCGGCCAACAAGTACGGTCACGACGTGTTCGTGCACCTGACCGATTGCGCCGACAACGCGGCCGACAACCGTGGTCCGATCTCGTTCCCGCAGTTCACGCGGGGCGGGCACAGCTTTGAGGTGTGGTCGTGGATGTCCTCGATCGAGGGCGGCGGGCTGTGGCTGTTCCCCGACGGCTGGTACGACCGCTCGCTGGGCTTTACCAGCCACTACACCCAGCGGAACCTCCGGCCGACCGACCGGGCGGCGGTGCTGGAGGGCCTCTCGCCCGACCCGAACGCCGAGGAGAGCCCGGAGCCGGCGCCCGGCCAGCGCTCGGTGCTCAAGACGCTGACCAGCGTGGAGTTCCCCTCGCGGATGATCCTGACGCTGGACTCGGACCAGGACCACCGCGACACCAACCCCGAGACGCTGAACAACTGGCCCGAGAAGCACAACAACCACGGCAACAAGGGCGTGATCCTTTCCTTCGCCGACGGGCACGCGAAGTTCGTGGCGCGGGGCCCGCAACTGGTTGAGACATATCTGCGGGCCAACACCTCGGCGGCCTCGGACGTGCGGAACAACATTGTGGCGGGCCGTCGTCTGCACGCGGGTGTGACGCAGCAGACGGTGCGGATCGGCCGCTCCAACGCGGTGCAGTGGGTGATCCAGGTTCCGGCGGGCGGCTGAGCCGGCGTGCCGGGGGAAGCGGGGCCGGGGGGGCGGGGGAGGGGGGTGGGGATGCCGGCGGCCGTGGGCCGCGGGCGTGAGCGGTGGGTGCGCCGGGTGGGCGTAAGGCCGGAGCAGGAGCAGGGGGGACGCGGTGGTTGAGAGTTCGTCGTCAGGCAACAAGCCCTTGCAAGGGCGCCACACAGGAGAGACAGATGCGTAAGGTGTTCTGCACGGCGGTCGGGCTGGCGGCGGGTCTGTTGGCCTGCGTCGGAACGGCCCAGGCCGATCCGGCCAATATCGGCAAGGTGATCATCACCGAGATCTTCGCCAACCCCGACGGTAACGACAACCTCGAGTACATCGAGATCTTCAACACCACCGATCAGCCGATCGACATCTCCGGCTGGTACGTGGACGACGAGGATCCGACGGCGTCCGAGCCCTTTCCGCCGGGAACGATTCTGGGCCCCCGGCAGGCTCTGGTGATCATCGGAGCCAACTTCGGGCTTCGGCCGGATGATCCGGCCAATCCCGGGCTGTACCTCCCGGCGACGCCGATCTGGACGCCGGCGCTTCTGGAGCAGGCTTTCGGACCCGGCAGCGCGTCGCGGTTTCTGATTGTTCCGGGCAACATCACCATCGCCAACACCGCGACGGTGTTCAACGAGGTGCCCTTCATCGTCGACGCTGATGGCACAGTGGTGGACGTGGCCAACTATGAGGACGGCACCAACGGCTGGCCCGCGATCACTTCCGGGCGGTCGTTCGTTCTGCGTCCGCAGTTCCTCAACTCGGTGGACAACGATCGCGGCTGCGCGTGGCAACTGGCCTCGAACGACCCGGCCTCGGTGACCAGCGCACTGGTGAACTTCGTGTTCAACAACGTGACGACCACCCTGAGCCAGGCGACGAACATCTGCTCGCCGGGCGTCGTGAATCAGACTGTGCCCACGGGGACGGACTGCAACAACAACGGCATCCCCGACGCGGTCGAGACCTGCGGCGCGACGGCGACGGCTCAGGACTGCAACCGCAACCTGATCCCGGACTCGTGCGAGCCGGACGTGAACGGCAACGGGCGTCCTGACGACTGCGACATTCTGCAGGATCGCGAGACGACCGACCGCAACATGAACAACGTGCTGGACTCAACGGACATCAACCTCGCCGGCGGCAGCAACGGCCGGGGCGGTCCGCTTGACGTCAACAGCAACGGCATTCTGGACGCGGCCGAGGATGCGGGCCGGGTGATCATCACCGAGATTCTGGTTGATCCGTTCGCGGGCGGGACGTCCGGCGGTCTGTCGGCCAATCTCGAGTGGGTGGAGATTCAGAACGTGTCGAACGTGCCGGTGGACATCTCCGGCTACCGCCTGGTGGATCTGGAGACCGGCGGCGACGGCTACACCGGCCCGGTTCCGGCCGGTACGGTGCTGAACCCCGGCCAGATAGCCGTGCTGGCGAGCCTGCCGAACTTCCCGACCAGTCAGGGCGGCCCGGTGTACACCTTCCAGCAGGCGGTGGCGCTGTACCAGTCACTGTGGGGCGAGACCACGGCGGGCGGACAATCGATCCGCTGGATTCCGCTGCCCCGCTGGGGCGCCCGCGCCACCAACGCGACACCGAACGCCGAGATCCTCACCCTGGTCAAGGGCGCGGTGATCAATGACGCCATCGTCCCCGCGACCCAAACGTCGACCAGCGGCCCGCACCCGACGCGACTGAACGGCCCGGGCACCATCGGTGCCTGGGTGACCGATCGCGGGTACATCATGGATCAGACCAACTACTCCAACGTGAATTCCAACGGCGAGCCGCTGGCCGGCTGGCCCGGCTCTGACAGCCACTCGTCGTTCGCGCTGCTGCCGGCGGGCTTGTCGCTCACGAGCAACAACGACGGCGCCAACTGGCGGATGAGCATCGGCGGTCTGAACGCCGCGGTGCAGTCTCGGATCCCGAGCCCGGCACCGTTCGGCCTGACCAACCTCGGAGAGGACTTCGGCTCGCCCGGTGTGGTGCCGACGACCACCCAGCAGCCATCCGGCGAGGTGATCATCACCGAGATCGCCGCGAGCACCAACTCGATCTACCCCGGCTCGAACCCGGCGCCGACGCCGCCCCAGACGGTGGCCGGTGGCCGTGACGAGTGGGTGGAGATCCTCAACACCACCAGCGCGGCTCTGGACCTCTCGGGCTGGTATCTGCAGGATGAGGACGGCCGCACGGCCGGCTTCGCCGAGGGCACCATCCTGCAGCCGGGCCAGGCGGCGGTGATCATCGGCGGCGACACCTTCGCCCCGACGGGCGGCAACAACCAGCCGGGCCTGGCCCCGCTGACCGGCCGCGACTTCGCTCAGGAGTTCCGCGATGCGTGGGGCTGCGGCTACCCGATCGTCACGGTGGCCGACTGGTACACCAACCTCGGTGTGTTCGGGCTTGACCGCCTGGCCGACACCCCGAGCCTGACCAACGAGGTGCTGCGGCTGATGAAGGCCGACGGCACGGTGGCCGACATTGCCAACTACGACGACGACAACACGCCCACGCGGATCGCCCTGTTCCCCTTCGGCTGGCCCGGCGACGCCCCCGCGGCGGCCACCACCTTCTGGAGCATTTACGTGCTGCCCGGCAACTACACCCAGGCCGGCAACGATCTGGGCGTGAACTGGGCGGCGGCGCTGGAAGGCTTTGAGGGCGGCCGCACGTCCGCCGCCAACCCGGCGGCCAACGGCTCGGGCTTCCCGACCGGCATCTTCAACCGTCCGCTGTTCGGCTCGCCGGGCTTTGTGGACGGCATCACCGGCCCCGGCGTCATCCAGCCCCCCAGCACCTGCACCCCGACCTGCCTGGCCGACATCACCGGCATCGGTGGCCCGCCCGCAACGCGCGACGGCCTGCTGACCGGTGACGACTTCAACGCCTTCATCGCCGCCTTCGCGGCCGGCGACACACTCGCCGACATCGTCGGCATCGGCGGTCAGCCGCCGCGAGACAACCTGGTGACCGGCGACGATTTCAACGCGTTCATCGGCTCGTTCGCCGCCGGGTGCCCGTAAGGCGCCGGTCCGCGGGCACTGATCGATCCAACCAAGCACCATCCTGTGGCCCCCGGCGCGACCGCGCGTCGGGGGCCTTTGTCTTTGTGGTCGGGGTGATCTGGTACGGTGCGGCGCAGGTGGAGCGCAGCGCCCGGCTGGAGCGGAGTGCAGCTTGCCGGAGCCGGCTGATGGGTGGTTTACGGGCAGCCCTGAGCGAAAGCGGCGATGAAGGCGTTGAAGTCATCACCGGTGACCAGGCCATCGGGCCCGCTCGGCGGTCCGCCGACGCTGGTGATGTCGGCGAGGGCGTCACCGGCGGCGAAAGCGCCGATGAAGGCGATGAAGTCGTCGCCGGTGATCAGACCGTCGGGCCCGGCGGGCGGTCCGCCGATGGCGGTGATGTCGGCGAAACAGGGGGGCTGGGCCGGCGTGGCGACACCGAGGATGCGGTAGGGCCACTCCAGCGGCGCGTCGAACCAGCCGTTGAACGGGGCGACGTTGGCGTAGCGGCGGCTGGCGGCGCCGGCCGGGTTGGGCGTGACGAGCATGCCCTGAATGGCGCTGCTGCGGCCGGGAGCGACCTCGCCCAGCAGGCTGACGGCGAACCAGTAGGTGCCGGGGCGGAGCGTGGGCAGCCAGCCGGTGGTGTCGATATCAACTCGCATGATCGGATAGCGGTTGAAGGTGGGGCCGAAACTGGCGGTGGTGCGGTAGGCTCCGGCGAAGGCTCCGCCCCGCAGGCGGCTGGTGACAAAGTCGCCCCAGGCGGGCACGCTGCTGTTGGTGGGCGGCTCGGTGTACACGGCGATGAACGCGCCGGTGTAGGCGAAGGTGGTGGAGAAGTTGCTGCTCTGCGGCTGGAAGGCGAAGAACTCGATCCGGTCGAGCGTCCAGGTTTCGCCCGCGGGCACGGTGAAGGCGTCGGCGTTGCGGAAGGGGCCGCCGGCACCGGGCCCGGTGGATGGGATGGTGTTGCTCACACCCAGGCCGAGATAGGTGTTGCCGTCGCCGGTGGGGTTCACCTGGGCGACGCTGATGTCGGCCCCGCCGAAGCCGACGCCTTGGGCGGTGATGAACGGGCCGTTGTCCTTGAGGACCACGGGCTGGGCCGGGGCGGATGCGGACAGGGCAAGACCGGCCAGAGCGGCCAGCAAGACGGCACGAGCGGAGCGGGTCGCGGGCATCATGTCGGCAGCGTACGGACCTGCGGAGCAAGCCTCAAGCAAACGGTTCTCGGGCGTTGCTCAGCGATGCCGTGCGCAATGAAAAACGCACAGCGGCACGCCGGTGCTGCTGTGCGACACGCCTGAGGTCCAGTCTGAACGAGTCAACGTGGGCGATTGGCCGGTGGGATCTCAGCGGCGGCGCCGCCCGGCGACCAGACCGGCCAGGCCGAGCAGGGCCGCGGCCGCCGGCGTGGGGATGGCACCGGGGGAGCCGATGTTGGCGATGGGGGTGGAGCCGGCGGAGGTGCGGCCGCCGAAGGAACCGACCTCGCTGAGGGCGCCGAAGGTGGCGGTGAGCGGGTTGTAGCCGAAGGAGGTGCCGCTGGTGGCCGAGCCGAAGGTGACGCGGTTGATCTCGACGTTCGAGCCGTCGAAGATGACCACGGCATCGCCGCCGGAGGACAGGCCCACGCCCGAGCCGGAGTAGAAGCCGATCTGCACCGAGGCCAGGTCGCCCCAGAAGGCGCGGAAGTCGGCGATGGCGGCGCCCGCGGCGGACTCGATGAAGACCACCGACTCGCCCGGGGCGATGGTGGTGATGCCGGCGAGAGCGACGGAGACGGCGGGGTTGAGGGAATTGTCGTCCATGCGCCAGCCGGCGATGTCCACCGGGGCGGAGCCGAGGTTGGTCAGTTCGATCCAGTCGGGCGTGACCAGCGAGGAAGACATGGCCTCGGTGATGCGGATCTGGCCGGAGGCGGCGGCAGCGGCGATGGAAACAACGGCGACGGCAACGGCGGAACGCAGCATGGGGTCTCTCTCTGTTAAGCGGGGTGAGTATGACCGGGCCGGGCGACACGATCGCAGCGGCGGGACAACTCAGGGCACCGGCAAGTGTGGCCGCGAGAGGGTGGTCCGACCGCCGGCGGGTTGCGAAGAGTGCGTGAAGCCCTCGGCAAACCCGGTAAACTGGGAAAATCGGGCTGGGTCTGGACGCGCCGGAGCGGCACGCCGGCGGGGGCGGGTGTGTCGTCGGGGGCGGCGGCTGATCCGCCGAAACCGGGCCGGGGTTTCTACAATGGATGCATACGCACCGCCACCCCCGGTGCGGCGATCACAACCCATCGAGCGGCCAGGGGGGCTTGGCCGCAGGACAGCACGGGCCCCGGCGACACGCTCCGGCGACACGCCCCCGGGCCCAGGAGGCATGCCCCATGGCAAACGGCAAGTGGACCAAGAAGGATCTTCTCTCGCGCCCGGTCAAGCACGTTGACATCACCTCGTTCGATGCGCGGCCGGTGATCGACTCGTACCGCAACATGGCCTTCTCCAGCCGCACGCTGGCGCAGGCGGCGGACATCTACTCGATGATGCTCAAGGACACGGGGTGCGGCGTGATCGTGACGCTGGCGGGCTCGCTGGTGTCGGCCGGCCTGAAGAAGGCGCTGATCACGATGGTCGAGTGCAACATGATCGACGCGATCGTGTCCACCGGCGCCAACATCGTGGACCAGGACTTCTTTGAAGGCCTGGGCTTCAAGCACTACATCGCCCCCGGCAGCCCCGAGGCCCCGCCGGTGGACGACATGACGCTGCGGAACATGATGATCGACCGCATCTACGACACCTACATCAATGAGGACGACCTGCGGGCGTGCGACCACGCGACGTATGAGATCTTCAACGCCTTCGCCCCCGGCGCGTACTCCAGCCGCGAGTTCATCGAGGCGATGGGCGCGTACCTGGCCAACAACGCCAAGTTTGCCAAGAACGAGTCGCTGGTGAAGACGTGCTACCAGAAGCGCGTGCCGATCTTCGTGCCGGCGTTCAGCGACTGCTCGGCGGGCTTCGGCATCGTGCTGCAGCAGACCGAGGCCATCGAAGAGGGCCGGGGCCAGGTGGCCATCGACTCGGGCAAGGACTTCCGCGAACTGACCGACATCAAGCTGGCGTGCAAGGACACGGGCCTGCTGATGATGGGCGGCGGCGTGCCGAAGAACTTCGCGCAGGACATCGTGGTGGCGGCGGAGCTGCTCAACGAGCGCAAGGGCGGCAAGGCCCGGGGCGACATCGGCATGCACAAGTACGCCGTGCAGATCACGGTGGCCGACAGCCGCGACGGCGCCCTCTCCGGCAGCACGCTGCGCGAGGCGTGCTCGTGGGGCAAGGTGGACGTGGTGCACGAGCAGATGGTCTTCGGTGAGATCTCCTCGCTGCTGCCGATTCTGGCCAGCGACGCCTACCACCGCGGCGCGTGGCGCAAGCGCAAGGGCTTCAAGTTCGCCGACCTGTTCGAGAAGGGCGAGGGGATGCCGACGTTCAGCGGCGGGAAGAAGCGCGCCGGCGCCCGCTAAGGGCCCGGCATGGCCCGCTGGCCTGCAGCGGGTGACAACCAGTGAGTGAAAGCGTCAACCGCCCCGGAGCCTGTGCCGGGGCGGTTGTGTTTCTGGTCGGTCTGCGGGCGGGCCTGCGGATGGGTTGCACCCCGACAATCTCTTGGTTTCCGGAAACTTGACGACGGGCCAAAGTCGTATAGACTGTTGCCGATGGCCGCGTTCCGGTCCATTTCGTGTTGCCCGTGTTGCCGGCCCGGCTGTGGCCGCACCTGTTGTTGTTGACGCGGCCGTTGGCCGAGCGTTCGCCAGGTTTCGGGCTTGCTTCCCCTGACAATGCACGCAGTTCGCAGCGGTGATGTGCCGCGGTGGTCGTGGTGGCCGTTATGTACACCATGATCAGCGGGCGGTTCGCAGCAGCGGTCATCGGCCTTGACGGCCGATGAACCGGCAACGCTGGGTGCACGGCTGGGTGTGGGTGGGGGTGGGGGTGGGGCAAGGCGGCACGGGCGGAGCTCGGGGCAACGCAAGCGCGGGTGAGGCAAGCGGCACGGCGGGGTGCCACGAGGCGGTGCGCCGAGCGCGGTGGCTGCGCGGGTGGGTGTGGAATCAAAGCGTGCGGACGGCTGATCGGAGAAGCCAACATGAATCACACAACACGCGTGTACGACTCGGTGCTCGACCTGCTGCCCAGCGAGGAAAACCCCTCGCCATTGGTGCGGCTGAACCGCCTGGCCCCGGCGGGCAGCACGTTGTATGTGAAGCTCGAGTGGCTCAACCCGTTTGGATCCGTGAAAGACCGTGCCGCGGCGGAGATGATCGCGGATCTGGAAGCGCAGGGCGCGTTGCGGCCGGCGGGGCAAGAGGGCGATGGTGATGCCGGGCGGGGCATCGTTGAGCCGACCAGCGGCAACACGGGCATCAGCCTGGCGGGCATCGCGGCGGTGCGGGGCTTCCCGATGCGGGCGGTGGTGCCGGCGAAGGTGCCGGAGGAGAAGCGGGTGTTCCTGAAGTTGCTGGGGGCCGAGGTGGACGTGGTGGCCGATGCCATGTGCCCGCTGCCGGGGAGCGAGGACGGCACCATCGGCCTGGCCAAGACGCACGCGCGGGCCAGCAGCGAGCGCTACGCGATGCCCAACCAGTATGAGAACCGCGCCAACGTGCGGGCCCACCAGCGGACGACCGGCCCGGAGATCTGGCGGCAGACCGAGGGCAAGGTGACGCACGTGTTCGTCTCGCTGGGCACTTGCGGCACGGTGACGGGGCTGTCGACCTACTTGAAGGCGAAGAACCCGGCGGTGCGGGTGATCGCGGTGCAGCCCTCGGCCGGGCACGCGGTGCCGGGGCTGCGGAACACCAGCGAACTGGCGGTCAGCGCGTTGTACGACCGGTCGCTGATTGACGAGTTGATCGAGGTGGACCACCGGCTGGCGTATGCAACGGCGGTGGAACTGGCCCAGCGCGAGGGGCTGCTGGCGGGGCCGTCCACAGGGTTGATCCTCGCCGGGGCGCAGCAGGTGGCCGGGCGTGAGAGGGTGGGGCTGGGCGTGCTGATCGGCTGCGATGGGGCGTTCAAGTACGCCCAGGGCTTCGCGGCCGAACTGGCCCGGCAGGATGAGCAGACGGCCGCGACGGGCGGACTTCGCCAGGCGCAGCCGCATGTGGCGGTGTGAACGTGTGTGTATGTGTGTTGACGAACGACAACCAAGAAGGAGTTGGACCCATGAGCGCAACAGTGAACAGTGATCGCAAGCCGGTGGTGGTGAACGGCGGGCCGCGTGCGGGCGAGGCCCAGGCGGCCCGGCGTGAGCGTGTGCTGGTGTCGGTGCAGTGGCTGCAGGAGAATCTGCGGACGCCGGGCGTGCGGGTGGTGGAGATCAGCGTGGACACCAAGCTGTATGCCGCGGGGCACATCCCCGGTGCGGTGGAACTGAACTGGAACACCGATCTTCAGGACCAGGTGCGGCGCGACATCGTCTCCAAGGAGGGGCTGGAGGCGCTGCTGAGCGCCCGGGGCATTGTGCCCAGCGACACCATCGTGCTGTATGGCGATCACAGCAACTGGTTCGCGGCCTACGCGTTCTGGCTGCTGAAGATCTACGGGCATGCCGATGTGCGGCTGCTGGACGGCGGGCGGGCGCGGTGGCTCTCGGAGAAGGACGGCGTGCAGCGGCCACTGACCACCGAAGTGCCGGCGGTGAGGCCGTCGGTGTATACGGCGCACCCGGCCGATACATCACTGCGGGCGCACCTGGTGGACGTGCTGGGGATCGTGCACACGCGATCGGCCGGGCTGGTGGACGTGCGCAGCCCGGATGAGTTCACCGGCAAGGTGATCGCGCCGCCGGGGATGAGCGAGACGGCGCAGCGGGCCGGGCACGTGCCGGGCGCCGTCAGCGTGCCGTGGGGCCGGGCGGTGAATGAGGACGGCACGTTCAAGTCGGACGACGAACTGCGCGAGCTGTACCGCACCGCCGGGATCAACCTCGAGCGGCCGGTCGTCACCTACTGCCGCATCGGCGAGCGTTCCAGCCACTCCTGGTTTGTGCTGCGGCACCTGCTGGGCGTGCCCGACGTTCGCAACTACGACGGCTCGTGGACCGAGTACGGCAGCGTGGTGGGCGTGCCAATCGAGCGGTGAGTGGGACGGGTGAACCGCACACCGCGGCCGTGACCGGTCCAGGTCCGGGCGGTGGGGGCTTGCCGACACCCCCGCCGCCTTGGCCCGAGCCGGAGAACAGCCGCGCTGTGTGCGGGCGGCCCGCCCCGCTGGGGCCGGGAGAGAGGCTCGGCCCGATCGCTTGACGGCGAGCGGGCCGATTGATGGATGGCGTGGATGTGCGGCGGGCGGTCGTCAAGCCGAGGGGCCGTCGGCGGTGATGGTGATGCTGCGGACCACGGCCTCGGCCCAGGAGACATCAGGCCCGAAGGCGTACGGGCCGTCCAGATCGTTGGTGCAACTGACCATGGCGATGAGATTGCCGGCGGAGATGACGGCCTTGGTCGCGGCCAGTTGCACGGTGTAGTCCTCGTGCTCTTCGGCGTATTGCCACGAGGTCCAGACGCGGGTGTGGCCGTTGTTCTCGCTGGTGCGGATGGCGGCGATGGCCTCGGGTTGGTCTTCCATGCCGCCGGTGAGCACCTCGCGGGCCATCGCGGCGCGAGCACCCGGCGGGCTGCCGGGCTTGGGGGCGAGGCCGAACATGCTCAGCCGCAGCGTGCGGCCTCGGTCGGCGAGCAGCACGGTTTCGTCGGTTTCGTCGGGCTGGCGGCTCATGGATCCCGGGGCCACCAGCGAGATGTCGGGGCCGAAGGAGAACCGCATCAGGCCCCGCCGATAGCCAATGGTCGGGCGATTCTGGCCGGCATCGGGCGCGTCTGGTGCCGGGCCGAACTCGTCCGGGTCGCCCCCCACCTTTCGGTAGTGCTCGCGCAGCTCGTGCCACTCGGCCATCGGCCAGGCGGGCCAGGCGAGCGTTGGATCGGCAGCGCGGGCGGCGTTCAGGCACGCCATGGCGTACATCACCGCCAAGCCATCCTGCTCGCTGCCCGGCGGGGCCCAAGGGCAACGCTCCCACATCAGCGCCAGTGCCGTCTGCAGCAGCGTGCGGGCGGAGAGGCCCTGCTCCAGCCAGATCACCAACTCGCCGGCGACGGCCGGATCGGCCGCGGCACGCCTGACCCAGTCCAGGTCCTTGGGGCCCAGGGGCGTGCGGATGGCGTCGCTGGGGCTGTCGCTCGCGGGCGTTGCGTCCAGTTGCATCCAGATCGCCATGCCTTCGGTGGCCTGACCATAGTGGGCCAGCACCGTGCGCATCAGGGCCTGCACGTGGGCGTTCATCTCGCGGCCCAAGGCGGCAAAGTCGCTGGTGGCCCAGTAGTTGGTGTCATCGACGCCCTCAACACCGGAGGTCGGCCAGGCGATGCCGTGAGCGCTCAGCGACTTGAGCATGTCCACCAGCGCGGCGTGGTATCCGGGGCCCACCTGCGAGGTTCGCGCTTCCACTCGCAACTGCCGCTTGCCGAGCAGCCCCTTCTTCGGCAGCACGATGAATGAGACCGACTCGGCGGTGGGATGAAAGCGCACATCGATGCGCTCAGCGCCTGCCGGGTCCTCTTGGTTCGGCGGCTGCGGATCGGCAACGATCTCGCCGAAATGCTCGGTGTGGGGCCACGCCTGGTTGAGCAGTTCAACCAAACGGGCCGAATCGAGCTTGCCGGTGATGGTCCCTGTTACGTCAATCCCCAGTGCCATGGCGGCGAGAGTAGACCAGCGATGGATTGGCGACCGGGCACCCGCAGTGCAGTGAGCTTCCAAAGACGCACAGGGTGGGCATTCTCCGAACCGCCCGGCGGGTGGATGTTGGGGTGTCTGACCACGGGCCGGATCTGCCTCGGTGGTGCTTGGGCTATGCCGCTAGCATCGGGCGAACGGTCGCATTCGCGGCCCGAGTCTCGGAGGGTTTGGCCATGTGGTGGAACATCGGCGGCGGGGTGGTGGTGGTGGTGCTGGCGGTCGTTGCGGTGCTGGTGATTCGGGCGCGGCGGGCCCGCAGCGCGGGGCCGCTGTCGATCGTGATGCTGCGGGCGACGCAGCGGCGGTTGACCGAGGCGCAGGTCCGCTCGGCGGCCCGTCGGCACGGCGGCGGGCTGGAGGTGCACGTGATGCCCATGGACGGCGAGAGCATCGGCCTGCAAGGCCAGGTGCTGATCGTGGGGCGGTGCGAGATGGGCGCGGTGACGATTCTGGACGTTGAAGTGCCGTACTTGCCGCCGGAAGAGCGCGAGCGGCAGGCGGCGAAGGCGGCGCACCGACTGGTGAGGCGAGCCATCAGCGAGCACGGGGCGTGGATGGGGGTGGATCTGGTCGCCCAGCGCCCGCTGCGCACGCTGGGCGATCGGCTGGCCGGATACGCCGTGCTGCTGCCGCTGGCCCGGGAACTGGACGATGAGCAGACGCTGGCGATGTACCTTCCTGCCGACGGACGCTTTGCGCCGCCGGGGGAAGCGGGCTTTGCGTGGCTGGAGCAGTCCATTGCTGCGGGGCGGCTGCTGGAGATGCCCGAGCACCTTGAGGCTCGGATGATGTACGTGGAGGAAGACGATAAGGAGATTGTGGCGGCCAAGGCGGAGGCCAAACGGCGGCTGCCGGAACTGCTGCGGGCGTGGGAGGAGCGGGGCACCGACAGCAACGCCATGGTCAAGGCCTGCTTTGCCGTGCCCGATGACTCTGACGTGGCCGAGTTCATGTGGGTGAAGGTGACGGCCATCGAGGGCTGGCAGGTGACCGGCACGCTGGAGAACCCTCCCACCGACGAGCGGCTGCCGGAGAAGGGTTCGGTGGTGAGCGTGAATCTGGACGAGGTGGTGGACTGGGCCTGCCTGACCGAGAAGGACAAGGCCGTGGGGCTGTTCGTGGAACGTATCCTGATGAAGCGGCGGTGAGCGGGGCGGCGGGGTCGTCGGGGTGTGTTGCCCGGTTGCCTGTCGGGCAGGCCGGCAGCGACGGGTTGATCGGGCAACGATGCCGGCATGAACCATGCACGCTGGACGTGGCGGATATCGACGTGGACGCTGTGCGTGTGTTTCGTGGGTTTGGGTGCAGCGGCCGCCGCGGCACCCGCTCAGCCCGGCGGCCCGCCACCCGCCCGGCAGCGTGGCTGGGTGGTGGCCGAGGGCGGCGGGTCGATCGGCCGCAGCGAGGCGGTCAGCCCGGTGTTCGCCGCCATGGCCGAACGCACGCCGGTGCGCAACGGCGAGAAGGTGATCGCGGTGGTGGGCTCGCCGGAGGACCCGCCCAAGGACGATGCCGAGGCCAAAGCGCGGGCGGAGCGGCCGGCGGACCAGTTGCTGGCCCGGTTCAGCGCTGCGGGCTTTACGCGCGTGCTCGATGTGCGCGTGGGCGATGGGCAGGGACGCGACGCAGGGCACATCGCGGCGATCGCCTCGGCCGGAGCGGTGTTCATGCGGGGCGGGTCGCAGACCGAGTACGCCCAGTGGTGGGGGCGTGCCGGCGAGGCGGGCACGGTGGCGCACGCCATCGCCGGGGTGTATTGGTCGGGCGGCGTGGTCGGCGGCACCAGCGCCGGGTGCGCCGTGCTGGGGGAATGGGTGTACGACGCGGCCGGCGGCTCGTGCGGCCCGCGCGATGCGCTGCGCGACGGGCAGACCAAGCGGATCAGCTTTGTGACGGGGCTGCTGGACCTGGTGCCGGGTGTGCTGTTTGACACGCACTTTGGCGAGCGGGGGCGGCTGGCGAGGCTGCCGGTGATGCTGGGGCGGCTGCAGCAGAGCCACGCAGCGCGCCCGCTGGGCGTGGGTGTGGATGCACGGACGGCGCTGCTGGTGGGGCCTGATCTGGTGGGCGAGGTGCTGGGGCCGGGGAGTGTGACGGTGCTGCGGCTGAGCCGGCAGAGCGTGGTGCAGTTGCCCGAGGACGCACCGCCGACGGTGACGGCGGTGGAGATGACCATGCTGGTGTCGCCGATGCGGGTGGACCTGACCACGGGCCGGATCGTTCCCGGCCCCAAGACGGCAGATGAGCGGTGGGTGAAGATGGGCCATGCTGATGCGGTCGGGCACGGGCCGTTCCATGCGGTACGTTCGTTCATTCCGCTGTGGCTGGAGGGCAGCGACGTGGACGACACGTTTCACGCGCAGATTCATCTGGACGCGGTGGACAACGAGCGGGCGGTGATGAGCGGTGCGGTGCGGGTGAACCAGGGCCGCAAGAGCCTGCCGGGCGTGGCGCTGAGCACGCGGGCGTTCGACTCGCCGGCGAACACCGAGACGCGGGTGGCCGGGCTGCTGTGGATCATGGCCCGGGCGATGATTGACCGGCGGGAGGAGCCGGGGCTGCTGGGCGTGCTGTTGACGCGTGGGGTCGCGGTCGAATCGCTGGCCGGCGGCGCCGGCATGGGTGGGCAACTGGTGGTGCAGGCTCCGCGGGCGAGTGATCGCAGCGGGCTGAGCGGGGCGGGGGCGACGCCGGCGAGCGCGGTTGTGGTGGAGTGGGGCAGCGCCAAGGCGGTGGCGGTGGGCGGGCAGATGCTGGCGGGCTTTGCGCCCGGGCCGTGGGCGAGCGCCGCGGTGGACGGCGGAGTGCTGCATGTGCTGGCGCCGGGCTGGGTGTATGACGCGGGCACGCGGCGTGCGGCTCCGCTGACGCGATGAGGGGCCGTCGTGACCGAGGCAGGCGGTCGGACGCGGTCAGTCGCGATGAGTCTTGGTCAGGCGCGGTCGGCGGTCCAGCCGTAGGTGCAGTACCGGGAGGCGATCGCGCCGTCGCTGAACATGTCCAGAAGCATGAAGCCTTCCTGGGCCTCGTGGTGCGGGCCCTTCCACCATGAGCCGCTCACGGCGCCGTTGCACATGTAGGTGATCCCGCGGACGTCGAGCCGCTCCAGCCGGTGCATGTGCCCGGAGATGGCGGCGCGGACGCGGGCCTGCGGGGACTCGAGCAGGGCGCGGATCTCGGCGGAGTCGGTGTGCATCAGCCCACCCCGGATCAGCCAGTCCTCGTCGGCGTTCTGGTTGGGCTTGCGCAGCAGCGGGGTGGCCGAGAGGATGGGGATGTGCGAGACCACCAGCGTGTGGGCGGCCGGGGTGGGCCGCTTGAGTTCGGCCTCCAGCCAGTCAAGCTGGGCCGGATCAAGCCGGGCGATGTAGCCGTTGGGGTCGGTGGCGTCGGGGTGGGTGCTGTCCAGCCGGATGATGCGCCAGCCGTTGTGCTCGCTGACGTTGTACGGGCGTTCCATCTTCAGGGCCTGGCAGGCCCACGCCTTGCCCCAGCCGGGCTCGGTGCCGGTGGTCTTGCTCTTGCCCTTGTGCCAGCCCCAGATGTCGTGGTTGCCCAGGGTGTGCAGCACCGGGCAGGGGGCGTTGTCGGCGAAGGTGCGGGTGAGCAGGTCCCACTGCAGTTGCGTGCGGGCTTTGTCTTCGGCGAAGCCGTCGAAGATCAGGTCGCCGCCGGTGATGATCAGATCGGGCTTCTCGGCGGCAACGGCCTTGAGGCAGGCGGTGACGCCCTCGGTGGCGCGCAGTTCGGGCTGGATGTGCAGGTCGGTCAGGTGGGCGATGCGCAGGCTGCGGCGGGCGGAGGCGGCAACGCCTGCGGCCCCGCCGGTGGCGGAGGTGTTGGAGCCGGCGCAGGCGCCGAGCATGGCTCCGCCCAGGCCCAAGGCGCCGGCGAGGAGGGCCTGGCGACGGGAGAGGGCGGAGGCGGCGGCGGACTGGTCAAGACTCGGGTTGCTGGTCATGGGCGACACTCGGACGCGGGGGCGGGGGAAGGTGCGGTGAGGCGGTGACAGGCGAGCATACCGGGTGCGTGGCCCAGGTGGTGCAGCGGACGCAGGCTTTACCAGTCCTTGACGAAGGGCGGCCGGCTGGCGGCGGGGTGGTCAGGGGCAGCCAGAAGCGAAGGAGGCGATGAAGGCGTTGAAGTCGTCGCCAGTGATCAGGCCGTCGGGCTGGGAGGGCGGTCCACCGATGGCGACAATGTCGGCGAGGGGAAATCCAGAGACGAAGGCGTTGATAAAGGCGATGAAGTCGTCTCCGGTGATCAGCCCGTCAGGGAAAGGGCTGCCGCCGACGTCGGTGACGTCGGCAAGGCAGGCGGAGAGCAGGATGCCGGCCTGGATCTCGACTTGGCCGCAGTCGCTGGTGACTAGGCACGAGTAGTCACCGATGTCCTGCGGCGCGGCGTCGGCGATACGCAGTTGGCTGGAGACGGCGGTGGAGAGTATGGAGAAGCGCGGGTTGGCGGGATCGATGGCGACGCCGTTGCGGCGCCAGGCGAAGGACTGGGGCGTGCTCGCGGGGCGGACAGCGACAGAGAAGGCGGCGTCTGATCCGATGTAGTTGCGGGTCAGGGCGGCGGCGAGCGGTGCGGGCGTGCAAGAGTAGCGGAAGGTCAAGTTGTCACCGAGGACGGTCCAGCCGTGCTGGGGGTGCCCATCGGCGGCGGTGAGGGTTCGTCCGCTGATGACGATGCGGTCGCCTTGTTGTACTCCCGGGAACTCAAGCCTGATGCTTGACACTTCGGTCCATGGCTGGCAGGACCAGGAGGTGCAGTTCTGGCGGTAGCCGGTCCGGGTGAAGCGGCTGAGTTCGGCGCCGCCTCGCAGGTGGGCGATGACGACTTCCATGGGGGCCCGGTTGCTTGCCTGGTCACCTCCGCCGCTCCAGGAAATCGAGAGTTCGCCCTCGACGATCAGCACGTCGGGCAGATCGATGGGGGCTTCCCAGTGCACGACGGGGATGCGGCCGGCGGAGTCAACGCGGTTGTCAACCAGATTCCCGGGGCCAATAGGGGGATTGAGGTCGTTGCCAGCCGCCCAGGCGCCGCCGCCGCCGTACCAACTGGTGTCCCAGACCATGGGCACGGTGGGTTCCAAGTACCATGGGTTCACAGAGTTGAGACGGCCGCCGTAGGTGTAGAGCGCGTGCCAGACCGGCGTGCCCAGGCTGTCGTCGTCGGGGTTGCCGGCGCTGGTGCCCGCGGCGGAGGCGGGCGGGGTTGTCCAGTTGTAACTGCGTTGCCACTGGAAGGCCGCGCGTGGATAGACCGAGAGGCGAACGGGCGTGGATTGGGTCTGGCCGCAGGAGTTGGTCGCGACCAGGGTGTAGAAGCCGTCGTCGGCGGGTTGGGCGTTGGTGATGACCAGGTCGGTGGTGGTGGCGCCGCTGACCAGGGTGCCCTGAGAGGTGGGGCCGTCGGTGAGGGGCACGCCGCTGCGGTGCCAGCGCAGGGTCGGCGCAAAGCCGGGCAGATCGGGGACAAGCGAGCCGCTGGCCGAGAGCGTCGCGGTCTGGCCTTGCCGCAGGGCGATGCGGGTGGTCGCGGGCGGCGAGAAGGCCATCGACGGGCAGTTGTGGGTGAAGGTGAGGTTGTCGGAGAAGTAGATGTACCAGGGGTGGTCGGCGACGGGGCGGCCGCTGACGACGATCACGTCGCCCTGCTGGATAACCGGCACGGTGATGTCCACGGGGATTTGGGCGAGGTTCTCGCCGATGGTGAAGGTGCGACTGGTGAGGACCTCGGCGAGGTCAGCGCGGCCGCCGGGGAGACGCGCGATCACCGCTTGGTACTGCTGAGAGTTGTTGACCCATTGCACCGACCAGGAGCCTTGGATGCGCAGGCCGCCGGGGAGGGTGGCGGGGGCGAGCCAGCGGATGACGCCGGTGCGGGAGGCGGAGGCGGTGTTGAGGTTGTAGGTGCTGCTGGGCCCGATGGAGGGGGCGGTGTCGTCTGAGGGGACCCAGGTGCCGTTGCCGGCCTGGCCGAACCAGGAGGGGTCCCAACGCAGTGCGGTTGGGGTGTTGGCGAACCAGGGGTTGGGGCTGCCCAGAGCCCCGCCGGAGGTGTAGCCGTAGGACCAGACGGGCTGGTCCTGGGTGTCCAGGCCGGGGTTGCCGTAGGTGGTGTTGGCGTCGTATTCCGGGCGGGCGACCCAGTCGCTCTGGCGGTTCCAGACAAAGCCGATGGGGTAGGCCGGCACCTTGGCCGCTTTGAAGTTGATGTCGTGGTACCAGATGGTCCACCAGCCGTGGTCGGCGGTGGCGCGGGCGGAGAGGGTGATGACGTCGCCGGCGTTGACGGTGGGGACGCGGAGGTGGACGGGCTGCGGGCGGTCGTTCCAGAATGAACTGAGGGTGTCGCTGAAGAGCAGCTGGGCGTCGGCGGCAGATCCGCCGGCGGGTGTGCGGGCGATGGCGACCTGGTAGGTGGAGGTGTTGTTGGTCCACCGACCGACGAAGGAGCCGTCGATGAGCAGCCCGCCGGGGAGGGTTGCGGGCGCGATCCAGCGGAGGGCGGCGACGCGGGGGGCGGATGGGGCTCCGGGGGTGAGGAAGGTGCCGCGGCCTACCGAGGGCGCGGTGTCGTTGGCGAAGACCCAGTTGGGGTTGGCGGTGCCGAACCAGAATGGGTCCCAGACCAGGCGCGTGCCGGCGCCCAGGTACCACGGGTTGGCACCGCCCAGAGGATCGCCGGTCACCCAGACCGCTTCCCACACCGGGGTGCCCAGGGCATCAGGCGAGGGGTTGCCGGTAGCCCAGCCGGGGTTGCTGCCGGGGACCCAGTCGGTGTTGTGGTTCCAGACGAAGCCCGGGGGGTAGACCTGCGCCAGGCAGGCGGATGCGGAGAGGAGTGCGGCGGTTGCGGCGGCGAGCGTTCTGGGGCTCACGGGGGTGCTCCTGCTGTGAACGGGCGCGATCGGCTCGAGGCGTGGCGTTGTGGAAGACGTCGCGGCCCAGTGAGGGGGACGCGACGCGAAAATGATACCGGGCCGGACGCGGGCTTACGGGCAGCCGGAGGCGAAGGCGGCGATGAAGGCGTTGAAGTCGTCGCCAGTGATCAGGCCGTCGGGCGCGCCAGCGGCGCCGATGCCGGTCACATCGGCGAGGTGGCTTTCACCGGCGAAGGCGGCGATGAAGGCGATGAAGTCGTCGCCGGAGACGATGCGGTCGGGGCCGCCGATGCCGCCAATCCCGGTGATGTCGGCCAGGCAGGCGGCGGGGGTGACGGGGCGGAGGTTGTTGGGTTCGCCCCGGAGGACGACACGGTCGTTGTAGGTGCGAGGCTCAAAGCCGGTGACGGTGAAGTTGGCGTCGCCGGCGTTGATCGGGAAGATGTGCCAGGGCTGGACAGCGATGGTGTAGCGGCCGTCGCCCATGGGCGTGACCTGCACATCCAGGAAGCCGTAGTGCTTACCGCCGGCGAGGAGCTGGTTGCCGTTCCAGAGCTCCGGCTCGCTGCGGTCAGCGGACCAGACGTGGAAGGGGTTCATGACGAAGGTGGGATCAGTGTTGCGCCAGGCGGTGATGGCAGCGGAGGTGGCGCCGGGGGCGTCTTCAACGCCGCGGAGGCCGTCGCCGGCGAAGCCGACGTCCCACAGGTTGACGCCGTAGCCGTCGTTGTCGGTGTCGATGAAGGAGCGTTCGGCGACCTCGCTGTGCCCGCAGAAGATGCCGGCGACGCGGAACTGCTCGGCGAGCGGCAGGTAGATGCGCATGGCCTCACCGGACTGGTTGGAGGTGACGGCGGAGCCGTGCACGCCCCGGCTGTAGGGGGTGTGGTGCCACTGCATGAAGATGATGCGGTTCTGAGCGCGGGCCTCGGTGAGCTGCTGGACGGCCCAGTTCCACTGCGTGGTGCCCTGGTTGAAGTCGGGCATGTCACCGAAGGTGTAGAGGACGTTGAACCAGGCGCGGTTGGTGTCGCGGTTGGGGCCGGCGCCGGTGCCCTGGGCGGGGGCGACGAGGTGATTGGCCTCTTCAACGGCCTTGACCGAGCAGAGGGTGAGGATGGTGACGTTGCCGAAGTCGGTGCGGTGGTAGAGGTCCTGGAAGCTCGGGTTGTCGCTGGCGGGGAAGTCGAAGTAGGCGGACCACTGCCGGCGGGCGCGCTGGATGCGGCGGTTGGTCAGGTCGCCGGCGCCGGCACCGAGGAAGATGCAGTTGTTGCCGATGGCGGCGACCATCGGGCGGGTGGTGAGCAGGTCGTCGTACTGGCCGGCGTTGTGCCGCCAGAACTCGTCCCAGCGGCGCTGGTACTCGGCGGCGGTGCCTTCGATCAGGTCGCCGGGCATGATGACCATGTCGGGGTTGAGGGTCTTCATGAAGGCGATGTTGGCGGCGTAGCCGTCGCGCTCGGTGAGGAAGTAGTTGTTGCGGCCCCGGCCGGTGCCGGCGGGGCGGCCGGTGGAGCCGGGGGCCTGGGCGCCGACGTTCCACTCGCGGAAGCGGGTGCGGCCGGAGACGAGGGTCTCGCTGTCGGAGTAGACGCCGAAGCGGAGCGTGCGCTCAGTGGTGGACGCGGGGGCGGTGCGGAAGGTGCGAGAGAACTCGGTGCCGGCCCAGGTGAGGGTGTAGGTGTACTGGGTGTCGGGCTGCAGGCCGGTGACGCGGACGGCGTGCTTGTAGTTGCGGGCCGGGGCGTTGTTCAGCAGCACGCGGGTGTCGTTGGCGACCGGGGTGGCGCTGTCCTCGCCGGGCAGGTCGTAGTCCAGTTCGGGGGCCAGGGCGCCGGTGCTGGTGAACACCAGCGGAGCGGCCAGGCCGGGGCCGGTGACGGTGAGGGTGGCATCGCCCGGGGAAGCGGTGAACCAGAGGACCGAGACGGCGTCGGTCGCGGGGTTCATCAGGTAGGGCAGCACGCGGAGCGTGGGCTGCACGGGATCGGTCGCGGCGGCGGGGGCGCCGGCGAGGGCGGCCAGCAGGGCAGCGGCGGCGGCCGGAACGATGCGCACGGACACGGCGGGGTTGAACATACTCAGGTCTCCTTTGGGGTCGGACGTGCGGCCCGGAGCGGGCCATGCGGTCCGACGGCGAAGGATCGCGGCGTGGATGCGGCGCGGTGTTGGCGTGCGGTCAAAATGTGGTGAAGGCGGGATGAAGCCGTGCGCACGGGGTGCGTTGCCAGTGCGTTGCGTGTGCGCTGCCAGTGCGGGGCCTGTGTGGGTTCAGGGCTTGAGCGTGAGGGGGAGTGGCGGCTGCCACTGCGAGGGCGCGATGCCGGGCGCCGGGCGGCCCCAGGTGTTGCCGTGGTGATCGGGCGCGCCGGTGAGGTGGCGGGCGAGCAGGCGGTGGAGCATGTCCATGTTGGGGAGGATGCCGTGGAAGCCCGCGGCCTTGGCGAGCACGCGGTCCTGGATCTCCCAGTAGCCGAAATCGTCGGGCGTGACGCAGACGAGGTGGCGCTGATCGAGGAACGCGGGAACGGCGCCGGAGAAGGGGACGGTGCCGTCGCCGGTGGCGGCGCGCTGCGCGGGCGTGGCCTCGGGATCGGCCCAGCGGTTCTGGCGGTCTTCGGATTCCAGCTCGAACTCGGGCTTGCCGTTGCGGGCGCGGATGCGCAGGCCGGTGCGGGTCTTGCAGTCCACGCCGACGACGCAGAGCCAGTCCTTGGCCTGCAGGCCGGCGTCGGTGAGCTTGAGGGACTCCAGGCGGGCGCGGTGCTCGCGGGCCTGGGTGAGCAGGGAGGCGAACAGATCGGCGGCGCGCTGCTCGGCCGAGCCCTTGCCCAGGCCGTGCATACGGACAAACTGGGCGATGGTGGCGTGCACGCCGGGCTGCCAGAGTTCGGGCTGGTAGAGGCTTGAGCCCAGGGCGGGGTTCTCGATGGTGATGGCGCCGGGCATGCTGGGGAGCAGGTGGTACAGCCCCGGGGTGACGCGGGCGGCCTCGCGCTCGCGTGAGCCGGAGTCGCCCCCGCCCAGGTCGGCGGTGCCGGTGGTGATCTTCAGCACCGCTTCGAACGAGCCCCGGAAGGGGCTGGCCAGGGTGGCGACCTTGGCGACGCGGGCCCGCTTGCCGGCCTGCTTGAGGTGGCCGGCGATGATCAGCCCGCCCATGGAGTGGCCGATGAGATGGACCTTGGGGTCATCGGCATAGCCGGAGGCGTGGTAGTGCTTGAGGAGCTTGGTGCGGTCGATCACCTCGTCGATGAACTCGCCCAGCGCGGCCTCGGTCTCGGCCAGGGGGCGACGCCAGTCGTAGCCGAAGGCGTAGACGGGAACGGGTTTGTCGGGCCGCGGGGTGAGGTTGTGGCGGAGTTCGGCGATGAGTTCCTTGTACGCGATCTCAAAGGGCTGATCGCGGATCACACGGACGGGCTGGCGGGCCTCGTAGCGGAGGTCGTCAGGATGGAGGGTGATGCGCTCGAAGTCCTTGCTGAGGACCGACCAGACCGTCTCGGGTGGGAGGGGGTACTCGTCTTTCAGGGCGGTGGCGGTGATGCCGGGCACGAAGATGACGGGGTGGACGGGGGCCGGCATGGGGTGCTCCGGGGAGAGGGGGGGCAGATGGTCGAACGGTCAAATGGTCAAATGGTCAAATCGAGGCACGCAGGCGATGGGGGTGGGTGGTGGGGGTGGGGGGGGCGGTTCATTAGGCGGGGGATGGAAGAAAGAAGGCATAGTCAGCGAAGGCGCGAAGGGAGCGAAGGGGAGACAAGGACAGGAAGGGGGGTCGGTGGGTGTGGGTGGGCTTCGCCAAGAGTGAAGTGGGGGAGCGACTGTGTTGAAAGTCAAGCCTGAAGCGTTTTCGGGGCCCACATTGTTTGGTGTTTGATAAGTGCGTTCAGGGTGACCAGCAGCTTGCGGAGGCAGGCGATAAGGGCGACGAGTTTGGGTT
>Ga0209972_10000648_pt1 | contig 34607 bp, 25 predicted proteins | sample NOAtaG_7_FD_187302 | JGI IMG/M metagenome (GOLD analysis project Ga0209972, IMG submission 187302) | Freshwater lake microbial communities from Lake Erie, under a cyanobacterial bloom - NOAA_Erie_Diel1S_2200h metaG (SPAdes) (version 2) | ecosystem: Environmental > Aquatic > Freshwater > Lake ...
CGTGCTGCGGGACCCGGCGGCCGGCACGGTGCACGTCGAGGCCATCGGCGATCTCGATCAGGATGGCCTGCGCAGCCGCTTCTTCCTCGATGGCCGCTTCGATCCCGCGCTCGGCTCCGCCGGCATGGTGACGTGGGGCGAGACGATCGAGCTCGATCCCCTCGAGTGACCGCATCGGCCCGCCCGGCGGCCGCGTACGCGATCACGGCGTGGCGGGCCGCCGGCCCACGGCGCGGGCGAGCAGCACGACGTCCGGCCCGGTCACCTGCACGGCGAGGCCGAGCAGGCTCACGCCCACCGAGCGGGCCTGGCCCTCGAGGCGCGCTGCGGCTTCGCTCACGGCCGCCGCTCGCGCGCTCGCGCGGGATCGCGACGGGGGTGGCGCATGCGGCCGCGAGGCTAGCCTGCCGTGCTCGCGGCTGTCCACGCAGGCCCGGCCTGCATGCCCGCCGCTCCATCGATCGCTGCCGAGGCGGCGGCGATCGAGAACGCGCGCGGACCCGCCGCAGGCCGAGAATTCGCTATGCTCCCGCGTCCGTGCCGTTCCGCGTCCGCCCCCGCCCCGTGATGCCAGCGGCCGGTCCGCGCTCGATGCGCGGGCCCCGCGCAAGAGCAGCGCCGTGAGCCCGCGGCCCCTCGGCGACGAGACGGGAGCGCTCCTGCCGGCGACGCTCGCGGCGCGCATCTCCTTCGCGGTCGGTCTCGGCCTCGTCGTGCTCGAGACGGCGACCGGAGCGCTCTGGACCGTCGAGCTGCGGCTCCTCTACTGGTCGCTCATGGGCCTGCTCGCGGTCCTCGCCTTCCTGCCGCAGATCCCCGAGCGGAGCCGCGGCATGATCGTCGTCGGGACCTGGCTCTCCGCGGGCTGGTTCAGCCTGTTCGTCGCCGGCTTGCGCGAAGGCTTCGTCATCCTCTCGACGGCGGTGGCGCTCGCAGGGGGCTTCCTCGGGCTGCGCGGCGCGCTCTTCGCGATCGGCGCGAGCGCGGCGTGGGGCGCCTTCGTCGGGTGGCTGCACGCGGGGGGCCTCGCGGCGTCTCCGCCGCGCTACACCGCGAGCGATCAGCCCGACGCGTGGGTGCTGGGCATCGCGACCTTCTCCGGGCTCTCGCTCATGGCCTCCATCATCCAGGCGCGCCTCGCGGCGGCCGTGCGGGCCTCGAGCGCGCGGGCGCGCTCCTTCGCCGCCGTCGCGGAGCGCAGCACCTCGGCGATCGTCTTCACCGATCTCTCCCGCGAGATCGTGTGGGTCAACGACGCGTTCGTCTCGCTCACGGGCTACTCCGCCGAGGAGGCGCGCGGCCGCAAACCGGGCGAGCTGCTGCAGGGCGAGGGCACGCCCCCGGAGGACCGCGCGGCGATGCGCGAGGCGCTGGAGGCACAGCGCCCCTGCCGGATGGAGACGGTCAACTATCGCAAGGACGGCACGCCGTACTGGGTGCGCCTCGATCTGCAGCCCTTCCGCGACGAGGACGGTGTCCTGCGCGGCTTCACCGGCTCACAGCTCGACGTCACCGCCGAGCGCATGAGCGCGCGCCTCGACGAGATCGAGCGCCAGCTCCTCGCCGACTTCGCCGCCGGGGAGGTCCCGCTCGACGACGCGCTCGTGCGCGCGCTGCTCCGCGCCGAGCTCGTCCGCTACGCCCGCGTCGTGCTCCTCGAGGGCGAGGCCGCGACGGTCTCAGCCTGCGCCCTCTCCCCGGGCGGCCCGCTCGGCGCACCCTTCGCTCCCAACCTCCCGCCCGCGCCGCCGCCCCTGCCCGAGGGCGAGGCCCTGCTCGACCTCTCCGGTGCACCGCGCTCGCCGCGGCTCTTCTGCAGGCTGGGTGCCGCGACGCCGGGGTTCATCGAGATCGGACTCGCCGCCAGCATGCCGGGGCAGAGCGCGCTGTCCCGCCGCCTGCCGGGCCTGCTCGCGCTGCACGGCCTCTTTCGCCGCCGGCAGGACGACGAGGAGCAGATCGAGGAGATCTTCGCCCACTCGCCCGAGGCGCTCGTCGTGCTCGGCGCGGAACACCGGGTGCTGCAGCGCAACGCGGAGGCGACCCAGCTCCTGCCGCGGCTCGAGCTCGGCAAGCCCTTCGACGAGGCCTATCCCGAACTCCGCGCGGCGCTCGCCCAGGAGCCTGCTGCGCCGCCTGCGCTCGGACCCACCTCCAGCCGCCCGCGCCGCTCGGTGACCGGCGCGAGCCGGCGCTCGCTCGTCGAGCTTCCGACCGTCGCACCGACCTGGAAGGTCGAGCTCACCCCTGCCAGCACCTCCGAGGTCGAGGTGAGCGTGAACCGACGGCCCGGCCGCGCCGAGACGCTCGTCGCCGTGCGCGACGTGACCGAGCGGATGCGGCAGCTCGAGACGACCCGTTTCGCCCTGCACGAGAAGGAGATCCTCATCAAGGAGATCCACCACCGGGTGAAGAACAACCTGCAGATCGTCTCGAGCCTGCTCGACATGCAGGTCGACGCCGCGTCGGATCCGGCCTCGCTGCCGGCCCTGCGCGAGAGCGTCCTCCGGGTTCGCTCGATGGCCCTCGTGCACCAGGCGCTCTACGGCAACGAGTCGCTCGCGCGCCTGGACTTCGGGCAGTACGTGCGCGATCTCGTGCGCGCGGTGCAGGGCACGATGCGGCCCGACGCGCGGGTCGAGGTGCGGAGCGATCCGGCGGAGGTCGGGATGGACCGCGCCGTTCCGCTCGGCCTCATCCTCAACGAGCTGCTCACGAACTCGTTCAAGTACGGGCTCGCGGCGGACCCCGCCGCGCGGCCCATCGAGGTCGTCTGGTCGGTCGACGCCGCAGGCTTCCGGCTCGCGGTGATCGACCAGGGACCCGGCCTGGCCGCGCCGCCCGACGCGGGCACGAGGAGCCTCGGCCTGCGCCTCGTGCTCGCCCTCGCTCGACAGGTAGGAGGAGCCTTCGCACACCGGCGCACCGAGGCGGGCAGCGTCTTCGAGGTCACCGGTCGCGCCCCCGCCGAGGCCCTCCGCGCCCGCGCCGACCCGGCAAATGCAGGCTGATCGTGCTGCCCCGTCGGCCCGCATCGAGGTCCTCCCCGCGGCCTCGTCTCCGTCCGCCGGCGCGCCCGCGTCCTGCCTCGAGCCGAGGTTGATGGACGCCCGGTGCGCGGCCCACACTCCCGATCATGCAGACGTACGACGTCGTGGTGATCGGGGCAGGGCCGGTGGGCTCGACGGTGGCAGCGTTGCTCGCGCAGCAAGGACACGCGGTGGTGGCCGTCGAGCGCGACACCTTCCCGCGCTTCCACATCGGCGAGTCGCTCCTGCCCGCGGACCTCGCGGTGTTCGCGCGCCTCGGCCTCGATCCCGGCAAGGCCGGCTTCCTCTTCAAGGGCGGCGCCGAGTTCTGGGACGAGCCCCGCAAGGGCCGCGCGAAGTACCCCTTCGCCGACGCGCTGCCCGGCACCCATCCCCACGCCTACCAGGTCGAGCGCAGCATCTTCGATCGCTGGATCGCCGACCGCGCGGTGGAGCTCGGCGCCGAGATCCGCTTCGGAACCCGCGTCACGCAGTGCAGCGTCGAGCCCGATCACGTCGAGGTCGGCACGACCGCGGGCAGCCTCCGCGCCCGCTACGTGGTGGACTCCACCGGCCTCGACGCGCTCTTCGGTCGGACCGCCCGCACCACCGACTCGATCGTCGACTTCGGCCTCGCCGCGGTCTTCACCCACCTCGAGGACATCGACCCCGGCCTCTACCGCGAGCTCACCGAGGACGACCGCGGGAACATCAAGATCTTCTGCCTCGATCAAGGCTGGTGCTGGATGATCCCGCTCGCGGGCGGCAAGGTGAGCGCCGGCACCGTGACCCGGAAGAAGGGCGTCACGCCAGACACCCTCGACGAGGTCTTCGCGGCCTCGCCGTTCTTCACCCGCTTGCTCCGCGGCGCGCGGCGCCCGCGCCGGCCCAACACCCTCGGCAGCTTCAGCTTCCACAACCGCAAGCAGCACGGGGCGCGCTGGTCGACGGCCGGCGATGCGGCCTGCTTCCTCGACCCGATGTTCTCCACCGGCGTCTCGCTCGGCATGCTCGGCGGCGCGCACCTCGTCGACGTGCTCAGCCCGGCCCTGAAGCGTGGTGACGAGGCGCGGCCCGACCTGATGGACGATCACGCCCGGCACATGGGCCACGCCTACAACGTGTTCGCGACGCTCGTGAACAGCTTCTACAACTCCCAGCTCCTGCACGGGCTGTTCTTCTCCGAGGAGCAAGACCCCATGCTGCGCAAGGGCCTGACCTCGGTGCTCGCCGGCGACGTGTGGCGCGACGACAACCCCTTCCAGACGATGCTCATGTCGAGCAAGCGGCGGCGCAAGGAGCTCGTCCCCGAGCTCGTCGGCCCCGCCGCGTGAGCGCCGCCCGCCCGCCGCTCACTCCGCGGCGACGGCCGGCTGCATCGTGCGGAGATCGCGGTCGCCCATGAAGTCCTCGAGGGAGACCGGGGCGGCCGGCGCGTAGGGGACGACCGGCTCGAGTCCGTCGCGGCGGGGCTCGGTCGATTCGTCGGCGAGCAGCGCGTGCACGCGCTCGTAGGCCCGGTTGAAGATGAGCGCGGTGCGCTCGTTCATCTCCTTGTGCGAGCGCGGCGCGCCGAGCTTGTCGGGGACGCCGAAGGCCTGCACCCCGTTGAGCACCCAGTTGCCGAGGTTCCGCCGCCAGTAGGTCTTCTTCTGGAGCATCTCGTCGGCGGCGCCGCGGAAGAAGCGGTTGAAGTTCCGCATCGCCTCGAGGACGTAGTCCTTCCTGCGCAGGTGGTAGCGCAGCGCCTTCGGGTCGAGGTGCTCGTCCTTCATGAAGCTGTCGACCCAGAGGTTGTAGTAGTTCGCGCAGTCGAAGAAGCACTTCTCCCGGTAGAGCTCGTAGCTCCCGAAGGTCGGGTAGAGCCCGGCGTAGAGGAGCAGCGTCGCCTCGTAGCGGAACTGGATGAAGTCGTTCATCAGCTGGCCGCGCTCGCCCACCGACTCTCCGGCGTAGGAGCGGGTCACCAGATCGGTGAGGCAGTCGGACTCGAGCGAGATGAAGTCCGAGCCGGGCGAGTAGAACGGATCGTGGAACGCGCCGGCGTCACCGATGCAGGCCCAGCGCTGCTCGGCGTCCCAGAACTTCTTGGTCCGGTAGGCGAGCTGGCTGTACATGCCGAAGTCGACGAGCTCGGCCTTCTCGAGCAGCTGCGCGCAGGCCTTGTGCTCGCGCATGAACGAGAGGAAGCCCTCCTTGGTGCCCTGCTCGGGCCGCCAGCGCTCGCGCTCCTGCACGATGCCCAGCGAGATGAGCTCGGAGCTGAGCGGGATGAACCAGAGCCAGTAGCCGGGGTAGCAGAAGTGGTTCGTCGAGAGCGTGCGCGAGGTGTAGTTCGCCCGCGCGCGCCAGGCCTCGTCGGGCCACGCGTCCATGTCGGCGACGTTCGCCGCACGGGTCCAGCTCGCCACGATGCGGTGCTCGGGCGCGGGCACGCGCAGATCGAGCATCTTGGCGAGCAGGTTCGACCGGCCCGCCGCGTCGACCAGCCAGGTGCAGGCGTAGGTCGTCTGGGTGCCGCCGTGCTCGACGACGATGCGGTGCTTCTCGTTCGTCGAGGCCGCGCCGAGCTGGATCGAGCGCACCGTCGCGGGGATCTGCACGTCGGTGCCGAGCTCCCGGTTCATCTCGATGAGGTCGGACTCGAGGCGGGCGCGATCGAGCTGGAACGAGGGGATCGGAGCGAGCCGATCGACGCCGATCTCGCTGAGCTCCGTGAGATCCGCGCTCCGCGCCTCGTCCATGAAGAAGAAGCGGAGCGAGTTCTTCGGCAGCTGCCGCATGTACAGGTAGCGGCTCAGCTTCTGCTTGCGGATCAGGTAGTTGCCCGCGATCTCCACGGTGCTCTCGCCGACCTTGAAGGAGCGCTCGGTCTCGCGCTCGAAGATCGCCACCGACAGCTCCGGCTTCTGCAGCTTCAGCTGCCGGGCGAAGAGGTTCGCCGCCAGGCCGCCGCCCATGATCGCCACGTCGATCGTCTTCTCGCTCACGGTCATCTCCTACGAAAGAAATTCGAAACGAAGGGCCCGGGGCCGCGCCTCACATCGGGGGCGCGTCTTCCATGAAGCGCCAGAGCTCGAGCTTGCCCGCGCCGCTGCCGCCGAGGATCCGGTTGGCCTCGGTGAGGCAGAAGTTGAAGACCTCCTCGGTGCGCTGGTTCACCGCGCCCTTCTTCCGCTCCCGCCCGATCTCGTGCTGGAAGTAGAGGAGGTCGGTGCCGTCGTTGTAGTGGCCGAGGTTGCTGCGGTGGTACTGCCCGCTCGCCTCGAGCTCGCGCACCAGCTTCTGGAAGATCTCGCTGAAGTTGCGGAGCGCCTGCAGCACGTAGTCGCGGCGGCGGAGCTGCTCGCGGAGCTTGCGCGGCTCGAGGTGGTGGTCCCGGAGGAAGAAGTCGAGCCAGAGGTTGTAGTAGCAGGCGATGTCGAAGTTCCACTTCAGCCGCATCGTCTCGAAGCTCCCGAGCACCGGGTACTGGTTCCGGTAGAGCAGCATCGTCGCCTCGTAGCGGAAGCGCATGAAGTCGTCGTAGAGGCCGCTCCGCTCCTTCAGCTCCTCGTCGCTCGCGCCGCCGAAGTCGCGCACCACCATGTCGGTGATCATGTCCGACTCGAGCGAGATGTAGTCCGAGCCGGGCGAGTAGAACGGGTCGCTGAACGCGGCCGCCTCGCCGATCATCGCCCAGCGCTCCTCGCCCCCGAAGAACTGCTTGGTCGCGTACGTGTACCGGGCGTAGTGCCCGACGTCGACGCACTTGGCGTCCTCGAGCAAGGACGCCACCGCGCGGTGGCCGCGGAGGAACTTCCAGAAGCCCTCCTCGCTCGACATCCAGGGCTCGAAGACCTCGCCGACGACGCCGAGCGAGGTGACGCCGCGGGCGATCGGGATGAACCAGATCCAGTAGCCGCGGTAGCAGAAGTGGTTCGTGGAGAGCACGCGCGCGGTGTGGTTGACCCGGCCCTTCCACGCCTCGGCGCCCGGCCAAGCCTTCTGGGGCTTCGCGGCGGCGCCGGGGATGCCGAAGCCGTGCTGCGCGGTCCGGCCCTCCATGAGGCTGTCCATGTCGGTGACGTCGGTGAAGCGTCCCCACACCGCGCCGCAGCCGTGCTTCTCCGGCACCCGCAGTCCGCGCTGCCGGCTGATGAGCTGGGTGCGGCCGCTCGCGTCGATGACCCAGCGGGCCTTCCACGCGGTCTTGGTGCCGTCCGGGGCGAGCACGTCGAAGGTGTGGCGGTGCGAGCGCGCGTCCTCGGTCCCCGCCTTGAGCGCGAGGTCCTTCACTGTGACGCCGACGTGCACGTCGATGCCGTCCTTGCGGTTCATCTCGAGCAGGTCCCGCTCGAAGCGGGCCCGGTCGATCTGGAAGGTCGGGATCATCGGCATCTTGTTCGAGCCGACCTCGCTCATCTCGAAGAGCGGCGCGTTCTTCTCCGGGGTGTCGAAGAAGAATCGCAGGCCGTTCTTGGGCAGCTGCTCGTCGTACATGTACGTCGAGAGCCCGAGCTTGCGGACGAAGAAGTTGCTGGCGATCTCGACCGACGACTCGCCGACCTTGTAGCCGCGCTCGACGTCGCGCTCGAAGAGGGCGATGGAGACGTCGGGCAGGCGCAGGCGGAGCTGGCGCGCGACGAGGTTGCCGGCGAGGCCGCCGCCGAGGATGGCGATGTCGACTGCGTGGGGGTGGGACATGGCGCTGGCTCGTCCGGGCCCGGCGCGCCGACCGCTCGGCGCCGGCCGGGAGGCCGGAAGCGCCGAGGGTACGACGGGGCCGCGGCCGTGCCAGCGCGTGAAATGCACGGACGCCGCACGCAGCGGGCTGGTTTGTGAGGCTTCGCTGGACAGCCCTGTGTTGGACCTGACACCGGACCCTTCGTCTGGTACGAGGCCTCCATGCTGTACCCTCGCTTTCGCCTCGTCCTCGTCGGGCTCCTCTGCACCCTCGCCGCCTGCGCCGGCGGCAGCGGAGGGCGGCGCGACGCTGGTCCCGGCGGAGGCACCGACACCGGCCCGGGCCCCGGCTTCGACGCCGGCCCCGGCCGCGACGCCGGCCCGCGGCCCGACACCGGCCCGCTGCCGCCGAGCTGCAACGTGCGTGCGGAGCTCATCTACGTGATCGACCGCGACCGCGTGCTCTCGAGCTTCGATCCCCGCACCAACGCCTTCACCCGGGTCGGACCGATCGCCTGCGCCGGCTCGGGGCGCTCGCCCTTTTCCATGTCGATCGACCGCGAGGCGAACGCCTGGATCCTCTTCGATGATGGTCGGGTGCGGCTCGTCAGCACGGCCGACGGGTCGTGCAGCGCCGACGCCTTCGATCCCGGCGCCCCCTTCGAACGTTTCGGCATGGGCTTCGCGGCCGACGTCGCGACCGGTGGCGAGCATCTGTACATCGCCGGCGGCCGCTTCCTCGACTTGCTCGAGCAGCTCGCCCCGGCGCGCCTCGGCGAGATCGACCTGGGCACCCGCCGCGCGAGCGCACTCGGCGAGCTGCGCGGCTGGCCCGAGCTGACCGGGAACATCGACGGTCAGCTCTTCGCCTTCTACCCGTCCGACGTGGTCTTCTCCAGGTTCACGCCGGGCCGCATCGAGCAGCTCAACCCCGCGACCGGCGCGGCGATCGAGACCTACACGCTCGACACGATGACCGGCGAGTTCGCGGGCCAGTACGCCTTCGCCTACTGGGGTGCGCGCCTCTACATCTTCGTCCGCCCCGAGACCGCGACGAACTCCGAGGTGTGGCGCTTCGACCTGCCTCCGATGGGCGACGGCTCGGTGACCCGGGTGGTCGCCGACACCGGCAACATCATCGTCGGCGCCGGCGTCTCGATCTGCGCCCCCGACGTGCTGTTCTGAGCGCGCGTCCCGTTCAGAACAGGTAGGGGCAGCCGAAGAGGAACTGCACGTTCCCGATCGTGCCGGCGCGGAGCCGGGCGCACGAGTCGCCGGTGAGCTCGATGGCCGAGCCGTCCGCTGCCAGCACCCAGCCGTCGGGCACGTCGCGCGGGATCGCCACGTCGTCGAGCAGGACGTTCACGTCCTCGAAGTTCGGCGGGGGCGCATCGAGCGCGAAGCGGCACGAGACCTCCCGGTCGGAGATCGTGCCGAGCGCGCCGAGCAGCGCCGCCGCGTCGTCGGCCCGGTAGTACGCCTCGGCCCCGCCCGTGCGGGCGGTGCCGCCGGCGACCGCCATCGCGTCGAGCACGTCCGCGTAGGCCTCGGTGCCGGGGATGCCGACGACGTAGGTGCGGATGCCGCGGGCAGCGAGCGAGGTGATCGTGGCCACCGTGCCGGCGTCGTCGAGGCAGCCGGGCCCGCCGCGGCTGCCGCAGAAGAGCGCCCCGGCGGTGCACACGCAGGGCCCGCTCAGCGAGGTCGCGCAGTTCGGCGCGCCGTCGGTCGCGAGCACGAGCACGCCGTCGGTGCTGCCTGCGAGCGACTCGGCCGCGACCTCGAGGGCCCGGCGGGTCGGGGTGAAGCCGCCGGCGCAGAGCGGCGCGTTGGCCGGCGCCGAGAGCGTGTCGGCGATGGCGGTCGCGGTGCGGGGCGCGGGCGCGACGAGCGTGGTCGGCGGCCGCGCGGTGCAGAAGGCGTCGAGGGTCGCGGTGCCGCTCAGCGCGCCCGGCCCGGGGAAGAGCGTCAGGCCGAACTCGATGAGCTCCTCGCGCGCCGCGGCCACGTCGGAGACCGCGCCGCCGAGGTCGTCCCAGAGCGTGCGGTAGGTGATCCCGCTCGCCGGGCTCGCGTTCGTCTCGGCGCAGGAGCCGAGATCGGCCGCGGTGGGCATGAAGCTCGGATCCGAGGGCTCCAAGGTCGAGCTCGAGCGGTCGACGACGAACACGATCCGCGCCGGCAGCCGGGTCAGCGGGATCGTCTCGCCGCCGCAGAAGCCACCGGTGTCGCGGGGCGGGCCGAAGTCGGGTGCGGGCCCGTCGACCGGTACGAAGGGCGCGTCGGCCCCGCCCGGACCACCGTCGCGTCCCGCGTCGATCCCCGGCTCGTCCCGCAGCGTGCAGCCCGCCCCGCCGAGGGCGAGCAATGCTGCCAGCGCTGCTCCGGCGCCCCGTGCCACGCGCCGCGCCGCCCCCAGGTCGCTTCCCGTCCGTCCGGTCTTCGTCGTTCGCGATGTCATCTCCGGCCTCTCTTCAGGCCGCGCCCTGATGGCGCGGATAGCTGCCCAGCACCCGAACCCACGCGCACGCCTGCGCGAGCCGCTCGAGCGCCTGCGCGACGTCGGGATCGGTGCGGTGTCCCTCGACGTCGGCGACGAAGGCGTAGCGCCACGCCGCATCGCGGCTCGGGCGCGACTCGATGCGCGTCATGTTCACCCCGGCGTCGTCGAGGACGCCGAGGACCCGCCGCAGCGCGCCGCGGGTCTGATCGTCGCGCACGCCGAACGCGAGCGTCGTCCGGTCCTGACCGGTGCGCGGCGCGTCGCTCTGCGCGATCGACACGAAGCGCGTCGCGCCGTCGGGCCGATCCTGGATGCCCTCGCGGAGCACCGGCAGGCCGGCGAGCTCGGCGGCGCGGGCGCCGGCGATCGCTGCGCCCCGCGCGTCGCGGGAGGCCTCGACCGCCGCCGCGGCCGTCGAGCTCGTGTGGATCCACGCCGCGCGCGGCAGGTTCGCCGCGAGCCAGCGCCGGCACTGTCCGAGGCCTTGCGGGTGCGAGTACACCCGCTCGACCTCGCCGAGGCTGGGTGCGAGGGAGGCCAGGCACTGCGCGATCGGCAGGACGATCTCGCGGCGGATGAGGACGCCGCCCTCGAGGAGCGCGTCGAGCGTCGCGTGCACCGAGCCCTCGATCGAGTTCTCGATCGGCACGACGCCATGATCCGCCTCGCCGCGTCGCACCCGCTCGAAGACCGCGTCGATGGTCGGCTCCTCGAGGTAGCCGGCGGCGAAGCCGAAGAGGGCCCGCGCGGCGCTCTCCGACCAGGTGCCCGCCGGGCCGAGGCACGCCACCGTGACCGGCCGCTGCAGCGAGACCGACGCGCTCATCACCTCGCGGAACACCGCGGCGATCCCGGCGGCGGGGAAGCGCCCCGCCCCGCGCGAGACGAGCCGCGCGAGGACCGCGCGCTCGCGCTCGGGATCGAGCGAGCCGAGGCCGGCCTGGCGCTTGGCCTCGGCGATCCCCGCGACGATCTCGGCGCGCTCGGCGAGCAGACCGAGCAGCCGATCGTCGATCGCGTCGATCGCCTCGCGCAACTCGGCGAGCGGCGGGGTCGCGGGCGCGGTGGCGTCGCTCATCGGCGTCCCGGCGCGCTCAGAAGACCTCGTAGCACTCGCGGGTGATGCCCAGCACGTGCTCGGCCCCGTCGCGCAGCGTCGCGCAGGCCTCGCCGCGCAGCTCGATCTGCCGGTCGCCGACCAGCGCCCACGACGCGCCGCCGCTCGCCACCGACTCGTGCGGCACCTCGACGCCGTCGAGCGTCACGTTCACGTACTGGATCGCGTCGGGGGGCGCCGCGAGCTCCACGTTGCAGGAGATGACCGAGCCGGCGATGGCGGTCATCGCGGCCTCGAGCGAGGCCTCGTCGCCGACCGGGATGTGGGCCGTGTAGTCGGTGCCGCCCGCCGCGGCCATCCGGTCGAGCACGTCGGCCCAGATGCTCGTGTCGTAGCCGACGACGAAGGTCTCGATGCCCGCCTCGCGCAGCGCCTCGACCGCCGCGACGGTGCGGTCCGAGTCGATGCAGAGGCGGGGATTGTCGGCGCAGCTCATCGTGTCCGAGCCGCAGCGGCAGGTCCGGCCGTCGAGCGCGCCGTTGCAGTTCGGCGCGCCGTCGGTGAGGAGGAGCACGTAGTTGCGGCCGGGGACGTCGGCGAGCGCGACGCGCGCCGCGTCGAGCGAGACCGCGGTCGGGGTCCACGAGCCGGTGAGGTCGTTCGGGTCGCCGGTGAGCTCCGCGTCGATCGCCGCGAAGGTGCCGGGCGCCGGCGGCACATCGAGCTTGCCCGCGCCGCAGAGGGTCATGCCCGCCGGGGCGTCGGGGTTGGCGAAGAGCATGAGGCCGAACTGGATCCGGTCGTCGAGGGCCGAGGTCACGCTGCGCACCGCGGCGACGGCGGGATTCCAGCGATCGACGCCCGCGATCCCGAAGCCTGCCTCGCGGTACATGCTCGAGCTGCGGTCGAGGACGATCAGGACGTTGGAGATCCCGGGCATCGAGCGCAGCACGAGCGCCTCGCAGGTGGCGTCGTAGCCCGGCGGCATGCCGTCGCGGGCTGCCACCGGCGCGTCGGTGCCTCCTCCTCCTCCTCCTGCGTCGGTGTCGCCGTCCCCCGAGACGGTACAGCTGGCGGTCGAGGCAAGCAGCGCGGCGGCGAGGAGCAGACGACGTCGGGTCATGAGAGAAACGGTAGTGACGCTGCGATGACACTTCGATAACATCTCTGGGTGCACAGCGGATCTGCGCTCACGCCGGCTCTCCGGGCCTTCCTGGCCTCGCTCGCGGCGTCCGACCCGCGCGCCGCGGTGGGCGGCGCGAGCGCCCTGGCGGTGCACCTCGGGCGCGAGCCCGCCGCGCCGGTCGTGGTGCTGGTGCGCCGGATGCGCCGCGTCCCGCTCGCCTTGCGCGCCGCGCTGCGCTTGCGCCGAGGGTCGGTCGCGGAGCCGGAGCGCCGGGACGGCGTCGCGATCGAGCCTCGGCTCGAGGCCCTGCTTCGGGTGCTCTCCGGTCCGGGCCGCGAGCACGACGCCGAGCTGCTCGCGGCGAGCGCTGCGGCCCTCGGCGCGGAGGACCGCGTGCAGCTCTTCCGGCGGGCGTCGCGGACCGGCTGCGCGCCGGGGCTCGCGCGGGCGGCGTGGCTCGTCGCCCGCATCGAGGGCCGGGGCTTGCGTCTGCGCCCCGCCGGGGCGCCGATCCTCCTCCGCCCCGGAGCGCCGGCGCTCGGGCCCATCGATCGCAGCGCCGGTCTGCGGATCAATGCGCCGCCCGGGGTGCCGCTCGGGAGCGAGGAGCGCGACGCGCTCGCTCGGGCCCTGCTTCGGGGGCTCGAGGGCTCCGAGCGCGTGCTGCTCGCGCTCGCCGCGGCCGGCCTCCCGCTCGATCCTCGGCTCGCGGCCGAGGCGCTCGGACGCGGCCCGTGGGCCGAGCGCATCGACGCGCTCGTCGAGGCGGGCCGGCTCGGCGCGGGCGGCCGCGCCCTCGCGCCGCTCGATCATCCGGATCGCGTCCCCCTCTCGGCGCCGCTCCTCCGCCGCGCCCTCGAGACCCTCGAGGCCAGCCGCGAGGGCAGCCGGCGCGCCGCGGCCGTCGATCTGCGGATCCGCCTCGGCGATCCCAGCGCCGCGAACGCCGCCCTCGTCGAGGCGCCCGGCGCGCTCGAGCGCGGTGAGCTGTCGCGGGTCGAGGGCTGGCTCGCGGCGCTCGAGCCGCGCGAGCCGGCTCGGATGCGTTCGCTTCGGGCGCGCGTGCTCGAGCGGGGCGGCCGGCTCACCGAGGCCCTCGAGGTCGTGCGCGCGGCGCTCGTCGATGCGGCGCCCGAGGCCCGCCCGGCCTTGCTTCTCGACCGGGCGCGCCTCTCCTGGCGCGCCGGCCGGATCCACGAGGCGAGCGCCGCGCTGCGCGCGCTCGATCGCGCGACCCGGCAGGCCCGCGGCACCGCCGAGCGGGTCGAGGCCCAGCTCCTCCGCGCGTCGATCGCGCTCGAGCGGGGCGAGGCGGCCGAGGCGCGCGCCCACCTCGGTCGCGCCCGCGGCAGCGCGGAAGAGAGCGGCGACGACGAGTCCTTGGCCCGGGTGCTCCGGCGCCTCGGGACGCTCGAGGCGCGCGCGGGGCGCCCTGGCGCGGCGGGAGGTGCCTACCGCGCGGCGCTCGTCGCGCTGCGCCGCGCGCGGAGCGTCCGGGACCCGGCGCTCGAGGCGACCTTGCTCGCCAACCTCGCGACGACCGAGAGCTGGCTCGGCCGCCACGCCGAGGCCGAGGCGCTCTACGGCGAGGCGCTCGCCCGGCGGGCTGGTCAGCCGCTCGAGGCGCTCAACACGAAGGCGGCCCTCGCTCTGCTCGTCGCGAGCCGCGGCGAGCGGCCGCCGGGCGGGGCCTTCGGGCCGCTCAGTGACGAGGCCGAGCACCTCGGGGAGCCCCGCCTCCGGGCCGAGCTCGCGGTCTACCGCGCCGAGGAGCTCGCCATCGAGGGACGGCTCGGCGAGGCCGAGGAGATGCTGGCGCGCGCCCGCACCGCGCTCGCCGAGCTCGGGGGCGCGGAGGTCGTGCTCGAGGCGATGAGCGAGGCGGCCGACGGCATGGTGCGCGCGCGCCGGGGAGAGCGCGCGGCCGCGCCGGTGCTTGCCCGGGCGATCGATCGCCTCGTGGGAGCCGGGGCCCGCTACCACGCGGCGCGCACCGCCCGCGAGGCCGCAGCCGCCACGCTCTGGCTCGGTGACGAAGACGCCGCGCTGGCCCACGTCGAGCGTGCCGCGCAGCTCGGCGACGAGGCGGGCATCGTGCTCGGGCTCGATCGCACGCATGCGGTGCCGCTGGTGCTCGCGGCCCTCGGCGGCTCCCTGCGGGCCCAGGCCCACGCGAGCGCCGCCCTCGAGCGGGCGGGCGACATGCGGGTCGCCGCGTGGCTGCGGGGCGCGGGCCGCGCCGACCTCGCCGCGCGCTGGCTCGGCCGGGCCCAGGGCACGCGCCCCGGTGCGCCCTACCACGCGCTCGGTCCGGACGGGGCCCACGCGCTCTTCGAGGCGGGCCGCAGCGCGCTCCTCGCACGGGGGGACGTCGTCGTCCTCGATCGCGTCGAGCACCGCCTGCACGTCCCGGGGCGGGCGCCGCGCCGCCTCGATCGGATGCGCGCGGTCGAGCCGCTCCTCGCGCTCCTCGCGGCGCGGCGGCCCGAGCCGGTCTCGCTCGAGGAGCTCGCACGCCAGGTGTGGGGGCAGCGCCCGGGCCGCTCGGTGGTGGCGGCCATCACCACCTCGATCGCGCGCCTGCGCCGCTTGATCGGCCACCACGACGTACTCCGCACCGTCGGCAGCGGCACCGCGCGTGCCTACGCCGTGCCGGCCGCCGCGCCGCTCTACGCGATCGAACGCCGTCTCGGAGGCTGAGGGTCCGCGCTCTGCCCATCGGGGCAGCGGTCGCGGATCCCGTCTGCTCGCGGGCCTCGGAGAGATCTTGCAAACGCCCTGCGCCCCTTGGCGGTGGGCAGCCAGGAGGGTATTCTCCCGACGTGTCCTCGGATGGTGCCAAGCGCGTGATGATCGTCGAGGACGAGGCGGTGATCGCGCTGCTCCTCTCGAGCCACCTGATGAAGTGGGGCTACGACGTCGTCGGCACCGCCGACAACTTCGAGGAGGCGGTCGAGCTCTTCGACGCCGAGCAGCCCGATCTCGTGCTCATGGACGTCTCGATCATGGGGCCGCGCGACGGCATCGAGACCGCGCGCGCGCTCCGGGAGCGGCGGCCCGAGCTGCCGATCATCTTCCTCAGCGCCTACGCCGATCAGGCGACCTCCCGGCGCATCCGCGACAGCGCTCCGCACGGCTACCTGCCCAAGCCCTTCGACGCGAGCGCGCTCGAGCAGAAGGTCCGCGAGCTGCTCGCCGCCGCGCCCGCCGTGAGCCCCTGATCGCGGCCCAAAGCCCGCTCAGCGCGCGGCCGCCGGCGGAGCGATCGTGTCGACGTGGACCGCGCCGGTATCGATCGGAAAGTCGATCCGCCACGACAGGCCGCCCGCGCTCGTGCTGCTCACGGTCCCCCGCAGCTGCCGGGTGAGCGAGCGGACCAGGTGCAGACCGAGGCTGGTGGTCTTGCGGAGATCGAAGCCCGCTGGCAGGCCCGCCCCGAAGTCCTGCACCTCGAGCACGCAGCGATCCGACTCCCTGCGCAGCCGGACCCAGACGTCCGCCTCGCGCCCTGCGGGCCGCGGCTCCTTGGGCAGGCCGTATTTCAGCGCGTTCGTGACCAGCTCGTTGAGGATCAGGCCCACCGGGACCGCGTGCTCGATGGAGAGTTCGACGGCCTCGGCGTCGAGGCGCAGCGCGACCGAGGGCGCGAGCGCGCCCCGAAGGGAGTCGGTGAGGCGGCGCGCGTAGGCCGCGAGGTCGATGCGGCGCAGCGAGTCGTTGCCGTAGAGGTGCTCGTGGATGAGGGCCATCGAGCGGACCCGGTGCACGCTCTCGAGGAGCAGGTCCTTGGCCCGCTCGGAGGGCATCTGCTCGCTCTGGAGCGAGAGCAGCCCGGAGATCACCTGCAGGTTGTTCTTCACCCGGTGGTGGATCTCCTTGAGCAGGGTCTCTTTCTCACGCAGCGACTCGGTGAGCTGCTGCTCCATCCGCAGGCGCTCGGTGAGGTCGCGGAGCGAGAGCAGGGCGGCCCGGCCGGTGGCCGTCGTGACCGCCGAGACGCTCACCTCCGCCGAGAACGGCGTGCCGTCGTCCCGGAACGCCGTGTGGTGCACGAGCGAGGTGTTCGCCCCGACGCCCGCCTCGGTTCGGAGCACCGAATGCACCAGCGCGAGGCCCCCTTCGAGCACCGTCTCGACCCGCCGGTCGGCGGGCTCGCCGAAGAGCGCGCGCGCCCGCACGTTCACCGCCTCGACGCGTCCGCTCTCGCCGACGAGGAGCAGGGCATCGGGGCTGTGCTCGAACATCGTGCGGAAGTTCCGCCGCGTCAGATCGCGCAGCACGAACGCCGCGAAGTGCTCGGCGACCCGGTCGAGCAGCGTGGGGAGCACCTCGTTGAAGGGGTGGCCGCGGGGGGTCCCGACCTCGATCACCCCGAGCACGCCGCCGGGGCCCTGGACCGGCACCGCGCAGAAGGCGTGCACGCCCGCCGCGTCGGCGGCCGCCGCGCGCCGCGAGCGTGCCTCGCTCGGCGCGGGCGCGAGGAGATCGGTGTTGAGCGCCGGGGCGCCGGTGAACCAGGCCTTGCCCGGAAGACCCACGCCGCGGGTGGAGTCCGGACCCGGGTGGAAGTCGATGCTCCGGGTGAGCGCGAGGAGCGCGGGCCCGGCCTCGCCGGTGCCGGCTGCCGCCGCCCCTGCCAGGTAGTTCAGCGTCGGCTGACCCGGCGCGGCGGCCCACATCTGCGCGATCGGGACGTCGAGCTCGGCGACGAGTTCCTGCACGAGGCGCTCGCTCGCCCGCTCCATGGTGTCGGAGCGCAGCAGCATCCCGGCCACGCGCTGGGCCAGGCCTTCGCGCCGCTCGGCGATGCGGCGCTGGGTGATGTCGGTCTCGATCGCCACGAAGCCGGTCGGCTCGCCCCGCTCGTCGTAGGTGACGCGGGTCTGGATCTGCACGTAGTACTGCCGTCCGTCCTTGCGGTAGTTGAGCAGCTCCACGTCGAAGGGCTCGAAGCGCGCGACCGCGGCGCCGATCTTGGCCCGCACGGCCGGATCGGTCCCCGGCCCCTGCAGGAGTGCGCCCGGCCTCCGCCCCACGGCCTCCTCCAGGCTGTAGCCGGTGAGGCGGACGAAGCTGTCGTTGACCCACTCGATGGTGCCGTGGCGGTCCGTGATCACCACGGCGTTCGAGGTGCGGCTCGCCACGTCGGCGAGGCGCTTCATCTGCTTGGCGACGCGGCGCCCCTCGAGCCGCGAGCGCAGGTGCTGCTGCAGCGCCGAGGCGTGGTTCGCGAACGCGGCGAAGAGCGACGCGAAGCCCTCGTCGAAGCTGGGGTAGAAGGCCGCCTTCGCTGCCGAGACCATGCCGACGAGGACGTAGGTCCCCGAGCCGTCGTTGCCGTCGGCGTAGGCCGCGGCGAGGAGCAGCACGAGGGCGTTTCCTGCGAGCGTCGGCAGGCCCTCGCGCCGGATCGCCGCCCGCCCGCTCGACAGGCCCTGCACGTGCTCACCGATGGCGGCGATCTCGGCCCCGGTGATCCCCTCGGCGCAGCAGTGCGCGACGAGCTCGGCGCGCCCGGCCTCGATCCGGAGCACGAGCGCGCTCTCGGTGTCGAAGGTGACGACCACTTCCTCGGCCGCGATCTCGAAGAACGCCTCGAGCGTGCTCGCCTCGATGGCCCGCTCGCCGAACCGCAGAAAGCCCTCACCTGCGCGGTGCTCGCGGTCGAGCCGCGCGCGAAGATCGATGGCCTGTTGCTGGGCTACCAGCAGCTGGCCGAGGATCCCTTGGTGCCGGTGGGGCATCGCCGATCAGCTGCTGCGACGGCTCAGAACGTAGAGCGAGGTCGTGTAGTTGTGGAACACGTTTCGGCCGCCGAGGGTGGTGATCTCTCCGAAGCCGTACATCCCGAGCCAGGGCCCGCAGGTCTCGCCGAAGAGCGGTCGCTGCATCGCCTCGACGATCTCCTTCTTCGAGACCCGATCGAGCAGGAGCCGGCCCCGCGCGCCGCAGTCGGTGTGGAAGACCGCCACCGGCGGCCTGCCGCCGAGCCCCTCGAGAAGCTCATTCATCACCACCGCGAGGTTGGCGAAGATGCGCTCCTCGTCGCGCCGGACGAGCGAGAGGCGCGTGCCGGTCGGGCAGGTCACCGGCATGAGGAACGAGCCGTCCTCGAGCCGGTGGGTGACGACGCGGAGCAGGTGGGTGTCGCCGTACTCCTCGGCGAGCGCCGCGGGGAGCTCCACGCCGAGCGCGCCGGGCGGGATGGCGTCGCCGGGGGTCGCGTTCTCGGGCAGGCCGAGCGCGCGGGTGTAGGCACGCCACGCCGGCTCCCCGTCGAGCTCGTACACGCGGTTGTCCGTCGCGCGGGTCACCTCGAACCCCACGCCTGCCGCGACGAAGCCGTGGGTCGCGCGCATGGCCACCTCGAGGCTCGGGTCGTGGAACGTGACGAGGAACGCCCCGTGCTGGAAGACCTCGCGGTCGACGCCCTGGTAGGTCGCGATGCCCTTCATGTTGTCGCTCGCGGTCCCGCCGAAGATCGGCAGCTCCGGTCCGAAGACGGTCTCGACCCCGCGGATCATCTCGTCCATCGACACGTCGATCCCCGGCCCGATCAGCATCGCCATCGCGGGCGCGCCGCCTCCGGACCGGGCCTGCGCGTCGCGGGCGAGGGCCTCGCCGATCTCCGCGGAGTTCGCCCCGGTCACTCCGTCGCGGTGCGCGACCTGCACCTCGCCTTCCTCGCCGCCGACCGCCATGAGCGCGAGGGCCCGCATCGACTCGTCCGCGCCGTGGCGGCCGATCACCCCGGCGCACGAGCAGCCGACGACGCGGGCGCCGGGCACCAGCTCGCGGATCGCCGCGAGCGCTGCCCCGACGTCGTGGCCCATCGTCGCGTGGAATGCGACGAGGCGGCAGCGCGCGCCCCCGAGCCGCGAGAGGGCCTCCGCGCACGCCTCCCGGGCGGCCTTGGCGGTGGACGGGGCGGTCGACGAGGCAGATGCGAACTCGAGCATGGATGGACCTCCGCGGGAGGGGATCTCGATCCCACTCGACGCGCGACGGTATCCCCCAGCACCGCGTCGTCTGCCGCCCGCCCGCGGACGCCTTCGTGATCGATCACACGCCAATCGACCCGTCCTCGGGGCGGTGCGGCCACGCGACGCTCATGCGCGCGCCCGGCCCGCCCCCGAAGCGCAGGGTCCCGCGGAGCTGGCGGCTCAGCATGCGCACGAGCTGCAGCCCGAGCGACTTCGAGCGCGCCGGCTCGAAGCCCGCCGGCAGCCCTGGCCCTCGATCGGACACGACCAGCGTGCTGCCCTCGGCGCCGGTCGTCAGCTCGACGAGCACGTCGGGTCCGCCGTCCCGCGCGCCGCTCGGGACGCCGTACTTCAGCGCGTTCGTGACGAGCTCGTTGAGCAAGAGTCCGAAGGGGACCGCGACGTCGAGCGGCACCTCGAGGCGCTCGGCCTGCACCGCGAGCCGGGCATCGGGCGCCATCGCCTGACCGAGCGAGGCGGTGAGCGTGCGGGTGTACTCGCCGAGGTCGATGCGGGCGAGCGACTCGACGCCGTAGAGCTGCTCGTGCACGAGGGCCATCGAGCGCACGCGGTACACGCTCTCGGTGAGCTTGGCCTGCGCCTCGGGCGAGGGGACCTGATCGCCCTGCAGCGAGAGCAGGCCCGAGATCACCTGCAGGTTGTTCTTCACCCGGTGGTGGATCTCGCGGAGCAGCGTCTCCTTCTCCGCGAGCGAGCGCCCGACCGCCTCGGCGGCGAGGACCCGCTCGGTGACCTCGACGAGGCCGACGAGGACCTGCTGCGCCCCGTCGCGCTGCACCGGCACGAGCCGCACCTCGACCCAGATCGGTCGGCCGTCGCGCCGCTGGGCCGGGACGGTGCGGCTGCGCATCGCCTCGGCGCCCGCCCGCCCTTCGTGAAAGGCGGCCGCGAGCTCGCCGTGGCGCGCGCGGGGCTCGGGCGTCAGCAGCGCCTCGATCGGCACGCCGGCGAGCGTCTCGTACCCGAACATCGTGCACGCGCTCTCGTTCGCCTCGGCGATCGTGCCGCGGGCCTCGACGATGAGCAGGCCCTGGGGCGCCCGCAGGAAGAGCTCGGCGAAGCGCTCCTCGCTGGCCCTCAGCTCGTGGGTGCGCTCCTCGACCCGCCGCTCCAGCGTCGCGAGGAGCGCGTCGCGGGTCCGCTCCGCCTCGAGTCGGGCGAGCTGGGCCGTCAGGAGCGCCGCCACCTGCACGATCCAGCCGAGCTCCTCGGCCTCGAGGCTGCCCCGGTCGTCGAAGGCCAGACGCAGCGCGCCGAGGGGCCCGGTCGGCCGGAGCAGCGGCACGGTGGCGAAGACCTGCAGGCCCTCTCTCTCCGCGGCCGCGCGCCAGTCGGCGAACGCCTCGGGCGGGTGCTCCAGCGTCGAGACCGGCCCGCCGAGTGCGAGCGCCTGCGCGACGGAGGTGTCCGCGAGCGGCTCCGCCGGGCCGGGCAGCTCCTCGGGGCCGCCGAGGACCTGGGCGCGGTAGACCTCCGGCCCCTCGAGCGCGGCGAAGCACACCCGCGCGGGCAGGACCCCTCGGAGGCTCCGGCCGACGCTCCCGAGCATCGCCTCGCGGCTGCCCGCGCGGGCCAGCTCGGTCGAGAGCTCCACCAGGAGCCGCTGCTGCCGGGACCGCCGCTCGAGGGTGGAGTTGAGCGCCCGCAGCGCGACCTCGTCGGCCTTGCGCGCCGAGACGTCGAAGAACGCGCCCGTCGCCCGCACCGGGGTTCCGTCCTCGCCGTACACCAGGCGGATCTCGTCGTGGAGCCAGATCCACCGCCCGTCCTTGTGGCGCTGCCGGAACTCGCGGACCTGCACGCCGTGCGCGAAGAGCTCGCCCATCGCCGCGTCGAGCCGCGGCAGGTCCTCCGGGTGCACGATCTCCCGCCAGAAGCCGGTGACCCGCTGCTCGGCGATGGACCAGCCGAGCACCGACGTCGCCGACTCGGTGAGGTACTCCACCTCCCAGGTCGGCAGCTTGGCGGCGTAGAGCACCGCCGAGGTGGTGCCGAGCACGGTCGCGAGGCGCTCCTGCTCGCGCTGCAAGGAGCGCATCTGCTCGCGGGCCTCGGTCACGTTCGTCACGAGGACGGTGGCCTCCTCGGGGCCGAGGCGGGCCAGCCGGGCGAGGAACCACGCATGACGGCCCTGCACCTCGACGGCGTACTCGAGGGTCTGCACCTCCCCGGTCGTGACCGCCGTGCGCACCGCGGCGAGCATCCGCGCGGAGAGATCGGGCTCGAAGAGGTCCTGCAGTCGGTCGCAGCCCCTCGGGTGGGGTCCGGCGCTCGGGTTCGGTGGCCCGCTCCCGTCGCCGACGCGCTCGAGGCGTCCGTCGAGCGCGATGGTGAAGAGGGGATCGGGGATCGCCTGGCTGATCGCGGCCTGCCGCGCCTCGAGGCGCCGCAGCTCGGCCTGCTCGGCTTCGGCCCGCCGGCGCTCGCGCAGGTCGCGCAGCACCGCGATGAAGAGCACCTGGCCCCGCTCCTCGACCCGGCTCATGCGGAGCTCGACCGGGATCTCGGCGCCGCGCGCGTCGAGCACCTCGACCTCGAAGGTCGCCGCGAGCTCCACCGGGCTCGGCTCGGCGATCAGCGAGGCGAGGCCAGCGCGGTGCGGCGCATGCAGGCGCTCGGGCAGGATGCGCTCCATCGGCTGACCGACGATCTCGCTCGCTCCGAAGCCGAGCAGCCGCTCGGCGCCTCGGTTCCAGTAGACCAGGGATCCGTCCGCGCGGAGCGCGATCACCGGATCGGGCACCAGCGCGAGCAGCGAGGCGAACTTGAGCTGCGCCGCGCGCTCCTCGGCCTCTTGGGCCCGCACCCGCGCCTGCATCGAGAGGTGGTCGGCGCGCAGGCGCCGGTACGCCATCGAGCAGAGCTCGACGACGAAGCGAAGGTTCGTCCGATCCCGCTCGTCGAAGGCGTTCGGCACCGACGAGGCGAAGCCGAAGGCGCCGTAGACCTCGCCGTCCTTGCCGATGGGCAGCCAGAAGCGCGAGCGCATCGTCGAGCCCCGGGGGCTGTCCTTCGAGGGGCTGTCCGCCCCGGCGAGCAGCGTGTCCGGCACCCAGAGCTGCTGGTTGTTCCGCACCACCCAGCCCGGGTGCCGCTCGAGCGCGGTCTCTTCCGCGATCCTCCGCTCGTCCTCGGTGAAGCCCCGCGCGTAGAGCAGGCGCAGGCGCTGGTCCTCCTCGGTGAAGTCGTAGAGGTAGAGGCCGTCGCGCTCGATCTCGCTGAAGCTCGCGAGCAGGCCCTCGCAGCGCTGGGCCAGATCGGTGAGCGTGGTGGCCTCGCCGATCCGGTAGGCCGTCGCGGCGAGCCACTCGAGGTCCTCGAGGGAGAGCGCGTGCGGCCCCCGCGCGAGCCGCTCGCTCACGTCCCCTTGGCGCCGACCGCGGCGAGACCCGCTTGCGCGCAGGCCTCGTCGACCGAGTAGTGCCCGCCGCTCACCCCGACCGCCCCGACGACGCCGCCGCCGAGCTGGATCGGGAAGCCGCCGCCGAGGAGCGTGAAGTCGGGCAGGCTCGGCGCGCCGTGCATCAGGATCGGGTCGTCCTTGATGAAGTCGTGCCAGGCCCGGCCGGTCGGCATCCCGAAGCCGACGGCGGTGAGCGCCTTCTTGTGCGCGGCGCCGATCGAGACGAGGGGCGCGCCGTCCATGCGCCGCATCGCCTTGAGCACGCCGGACTCGTCGACCACCACGGTGACGATCGCGAGCCCGCGGGCGGTGGCCTCGCGCTCGGCGGCTTCGATGATCTGGAACGCGGCGTGGGCGGTGATGCTGGAGCGGGGGAAGGTCGGCTGGGTCATGGGGTCTCCGGGGATCGCCGAGGATAAACCCGAGCGCCTGGCCGAGAACACCTCGGTCTTTCCGAGGGGCCAACGGTCCGCGGGCGGACGATTCAAGTGTCATCGAAGTGTCATCGGGGCGTGTGCCACGTTCCTCTCCATGCGCCCTCGCTCCCTCGCCTCCGCCGCGATCCTGGGCCCTGCCGCGCTGCTCTTCGCCGGCTGCGCGACGCCCGACGGACCGCCCCCTGGGTCCGACGCCGGGCCGCTGCCCGATGCACCCGCGGCCGTGCCCGATGCCGGGCCGGCGCCCGGGCTGGACGCGGGCAGCGACGCCCCGCCCGACGCGCCCGCGGGCGATCCGCTCGGCCTCGACTGCGAGCTCGACGACGCGCACCGGTACGCGTGCTGCGTGCTCGACGAGGTGAACGCGTTCCGTGCCGAGACCGACCCCGGCCTCGCGCCCTACGTGGCCGACCCTTCGCTCGCGACCGTGGCCTTCGACTACGCCGCGTACATGGCGGAGCGGCGGATCTTCGCCCACTCCGCCGATGGCCGCTCCTTCGGCGATCGGCTCGACGCCTACGGGGTCGCGTGGACGAGCGCCGGCGAGAACCTGCAGCGCAACACCCTTCCGGGCTGGCGCGAGGCCTGCACCGAGACGGTGCGCGGCGCGGGCGGCTGGGCGCGCTCGCGCAGCGGGCACCGCGAGGCGATGCTCGGGCAGGACGCGAGCGGAAGTCCCCGGAACTGGACCCACGCCGCGGCCGGCATCGCGCGGCGCGGCAGCGAGTGGTACGTCGCGATGTACTTCGTGCGGTACTGAGCGCGACGGAGGAGCCCGGTGGCCCTCAGGGCGGCGCGGGCACCGGGCGGAGGCCGGGCGGGCGGGGCACCAGGAGCCGGGGCACGCGCAGGGTGACCTCCGTGCCGCGCTCGCTGCGGAACTCGAGCTGGGCGCGGAGCTGGCGGCTGAGCTGCCGCAGCAGCAGCATGCCGAGCGAGCCGGCGCGCTGGCGCTCGGCATCGAAGCCGGGGCCGCGATCGCCCACGGCGAGCACGAAGCCGTCTCCCTCGGCGCGGAGCGAGATGTGCACCTCGCAGCGGTCCTCGATCCGCCCGTGCTTGTAGGCGTTCGTGAGCAGCTCGTTGAGGATGAGGCCGAAGGGGACGGCGACGTCGATGGTCGCCTCCACGGTCTCGGTGTCGCAGGTGAGGATGGACTCCGGCGCGAGCGAGCTCTGGAGCGACTCGGCGAGCGCGTTCGCGTAGCGGCCGAGGTCGACCCGCTCGAAGTGCTCGGTGCCGTAGAGCTGCTGGTGCACCTTCGCCATGGAGAGCACGCGGAACACCATCTGACTCAGCGCCTCGCGCGACGCTCCGGGGGGAAGTCGCTCGGCCTGCAGGGCCACGAGGCTGCTGACGATCTGGAGGTTGTTCTTCACCCGGTGGTGCACCTCGCGGAGCAGCGTCTCCTTCTCCTCGACCGAGCGGGTCAGCGCCTCCTCCATGCGCCGTCGCTCGCTCAGATCCCGCACCGCGAGGATCGCCAGCGGCGTGGCGCCCGAGCGCGCCGCGGAGGCGCTCACCTCGGCGGCGAAGGTCCCGCGCACACCGCGCGCGGAGAGGTTGAAGAGGGCCGCCTCGGCCGCCCGTCGCTCGGTCCCGAGGCCGTGCTCGACGACCTCGGCGCCGCCCTCGAGCAGGTCCGCGACCGCGACCCCGAGCGGCTCGCCGAAGAGCTCGCGGGCGCGCGCGTTGGCGCCGCGCACCACGCCGTCCGCCTCGACGAGGAGCAAGCCGTCGGGGCTGCTCGAGAAGATCGCCTCGAACGCGTGGAGGCTCTGCTCGTGGCGGAGAAAGGACGCGAACTGCTGCGCGATCGGCTCGAGGATCGCCGCCATGCGCTCGTGGCCGGGGAAGTGGTCGGTCGAGGCCACCTCGAGCACGCCGAGCACGCCCTCGGGCCCCACGATCGGCGTCGCGGTCAGCGAGCGGATCCCGGAGGCGAGGGCCGCGCGCTTGCGCTCCGCGTCGGCCCCGCTCCCTGGGTCGTGGGCGCAGTCGAGGACCGCGACCGAGCGCTCGCTCGCCCAGGCGGCGCCGGGGACGCTCGCGCGGTCCCCGCGGCCGAGCGCGAGCCCGCGGGTCAGCTCCACGAAGCGCGCGCCGCCCGCCGCCGAGGGTGCGCTCTCTCCGGCGAGCCAGATCAGGGAGTCCTGGCCGGGTGCGGTGAGCCAGAGCTGCGCGGCGACCACGTCCGGCTCTCGGACCAGCGCGCCGAGCACGGCGCGGGCGGCGCCCTCGGCCGACTCGGCGGCCAGGAGCGCCTCGGCGATCCGTCGCACGAGGCCGTCCCGCGCATCCCGGATGCGGCGCTCGGTGATGTCGGTCTCGACGGCCACGAAGCCGCTCGGAGCGCCAGCCGCGTCCCGGGTGACCCGGCTCTCGATGTGCACCCAGTAGGGGCGCCCGTCCTTGCGGTAGTTGAGGACGTCGACCTCGAAGGGCTCGCGCCGCGCGACCGCCTCGCGCATGACCCGCTGGACCTCCGGATCGGTGTGCCGCCCCTGAAGGAGCGCTCCTGGCGTCCGGCCGACGGCCTCCTCGAGCGGGTGGCCGGTGAGGCGCACGAAGCCCTCGTTGACCCACTCGATGCGCCCGGCGAGGTCGGCGATGATCACCGCGTTCGTGGTCCGGCTCGCGACCTCGGCCAGGCGCGCGAGCTGCTCGGCGGCCTGCTTCTCCGCGGTCACGTCGGTCGTGATGCCCCGCACCCGCACTGCCTTGCCGGCCTCGTCGAGCACGGTGTTCATGTGCGAGCGCAAGCGGCGGACCGTCCCGTCGGGCTGACGCACCCGGAACTCGTAGCGCTGCATCTGCGCAGGAGGCAGGGCGAGGATGCGCTCGCGGTCGGCGGGCTCGATGTTCGCGGCCCACGTCGTCATCGAAGGCTCGACCGCCCCGACCCCGTAGCCCATGAGCCGGTACATCTCGTCGGACCACTCGGCGGTGTCGCGCACGAGGTCCGCCTCCCACACGCCGGCACCGACCGCGGCGAGCGATTCCTGCAGCGTGCGCTCGGCCGCCGCCGCCCGCTGCCGCAGCCGCTCTTGGGCGTCGCGCTCGTCCGTGAGCGCGTCGATGGCCTCCTTCAGCTCGGCGGTGCGCTCGCGCACCTGCTCCTCGAGGCCCTCGGCGAGCTGCTGCACGCGGGCGCTCGCCGCGGCGAGCTCGCCCTGGATCCGCCGGTGCGCGGCCAGCATCTGGAGCGTCAGGAAGAAGAAGATCGAGGTGATCACCGAGATGTTCACCACGAAGAACGCGGTGGTGACCCAGGGCTCGATCGGCGCGGCGTGCAGGCGGCTCGCCGCTCCGTCGAAGACGCCGCAGATCACCGTCCCGACGACGTAGAGGACGAGCCAGCGCACTCCGAGCCGGACCTCGCTGAAGGTCAGCGAGCCGCCGAGCGCGAGCAGCGACCAGAGCATCGAGGCGCCGGAGCGGACGAAGCCCCCGAGCGCGAGCTGGAAGAGCACCGGGAGCAGGAGGCTCATCGCGACCTGGACGAAGCGCACCGTGCCGAAGCGCTTGGTCCGGTGGAAGAACGCGAGGTTCAGGGCGGTGAGGACGACGTAGCCGTACGGGATCGCCGAGGCCGCGTGAAAGCCGAACGCGAGGCAGAGCGTGCCCCAGAGCAGGCCGCCTCCGCTCATGAGGATCCCCATCGCGATCAGCAGCCGGTGGTGCTGCCGCGCCTCGTCGCCGTCGCCGGGGCGGTCGCCGAGCGCCGCGAACGCGTGGAGCGCGTCGCGGACCCGCGGGCGGAGGCCTGTCTCGTGCACGGCCGGGACCATAGCGCACCCGCGTCCTCGGTGGCGGCGTCAGTCCGCGCGGCGGCCGCCGTCCTGTCCGCCGGAGGTGCCATGCCTGGGTTTCCCGAGCCGCCGTTCGTGTTCGAAGATTTCGAGGGCCACATCGAGCTCCCGTGGAGCCCGGACGAGCTCGCGCTCCGCTTCGGGGCGCCGCAGCGGGCGCTCTGGCGCACCTGGCCCATCCTGGATGTCGAGACCTGCGACGAGGACGAGTGCCGGACCTGGGACGAGCACGGCGAGGAGGTGCCGGGGATCCCCTGGCTCCGCTACCTCCGGCTGAAGCTCGGCGAGGTCGAGGGCGAGCGCCGCTTCTCCGATGGGCCGGTCGACGAGCTGGCCCGGGTCGCCCTCACCCTGCACGTGGAGTCGGGGCCCTACGGGAAGCTCGAGACGGATCCGTCGGGGCGCGGGCCGATTCTGTGGAGCCCTCGCCTCGCCCAGCTCTGGACCAAGGTGGTGCAGGCCCTCTGTGCCGCCGAGCCGGTCGCCGCGGCGCTCGGGCCCGCCCGTCCGTCTCCTGCCTGCACTGCGCGCGCGCTCGCGGCGAGCGGCTGGGCCCTCGCGGGCAGCGAGGTGCGCTGCGACGAGCTCGACGAGCACTGGTCGAGCTCCATGCGCATCGATCTCGGGCGCCTCGCGCAGGCGCTCGCGCGCGGCGATCGGCACCGCCCGGCACCGGCCGCGTGGGCCCTGCCGGGCCCGCCCCCGCCGCCGCTCGAGGCCGCCGGCTCGCGGCCGGAGTCGGGCGCGGTGCTCGACACCGACTGGGCGATCCTCTCTGCGGACGATGGGAGCACCCGGCTCGTCACGCCCCTCGGGATCGAGCAGCTCCGGGCGTGGGTCCACGGCTGCCCGCAGCCCTACGTGGTCTCCGCCCGCTACTTCCTCGCGGTCGACCTCGACGCGCAGGGAGACGTCGAGAGCGTGACGGTGCGCTGCGCCCGCGACGGCACCTTCGACGTCGAGGGAGAGGACGGCGCCTCGTGCGCCTTCGACCGCGCTCCGCGCCGGGAGGACCTCGGCCACCTCCGCTCCCGCCTCGGCGCGGCCGCCTACGACGCGCTCTCGTGGCTCCTCGAGAACCACCTCGCCGAGGAGGATGAGGACGGGGGCGGGATCGAGGCCGACGGCGGGACGGACGGACACGCCCGGACCGGTCCGCCCTGAGCAGGGCCATCGCTCTGCCGCTCCCGTCTCGGCGGCGTGGTAGCCATCCCGGAATGCGGCGCTCGCCCCACCCCGTCACCCTCCGGCAGCTCCAGTACGTCGTCGCCGTCGCCGACCGCCGCAGCTTCCGGCGGGCAGCCGCCGACTGCCACGTGTCCCAGCCCTCGCTCTCGGCTCAGATCGCCCTCGTCGAGGACCTGCTCGCCGTCCGGCTCTTCGAGCGGGATCCGCGCTCGGTCTCCCTCACCGCGGCGGGCGAGGCGTTCGTGGCCGAGGCCCGTGATCTGCTGCTCGGGGCCGATGCGCTCTTCGAGCGGGCCCGGACCCTCGCCGATCCGCTGAAGGGGAGCCTGCGCCTCGGGATCATCCCCACCGTGGGCCCCTACCTGCTCGCCCACGCTGCGCCGCGGCTGCGCGCCGAGCTTCCCGGCCTCGCGGTGCGCTGGCACGAGGAGAAGACCCCGCTGCTGGTCCAGCAGCTCGAGCGCGGCGAGCTCGACGGGGCGATCCTCGCCCTCGAGGCCGAGCTCCCCGAGCTGCCCCACGCCGTGATCGGCAAGGACCCCTTCGTGCTCGGCGTCGGCGACGGCCACCCCCTGGCTCGGGCGTCGGGCGCGGTGAAGCCGAGCGAGCTCGCGGACGAGCCGGTGCTGGTGCTCGACGATGGTCACTGCTTTCGCGATCAGGTCCTCTCGTTCTGCGCTCGCAGCGGGGCGGAGCAGGCGAGCGTTCGCGCCACCAGCCTCCCGACGCTGGTGCAGATGGCCGCGGCAGGGGGCCTCACAGTCCTGCCGCGGATCGCGGTGGCGATCGAGAACCGGCACGCCGCCCTGCGGATCCGCCCCTTCGCCCCGAAGCCGCCCGCCCGCACGATCGCGCTGGTCTGGCGCCGGCGCTCGGCGCTCGAGCCCGCGCTCGCCGCGGCCGCTCGCTCGCTCCGGCAGAGCTTCGCCGAGCTCTCCGCAGGCTGATTTGCCGACGGATTCGCCGGCGGATCGGCGGCCTCCGGTCAGAAGGGGATCTCGTCGAGCTGCTGCGGCGAGGGCGCGAGCTGCTCGGCCGCCTCGCCGAGCTTGCCCGCGAGCTCGGCGAGCAGCCGCACCTCGGGATCGGGATGGGTCAGGAGCGGCATCGCGATGGGCGGCGCCGCGCGGCTCCGGCGCTTCCTCGTGGCATGGACGCTGGCGCGGGCCCGGTGGTCGGCGAGCCGGAACAGCGTGGCGGAGGTGGTCACGAGCCAGTGCGCGATGTCGTCGTTGGCCGCGGGGCGGCCGAGGGCATCGGAGAGCAGCGGACGGGGAGCATGCAGGATCGCCATGCGCCCCCGACGCCGCGGCCGCCCTCCAACTGACAGCGCGAACGCCTCCGCCGGGTCCGGCCGCCGCTCAGCCCTCGCGCCGGCGAGCGAGCGGGCCGAGCTCGGCGCGCTGCAGCTCGAGCGTGTCGGTGAAGGGGAGCGCGAGCTGATCTTCCGCAGACTGGATCCGGCCGGCGGCGTCGAGCGCCGCCTCGAGCGGGGTCTCGCCCGCGGGCCGGGGCAGGCCGAGCGCGGCGGCCCGGCGGCTCAGCACCGGCAGCACGTGGGAGCGGAGCAGCGCCTCGGTCCGGGCCCCCTGCCGCTCGATGTGCTGGACCCGGCGCGCACCGAGGCCGAAGCCCGCGGCGAGCCCGATGGCGAGCGAGACCAGCGCGACGACGGCGATCACGGCCGCACCCTACTACAGCTCACGCGCGCCTTGGGCCCCGACGATCATGCCTGCCCCGTTCAGCGGCCCCGTTCAGCGGCCCCGTTCAGCGGCCCCGTTCAGCGGCCCCGTTCAGCGGCCCCATTCAGCGGCCCCGTTCAGCGGCCCAGCTCGCGCAGCCGCGTCTCGCAGTGCGCGCGGTCCACCGGCCCCGAGCCGCTGAGCGCCCGGGTGTAGTAGTCGCGCGCGCGCTCGCGGTCGCTCCGCGCGCTCATCACGTCTCCGTACAGCGCCAGCGCGGCGGCGTGATCGGGCGTGCGCGCCAGGATCCGGTCGAGGAACGCGCTCGCGAGCACGTCGCGCCGCAGCTCGAGCGCGAGGCGGGTCGCCCGCAGCAGCCCCTCGGGGTTGCGGGGATCGAGGTCGGTCGCGCGCCGGTAGGTCTCGAACGCCTCCTCCTCGCGCTCGGTGCGCGCGAGCACGTCGCCGAGGGCGAGCATCGCGCTTGCGTCGTTGGCGACCAGCTCGAGCGCGCGGCGCAGCGGCGCCTCGGCGGCGGCGGCCTCTCCCCGGAGCAGCAGCGCCCGGCCCAGGCCCACGTGCGCCGCGGCGGAGCGGTCGTCGCGCTCCATCGCCGCGCGGAACGAGGCCTCGGCCTCGGTGCCGAGGGACGCCGCCAGGCGCACCTCGCCGAGCGCCACGAGCGCATCGACCCAGTCCGGCCGGCCGGCGTTCGCCTGCTCGAGCAGGCGCCGCGCTTCCTCCGAGCCAGCGGTCTCGGCGTGCAGCGCCCGGCCGAGCTCGTACTGCACCGCCGGCCACGTGCCATCGAGCGCGAGCGCCTGGCGCAGCTCCCGCACCGCGTCGGCGGGGCGCGAGGCCGCGAGGTAGAGGCGGCCCAGCCCGAGGTGCGGCTCGGCCGAGCCCGGGCTCGCCGCCGCGGCCCGCCCGTACGCGCTCTCGGCCTCGGAGACCGCCCCGCGCAGGCGGTGGGCATCGCCGAGCGCCAAGAGGGCCTCGAAGTGTCCCGGCTCGATCGCGAGCGCCGCGTCGATCTCCTCGAACGCGCGCGCCGACCGGTTCCACACCAGATCGGCCCGCGCATCGCACACGTACGCGAGCACGGCGGTCTTGCTCACGCGGCCGAGCGCCCGGCACGCCCGCTGCGCGGCGTCGTGATCGCCCGCGTCGAAGGCGGGCCGCGCGGCGTCGAAGAGGGGCTCGAGGGCCCCACGCGGGGCGAGGCGGGCGGCCCGGTCGAGGGCCCGGCCCGCCTCGCGGTGCCTTCCGGCCCGGAGCAGCGCCATTCCGTAGGCCCGTGCCGCGGCGGCGTCCCGCGGCGCGGCGTCGGCGGCGGCCTCGAGCCGCTCGAGCTCGCCGACCTGGGCCGCCGCGAGCGCGCCGGCGCCGAGCGACAGCGTGACGAGGACAACGAGCGAGAGGGCGCGGCGGAGGTGCGTCATCGGAGCTCCCGGAACAGAGGGACGGAGCATTACGCGGCCCGCTTCACTCCGGCCAGCCACGCGCACCCCGCCCGACGTCCCCCACCGCCGGGAAGGTCAGTCGGCGCGCTCCGCGGCTTCTGCTTCCTCTTCCTCTGCTGCTTCCTCTTCGTCGTCCTCGCGCGAGCGAACGGCGCCCCGGCCCGGCCGGGCCGCGTCCGCGTCGATGGGCCGGCCGAAGGCGTCGAGCGGCTCCGCCATCGAGGGATTCGCCTCGAGCTCCGTGAGGTAGCGCCGCGCCTGATCGGCGACCGGCGAGTCGGGAAAGCGCGCGACGAGGTCGTCGAAGGTGCGCCGGGCGACCTCCCGCTCCCGCATGTGCAGGCGGGTCCGCCCGAGGAGCAGCAGCGCGTCGGGATCGAGGCCGCTGCCCGGGTACTCGGCGAGCACGTACTCGAGCCGGCCGACCGCCGCGAGCGGCCGATCGCGCTGCAAGTAGAACCCCGCGACGTAGAGCTCGTGCCGGGCCAGCAGCCGGAGGCAGTCCCGCTCGATCCGCTGCGCCTCGTCGTGGTGCTCGCTCCGCGGGTAGTCCCGCAGGAAGCGCCGCACGACCCGCAGCGCCGAGCGGGTCGGGTTCTGGTCCCGCTCCTCGGGCGGCGGCGTGAGGAAGATGTCCGCAGGGATCTGCCGGAAGTAGCAGAGCGCGATCTGGAAGTTCGCGTAGTCGACCCGCTCGTGGGTCGGACGCGCCCGCACGAAGGAGCGGTAGCGCCGGATCGCCTCGGTGTAGTGGTTCTGCGAGAGCTCGCAGTCGGCCACCCGCAGCTCTGCGAGGGCGGCGTAGCGGCTGTAGCCGTACTCGCGCACGACGTGCTGGAAGAGCGGCTGCGCGGTGAGGCAGTCGCTGTCCGAGTACGCCTCCATCGCCCGCTCGTAGTCCCGCCGCGCGCTCTCGCCGTAGGTCAGCTCGGCGGGCGCCGCGGCGCCGCACCCGAGGTGCAGCCCAGCGAGGAGGAAGGTCAGCGGGAAGAAGGACCGCACGGGGCCGCGAGGCATAGCAAAGACCGGCCGCAGCGCCCGCGGCCCGTCCATCCCGCGGGTCGCCCTCACTGGCCCCGGGCTGCCCGTGCCGCCCGCACGTAGGCCCGCAGGCGCGGATCGTCCCGCCCCGCGAGCTCCTTCGGCGGCCCGACCAGCGCGAACACGCCGCCCTCGAGCAGGGCGAGCCGATCGGAGACCTCGAACGCGCTCTCCATCTGGTGGGTGACGAGCACGACGGTGATGCCGAGGTTCTTGCGCAGGCCGTCGATGAGCCGGTTCACCCGGGTCACGTTGATCGGGTCGAGGCCCTCGGTGGGCCCGTCGAAGAGGATGACCTCGGGCCGGAGCGCGATGGCGCGCGCGAGCGAGACGCGCTTGCGCATGCCGCCCGAGAGGTCGCCCGGGACCATCGGCTCGATGCCGGGCAGGCCCACGAGCTCGAGCGACTCGGCGACCCGCCGGGGGATGTCCTTCTCGGGCAGGATGCGCTGCTCGCGCAGGCCATAGGCCACGTTGTCGAAGATGGTCAGCGAGTCGAAGAGCGCGGCGCCCTGAAAGACGATGCCGATGCGGCGCCGGATCTCGACCCACTGCCGCTCCTTCAGGCGGGTCACGTCGCGGCCGTCGAAGGTGATCGTGCCCGAGGTGACGGGGACGAGGCCGACCAGGTGCTTGAGGAGCAGGCTCTTGCCGGTGCCCGACTCGCCGATGATCGAGACGAGCTCCTCTTTGCCGATCGCGAGGCTCACCCCGCGCAGCACCTCCTTGGCGCCGAACGAGGTATGCACGTCGTCGACCGAGAGCAGGGCCATCTCAGGCCAGCCGCCGCGTGAGCACGCACTTCAGGTAATCGCCCTCGGGAAAGGCCACGAGGCGCGGGTGATCGGCCGGCGCCGACCAGCGCTCGAGCACGCCGAGGCGGGCGCCCGCCTTCTCGCTGCCCTCGCGCAGCGTCCGGAGGAACGTGCCCTCGTCGATGTGGCTCGAGCAGCTCGCCGCGAGGTAGAAGCCGCCGGGCGCGAGCAGGCGCAGGCACGCCTGATGGAGCTTGCGGTAGCTCTTGATCGCCTCGGGCACGGCCGCCTCGCTCGGCGCGAAGCTCGGCGGGTCGGCGACGATCAGGTCGAAGTGCGCGTCCGCCTCGCGCAGCGCGCTCAGCCGCGCCGGCACGTCGGCCGCGGTCGCGACGTGGGCCGAGGGATCGAGGCCGTTGCGCCTCCAGCCCTCCGCGGCGAGGGCGACCGCGCCCTTGGCCACGTCGACCGTCTCGACGAAGAGCGCACCGCCGAGGCCGGCGGCGATGGAGAAGCCGCCGACGTAGCCGTAGAGGTTCAGGACCCGCAGCTCGCGGCTCAAGGCGCGCACCCGGCGGCGCGAGTCGCGGTGATCGAGGAAGAGGCCGGTCTTCTGTCCCTCGGAGAGGTCGGCGAGGAGGATCATGCCGTGCTCGCGGATCTCGATCGGCCCCGAGGGCACGGTCCCCGAGAGCGCCACCGTCGTCTTGCCCGCGCCCCGGCCGCGGCGGACCAGCAGCGACAGCTCGGGCAGCCGGGCCGAGAGCGCCGAGCTCACCGGGCCGAGCAGCGCCCGCTCGGCGGCGGCGCCGTCGGGCTTGATCACGAGGTGGCCGGCGTAGCGGTCGACGACGATGCCCGGCAGGCCGTCGCCCTCGCCGTGGATCAGCCGGTAGGCGTCGGTCTCGGGCGGCACCACCCGGGCGCGGAGCGCGATCGCGGCGGCGACCCGCGCCTCGATGACGCTGGCGGGGGCCTCGCCGCGGCGCAGCGAGAGGACCCGGAGCGCGATCGGGCCCTCGTCGAGGTAGCCGCTCGCGACGAACCTGCCGTCCCGGTCGAGGAGCTCGGCGAACGCGCCGGCCGGCGCGGCGAACGGCGCGCAGGCGTCGCGGTAGAGCCAGGGGTGGCCGGCCCGGAGGCTGCCCGCGACGTCCTTGCGGAGGGTGAGGCGGACGGGGGTCATGAGAGGGTTCCGAAGGGGAGGGCCGGAGGCGGGGGTGGGGCCGGGGCCGAGTCCGGGGCTGGGGCCGGGGCCGGGGCCGAGTCCGAGACCGGGGCCGAGTCCGAGTCCGGGGCCGAGACCGGGGCCGAGTCCGAGACCGGGGCCGAGTCCGGGTCCGGGTTCGGGGTGGGGGACCGGGGCTCGGGGGGCGGCTCACCGGCGGCGAGCCACTCGGCGAAGCTCCGCAGCAAGGCCTGGTAGAAGAGCTGGCCGATGA
>Ga0209972_10000651_pt1 | contig 34559 bp, 31 predicted proteins | sample NOAtaG_7_FD_187302 | JGI IMG/M metagenome (GOLD analysis project Ga0209972, IMG submission 187302) | Freshwater lake microbial communities from Lake Erie, under a cyanobacterial bloom - NOAA_Erie_Diel1S_2200h metaG (SPAdes) (version 2) | ecosystem: Environmental > Aquatic > Freshwater > Lake ...
CAGCTCAGGGACTGGTTGGGCCGGGGATAACCAGCTGATCGTCAACCGGGTCATAGTCAAAGACTACTCCAAGCCGATTGAAGCGATCGAGTCCGGGATAGTTCAGAAAGAGGGCCCGGCGCGCCGCCGCGGGGGTCTCTCCCAGCCGCCGGCGAATCTCGATGGTCAGCCGCTGGGCGATCCGCGCCGCCGCGAGAGAGAGCTGGCGCCGGGATTCGGCGGCGATGGGGGTTCCCCGAAACTCCTGCTGGCCAATCCGGGCGAGACCGATTCTGGCATAGTCATCGGTCGTCTGGTCGATGAGGGTCAGCAAACGGAGACCATCGGCGCGATCTCCGCGGCGAACGAGGGCCAGTTCATGAATCCAGCCACGCCGCTTGCGGCTGATGGCCAGCAGATGGAACCGTTCGCCACGACGATTGCGGATGGAGCCGAGTAACCCGACCACTCGTCCGCGCCGCAGCCGTTGCACCAGCCGGGCCTGCAGGTCAGGCCGCTCGCGGAGTGGAGAGTATCGCTCATCGACGATCACCGCGCGGCGCCCGCCCACTGGTGGCCGGCTCTGGGCGCCGACCGGATCGATCAGGCCGCCCGTGAAGATGAACACGACCGGGTTGAGCAGACAGACCAGTCCCACCAAAAAGAGAGACCTCTTCATTCATTCCTCATTTCCGGGGTGGCCAGTCTGTTGAATTAGACGATCTTGAATCGACTGAAATCGCGTCCGTAAGCCGCTTCCTGACTCTCGATCGCGAGGAGGTAGTCAAAGATGATCATTCCCTTGCCGGCTGGCGCCGGCGTCAGGGAGTCGAGAAAGAACGAATATGGGAGGCTCTTCCGCCGCGATTCGGTTCGCCAGCGTAGCAGAACCTGGATCGGGAGAAAGTAGACGGACTGGTGGCGACTGAATTCGACCAGAAAACCCGCCACCGCCCCGCACCCGGCGGTCCGCTCGAGAAACTCGACCTGGTGTGGATGAAGGTTGTCGAAATCGAGCACCTCGCGCCGGGTCGTCTTCGCGTCATAAAAGATGCCGCGCCCATCCGGGGCGAGAACCCCGCCATAGTCGGGTTCGCCCTTCGATTCCGGAATGAAGCGCCGCCAGTCAGCGGAGTTGGTCTGGCTCACGGCCCGGGCCAGCGAACCGGCGGGCAATCGTTCGGTGGCTGAGACGATCCCGGTCGCCGGCAAGGGGTTCGCGTGACGGCGTTCTCCGTGGGCCCCGCGCGCGACGATATATCTCCCGGGAATCGCTTTGCGGGTGATACAGGCACGGCCCTGCCGCTCGTACGCCTCGTTGGTACGGTTGATCATCTCCTGAAAACCGCTGCCGGTCTCTGCGCCGCGCCTCTTGATGACCATTCGTCGTGTCTGAATGATGGCTGATGCAGGCGATGGAAGTCCGCACCTGCGTCCGGACTTCCAGACTCAACGGGTTACGCTCCCGCGAGGAGGTCGTCATCAACCTCAAAATTTGAGGAGACGTTCTGAACATCGTCGTGATCATCGAGGGAGTCATAGAGCTTGAGCATCTGGTTGGCTGCCGCCCCCTCGAGCTTGATGGTGTTCTGGGGAACCATAGTCACCTCCGCCGAGAGCGGCTCGATGCCGGCCTTCTTGATACCATCGAGAACTACGTGAAAATCGTCGGGTGCGGTGAGGATCTGGTAGGAATCGCCGTCGTTGACCATATCCTCGGCGCCCGCCTCGAGAGCCAGCTCGAGCATCTCGTCCTCACCCTTCACCGTGCCATCGACGATGATCTGCCCCTTCTTGTTGAACATCCAGGCGACCGACCCGGACTCGCCAAGATTGCCGCCATTCTTCGAGAAGATGTGGCGGATCTCCGAGACCGTCCGGTTGCGGTTATCGGTCATGACGTTGATCATGACGGCGACCCCGCCCGGCCCATAGCCCTCATAGGAGATCTCCTCATAGTTGACGCCATCCAACTCACCCGTGCCACGTTTGATGGCGCGGTCGATGGTGTCATTGGGCATGTTGGCCGCCTTCGCATCGTTGACGGCCTTGCGCAGACGGGCATTGGTGACGACGTCACCACTTCCCCCGGAGCGGGCCGCGACGGTGATCTCTTTGATCAACTTGGTGAAGAGCTTGCCGCGCTTGGCATCGAGCGCGCCTTTTTTGTGCTTGATAGTGTGCCATTTCGAATGGCCTGACATAGGACTTACCTCGGTTGCGAGAGATGGTTTGAGAGATAAGTGGTGAATATAGCATAGCGGCAACGGCCGGGCAAAACCCGCAACGCTTGACTAATCGCTACGCAGCGGACACGATCAATCCGATGGGCGCAACACTCTACGAAAAGACCATGCAGCGGGCACTCCGGCTCCTCTCCTACAAGGCCAGAACCATCGAGGAGATGCGGCGGCGGCTGCTCGAAAAAGAGTGGGCAGAAGCGGAGGTGGTTGAACAGGTGATCTCGCGGCTGGGCGAACTGAACTACCTCAACGATGAGGACTATGCAAACAACTTCGCGAGCAGCCGGCTCGCGCTGAAGCCGCTCGGTCCGACCCGGCTGCGGATCGACCTGCAGCGCAAGCGTCTGCCGGCGGCAACGGTCGATGCGGCAGTCTCCCAGGCCTACGATGAGCGCCCCGAAGAGAAAATGCTCGCGGAATTGATCAGCAAACGGGTTCGTCTGAAGGGCCAACCGGCCGACCGGGATGCTCGCAACAAGCTGATTGCCTACCTGATGCGGCGTGGTTTCTCCTATGACCTGGTGATGCGCAAAGTTCGTGAAATGGGGAGTATCGACGAGACCGACGCCTGACCCTTCCGGCGCCGCTACCCTCCGGCGCCGCTACCCTCCGGCGCCGCTAATTTTGGTGATGGGGCGCTGATCGATGGCTGGCGGGTAGAACGCTCTGGGACCCTCGACATCTCACAATAATTCACTGCATCAATTCCCGGACCGACCCGTTCTATACAGGCGCGTGGCTGGAGTGTTTTATCAAACAAGCAGAGATTCGGTATACTCGTCAGCCGGGCCACCAAACGGCACTCGAGGAGAGGAAGAGAGATGAGCAGAAGATATTCACGATTCCCGATTATGGCGCTGATTGCGACCGCCCTGTTCAGTCTGGTGATCGTCGGACAGGGGATCCCAGTTCAGACCTCCCAGCAGAACCCGGCCAGGAGTTACACCCCGGAAGAGGTGATCAAGCAGTTCACCACCAAAGAGTCTGAACTGCGGGAGATCTGGAAAGAGTACTCCTATCAGCAGGAGTCACGCCTGCAGGTTCTGGGTCCGGCCAACACGGTCTCCGGTGAGTACTATCAGGTCTCGGAATTTGTCTTCAACGACGCGGGAAACCGGCTCGAGAAGATCATCAAGGCTCCCCCCTCGACGCTCGACCGGGCAGGTCTGACGATGACCCAGGAGGACAAGAATGCCTTCATCAACCTCCAGCCCTTTGCGCTGACCGTTGAAGATCTGCCCAACTACACCGTCAGTTTCGTCGGCAAGGAGAAGCTCGATGATCTGTCGACCTACGTCTTCGATGTCCTCCCCAAAGTGATGGCCAATCGGCGGGAGCTCAATCGGCTCAAAGACAAGGGGATCGAGGGCAAGTATTTCCAGGGCCGGATCTGGGTCGACGATGTCGATCTGATGATCGTCAAGACTGCCGGTAAGATCGTGCCGGAGTTCAAGCAGCGCTTTGCGAAGTTTGAGACGTATCGCGAGAACATCGATGGACAGTACTGGTTCCCGACCTACACTTATGGTGACGATAACCTCCAGTTCGACAACTCCAGCGTGCGGGTGCGGATGCTGATCAAGTACAAGAACTACAAGCGATTCCAGTCGGATGTGCGACTGCTTGGGGTTGACGAGGTGCTCGAGGAGGCGCCGGTGAAGGAGAAGAGTCCCAGCGTGGGGAGCGGCGCCAAACCGGAGCCTAAAAAGGATGAGAAGCCGAAGCGTCCGCGCCCCTGAGGGGGCGGCGGGACTCGCGACCCGGATCTCTCACGATAATCAGAAGCAGGATGAGGGCGGTGATCAACGAGATCACCGCCCCGATCTTTATGGAGACTGGTCGGTAGACGAATTGGACCTGGTGGTGCCCGGTGGTCACCACCAGCCCGCGCAGATTGAAGTTGACACGGTGCCAGCTGGCGGGCTGACCGTCGACACTGACCTGCCAGCCGGGATCGGCATTCTCGGCGAGAACCATCAGCGCCGGACGGCGCGCCTCGACGCTGATGGTCAGCCGGTCAGGTTGATAAGAGGTGACGGTCGCCATACCGGGAGGGAGGGCCGGGGATGGCGTGCGGCGAAGAAATGGCTGGTACCAGGGAGCGGCGGCGCCCGCGGGCATATCGACCAGCGCGGTGGTGGCCGGATCGAAGAGCTGCCCGGCTTGGTCACGGATCTCGCCGCGAATCAATTTCAGCTGATCTCCCTCCCAGGCCGGCTCGACCTGGTCAACGAGCCAGACGCGCGGAGCGAGCTGCCGATTTTCAAAGAGCCTGAACCCGGCATATGGTGAGTCCGGGTTGAGGTGGGCGACCTCAACCCAGCGGCCTGAATCGAGGTCGACGGGTTGATCATCGTGAAAAAAAGGACGGCGCTCGCCCGTGGAAGAATTGAGCAGCCAGAGCCCCTCGATGAAGAGCGCCGGTGGGCCGGTGTTGAAGAGATCGAGCCGGAGTGGCTCGCGGCATTGCCTCAAACCCGGCCAGGGACCAAAGGTCACGGCGGGTTGCCGATCGGGCAGTTGCTCCTCGGTGATGATCTCTTCACCACACCACAGTCGCAGCGTGGCGGAGCCGGCGGCTCCGCTCCGGGTCTCGATCAGCAGGGTCTCTCCCGCCGCCGGATCGATCGTGCCGCGGAGGCTCCGTGACGGCGCCAGCTCAATCGGGGCGACTTGCCGGCGGGCGGGTGGGCGCCAGTCGGGCGGCAGAATCAGGTAGCGGGTATTGAGCAGATCGAGGGTCCGGTCACGCGGCAAAAGGATCGTCTCGAGCCAGGTGTGGCCCGCTTCGTCGATCCCACTGAAGGTCTTGTAGCGGCGATCGAGCAGCGGATCGTAGCCGGTGACCATCTGCTGACCGGCGAACCAGTAGGGAGAGAACTCGCCCTGCCCCGGAGTGAGCAGAAGATGTGTGCGGGCCATCCAAACTGAAAGCGGGCCAGCCCCCGCAGATGCGGGAAGCGCCTGCCCAAGACGCTGCTCGAGACCAGGCTGATGGGTGATCGGCGCGCTTGCGGCATAAAGATAGTAGTCGACCAGCAGCAGCGCCAGAATTGGCGCGACCCAGCGTGCCGGGGAACGCCGACCGGTCCAGAGCCAGAGCGCACCAGCGGAGAGGAGGCCGAGAAGAAGCGGGACGATCATCTCCCTCCCTGCCCTGGCAAAGATATTGGCAGTCAATCTCTCCCATCCCGGCAGGGATCGCACGGCGGCCGAAGCCATCTCCGGACGAGTGAGGGTGACGACCGCGACCACCGCGACGATCGCCAGCAGCAAGAACGCCGTCAGGCGAATGGCCCCTGCCGCGCCACGCCGGCGCCCGGCCGGCTCCCGGATCATCCGGTCGATCGCATAACCCGCCAAAACTGCCGTGGCCAGGACCACCTCCATCCAGTGACGATGTGGTCCGCGAAAATTGCCAACCACCGGCAGATGGAAGAGCAGCCGCGCCAGCGGCTCGACATATCTCCCGAGTGAGAGCAGAAGTCCGACCACAGCGACGCCGATCCAGAAGAGTCCCGGTGGGAAACGGCGGAGCGCCGCGAACCTTGCGCCACCAGCCGCCAGCGCCAATGCCAGTATGCCGAGGTAGATCTGCTGCTCATTGTGGTGCCAGGAGTCTCCCCAGTAGGCCATCTGGTATCGACCCTGTCCTCCCCCCTGAAAATAGGGGATGACCGCCGTCAGGAGCGAGACCGGATGGAGGGAGTGGAAAGTGAAGAGCGCATATGACCAGTCCTGGCGGACCGAGCGACCGGCCACCTCGGCGGCTGGGAGAAGCTGCACGGCAGCCAAACCGGCGCCCAGAATGAAGACAACAGCGAATCGGCACAGAAACCTGAGGGAGTCACGCCAGGCCATCGGCCCCCCTGCGGCGCGAAAGATCGCATAGGCCGAAACAAGGAGCGACGAGTAGACGAGCGGCTGGGGATGGGCGGCAAAGACTTGCCAGGCCACGACCAGCGCGCCCAGTCCGACGACACGCCAGCGCGGATCCTGCCACAGCCGCTCCGTCAGCGTGAGCATCAACGGCGCCAGCGCCATAACGTGAATGAAGACCGGGTAAAGCATGCGGGCAACCATAAATCCACTCAGCGAATAGATGATCGCGGCGGCGATGCTGGCCCGGCGCGTAAAGCCGATCTGTCGCCCGTAGCTCCAGGTCGAGAGGAGGGCGATGGAAAAACCGAGTTGAAATGAGAGAGTCAGCGTCCGTGATGTCGGACCGAAAAAGTGGATCAGGTTGAGAGGGTCGAGCATGCCGGCCTGCCACAGCGCGAAGAGCGGCACGCCGCTGTAGTATCCGGGATACCAGAGCGGCAGCTGGCCTTGACGGACCATCTCCACCATAAATTTGTAGGCTGGAAAGAACCAGAAGACTGCATCCTGATCGCCGAGGGCCCGCCAGCCAAGCGTCTCCCGCCAGAAAAAGATCAACGGGAGCAGGAGGAGCAGGAGGAGGCTCAGCAGATCGGCGCGTCGCTCTTCAGAGATAGATGGGATGCGCAACTTCAAGATGGATCGTCTCACCTCCGGCAAGCCGCCAGCGGGCTATGGAAGTGCCGGCCGCGATTCAAGCGGTCCCAGATCGATCACCCGGTAATTGGCAGAATTGCGGACCCGGTAGAGCACCGGGTAGCTGCCAAGGGGCGGCACGACATTGCCATCATAGCGGTGCAGAAGCACGTAGCGAATGCGGAGACGCCGGAACATCTCCCAGCGCTCCGGATTGAGATCGAGCGCAACAGTCTTGTAACCAGTGAAGAGGGCGGCGAGCGCCGGATTGTTCGAGGCCAGAACCTCGGCGCGTGGAATGTTCTGCTCAACCCACCGCATCATCTTCTCATTGTCATCAAAGGCCATCTGCCAGCTGAATCCGGTCAGGTCAAGTTCCTGACGGTTCCAGAGGGTCAAGCCATGGCCAACGAGGCTGATGACCAGCAGGACGGTCGCCGCTCCCAGCAGAGCTCGCCCCTCCAATCTCTCTTCCCACCGCGACTCAGCCCCGGTCTGGCGCCCCAGTCGTCGGATAACCACCGCCGTTCCCGTCAAAAGGTAGAAGAAGATGAATGGAGCGAGCGGCGCCAGAAAGCGGAGCGGATTGAACGGCCAGATAACGATCAGGCCAAAGATGAGCGGCAGTCCAATCTCGGCGGCCGTGAGGCGCCTCGCGACGAGAGACACATAACCAATCAGTACGAGGATCGAGAGGAGCGCCGGTAGGACGACCCTCACCACGCCAACCGGCCCCGGGTAGTCCCGCGCGAGCTGGTTGAACCAGCGGAAGAGTGGAGGGGCGACCAGCTGGATCATATCCGGCCCGAAGATCGAGCGAAGGTTGCGCGCCATCCGGGCCGGAAATTCGCTGATCGTCACCAGATCTCCCGCCGTGCCCGCTTCACGCTGCCAGAGCGCCTCGCTGTAGCTCATGACGATGTTTCCGCCCTGCTCGAGCCGCTCGGCCGCCGTTGGAGTCCGGGAGCGGGCGTAGAGGGTCCAGGATCCGGCAACGACTCCGAAGATCAGAGCCACGACTACCAACTCCCGGAAAAGCCGCTGCTTGAGCAGGTAGATGAGCACACCGGCAATCAGGGCAATCGAGATCGAGCGGGCCAGAAAGATTGCTCCCGCCAGCACCCCGAGGGTGACAAGCCAGGCTGGCTCCACCCGATAGGGGGCCCCGCCAGACCCGCCCGCCGCCTTGCTGACCACCCTCTCAGCCACCAGAAAGAGCGCCATTGCCAGCAGGGCAAAGAGGCATTCCGACATGAGCGTCGAGGTGGCCAGAAACATCAGCGGCTGGCAGAGCAGCGCCAGGAGCGGGATGAAGAGGGCCAGCGCCATCGGGACGCCGCGGTAACGTCGGAGGTAGAAGAAGGTCAGCGCGCCCAGTCCCAACAGGGAGACGAGCGAGACCGACTTCAACGCTATCACATTCTCGGGAAAGACCGGAAAGAGACGGATGACCAACGAGAGGAGAAAAGGGTAGAGGGGTGGGTAGAGGGGAAAGATGCCCGGCGTCGGCGAATTGATCACCTGGTAGCCATTGCCGGTCGCCAGGGAATAGCCAAGGAGGGCATACCACGCATCATCGGCAAAGAGTCCGGCCACCTTGTCCGTCAGGGCAAGGTAGACGATCAACGCCAGCCCGAGCGTCGCGAGAAGCAGTATCAGCTCACGCGGCGTTGGTCGCCATGGATCAGCCGGTGGATCAGGCAGTAAATCAGCCAGTGAATCTTGTGGAGCAGCTGATGTGAATGGTGAGTCGATGGAAGCACGCGGGTCATCAGCCACTGGGAACCTCTTATTGGGCAGGCGGTCTGGACTATTGGCGTCGTCATCCTGAGAGACTGGTCGGTCCGTTATTCTTTACGGAGACCGATCTGCCAACTGACAGGCTGACGGAGATCTGCTGGTAATCATGATCAACAGGTCCGGCCGGGTTGTGGAGTCATCTTGATGACCCTCCCGGCCGGACCTGGACCTTGGTCTCGTGGCATCGCTGGAAAGCCAGCCCGACTAGCTGGCCTTGGGCGCCTTGCCAGCCTGGAGACGCGTATCGCGCTCGCGAATACGCGCGGCCTTACCACGCAGCTCACGGAGATAGTAGAGCTTGGCGCGACGAACCCGACCACGCTTGACCACATCGATGTGGTCGATGATCGTGGCGTGGAGTGGGAAGATCCGCTCAACACCAATGCCAAAGGAGGTCTTGCGGACGGTGATCGTCTCACTCACCCCGTGACCCTTGCGAGCAATCACCACGCCTTCAAAGGCCTGGAGACGCTCCTTCGACTCGCTCTCCTTGATCCGCACGTGGACACGCACGGTATCGCCCGGAATGAACTCCGGGATGCTCCCCCGCAGCTGTGACTTTTCAATCTGATCCAGTCTGTTCATATCCAATACCTCAATTTTTGTCTTGACAACTCTACAATGTTTTCTGCAGCACCAGGGTAGCCAAGCGACCCGTCTGCCTGAATATCAAAAATTTTTGCGGACCTGTCGGCCACGCTGCTCCTGGCCCACATTTTGGGCCTGAGTTGAGCAGAGACCGGTGATCCGGGGTCGATCCGGCGCCTGGTCGGCAACCGGTTCGGTGGTCGCCCGCCACGCCGCATCAGGACTCTTCCGGCGGCAACTCATCAGCGACCACGCGCCGCGCGGCCTCAAGCTGTCCCAGCCAGTCACGCTCCGCCGCGGTAAGCGGCGCGGCGCGGAGAAGATCGGGGCGGCGTTCCGATGTCTTCCGGAGCGCCGCTCGACGACGCCACTTCGCCACCTCGCCGTGGTGTCCGCCGATCAGCACCTCGGGAACCCGCCAGCCGCGAAACTCGGCCGGCCGGGTGTAATGCGGGTAGTCGAGCAGCCCATCCGCTCCTTCGGCGAAGGAGTCATGGAGGGCCGAGGTCTCGCTCCCGAGCACCTCCGGAAGGAGCCGGGTTACCGCATCGATGATGATCAGGGCGGGGATCTCTCCGCCAGTCAGCACGTAGTCTCCGACCGAGATCTCTTCGGTCACCAGGTGCTCGACTACCCGCTCATCGACCCCTTCGTAGCGCCCGCAGATAAAGATAAGGCGCTTGTAGTCGGTGGCCAGACGGGTCGCCTCCTGCTGATTGAAGACGCGTCCCTGCGGAGAGAGAAGCACGATGGCCGTTGGCTCAACCGGGTCGGTCGGGAGACGGCCATCGAGCAGCGTCTCGACACCCCGAAAGATCGGTTCCGGCTTGAGAACCATGCCATCACCACCCCCAAAGGGCCGATCATCTACGATATGGTGGCGATCGTCTGTAAAAGAACGAAGATCGTGGATCTCTATCCCGATCTGGCCCTGCTGGCGCGCCCGACGAATGATCCCATGGTCGAGCGGACCGGTAAAAAAGTCGGGGAAGATGGTCAGCAGGTCAAAACGCATATCGCGCCTGGTCAGTCGAGGAGTCCGGCCGGTGGATCGATGACGATCTTTTTCAGTTCGGTGTCAACCTCGACGCAGATGCTCGCCGCGAGTGGAACCAGATACTCTTTCGTCTCCGGAGAGAGTACGACCAGCAGCGGGGCCGCCCCGAAATGCTCAACGCCGGTCACCTGCCCGACGAACTCCCCCGCTTTCGTGCGCACTTCGCAATCGACGAGGTCGAAGTCGTAATAGTTGTCGGGTGGCAGGGGAATCAGTTGTGATCTGGTGATCAGCACCGCCGCCCCACGCAGCTCCTCAGCCTCTTCGACCGAGTCACTCCCAACCAGTTTGAGAACGATTCGCCCCTTGTGCGGACGCCCGTACTCGAGCTGCCGCTCGACCAGCCGGCCGGAAGCCAGACGGAGGAGCACCCGGTCAAGATCCTCGAAACGGTCAGGAAAGTCGGTTCGCAGTTCGGCAATCACCTCGCCGCGCAGTCCCTGTGGACGGGCGATGAGGGCGACGGTGATCAAGTCTTCATCGTCGGCCATGGCACGCTCCCGGCAGTTGTCCTGAAGATCTATTCAAGGATATCGAGGACAAAGCGCTTCTTGAGCTTGGTGCCGGAAGCGTTGAGGATCGTCCTGATCGCACGAGCCGTCCGCCCCTGCTTGCCAATCACCTTACCGAGGTCTCCACCGGCAACCCGCAGCTCAAGAACCGTCGCCTGGGCGTCCTCGAGTTCATGCACCACTACCTGATCGGGACGATCGACGAGTGACTTGGCGATCAATTCAACCAGCTCTTTCATCCTGACCTCACTGTGTTAAGGCAACGGTTGAGAGGACCCGGGCCACCTAGCCGGCCACGACCTGCTGCTCGCCCTTGCGGATCAGGCTCCGAACCGTTTCGGTCGGCTGGGCGCCGCACTTGATCCAGTAGCTGATGCGCTCGAGATCGAGCTTCAGCTCGATTGGCTCGCGGCACGGGTTGTAGAACCCAACAATCTCCACAAACCGTCCGTCACGCTTGGCCCGCTTCTCGGCGACCACCACGCGATAGAACGGCTTCTTCTTCGCACCCTGTCTCGTCAGTCTGATAGCTAACAATGCCACTACCTCCAAAATTTAACGTTTCTTCTTCTTTGGCCTCTTCTTGCGGGCTGGCGCGGCCTTGGACGACCCCTTGGTCAGACGCCGCATGACCTTTCCCCGCAATCCGCCCAACAATCCCTGCGACTCCATCATCCGGCCCATCATCACCTTCATCTCGGCATACTGTTTGAGCAGCTTATTGACGTCGTTGATGGTGGTTCCGCTGCCGAGAGCAATCCGTCGGCGCCGTGGGGCGCTGATGATGAGGTGATTATCGCGCTCCGCCGGGGTCATCGAATTGATGATCGCCTCGGTTCGCTTCATCTCCCGCTCCATCTGGGTGGACATCTCCGGAGTCATCTTCGGCATACCGGGAAGCATGTCTCCCGGAAGCATATCGAGCAGGCTCTGGACTGAGCCCATCTTCTTGACCTGCTGGAGTTGATCACGAAAATCTTCAAGCGTAAAGGAGTTTCGCTCCAGCTTCTCCTGCAGTTCGAGCGCCTTCTTCTCGTCGACCTCGGCCTGCACCTTCTCGATGAGGGAGAGGACATCGCCCATCCCAAGGACGCGTGAGGCGATCCGGTCGGGATAGAAGGGCTCGAGGGCATCATACTTTTCGCCGACACCGACGAACTTGATCGGCTGCCCGGTGACCTCCTTGATCGAGAGGGCGGCGCCGCCGCGGGAATCGCCATCCATCTTGGTCAGGATGACGCCGGTTACCCCAATCCGCTCGTGAAACTCCTGCGCGCTCTTGACGGCATCCTGGCCGGTCATGGCGTCGGCGACAAAGAGCGTCTCGACCGGCTGCATCTCACTCTTGATGAGCTGCAGCTCCTGCATCAGCGCGTCATCGATGTGGAGTCGCCCGGCCGTGTCGATGAGCAGGGTGTCGAACCCGATCTGCTCGCAGTGGAGCTTCGCGGCGCGGCAGAGGGCGAGCGGATCATCGATTCCCTGCCCGTCAAAGACGGGAATGTTGAGCGCCTTGCCGATCACCGCGAGCTGCTCACGGGCCGCCGGACGATAGACGTCGACGGAGAGGAGCAGCGGACTGCGTTCCTGATTCTTCTGCAGCCAGCGCGAGAGCTTGCCGGTCGAAGTGGTCTTTCCCGATCCCTGGAGACCGACGATCATGATCGTATTCGGGCGACGGGAGGTGAAGACAAGGCGGCTCGATGTGCCGCCAAGCATCTCGACCATCTCGTCGTAAACGACCTTGATCACCTGCTGACCAGGCGAGAGATCACCAATGATGTCCTGACCGATGGCCTTCGCCTTGACCCGTTCGATGAAGCTCTTGACGACCTTGAAATTGACGTCGGCCTCAAGCAGAGCAATCCGGATCTCGCGCATGGCAAGATCGATGTGCTCGGGCGTCAGCCGGCTCTCGCCACGGAGATCCTTGACGACCTTCTTGAGTTTGTCGGATAGAGCTTCAAACATAATCAATTGTCAGCCGGAATAAAAAATGTATCCCACGCAAAAGTTAGAGGATAGTGGTCTGTCAGGAAACTGTCAAGGAAGAGACGGGGGTCACCACCGGCTTGCGGTTCAAGCAAGGGTGGCGGAGTTCTGGAGCCTGAGGAGGAGCGCCTCGGTTGCCAGCTGTCGATTGACGTTGACCCGCAGCTGGCGGCGCAGAATATTGAACTGCTCAAACCACAAGATCAGGCGTCGCGTCCCCAGGCGGAGCGCGAGATCTTTGAGTCGGTCCACCAGGTCAATATTGACGACGGTGGCCTCGCCGACGGTGGTCGAGAGGACGACCAGATCCCGGAGCAGACCATTGATCGACTCGATCGCCACCTCAAAATCTTGTTTCTCTTTTTTTGAAATGTACTCAGCCGCCTTCATGATCCGGTGCCGCTGACGGTTTTCAGCGAGCAGCTCGAGAAGCTCGATCAGGATGCGCCGTTCCTGCCGGTAGACGGAGAGGTCGATCGCCAGCGCCGCCCCGATGCATCCCCCGGCGAGGCGGGCGAGCAGCGCATTCTCCTCCTTTGGCCGCGGATAATGGAGCGCGAGATAGGCCTCGAGTTCGGGGAGGGTTAGCGGGGAGAAATTGAGCCGCTGGGCGCGGGAACGAATGGTCGGGAGAAGCGAGTCCGGACGGGCCGTGATGAGGATGATCGTCGAGGTTGGCGGAGGCTCTTCGAGGGTCTTGAGAAGGGAGTTGGCCGATTCTTCGCGCAACCGGTCGGCCTCGTCGATAATAAAGAAGCGCTGGCGTCCCTCGCGCGGCAGATAGAAGACCTCATCATTCATGGCGCGGGTCTGGGCAATCTTGATGAACTGGCCATCGGGCGCGACGACTATCACATCGCCATAAGTCCCCTCGTCGATGCGCCGACAGGTCGGACACTGATCGCAGCTGTCGGGCGCGCGGTGTGGGAGAGCCTCCAGACAGTTGCTCGCCTTGGCCATGGCCAGGGCAAACTGGCGCTTTCCAACCCCGGCCGGGCCGGCAAAGATGAGCGTGCGGCCAATCGGGCCACTCGCCTCGTTCGGGCTGGCCCCCTGCTGGAGCAGGCGCTGGATGATCTGCTTGTTCCTCTCATTCCCGGCAAGCGTCGCGAAAGACATTGGCAGCTCCTCAAACCGACCTGGGCAGGGGGATGATCGTGGCGACTTCGCGCCAGGTGAGCGCGAAGACCTCCTCGACCGTTCCGGTGGCTGGCACCGCGCGGCAGCGGCGGGGATCAGCCGCGATGAGCGCGTGGTAGCCAGCGCGGACACGCTGGTGGAACGCGGATGGTTCCCGGTCGAGGCGGTCCGGCTGGTCGCTGGCCGCGCCGGTCTGGCGGTCGTGCGTGCGGGCGAGGCCGACGGCGACATCCAGATCATAAACGAGGGTCAGGTCGGGCGTCAGCCCCTCAGTCGCAAGCTGGTTGAGCTGGTGAATCAGGGCGAGTGGAAAGCCACGACCGTGTCCCTGGTAGGCAACAGTTGCGTCATAGAAACGATCGGAGAGAACGATCCGGCCCGCCTCGAGGGCCGGCCGGACGAGCTGGCGGATGTGCTGGGCGCGATCAGCGGCGTAGAGGAGCAGCTCGGCCAATGGATCGACTGAGCCAGGTTCTCCGTCGAGGAGAGCGGCGCGGAGTCGGGTCCCGAGTGGGGTTCCACCGGGCTCCCGGGTCGTGATCACCTCGTAGCCGGCCGCGGTCAGAGACTGGGCAAGCCGCCGCAACTGGGTCGATTTGCCGCTCCCATCAATTCCTTCAAAGGTAATCAGCCTTCCTGTCAAAGCCATAAATCCTGCCACACTCTGCCACGGTTACTGTCATCTCGGGATCGACTGACAAGAAAAGCTTCAAGCAGTGGGGCTTGAAGCTTTTCTCTCGTGTGTTGATCCACACTGGATGGTCCTGGTACCAGCCTGAATCAGCTGTTGCCGTTGCCGGTTGAACCGACGGTGCTGACCGTGCCTGCGGAGGCGGGTCCGCCGGTCTGGCCTGCCGGCGCGGCTGGCGCCGGGGCCGCTGCCGGCGCTGACTGCTGATGGCCCGACTGGTGCTGGTGCGACTGATGGGCCTGGTCCGGCCGCGGATGGTGAATGCTTCCACGCGGCACGGAAATGGTCGAGATCGCGTGCTTGAAGATCAACTGCTCGAGGTTGCCAGACTCGAGAACTACCGAGAACTTGTCGAAACTGCGGATCTTGCCAGTCAGTTTGACGCCGCCCATCAGATAGATGGTGATGTTGATCCGATCCTTGCGAAGATTGTTCAGGAAAGCATCCTGAACATTTTGTGAACTCAATGCATTGTTATCCATAGTCCCAAATCGCCTCTCATAGTTTTTTTGTTAGTCAATTATTTATAGTTGGATTGAACCACCGGGGACCACCCGGTCTGCTTGCCCGACAGGAAAGGCTCAGACCCGGTGAGGATGGATTGAGATTGATCCTCCTTCACCTTGCGCGCGGTCTTCGCCACCGTCAGTCCTGTTGCCTTGAGCGCTAAAAATCGTGCAAGACAAGCAAATTTAATATTATACGAAAGAACGCCACCTTGCCAGTCCATTATCAGGCACTATTTAAGGCATCTCGATAAATATCGGGGGGGGGTGGAGGGGCGGTCAGCGGGCTTTGGCCATTGGGCCATCGGCGCTCTTTGGAGCACCGGTGCCGCCCCGGCGGACCAGGATGATCTCGGCGACGATAGCAATGGCGATCTCCTCCGGGGCAGGGCGCTGATATCGAGACCGATTGGGGCATGGATACGCCGGAGGAGTTCCGGCTCGACCCCCTGACGGCGCAGATGCTCGCGAATGGTGGTCGTGCGCCGCCGGCTGCCGATCATGCCGAGGTAACGGACGGGTCGCGCGATGACCTCGCGGAGACAGATCTCATCGTGACGATGGCCGCGGGTAACGATGACGACGTGGGTCGCCGGGGTAAACCGGAGGGACTGCAGAGCCGCGATGAAGTCATCGGCGATCAACCGCACCTCTGAATCGGGAAATTTGTCGCGGCTGGCAAACTCCGGCCGATCATCGATGACGGTGATCTTGAAATCGAGGAGTCGCGCCGCCCGGGCAACCGCCTGCCCAACGTGACCGCCGCCGCAGATGATCATCTCCAATGGTGGACGTGAGATCTCGAAGAGGAGACGCATCCCATCGGGAAGGACAAGCTCCGGAGGTCCGGCGACGGTGATCTCGAGCCGGTCATCGGCCATGAAAAGCCGGGCCTGCTCGCTCGCCAGCCGGTCAAGCCGGGGATCGCCGAGCGTCCCGACCACCGTCACGGTACGGTTGGAGTCGGGCCCTGGCTCTTCGACAAGCAGGCGGCGCGGAGTGGGGCGGAGCTCCGGGCGCTCACCCTGGCTGGGAATGACGGCGACAAGACAGGCTGGACGTCCTGCGGCGAGGGCGCGGTGGAGCACATCGGCCGTGGTCGTCGCCGGCAGCGTGGCCGCGAACTCAGCCGTGGCGACGGAGGCGGAGGGTGAAGACGCGTGCCCCCAGACCTCGATCAGCACCTCCATCTCCCCGCCACAGATCATCCCCTCCTCGTCCGGAGGAACATCGGGGTTGTCGCGGAGCGTGAAGTGGCACAGCCGCGCCTGTCCATCGTGGAGAGCCTCCCGGGCCTCGGCCCAGACATCGGCCTCGACGCATCCGCCACCGACCGTACCGAGCATCCGCCCATCCTCGAAGACGAGCAGCTTTGCCCCGGTTCGCTGCGGGGTCGATCCACTGGTCGTGATGATGGTCGCCACCGCGAGGCGCTGCGGTGCGGCCTCAGCCTGGATGATCTGATCGTAGACTTCGGTCTGGGTAAGGAGACTCATAGACTGAACCGACGAGATGATTTCTGACCGGACGATGGCATTGACGATGCCCGTTCCCGGCAGTTGACTTTGCGGCGAACCGAGCCATCGATGCGCCAAATCGAAGAGTGAGTATCGCGTAAGCTTTGCGGCTCGGTCAAGCTGGGGGGACTTCGCGGATGGTCAGGTCGAAGGCTTGCCGGTATCCGAGCCACCGTGTCACTATCGTCAGCGCCACCACGTGGCGCAGTTCGAGGCGGGAGACCAAACGCACATGGAAAATGGGGTCAGGATTCGGGATGGTGTGCCGGACGACTGTCCGGGTATCGGCCAATTGGCGCGGGAGCTGATCAGGTGGGAGCACGCGATCAACCAGGAGATTGGTGAACCGACGCCGTGGGCCGGGAACGAAAGCGAGATTCGCAAACAGATGGAACAGGCCGGAACCCGGTTCATTGTCGCCGAGCGGGACGGGGAGATCGTCGGTTACGTCAAGGCGGTGATCCACCGTGGCGGCAGCCGCCGGGGAATCATCCGGCAGCTTCTGGAGCGGCTGGGACGCCGTCCGCGGCCAAACTTTACGGCGACCGGGGGACTGATCGCCGGGATCTTCGTCAGCGCGCCCGAGCGCGGATCAGGACTCGGACAGCGGCTCAGCCGGGCCGCCGAGGAGTGGCTCCGCCGCGAGGGGCTGTCCCGCGTCTACATTCACGTCCTGCAGAAGAACGACCAGGCGCTCCATTTCTGGAGTGAGAGCGGCTACACCCCAGTGACCATCGTCCTTGGCAAATCGCTCGAATAGGCCGGTCCGTCCTATTCCGTCACTTTCCGATACCAGTCGACGGTCAGCCGCAGTCCCGTCGCCAGATCGGTCTGCGGCGCATAGCCGAGCAGCGCAGCGGCCCGGGTCAGATCGGCCAGGGAGTGACGGACATCGCCCGCCCGGGTTTCGGCATACTGTGGCGTCAGGGCCGTTCCGATGATCTGCTGCAACTCCGCGAGCAGCTGATTGAGGGTCGTTCGTGAAGCGGTGCCGACATTGATCACCTGACCGATGGCGGCCGGTGATTCAGCGGCGCGGAGGTTGGCGTCGACGACATTGGCGATATAGGTGAAGTCGCGCGACTGCTCGCCATCGCCATAAATCTGCGGAGCCTGCCCGGTCAGCAGCGAGGTGACAAATTTCGAGATCACCCCGGAGTAGGGCGAAGATGGATCCTGCCGGGGGCCAAAGACGTTGAAATAGCGGAGGGCGACCGTCTCCAACCCGTAGACTTTGGCAAAGACCTGGCAATAGTACTCACCCACCAACTTGGCGACCGCGTAGGGTGAGAGCGGACTCGGAGTCTGATCTTCAACCTTGGCCGAGGTCCCAATCTCCCCATAGGCCGAGCTCGAGGCGGCGTAGACTACCCGGCGAACCCCGGCCTCACGAGCGGCAAGGAGGAGCTTAAAAGTTCCGTTGACGTTGACATCGTGGTTGACCTCCGGCTCCTTCACCGAACGCGGAACCGAGGGGATGGCCGCTTCGTGAAAGACGACGTCGACGTCGGCGCAAGCCTCCCGCAATGTCGCGTCGTCCCTGATATCTCCCTCGATCAGTTCGATCTGGCCGGCGAGATGGGCGAGGTTCTCCCGCCGCCCGGTCGAGAAGTTGTCGAGAACGCGGACCCGTTTGCCACGCTGCACCAGCGCCTCGGCGAGGTGGGAGCCGATGAAGCCTCCCCCACCTGTCACCAGAAAGTTTGTGTTGCCGTTTTTGCTTGCCATGGTCACTGAATATGCTCCGTCTCCCCGTCAGCGCTCATTGAACCTCACCCGGACGGGGGATCTGAATTTGGAGTGCCGTTCGACGCCCGGTGCCAGCGGGGGAACCGAGAGGACAGAACCTCCGGGACTGCCACGGTCCGGAGGTCAGAATTCAAGCGGTTCGGCGTCTCTCGGACCAATAGACATAAATAGTAAATCCAACAAGGATCGTCAAGCCAGCCATCAAGAGAGCCACTCGCCACGGATCACTCGCCGCCACATAGGCGATACCAAACAGTCCCAGAACCAGATTGAGCGCATAGTAGGTCAGGGTGACCTGACGATGGCTCTGGCCGGTTATGATCAGGCGCTGGTAGAGATGGTCGCGATGCGCCTCATGCAGTCGTTCCCCGCGCCGCCAGCGCAGAAAGAGGGTAAGGGTCGTGTCGTAGATGAAAGGGGCAAAGATCAGCAGAACCGCGGGAAAAGGGACCGGGTGCACACCGCTGTTGCTCGTCAGGACGGCAAAAGCGGCGAGGACATAGCCGATGAAGAGGCTGCCGACATCGCCCATGAAGATCCGCGCCGGGGGAAAATTATGGATCAAAAAACCGAGACAGGCCGCGGCAAGAACCAGCGAGCCAGCGGCGAGCAGACGGTGGCCGGTCATGCTGCAGACGACGGCGAGAGCCAGGGCGTAGATCACGCCGGAACCACCAGCCAGGCCGTCGATCCCATCCATAAAGTTGAACATGTTGCTGAACCCGGTCAGCCAGAGGATGGTCAGAGCCGCGCCGATCACCCCGCCAGCCATCCCGAGCAGGCTCAGATCGAACCGGCCACCGTAGGGAATGTGGAGGTAGAGGAAGGTCACCTCGCTCCAGATGGCAATGAGCGCGGCGATGAACTGACCAAGATACTTGGTGAGCGGCCCGATCCGCCGCATGTCGTCGATCAATCCAACTCCGGCAATGACCACATACCCGAGGAGGGCCAGGCCAAAGCGGGTCGCGAAGAGCCAGTTGCTCGAATCGGGCAGGAGCATGACCCAGAGCAGTGGGAGGAGCAGGACAAAGGCGGCGACGACCCCAAGTCCGCCAACCCGCGGCGTCGGCCGCGTATGGGAGCTGCGGTGGTTGGGAACATCGAGCGATCTCAGCCAGCGCGGGCCATTGACCAGCCAGCCCGTGGTCAGATAGGAGATCAACCCCGCCAGAATGAATATTGCCGTTCGAAACATAATCTCTTGGTCACCTGACGCGCTTCAGCAGCAACGCCGACCATCCGCCGGAATCAGTCTTCAACCCTCGAGCGAGTTGAGCTCTCCACATTGGAACGGTTCGCGGGGTCACGATCGATCATCTCCGCCAGCCCCTCGCGGAGGGTCTGACGGGGCAGATAATCAAGCTCTTTCTGGAGACGATCGGAGCAGTAACGGGTATTTTGCGCCAGCTTTCTGACCCGCTCCCTGGAGAGAGGCAGCGGGGATCCTCTCAAAAAACTGAGGATATCGGCTCCGCTGCCCAATGCCAATGCCAGTGAAGAAGGTATATGAAAAAAGTTGCGCGGCTCACCAAGCAGCTCGGCAATCGTCTGGGCAATCTCCAGTTGTGAGTAGGGGCGGGCGTCGGTGACCACATAGGTGCGGTGACGACTCCGCTCATCCTCGGCGACGAGAATGGCGGCGTCGACAGCGTTGGCGACGGCGAGCATGCTCTTCTCATTGCGGCCGTCACCGATGATCAGATAGCGGTGGCGACGAATGGCCTCGATCAATCGGGCGACATTGCCACGATCACCGCGCCCGTAGACGACCGGCAACCGGAGAATCGTCGTCTTGAGCGAGGATTGCCGGGCCGCCTGGCGGACGACCTCCTCGGCGGCCAGCTTGCTGCGGCCGTATGGCGTCGCCGGAGCGGCCGGGCTCTCCTCGTCAGCCATCTCTTCCGTCTCGCCATAGACGGCGACCGTGCTGAAATGGACGAAGGTGCTGACCCGATGGCGGACCGCCGCCTCGATGAGGTGGCGCGTTCCGTCGCGGTTGACCCGCCAGAACTCGGCCTCGGGAGTGGTCGGCGGAGCGTGGACACAGGCGGCGAGATGGAAGATCTGGTCGACGCCGGGCACGGCGGCTTCAACCACGCGTGGATCGGTAATCTCCCCCTCACAAAGGTCAATCCCGGGGAGATCCGCCCGCCGGGCATCCCGAACGAGGGCGGTGACCGCGTATCCGGCGCTGGTCAGACGGCGGGTGAGATGGCGGCCGATCATGCCGGCGGCCCCGGTGACCAGCGCGCGCCGCTGAATCAGCGGACTTCTCATGAGCCTGTCCTTCCCGCTGGTTGGTGCAGCTCCTCGAGCTGCTGCTGGTAGGCGGTGGTGATCGCCGGGCGACTGTAGTGGAGTTCAGCGTAGGACCGGCCGCGCCGCCCGCGACGGGCCAGCTCATCCAACTGACTGGCCAACTCCTGCACCTTGGCCGCCAGCGCCGCGCCGTCCTCGGGTGGGATGGTCCAGCCACACTCCACCTCTTCAGTCAGCCTCCAGACACTGCTGCCGGGGTCGACTCCGGCCAGATAGGGTTTGCCACAGGCCATGATCGCGTAGGTCTTGCACGGGACCGAATTCTCGGTAATCCCCTTCCTGAGGGGGATGAGCGCGAGATCGGCCGAGGCATAGAGGAGCGGCAGGTCGGCCTCCGGTTGCAGCGGCAGAAACCTGACGTGGCGCAGTTGGCGCCGGTCGGCCTCCGCGATCAGCTCATCACGACAGCTTCCCTGCCCGACGATCAAAAAGAGGATCCGGTCATTCTCCGGGCGGGTCCCGAGCTCTTCGGCCGCGTCAAGAATCACCTCCAACCCCTGCGAAAGGCCCAGATTGCCGGCATAGAGAACGACGAAGCGATCGGTCAGATCGTGGCGCACCGCGAACTCATTCTGACGCGGCTGGGGCCGGAGCTGCTCGGTATCGACGAAATTGGGCAGAACGGCGATCTTCCCGGTCGGTATCCCCTTGCGCTCCAGATTGCGTCGAAACTCTTCGGAGATGGCGAAGATGCGGCGGCTCCGGTGATAAATGAACTTCTCGAGCCACTCAAAGAGCCTGATCACTCGCTGGTTGCGCAACATCCCCAGGCGGACCGCCGCCTCCGGCCAGATGTCCTGCAGGTTGTAGCAGAATGGCGCCCCTTTGAGCAGTCCAAGCAGCCACGCCGTCACCCCGATCGTCAGCGGCGGCGACATGGCAAAGATCACCTCCTGGCGTCCACTGAGCAGACCGGCCAGGAGCGAAGAGAGATTGAAACTGAGATAGTTGAGGAGCCGCCCGAGGCTGGAGCGATCGGCGGGAACATAGATGTACGAGCGGATGACCCGTACCGGACCAACCCGGTCAAATTGAAGGAAACGTCCCTGGTAAGCGGGCCAGACCGCCGGACAACTGTAGTGGGGAAACGAGGCAAGAACGGTCACCTCGTGACCGGCCGCCGCCCAATCCTCACAGAGGGCGCGAATAATCGGCCCATTCGACTGACAGCGATCCGGCTCGTAGTAGAGGCTGAGCACGAGAATCTTCATAACAACTGGTCAAGCGGCCGGCGAGGCCGGAGGAGCGCGGCCCTCCCGGCCTCGCCGGCGAATCTCAACCCACGGCTCCCTGACTAATCCTCATCGTCACGCAACTTCTCGATGACCGTAAAGTCCTCGAGAGTGGTGACGTCGCCGACGACATTGCCGCTCGCGGCGATCTCCCGGAGGAGCCGGCGCATGATCTTGCCCGAACGGGTCTTGGGCAGGACATCGGTGAAGCGGATGTCATCCGGCTTGGCAATCGGTCCGATCTCCTTGGCGACGTGGTCACGCAGCTCCTTGCGCAGCTCATCCGAACCTTCCCGGCCTCCCTCGAGGGAGACGAAGGCGACGATCGCCGAGCCTTTCAGATCATCGGGACGCCCAACCACTGCCGCCTCAGCGACAACCGGATGGGAGACGAGCGCGCTCTCAACCTCGGCCGTTCCGAGGCGGTGCCCGGCGACATTGAGGACATCGTCGACCCGGCCCATGATCCAGAAGTAACCATTGTCGTCACGGCGCGCGCCATCCCCGGCAAAATAGACCCCGGGAATATCGCTCCAGTACTGGGCGCGGAATCGTTCATCATCCCCCCAGATCGTCCGGAGCATGCCCGGCCAGGGCTTCCTGATCACCAGGTAGCCACCTTCGTTGACGCCGACCGAATGGCCCTCACGATCGACGACATCGATGAAGATTCCCGGCAGGGGCAGTGTCGCCGTCCCGGGGACGGTCGGGGTCGCGCCCGGCAGGGGTGAAATCATCATTCCGCCGGTCTCCGTCTGCCACCAGGTGTCGACGATCGGGCAGCGCCCCTTGCCAATCACGTTGTGGTACCAGATCCACGCCTCGGGATTGATCGGCTCTCCGACCGTTCCAAGCAGGCGGAGTGAGGAGAGATCGTGGTTGAGCACGTGGTGCTCGCCCCACTTGATGAACGAGCGGATCGCCGTCGGGGCGGTGTAGAAGATATTGACCCGGTGGCGTTCAATGATGTCCCAGAAACGATCCGGACCAGGATGGTTGGGCGCCCCCTCGTACATCAGGGAGGTCGCGCCATTGGCCAACGGGCCGTAGACCACGTAGCTGTGGCCGGTCACCCAGCCGATGTCGGCCGTACACCAGTAGACATCCTCGTCGCGGATGTCAAAGACCCACTGGTGGGTCAGTGAGGCCTGGGTAAGATAGCCTCCGGTGGTATGCAGAATGCCCTTCGGTTTGCCAGTGGTTCCGGAAGTGTAGAGGATGAAGAGGGGATGCTCACTATCGAGCTGCTCCGCCGGACAGTTGGCGTCGACGGTCAGCATCAGCTCGTGCCACCAGTGATCGCGCCCCGGCTGCATGTGGACATCCGATCCGGTTCGCTTGACAACAATGCAGGTCCGGACGCTCGGCGTCTGTCTGACTGCCTCATCGACCGCCGCCTTCAGCGCAACGATTCCGCCGCGTCGGTATCCTCCATCCGCCGTCACCACCGCGGTGCAACCGGCATCGTTGATCCGGTCACGGAGGGCATCGGCCGAGAAGCCGCCAAAGACGATCGAGTGGGCCGCGCCGATCCGCGCACAGGCGAGCATCGCAATCGCCAGCTCCGGGATGAGCGGCATGTAGAGCGCCACCCGATCTCCCTTCTGCACGCCCATCTTTTTGAGGACATTGGCAAACCGGCAGACCTCGTCGTGAAGCTGCTGGTAGGTCAGCGTTCGCACCTCACCCGGCTCCCCCTCCCAGATGATCGCCGCCTTGTTCCGTCGCCAGGTCGTGAGATGCCGATCGAGACAATTGTAGGCGACGTTGGTCGTTCCACCCACAAACCATTTGGCAAACGGGAGATCCCACTCGAGAACCTTGTCCCACTTGCGAAACCAGTGGAGCCGCTCGGCCTGCCGGCCCCACCACCCCTCAGGATCGGCCTCGGCCTCGGCGCACAGCCGGTGGTACTCGTCCATGCTCCGGATCTGGGCCTGGGCCTGGAACTCCGGCGGAGGCGGAAAGATGCGTGTTTCGTTGAGGACCGATTTGATCGTTGATGGATCCTGGTTATTCGACATAATTGCTTCTACTCCTCACAAAAATTCGGGGACGCTCCCCCAAAATGATCAGTGCATTTCAGCCTTCTCCGCACCGATGCCGGTGTTGGCCCGCACATTCAGTTCGGTATATTTTGCTTCGGCCGCCGGCTCGCGTCCAAGCAGCGTACCAATGATCGCGCCAAGAAAGCCGAGCGGAATGCTGACAATTCCCGGATTTTCGAGCGGGAAGATCGCATTGGACTTCATCAGACTAGGGCTGATCAGAATGAGAACCAGCGATGAGACCAGACCGGTCGCCAACCCGGCCACTGCCCCGCGCGTGTTGAAACGCGGCCAGAAGAGTGACAGGACGATCGCCGGCAGGTTGGCCGATGCGGCGACCGCGAAGGCGAGGGCGACCAGAAAGGCGACGTTGGCTGTCGGCCCAAGCATGATCGCGAGGCCGATTGAGACCGCCCCCACGACGAAGGCCGTCACCCGGGCGACCCGGACCTCCTCGCCCGGCTTCATCTCCCGACCGTGGTGGAGCACATTGGTCCAGAAGTCATGGGCAAAAGAAGTTGAGGCGCTGATCGTCAGTCCGGCGACAACCGCGAGAATGGTCGCAAAGGCGATCGCCGAGATGAAGGCGAAGAAGAGATCCCCACCGATCGAACGGGCCAGCAGCGGCGCGCTCATGTTGGTTCCGCCATTGGCGGCGATATAGTCCCGGCCAATGATCGTCGCCGCCCCAAAACCGAGAAAAGTGGTCAGAATATAGAAGGTGCCAATGATGATCATCGCCCAGACGACGCTGCCCCGGGCGGTTTTGGCATCCGGCACCGTGTAGAAGCGGACCAGAATATGTGGCAGACCAGCCGTTCCAAAGATCAGCGCCATGCCGAGTGAGATCAGATCGAGCGCCCCATAAGGCGGCTTGTATCGCAGGCCCGGTGTCAGAAAATTCTGTGTGACCAGATTGCCGGCCGCATCGTGATAGGTGACCTGAGTCACGGCCTCGAAGAAGCGGCCCAGACTGAAGCCAAAGTATTTGAGGACGAGGATACTGAGCAGCACCGTTCCGCTGAGAAGCAGAATCGCCTTGATGATCTGGACCCAGGTTGTCGCGAGCATCCCGCCAAAGACAACATAGACGATCATGAGGATCCCGATGCCGATCACCGCTGAACGATAGGTGACCCCCGTATCCTTGAGCAGCAGCGAGACCAGCGCTCCGGCGCCAACCATCTGCGCAATCATGTAGAAAGTGCTGACCGTGAGGGTGGAGAGAGCGCCCAGGGCGCGGACAGGACGCGGACTGAGCCGGTAGGCGAGGACATCGGCCATCGTATACTTGCCGGCATTGCGCAGCGGTTCAGCGACGACCAGCAGAACGGTCAGGTAGGCCACCAGCCAGCCGACCGAGTACATGAAACCATCATATCCCTGAAAGGCGATAATTCCGGCGATGCCAAGGAATGACGCGGCGCTCATATAGTCGCCGGCGACGGCAATCCCGTTCTGCCAGGCGGTCAGTGACCGGCCCGCGGCAAAATAGGCGCTCGACCCGGCCGAACGGCGCGCTGCCCACCAGGTGACGCCCAGCGTCACCGCGACAAACCCGAGGAACATAATCAGTGATGCCGACATAGTCTACCGCCCCCCCTTCGCCTGACGAATGATCTCCTGCGACTGACGGTCGAACCGACCGGCTGCCCGCACATAGAGTCCGGCAATCGCCCAGGCGACGAAGAACTGCGAAAGGGCAAAGACATAGGCGAGGTTGATCACGCCAAAGACCTGACGGCTCATCAGCCCCGGGGCGTAGCCGACCAGCACCGGCAGGGCGAAGTAGTAGACCACAAAAAAGATGACCGCCGGGATGATGAAGCGTCTCTTGGCCGCCAGCAGTTCGCGAAACGCTGCGGTCGCCGCCACCCCATCCCAATCGACAAGATCCCTGTCTTCATCGGCCGTCAGTTCGTGGGCCGGTTTGGCGGAAGCTCGCCCGAGTGGCGCAACATCGGTGGCCGCCCCTGTCAGCGGTGTCAGATCCGCATCTCCCAACTCAAGATGGTCTTTGGACATCCCGGTCTACCTCTTCTTTATTTGATAAATTTTGTACAGCGCGGATTCGCTACTCCATGCGACGAGGCGCGATGAGGCGAAATAGTAGCAGGTGGGGAGATGAATTGTCCATCTTCAGAACCGGGCCTGGCAAGAGCAGGAGCCCGACAGGCCGGCTTCGATCCCGGAGCAACCTGCTTGTCTGACCGCGCCTCGAGCAGGGCGAAGAGGCAGACGATCCGCTCCACACCATCTCCTTTTCGCGGTGTTCGTGTTTTTCGTGGACAATCCGGCTTCGGTTCCGGCTGGATGGCGGTCCCATCGTCCGTGCGTACTTTAGACCAGAGACGACGGTCCTGCTCCGCCGCCTGATCAGGCCTCTGGGTGGGCCAGGTGGTAGGGAACGTAGTGGGGAATCCACATCTTCGCCTCGATTCTGGCGCGGAGGAGATCCGCCGGCAGCGGTTCCGCCAGGCCATCACGGATCGCCTCGGCGGCCACCGCCAAGGCCACCTCACGGGAGATCTGGCGGACCCTGACCAGTGGCGGATAGAGTGGCGCCCCAGCCTCGTCGAGTGCCGGAGAATAGCGGCTCAACACCCTCGCGGCAGCGACGAACATCCGATCGGTGACCCGGCGTGCCTGCGCGGCAACGATGCCCAGACCGACTCCCGGAAAGATGAAGGCATTGTTGCACTGGCCAATCCGGTGTCGACGTCCGGCGAACTCGACGTCAGGAAAAGGGCTGCCGGTCGCCGTCAGAACTCGCCCCTCCGTCCACTGGAAGAGATCAGACGGATCGGCCTCCGATTTCGAGGTCGGGTTGGAGAGCGGAAAGATGATTGGACGGTCAACGTGGCTGGCCATCTCACGGACGATCTCGGCCGTAAACGCCCCCGGCTGGGCCGACGTCCCAATGAGGATGGTGGGGTGGACTCTCCGGACCACTGTCGCAAAAGAATATTCACCGCCCCACTCCGCGAGGCTCTCAACCGATCGGGCATAACGCCGTTTGGTCGGCTCGAGGTCCGCGCGTCCCGTATGAACGAGGCCCTGACGGTCGATCTGCCAGATCGCCGCCCGGGCCTCCGCCGCCCCGGCCCCTTCACTGATCATGGCCGCGACAATCTGGTCACTAATCCCACTGGCTGAGGCGCCAGCCCCGAGAATGACGATCCGCTGATCCCGCAGCCGGCGACCGAGAATCCCCATCGCGGCGAGCATTCCCGCCAGCGTCACCGCCCCCGTCCCCTGGATATCATCGTTGAAACTGCAGATTCGATCACGGTAGCGGTCGAGAAGTCGCGGGGCATTCTGCTTCGAGAAATCCTCCCATTGCAGAAGGACGTTCGGGAATCGCTCCTCGACCGCGCGGACAAAGGCCTCGACAAACTCGTCATATTCGGCGCCCCGAATCCGCTCATGACGCCAGCCGAGATAGAGTGGATCGGCCAGCCGTTCGGGATTGTTGGTTCCGACATCGAGGACGATCGGCAGGGTGGTCCGCGGGTGGATGCCGGCACAGAGCGTGTAGAGCGCGAGCTTCCCGACCGGGATCCCCATTCCTCCGACCCCCTGGTCGCCCAGCCCGAGAATGCGCTCTCCGTCGGTCACGACAATCACCTCGGCGCCGGTGAGCGGCGTATTGGCAAGAATTGCGCGGATATCGTGGCGATGGGGATAAGAGATGTAGAGTCCGCGCGGCCGGCGAAAGATATGGCTGTAGACCTGACAGCCCAGACCGACCGTCGGGGTGTAGATAATTGGCATCATCTCCGTGATATGGGTGCCGACGAGGCGGTAGAAGAGCGTTTCATTGCGATCCTGCAGGGAGATCAGATAGATATACTTCTCGAGCGGCGTCGCGAGGTCCGCGAAGTTCTCATAGCAGCGCTCGACCTGCTCGGCGAGCGGTGAATGGTGATAGGGCAGCAGACCGATCAGCCCCAGCTCACGCCGCTCGGCCTCGGTAAAGGCGCTTCCCTTGTTGAGCAGGGGGTCTTCAAGCAGGGCCGCTCCACGCCGTTCGATCTCCAGCGCCTCCGGTTCCTGAATGATCTCAAGTGCATTGTCTTCTTGCATGGCTCGCCCCTTTTTCTCCTGCCCAATCGATGGCCCCCACTGCCGTCAGGCAAGGTAAACTTGAACGCAATCCCCGTGCCTGTGCCACCACGGCTCGTCAGGGCTATGGCGGGGCCGCTGGCGCCCCGGCGCCGGCAGTGGTCACGGCGACCATTGTGGAGTTTCACGCAGGCGCCCAGATTTTTCCTCACAATGCCTGGCGGGACTGCGCGGCGGCAAGCGGCTGGGGTCGACCGGATAGGGCCAATAGGGCCAGTGATGGACATCAATCCTCCGCTGGGGCAAAATTGGTTTGCGCCGGGGAAACATCGGTTTGGCAAGAGTTGAGCCGGGAACCCGCGTGCCCATAACTGGCCGCATACTGGTCGTCAAAGCGAGGTGAAGCAATGGACAGATCGGGAGCAGATCGTGACACCGCGCCCGTCCGCGCCGAGGAGGAGCTCGGCTGGACCAATCTCGAATCGACCCTCCGTGCCCAGCTGTCCCTGCCACCCGCGGCGATGGTCGTCGAACAGTTTCCGGGCGGACATTCGAACCTGACCTACTGTCTGCGGTTCGGCGAACTCGAGCTGGTGCTGCGGCGGCCACCGCTTGGCCCGGTCGCTCCGACCGCCCACGATATGCCGCGTGAATACCGGCTGCTGGCAGCCATCCATCCCCACTTTGACCTCGCGCCCCGTCCGCTCCTCCTCATCGAAGACCCATCAATTATCGGCGTCCCATTCTACGTGATGGAACGGCGGCGCGGATTGATCATCCGTCATGAGATCCCTGCCGTGATCGCCGGGCAGCCGGAGCTCTACCGAAAGATCAGCGCGAGCCTCGTCGAAGCGCTCGTCAAGCTTCACGCCGTCGAGATCGAACAGTCCGGCCTGATCGGGCTTGGCAAACCAACCGGTTTTGTCCGACGCCAGGTCGAGGGCTGGAGCCGCCGCTGGGAGAGGGCCCGCACAACGGAACTGCCGGAGATGGAGAGACTCTCCGCCTGGCTGGCCGCGCGGATTCCACCCGATCCGCTCTCCCCTACCCTGGTCCATAACGACTATAAACTGGACAACGTCATGTTCGATCCGACCGATCCGACCCGGATCATCGCCATTCTCGACTGGGAGATGGCCACGGTCGGAGATCCGCTGATCGATCTCGGGCTGCTCCTCTGCTACTGGCCGGAGGCCGGCGACGCGGAGATCATGGCCAGTGCCCTGCCCCGCGTGACGACCGGTCCGGGCTGGATGAGCAGAGCCGAGATCGTCGCCCACTATGCGGCCAGCAGCGGTCGCGAGACCCGCGATATTGCCTGGTACCACATCTTCGCCATTTTTAAACTGGCCGTGGTCATCCAGCAGATCTACCACCGCTACCAGTCTGGTCAGACCTCCGATCCACGGTTTGCCAATTTTGGCCGCCAGGTCGAGGCGCTCGCCCGTCTGGCGGAGCGGCTGACCCGGGAGGCGGGCAAGAGCTGAGGAAACCAGCTCTTGCTGGTCCTTTCTGGCGATTCTATGCGCGACGAAGACCGATCAACACGACTATTTCTGGCGGTTGCGGGCAAGTTTACGCTCGAGATTCTGCTGCTGGCGGCGGTGGCCAGCTACGCCGCCTGGTCCAATTTTCACCCGCTCGTCCGTGGGGCGATCGACCTCGCCCTTCCGGAGCGGGTCGCCGGGTGGGCCTTCGATCCGGAGCAGCCGCGCACCCCCCTCGAAGTCCAGCTCTTCATCGACGGGCAGTTCCGGGCCACCCAACGGGCCGATCAACCCCGCCCTGACCTGGTCGCGGCTGGGGCCACCCCCGGGCCGGACCATGGATTCAACTTTCCAATCCCGCCCGCGGCGCTCTCGGCGGGCCGTCACACGGTCGAAGTCTTTGTGCTCCGCCCGGCCCTCAATGGTTACCGAACCCTGGTCCCCCTCTCGAATGAACCAAAGAGTTTTTCGATTGAACCTTAATTATGTCTCGTCCATCTTGAAGCGGTATCGACGCAGTAGTAGCATGACGGTTTAGCCTGGCTGGTTTGTACTTGCCGGCTTGTCGTAGTCACAAGTTCACGAATGAATTGAGACTGAAATGTAGACTCCTGCTGATTTACAGAGGTTGATGATGGCTCCGCTCGCACCCGGCACTACAATTTCACACTACGAGATCATCGAACAGCTTGGTCAGGGCGGGCAAGCGACAGCCTACAAGGCAAGAGACATGCGGCTCAACCGGCTGGTGGTTCTGAAGACACTCCTTCCGGAACAGGCGGCCTCGGCGGATGCCCGACGCCGTTTCGAACGCGAGGCCCGGCTGGCCTCGGCCCTCGATCATCCCAACATCTGCACGATCTTCGACATTGGCGAGAGCAATGGTCTCTACTTCATCGTTATGCCCTTTATCGAGGGGCGAACGCTGAAGGAGGTGATCAATAAACAGCCTCTCGAAATGCGGAGTGTCCTTTCGATTGCCATCCAGGTGGCCGACGCGATCGCCTCGGCCCACGGTCGCGGCATTGTCCATCGTGACATCAAACCGACCAACATCATCGTCAGCAACGATGGCCAGATCAAGGTTCTCGATTTTGGGCTCGCGAAGATGCTCGAGACGGAGACCGAGAACTCGACCAATCTCGACAAGACGATGACCGAACTCGGCGTTCCATACGGCACCCTCGGCTACGGTTCACCCGAACAGGCGACCGGCGAACGGGTCGATCACCGCACCGACATCTTCAGTCTCGGGGTGGTCATTTACGAGATGGCGACCGGGCAACCACCCTTCACCGGGCGTAACCGGATCGAGATCCTCCACGCCGTGATCAACGACCGGCCTTACCCGATCAGCGATCTGGTGGTCAACCCTCCGCAGGAGTTGCAAAATATCATCAACCACGCCATGGCGAAGCGGCCAAAGGATCGCTATGCGACGATGGCCGCCATGCGTGAAGAGCTGAAGTCGCTCATGCGCCAGGTGACGGGTGAAGCGGGAGTCCCGACCGAGGCAATGGGCAATCCGGTGGTGCCGCAACACGTCCGGACGACGTGGCGGATTTCGAGCACGATCGGCCGGATGCTTGGCGGGGGAGTCTTTGGGATGTTCCGCAGCGGTGCGGACAAAAATGGCCCGGCAACGAAAGAGCGGCTGAGTGATACGCCAAACCGATCCGTCTCGACGCCGCCGGAGACGGGGCAGAGCAGCAATCCATCGAACCGGCCCGTCTCCTGGGGAACCGAGACCAAGCGAACCATTGCGGTGCTGCCGTTCCAGAACCTCTCCGGAAATGTGGAGGACAACTTCTATGAGTTCTCCCTGGCTGACGGCCTGATCGCCGAACTGGCCGGGCTCCGGTCGCTGATCGTCCGACCATCGCAATATATTGCCCAGTACACCGGGCAGAAGATCGATCCGCAGCAGATCGGCATCGACCTCGCCGTCAACACCGTCCTGACCGGCAGTTTTATCAAGAGTGGCGAGCGCTTCCGCGTCACCACCCAGTTGATCGACATCACGAGCGGCAAAATGCTCGGGAGCGAAAAGATCGACCTCGACTCGCGCGATCTGATCACGATTCAGGACACCCTTGCTGAGCGGGTCATCTCCGGGCTGAAGCTGCAACTGACCAAAGAGGAACAGAAGAAGATCGAAAAACCGCTCACCGAGAGCAACGAGGCCTACGAATTCTATCTGCGTGGTCGTGATCTCCTCTTCCAGTACATGTCCCACACCTTCGACGATCGCGATCTCGACGATGCGATCAAGATGTTCCTCGAGGCGATCCGGATCGATCCGAAATTTGCCCGGGCCCACTATACGCTGGGGCGATGCTACATCCATCACGGGCAGGGCTATGGCGGAACCGAATACTTTCTGAAGGCGGAGAGCTCTCTGCAGCGAGCCATCGAAATCGATCCGGACATTCCCGGCGCCCATCTGCAGATGGTCTATGTCTATCTGAACCGCGGCGAGAAGGACAAAGCCCTCGCGACGCTCGCCGAGGTGCGCCGCAAAGCGCCGAACGATCCGACGGTCTTCATCGTTGCCGGCATGCTCTACCGCCTCAACGGGCTCTATGACCGGGCCCTCAAACAGTACGACCGGCTGGTCGAGTTGAGTCCGCGCGACATCGTCATCGCCGGTTACAACCGTGGGCGGATCCTCACCTATCGTCACGAGTACGACGAGGCGCTCGCCGCCTTTGCCGAGGCCCGGGCGGTTGAACCCGATCACCCGCTGATCAAGACGTTTCTGGCGGTGACCTACTTCACCATGGGGCGCATCGACGACTGTCAGAGTCTGGTCGATGAAGTGACCGCGCTCAATCCCCACTTTGAGCCAATCCACATCCTGCGCGGCTGGTGCCACAGTGCGCGCGGAGAGCACGACCAGGCGCTGGCGGTCATTACCCAGCAGGTGCGGGAGACCGCCGAAGCCGACCACGACATCGCCGTCTGGATGGCTTCGCTCTATGCGATGGAGATGCAGCGGGACGAGGCGATCAGGTGGGTGCGCCGCGCCGTCAGCCTGGGCAACGAGAACTATCCGATGTTTGCCGACAACAATCGTCTCGACAATCTGCGCGGTGATCTGCGCTTTGTCGAACTGATGAATGAGCTGGAGAGGAAGTGGGAGGAGAGGAGGTGAGGCCGTGCCGACTCTGGATGAGCTGCGTAACCGAATCAATCTGCGTCTGGAAGAGAGTTTTGTCGGGATCAGCGAACAGGTGGGTGACCTCGCCCCGGCCGATCTGGTCGAACTGCTCAACCAGCTCAATCTGATCGAGGCGGCGACAGTACTGACCATGCTGCCGATCTCGCGGGCGGTCGAGCTGATCGACCTGCCGACCATGACCCGGCGGAGCGCCATCCTCGAGAAGCTCGATCCGGGGCGGACCGCCCGCATCATCGAGGAGCTCTCCGCCGATGAACGCACCGATGTCATTCAGCAGATGGGCGTGGCGGAACGCCGCCGCATCCTGGCCAAGGTCAGTCAGCCAGTCAAGGTAGAGCTCGAGCACCTTCTTCAGTACGAGGAGCACACCGCCGGTGGCATTATGACCACCGAGCTGATGCAGCTCGATCCGGAATGGACGGTGGGAGAGGCGCTCCGGCACATCAGGGAGGTCGCCCGCGAGAAGGAGTCGATCTATGCCTGTTTCGTCATGGAACGGGAGACGGGACACCTGCTCGGATCGGTCTCGCTTCGTGATCTGGTGATGGCCGAACTTGATGACCCCATCGTCAAAGTCCTGCGGCGCAAACCGGTCACCGTCAATGCGCTCGATGATCAGGAGACGGTCGCCAAGAAGATTGCCAAGTACGATCTGCTCGCCGTGCCAGTGGTTGACGAGGAGGGGACGGTCCTCGGAATCGTGACGGTCGACGACGTGATCGACGTCTTCATCGAGGAGCAGACCGAGGATATCCTGCGCATGGCGGCGGTCGAACCAGGAGCGCTCGATCGCCCCTATTTTGACAATCCGATCTTTCGTGTCGTCAGGAAGAGAATCGGCTGGCTGCTCTTTCTCTTTGTCGCCGGAACCCTGACGAGCAAGGTGCTCCACAGTTTCGAGGATGAGTTGAAGGCGGTCGTGGCGCTGAGCTTCTTTGTGCCGCTCCTGATTGGAACGGGGGGCAATGCCGGTGCCCAGACGGTGATGACCGTCATCCGAAGCCTCTCCCTTGGGGAGATCGGGCTTCGGCATGCCTGGCGGGTGGTGCTGCGTGAGGCCGTCACCGGCCTGCTGGTCGGGATCGTCATTGCGCTCGTCGCCTTCGCCCAGGCCTTCTGGATCACCCAGGATATGCCGCTGGCCCTGACCATTGCCGCGACCATCTGTACGATCTGTCTCTGGTCGACCACGGTTGGAGCGATCATCCCGATCCTTGCCAACTCGGTCGGGGTCGACCCGGCGCTGCTCTCGGCGCCGCTCATCTCGACGCTGGTCGATGCGACGGGGCTGGTCATCTACCTCTCGATCGCCCGATTGATACTCGACCAGATCTAGCACTGTGAAGAGGCGCCGGTATGACCTCCCGATTGAAAAAGATTCTTCTCTGCGTGACCGCCCTGTTGCTCGCCGCGCTGCTGCCCTGGGTCAGTGAGGGACGGGCGGCCGAACAGGTCTATCAGGATCCAATCCCCCTCGGGCTACCGCCGGAGACCTGGCGGTACTGGGTCCCCGTCAGCAATCCCCTCACCCCGGCCAAGGTCGAGCTGGGCCGCCGACTCTTCTTCGATCCACGACTCTCCGCCGATGGGACCATCTCGTGCGCCAGTTGTCATAAACCGGAGATGGGGTTTGCCGATGGTCTGCCGGTCGCCGAGGGCATCGGCGGACAACGCGGGACCCGCAACTCGATGAGCCTCCTCAACGTCATCTACAACACCGCCCAGTTCTGGGATGGACGGGTCGACACCCTGGAGGAGCAGGCGCTTCAGCCACTCACCAATCCGGTCGAGATGGGCAACCGGTCGATCGACGAGGTGGTCGCGCGCTTGCGTGGCGATCGTGGCTATCGCGAAGATTTCCAGCGTGTCTTTGGACGGGAGATCGACCCGGTCGGGATGGCTCAGGCGATCGCCAGTTTCGAGCGAACCATGCTC
>Ga0209972_10000653_pt1 | contig 34405 bp, 38 predicted proteins | sample NOAtaG_7_FD_187302 | JGI IMG/M metagenome (GOLD analysis project Ga0209972, IMG submission 187302) | Freshwater lake microbial communities from Lake Erie, under a cyanobacterial bloom - NOAA_Erie_Diel1S_2200h metaG (SPAdes) (version 2) | ecosystem: Environmental > Aquatic > Freshwater > Lake ...
GGTCGGCTGGCTCACGATCCCCCCGGCCCCGCAGCCCTGACGCACCGCCCCCGGCACCATGGCACGTCGGAGACCGCCCCCAGCGACGGTCCTCGTGCATCGCATACCGAACATCACGCGCGCTCCTTCCTTCGAGGAGCCGCAGAATTTCCGGAACGGGACGCCGCAGAATTTCTGGAACCATCAGCCCTCGACGTACTCACCCCGCATCCGGTCTACGCGTGGATGGGCTGGGTGCAGATTCTCTCGCCGACGGCGTCGAGCTACGCGGAGATCCGCCCTCTGGTCGAGGAAGCCCATCGGCTCGCGGTCGCGAAGTTCGGTGCGCGCCAACGCCGCAGCGCCCGAAGCGCCGTGATCTAAGTAGGTTCGAACGATGCTTTCCGCGGCTTTGCGGCTCCTCGTCGCGGCGTTGAACCTCGTGCCGCGTGTCGTCGCGCGGCGACCCCAACGCACCGTGGGGCTCCATGGGTTCCCAATCGACGGGCCGGCGCTCGCGCTCGCCATGCGCCACCGCGCGGTGCTCCTCGCGCTCGTGGGCGTGTTGCTCGCCATCGCTGCATTCGACGATCCATGGCTGCGACGGGCACTGCTCGTGGCGCTCCTCAGCAAGGTCTCCTTCCTCGCGCTCTTCGCGACGACGAGGCCGCACGGCGCGCCGATGCGGCGCGTGGCGCTCGCGGACGTTGCGGCTCTCGAGGTACTGGCCCTGGTGGTCGCGCTGCGCACACGTTGATCACGGCGACGCCCAGGCTCCTTCGACCTCCCTCGCGAGCGATCCCGCGAGCATCTTTGCCCAGCCGCGCGAGAGGATCATGCCGACGATCCGCGGACCGACGCCGCGGAACCCGTCATGCGTCAGCGTCAGGCGCGTGGTCGCCGCCCTGCCATCGCCACACCATCACGCGCGGCGCGTCGAGCTCGAGTACCTCGCAGCGCACGACGGCATCGAACCCCGGCCCCGGCTTCGTCTGCATCGTGAACGCGTGGCCGACCTTCGGCGCGAAGTCGTTGGGCATCAGCCAGCGCGCGAGGGCTTCGGCGTCGGTGAGCGCGCGCCACACGCGCTCGGGAGGATGCGGGCACCAGGTGGTCTTTTCGATCGTCGCGAACATGTCAGGGGTCTCCGTCGAGGAACGCGCCGAGCGCGTCGAGCTTGCCGTCCCAGAAGCGCTCGAAATGCGCGAGCCAGTCCCGGACCTCGGTGAGCGGGCGGGGATCAAGGGCGTACATCTGCCGCCGCCCATCGCGCCGAACGGTGACGAGACCCGCCTCTCGCAAGACCTTGAGGTGCTGCGAGAGCGCAGGCTGGCTCGAGGCGTCGAGGCCCTCGACGAGCTCGTTCACGGACCGCTCGCGTTCGCGGAGCGAGTCGAGGATGCGCCGGCGCGTGCCGTCCGCGAGGGCGCGAAACGGGCTCGAGTGCGGCGATGCGACCCGGGAGTTGGTGCGCAAGAAGACCTCATCGTTCGCATAAGAGAAATCTTATGGATGGACAAGGTCCAGATGCTCATCCGATGGCGACCCCGCGACCGCGTGGGCTTCGGCGGCGGTGGGGCAGCCTTGGGGCAGCCTGGAGGCGGCGTCGTAGGGCCTCGGGGCATCAGGGGTCCACGGCGATGTTCGCAGTGACGCGGGTCCACGACACGCCGCGGCGCGGCGCGCTCCAGCTCGGCGGCCGTCGCTTCCTGCTGCGGCGGGTGTACCTCCCCGAGAAGCCGACCGCCGAGTGGTTCATCGTCGACCTGCTCGAGCACCACGACATGGCCGGCGTCGGGCTCAGCGCGCTGCGGTGCGTGCTCCCGCTGCTGGCCCTGCTCGAAGCGCTCGACGCGCTGTCGCGTCGCGGCGCTGCCGAGCGCCGATGATCGATCGCGGGTGCTCGACGATCCGGGCCCAGCGCATCGCCGTCGAGCAGGCGTACGCGTGCCTCGCTCGAAGAGCGCTCAGAGGGCGTCGTACAGGGCGCGGATCCGCGCGACGCACTCGGCCGCCGCCGGATGGCTGTAGTCGATCGGTCCGATGTCCGTCATCGGGCCGCGCGCATGGCCGCAGAAGTCGTGGGGTGCCCGGTCGTCCCGCGCGACCCGGGGCAGGGAGCTCGGCGACCGCAGCGTGAAGTCCGCTGCGTCGGGATCGACGTAGAGCGCTGCCATCCCCGCGGCGCCGAGGGTCGTGTTCTCCTCGAGGAGGGGGCGCCCGGGCCCGGTGCTCGAGATGAAGAAGTCGGCGTAGAGCAAGTTCGCTCGGAACAGCACCGGACCTGGATTCTGTCCGTCGTAGAAGTTCTGCGTCACCCGGTGGACGAGGTTGTGGAGATAGACCACGTCGCGCTCGTAGGTGCTGCCCAGTCCGAAGCGGTTCCCCGAGCCTCCCTCGCAGTGCAGGACGAGGTTGTTCCGGGTGATGTTGCGGACGTTCGCGCAGTCACCGTCGCAGATGCCGCCCGACCCCGTCGCGTCGCCTCCCCAGATGCCCCGTGTCGGTCCGGTGGAGGCGAGGGTCCTCAGACAGACCACGACGTTCGACTCGATGATGGCGTCGCGGGTCGTCGCCTTGAGGTAGATGCTCGAGGCGTGGCGCGCGGTGGCGACCGCGATGTCGACGAAGCGGTTGCCGCGCACGACGTGGCCGTCTCCACCGTCGAGGTTCAGCACGTTGAAGGGACCGTCGGCGGGGATCGCGATGGTGTCGCGGAACTCGTTGTCGATGGCCCAGAAGCGGTCGGGCCACGCGCCGCCCGTGCCGTTGAGCTTCACGTGGGCGAAGAAGTCCTCGGAGCGGCTGCGGCGCAGGATGAAGTCGTTGCCTCCGCCGATCACCTGAAACGCGTGGTCCGAGACGCTCGTGCAGCGAGAGCGCAGCACCAGATGCTCGAAGATCCAGTAGGGCGCGTCGATCCGGAAGCCGATGTCCGCGCAGACCGTGATCGTCGCCTGCAGCGGGTTCCGGGCCCGGACGAAGATGCGGTCTTCCGGCGTCCCCGGCCGCGTGACGGCGACGATGCCGTCGAGCGCGTAGGTGCCATCCTCGAGGGTGATCTCGTCGCCGGGCGCGGCGGCGCCGATCGCGGCGACGAGCTCGCTCGCCGTCCGCACCGAGACCACCCGGCCGCTGCCGGCCTCGGGACCATCGTCCGGGTCGTAATCGCCGGGCAGCGTGGGCGCATCGGGCGTGTCCGTATCGGGCGGCGGCGCGTCGTCGCCCAGCGGCGCGTCGTCGCCCGGCGGCGCATCGAACGACGCGTCGCGGTCCGCCCTCGGCACGTCGAGCTCCCCGACGTCGCCCGGGGCATCGGGCAGCGCGCCCTCGGTGGTGCAGCCCGCGACGAGCAGCACGCCGCACGTGAGCGCGGCGGCCCATCGCAGCAGGTCGATGGAGACCGCCCCTGACGCGGCGTCCCCGCGCGGTCTCGGGATCCGCCGCGTCCGCCGCCCGAAGGCCGCCTCGGAGGGCTGGCTCGTTCCCTCGGCTCCGTTCGTCCGGCCCGGAGGCCCTCGGTGATCCCTGCCTTGCGCGCGCATCGGCAGAGGCTGCGGCGGCGGGCCGCCGCCGTCGAGCCTCGGGTGACGCGGCGCGCCGTGCCGGCCGCGGGGGACCGTGTTATCCGCCGCGTCATGACCGGGACGAGCCACTCCTCCCCCAGCGCCTATCCCCAGGCGGGCCTACTCGGCGCGGGCTCCGCGCGCGCGGTCGCGCCGCTCGACGACGCGACGCTGCTCCGCCTGCACGAGCTCATCGTAGAAGGCCGCGCGCTCGAGGAGCGGCTCATCCGCATGCAGCGCGGCGGCGATGGGTACTTCTGGATCGGCGGGCCGGGAGAAGAAGCGTTCAACGCCTCGCTCGGGCTCTTGGTGAAGAGGGGCCGCGGCGTCGAGCACGACTACCTGCACTTGCACTACCGCTCGAGCGCGACCCTGCTCGCGATGGGCGCCGACCCGGTCGATGCGCTGCGGCAGATGAAGAGCGTGGCGACCGATCCCTACTCGGGGGGGCGGAACTTCTGCGGCCACGGATCGATCCCGGCGTGGAACGTCGCGCCGATCAGCTCGCCGATCGAGGTGCAGTACGCGATGGCGATCGGCACCGCGATGGCGCAGCGACGCGCCGGCGACGGGATCACCATCGTGCAGGGGGGCGATGCGGGCACCGCCGAGGGCGACTTCGCCAGCTGCCTCGTGTGGTCGACCCGGCCCGGCGAGGAGCTGCCGATCCTGATCATCGTGACCCACAACCAGTGGGGCATCTCGACCGCCGCGAGCACCCAGCATGGCGAGCAGCGCATCGCCGACCGAGGCAAGGCCTTCGGCATGAAGACCGCGACGATCGACGGCAACGACCCCGAGAGCGCCTACCGCGGCCTCGAGGCGGCGATGGCCTACGTGCGCAAGGAGCGAAAGCCGTTCCTGCTCGAGGCGAACGTCTCGCGCCTCTACGGCCACAGCTCGAGCTCGGGCAGCAACTACGTCGACGGCGAGCTCGACTGCCTCACCGAGTCGGAGAAGCGCGTGCTGTCGCGGGGTCTTCGCACCGAGGCCGAGCTGAAGGCGCTCCGCGCCGGCTGGGAGGAGCGCCTGCTCCACGCCTCGCGGATGGTCGTCCTCGAGCCCAAGCCCGAGGGCGAGCTGGTGTGGGAGCACGTCTTCGCCGAGCGCGATCACGTGGGCGAAGGCTCGCGCGCCGTGCCCTACGACAACCGGTTCTACGGCCCGCCGAGCGGCGCCAAGGCCTGAGCTTCGGGACGAGGAGAGCGAGCGATGGCGACGATGGTGCAGGCGGTCCGGATGGCGCTCCACGTGGGCGAAAGCCGGCTCGGCGTGACGGACATCTTCGGCGAGGACGTCGGCCCGCCGCTCGGGGGCGTGTTCACCGCGACGCAGGGCCTCCGCACCGCGTGGAACAGCCCGCTCGACGAGCGGGGGATCATCGGCGCGGCGATGGGCCTGGCGATGGCCGGGCAGAAGCCGGTCTGCGAGATCCAGTTCTGCGATTACGTCTACAACACGATCGACCTCCTCAAGCTCGCGGGCAACACCTACTGGTCGAGCAACGGCGGCTGGAACCTCCCGCTCGTGATGATGACGCCGGTCGGCGCGGGCATTCACGGCAGCCTCTACCACTCGCACTCGTTCGACGCGTCGGCCTCGCGCATCCCCGGCTGGAAGATCGTCATGCCGAGCAACCCGCGGGACGCCTACGGTCTCCTGCTCAGCGCGATCGCCGATCCGAACCCGGTGATGGTGCTCATCCCCAAGGCGCTCATGCGCGCGAAGGCGGCGGGGCCCGAGGAGCTCATCCCCGGCGAGCCCGAGGACGCGCGCCAGCTCGGCAAGATGATCGACGCGCCCATCGGCGAGCGCCGCGGCTGGAGCCCGGAGTGGCCCGACACCGCGCTCGAGATGGTGCCGATCGGGGCGGCGAAGGTGGTGCGACCGGGCAAGGACGTGACCGTGGTGACCTACGGCCGGCTCGTGCCGGTGACGAAGAAGGTCGCCGAGGAGCTGAGCGCCGAGGGGATCGACGTCGAGCTCATCGATCTGCGCACGATCGCGCCCTACGACTGGGGCACCGTGGTCGACTCGATCAAGAAGACCGGCCGCGTGGTCTTCGCCAACGAAGACACCGAGATCACGAACTTCGGCGAGCACCTCTCGCGGCGGGCCACCGAGGAGCTCTGGAACGTGCTCAAGGCGCCGCCGGTCCTCGAGGCGGGCAAGCACCTGCCGGGCGTGGGCCTGGCCGACGCGCTCGAGAACGCCTCGGTGCCGGGCGCGCAATCCGTCGCTGCGGCGATCCGGAAGGCGGCGCATGCGCCGGCCCGCGCCGCGGTCGCGCCCTCGCTCTCGTTCCTGTTCACCGCCGAGCCGCCAGACGTGCGGGGCGGCTGGGACGCGATGGCCCGCGCCCACCGCCACCGGTGAGCGCCAAGCGGCCCGACCTCGGCGCGCCCTGCCCCTGCGGCGGCGGCGAGTACGGCCGCTGCTGCGGGCGCTTCCACCTCGCGCCCGACCTCGGCGCGTCCACGCTCACCGACCCGCGCGAGCTGGTGCGGGCCCGCTACGCCGCCTTCGTGCTCGGGGATCTGCCCTTCGTGCGCGCGACCGAGAGCCGCGAGCGTCCGCCGATCCGGTCCCTCGATCCGCGCGTCCGCTACAAGCGCTTGACGCTGCTCGATGCGGACCTGCCGGCGCTCCGCGTGCTCTTCGCCGTCGACGTGCTCGCCCGCGGCGTGGACGCGAGCTTCGTCGAGCTCTCGGGCTTCGCCGTCGAGGAGCGGCTCGTCTACGTCGCGGGGATCCTGCTCCGGAAGAAGCTCGGCGAGCCGATCGCGCGCACCATCGCCGAGCACGAGCAGCTCGCGCGTTGAGCCGGGGCGCTTTCGACCTAAGCTTCCGGGCCATGCCCTCCCGCTTCGGTTCGCTCGCGGTCTTCTTCCTGGCGGTGCCCCCCGCCGCGCTCGTGCTCGGCTGCAGCTGCGGCCGCTCCGTCCCGGACGACGCGGCCGTGCCCGACGCGCCGATGGCGGACGTGGCGCGTGTCGATGCGGCGGACGCCGGCCCCGACGCCCCCGCTGCGGAGTGTCTCGCGGGCCTCACCTATTGCCGCGCCGGGAGCGTCCTCGTCTGCGGCGAGGACGGCGCGATCGTGTCCGAGACGCCCTGCGAGACCGGGACGATCTGCAGTGCAGGCGCGTGCGTCTCGCCCTGCGAGGCCGCCAGCGCGGCCTCGTCGTACGAGGGCTGCCGGTTCCGCAGCACCGCGGTCCCCACGATCGTCGTCGGGCACGGCGGGCTGCGCATTCCCGAGCTCGGCTACGGCTTCCACAACCCTGGCACGACCGACGCGGTCGCGACGATCCGCGGGGGTCCGGACGCCCTCTCCCGCTCGGTGACGGTCCCATCCCAGGGCAGCGTCTTCGTCACGGTCCCGCTGATCCAGGGACTCTTCGATCGCCCCGCCTACGGCGTCTCGCCCACCGTGCTCGGACGCGACACGGCGAGCTACGCGATCGAGTCGAGCGCGCCGATCGTCGCCTACGAATTCAGCCCCGAATACGCGCTGCTCGCGGACTCGCGCTTCCTCATGAAGGCGGACGCGACGGTGCTCTTGCCCGAGCATGCCTGGGGCACCGAGTACCTCGCGGTGACGATGCCGCCGCTCTGCGCCCGCGCCCCCTGCCACCCCGAGGAGATGACCTTCCTGCAGGTGATCGCCGGGACCGACGGCACGGCGGTGACGGTCGTGCCGGCCGCCCCGATCGAGGCGAGCGTCGAGGGGATCGTGACGAGCACGACCGTCACCGAGACCCCGGTCGCGGCGATCGACGCGGGCGCCTCGATGCGCTTCGAGCTCGACGCCGGGGACGTGCTGCAGCTCGCCTCGGCCGGGGATCTCACGGGCACCAAGGTCGTCGCTTCGGAGCCGGTGCAGGTCCTCTCCGGCAACGTCGGGATCCGCTTTCCCGGCAGCTGGACGATCGTGGGCGATGGCCACGCCCACGACGCGATGCTGCCGCTCCGGGCATGGGGCAGCACCTACGTCGTCGCGCCGCCGCCGCACCCGACCCGCGCCGAGCCGCTCACGTTCTCCGCCCGCTTCGTCGCGGGCGATGCCCCGGTGATGGTCACGTTCGATCCGCCGGTGCGGGCGCCGCTGAGCCTGCCGGCGCGCGGCCGCGCCGACCTGAGCGGCCTCACCGAGGCGTTCGTCGCGGAGGGGAGCGCGCCCTTCCTCGCCGTCGCCCTCTCGACCCCGAGCGACGTGCCGACCGGCGACGAGCTGGGCCAGCCGATCGGCGCGGCGTCGATGGTGGCCTTTCCGCCGCTCGAGCAGTGGCGCGGCGAGTACGCCTTCAGCGTGCCCCCCGAGTTCGATCATGCACACGTGACGATGATCCATCCGAGCGGGGCGAGCGTGACCCTCGACGGAGCGCCGGTGACCGGCAGCGCGCCGATCGGTTCGACCGGCTGGTCGTTCGTGTCGGTGCCGCTCGACCGCTCGACGGCCTCGCACGTCGCGACCGGCACCGCGGGCTTCGGCCTGCTGGTGTACGGGCAGGCCCCGGGCACGAGCTACTGGTACGCCGCCGGCCTCGACCTCGAAGAGCTGTTCTGAGCCGGGCTCGGGCCGCCCGTCCGGAGTCTGCGCGGGACGCGTGGCCCGAGGCGTCCCGATCGGCTATCCCGACGCCGCCATGATGCTCCGCCACGACTGGACGCTCGACGAAGTCCTCGCGCTCCACGACCTGCCGATCACCGATCTCTTGCTGCGCGCGCAGACGGTCCACCGGGAGCACCACAGCCCCGACGCGGTGCAGCTCTGTACCCTGCTCTCGGTGAAGACGGGCGGCTGCTCGGAGGACTGCGGCTACTGCCCGCAGAGCAGCAAGCACGAGGGCAGCGTCGAGGCGGAGAAGATGCTCAGCGTCGAGGACGTGATCGCCTCGGCGCGGCGCGCCCGCGAGGCCGGCTCGACCCGCTTCTGCATGGGCGCCGCGTGGCGCGACGCGCTCGAGGGGCCGGCCTTCGAGCGGGTGGTGCAGATGGTCGAGGGCGTGCGCGGGCTCGGCCTCGAGGCCTGCGCGACGCTCGGGATGCTCGACGACGCGCAGGCGCAGCGCCTCGCCGCGGCGGGCCTCACTGCCTACAACCACAACCTCGACACCTCGCGCGAGTACTACCCCGAGATCATCGGCACCCGGACCTACGACGAGCGCCTCGCGACGATCGCCCGGGTGATGAAGGCGGGCATCTCGGTCTGCTGCGGCGGCATCCTCGGCATGGGCGAGTCGATCCGCGATCGCTGCGAGCTGCTCCGCACGCTGGCGAACCTCACCCCGCATCCGGGCAGCGTGCCGATCAACGCGCTCGTCCCGGTCGAGGGCACGCCGCTCGGCGACCGGCCGCGCCTCGACCCGCTCGAGCTCGTGCGTGCGGTCGCCACTGCGCGGATCCTCATGCCGAGGGCGCTCGTCCGTCTCAGCGCCGGGCGCACCGAGCTGAGCCGCGAGGCGCAGGTGCTCGCGTTCCTCGCCGGGGCGAACTCGATCTTCTACGGCGACAAGCTCCTCACCACCGGCAACCCCGACGTGGACGCCGACCAGGAGCTGCTCGCCGCGGCCGGCCTCAAGGGCATGGCGCCCTTCGCCTCGCCCGATCCGGTCGTGCGCGCCACCCGCGAGCGCGGCCCGCAGGCCAAGCCCGGCGCCGCGGCGCTCGGCGCGCGCGCCCGCTGATCAGGGCAGGAGCTGGCCGGCCCGCACGCCGATCGTGCGCCCGCCGACCTCGAGCGCGCAGTCGACCGGCCGCGTCGCATCGACGAGGCGCGCGAAGTCGTCGACGGAGCGGGTGATCCGGTCCTCGTCACCGAGGCGGTGGCCTTCTTCGTTGGTGATCACCGCGCCGAACGCCGGGCCGCCCGCGTCGGCGTAGGCGACGAGCACGTAGCCGAGCTCGGCGTCCTGTACGACGTAGCGGAAGCCGCCCTCGGGGGTGCCGGGCGGCGGTCCGTAGAGCGCCCAGAGCCGGCACAGGAAGTTGCCCGGCTCGCCGCGCGCCCCCGTGCCCTCGCGCAGGCGGGCTGCGCCGGCCCAGCTCCGCGCGCGGGCTGCTTCCCGGCCTCGGGCGACCTCGACGGCCGCGTAGCGCGACGTGGGCGGGGCGCTCGCGGGATCGAGTACCGGATCGAGCAGGCCCTCGTCGCCGCCCCGCGTCTCGGCCGGCGCGCGGGACGGGCGTGGCGCATCGTCCTCTCCGCCGCACGCGAGCAGCCACAAGGCAGCCGGCAGCAGCGCGGCGCGCGCCCTCATCCCGGGCACCAGCCGCGCGCGCTGTCGTCGACTCCGGGCGCGCAGAGGTTCTCGGGGGCCCGCGCGTAGGACTGGTCGATGAAGTCCTGCATCGAGGGCAGGTCGAGGCAGGTCGCGACGTACTGCCGCTCCCACGCGAGGACCGCGATGGGCCACTCGAGGTCGGGCGCGGGCGCGAGGATGAAGCGGGCCGGGTCGTCGTCGCGGCAGAGCGGATCGGCCGGCTGCGCCGCCACGAGCGCCTCGAGTTCGTCCCGGAGCGCGCAGGCCGCGTCGTCGCAGCGGTAGGCGACGACCACCGCGCCGTGCTCCATCGAGTGCACGAGGTAGCCCCACGGCACCGGCGCGTCGTAGACGCCGAAGTCCGCCCAGAGGCCGTAGTGCGTGCCCGAGGTCGGGGGCATCGAGGCGGGCACGAGCGGGGTGCAGGGCGCGACGTGATCGCGGCCGAGCGAGGGCTCGCGCGCGATCATCACGGTGCACTCCTCGAACGGCGCGATGGGGGGCGCGTCGGGGTGCAGGACGACTGACTCCACGCCCGCGCTCGAGCAGCCGGCGGCGAGCAGCAAGAGGAGCCCGGAGCGATGCAGCACGCCGGAGGCATACCGCGGGTCGTGGGCCCGTGCGACGGCTCCCTGACGCGCTCGGCCCGCGCTCCCGTCCGCGCCCCGGTCTCGACGGCGGAGCGTCCGACGTCAACACTTGCCGCCATGGGGCACCGCGACGATCACGAGGCCGCGCGCGCGCGCATCGACGCGCTCGAGCGCGAGCTCGCCGAGACGAAGGCCCGCGCCGAGCAGGAGCTCGCCGAGGCGCGGGCGCAGGCCGCGCGGAGCGAGCGCGGGCGCAGGTCGGCGCCGAGCGCGCCGAGTGAGCCGCCCGATCCGCGCTGGTCCGATCGGCTGCGACGCGGCTACCTGCGTTCGGTGATGCTCGCCGTCGCCGTCGTCGATGCGCTGGTGGTCCTCCGCTTCGTCCTCTGGCCCATCGACGAGAGCGCGCCCGAGCACGTGCTCGGGCCGATGCTCGTCGGCTGGGCGCTCGCGCCGTTCGTGCTCCTGCCCGCCTGCTACGTGCTCGCGCGCATCGCGCGGGCGCCGCACCCGGGCAGCGTCTTCGGGGTCGGGATGATCGCCTCGATGTTCGGCGTGATGGGCGTCTTCGGCGCGATGGGCGTCGGCTGGCCCGAGGCGCTCGCCGTGCCGCCGTGGCGCTGGGTGGCCCAGCTCGGGCTGGGGCTCGTGACGATCGTCGTGCACGCCGCCGCGCTGGGCCACTGGACCGCCGAGGCCGTGCTGAGCGAGGACACCGGCTCGGACTGACGGAAGGCGGGTCTTGCCCGGCCCCCGGCGCCGGGTACCTTCGGCCCGTGCGCATCGAGGCCGACGTCGTCATCCCGTTTCCCCGCGAGGCGGTGTTCCGCGCCTACCGCGACGAGCTGCCGCAGATCGCGGCGTTCATCCCGAACGTGCGCTCCATCGAGGTCCGCGCGCGCAGCGAAGAGGGCTCGATCGTGACGCTGCACAACGTGTGGCACGGCGGCGGCGACATCCCGGCGGCGGTCCGCGCCGTGGTCGACGAGAAGGTCCTCTCCTGGGACGACTTCGCCCGCTGGGACGCGGCGCAGCTCGAGGCGAGCTGGACGATCCGCACGCACGCCTTCACCGATGCGGTGAGCTGCTCCGGCTCGACGCGCATCCTCGCGGTGGGCGAGAGCAAGAGCCGCGTCGAGCTGACCGGCGAGTTCGCCATCGATGCCCGCAAGGTCTCGGGCGTTCCCTCCCTGCTCGCAGGATCGATCGGCAAGACCGCCGAGGGCTTCCTCGCCCGGCAGATCACCGCGAACCTCGCCGCGACCACCGAGGCGGTGAGCCGCTACCTCGCCTCGAAGGCCTGAGGTCCGATGACCGACCGCCCGAGCCGCATCGCCCTCGTCACCGGCGCCACCGACGGCATCGGCGTGCCCACCGCCCGCGAGCTCGCGCGGCGGGGCTTCCACGTGATCCTGCACGGCCGCAGCGAGGAGCGCCTCGCGCAGGCCCTCGCCCAGGTCCGCGCCGCGCTGCCCGGCGCCTCGCTCGAGACCGCGCGGGCCGATCTCGCGCACCTGCCCGAGGTCCGCGCGCTCGGGCGGGAGCTCGCGGCCAAGCACCCGCGGATGCACGCGCTGGTCCTCAACGCGGGCGTGTTCGCCAAGGACCACGCCCAGAGCCGCGACGGCTTCGAGCTTTCCGTCGCGGTGAACCACCTCGCGCACTTCGCCCTCACCGCCGCGCTCCTGCCCGCCTTGCGCGCCGCCGCCGCCGAGGACGCGCACGGGCGCGTGGTGACGGTGAGCTCGATCGCCCACCAGAGCGGCGAGATCGATCTCGCGGGGCTGCGGCGCGGCGGGCGACACACCGACTACGAGGCCTACGCCGAGAGCAAGCTGCTCAACGTGGTCTTCGCGGCCGAGCTCGCGCGCCGGGAGGCCGCCGCGGGCAGCGGCGTGACCTCGAACAGCCTGCACCCCGGCGTGCTCTCGACGAAGCTCCTCCGCACCGGCTTCGGACGCGGCGGGGCGCCGGTCGACGAGGGCGCGACGACGAGCGTGCTCCTCGCAGCCGATCCCTCGGTCGCCCACACGAGCGGCGCGTACTTCGTCGCGGGCAAGCCGGCGCGGCACCACCGGGCCGCGGACGACGCCGCGCTCGGCGCCGAGGTGTGGTCGATCTCCGAGACGCTGAGCCTGCGCTGAGAGCGAAGCGCGCTCAGCCGCCCGCGAGGAGCAGCGCGGCGTCGGTCGCGACCGTGTACTCCGGCCCGGGGCCGTCGGTGCGGACCTGGAAGTAGATCCAGCCGTCCGAGCGGAAGTGCGGAAAGAGTGCCTGCTGATCGGGCGCCATGAAGGTGAGCCGGGTGCGCGCGCCGGTCGTCAGGTCGACGAGGTAGAGGTTCGAGACGCCGCGGTAGGGCGCGAAGGCGGGATCGCTCGGTCCGGTGAAGCCGAGGTCCTCGGCGTCGTCGTCGGTCGCGCGGTGGTGCGTGACGAGCCAGCGATCGTCGAGCGAGATGGCCGGCTTGCCGCCCGGGTAGCAGTAGCGCGCGATCTCCGGCGCGGCGATGGTGCGCGCGCCGCCCGCGTCGCGGCCGATGTCGAGGCGCCGGAGCACGTAGCCGAGCGGGCGGCCCTCGGCGGTCGCGATCTGGGTCACCATCATCCGGGCCGAGGGCGCGAGGATCGCGCTGCCCTCGTTCCCGAGCGTGATGCTCGTGCGATCGCCGGGCGTGAAGCCGCTGCCGGTGTTGCGCATGGAGATGAACGTGACGGTGCTGCTCGGGTCGACGAAGAGCGAAGGGTCCGCTCCGTTGCCGCCGTTGTCGCCGCTCCAGCTGCTGTTCACCGCCCAGTGATCGCCGCCCTCGAGCGAGGAGCCCATGTGCTGGTAGAGCGCGATGTCGATGTCCGAGGTGCAGCCGGGCTCGGTGAAGGAGAGGGCGGTCGCGCCGGCGAGCACGCTCTGCTCGCAGACCACCGTGCCGAGCGAGCCGCCCTGAAAGACGATGCCGCTGTTGTCGGGGAAGAAGCCGGGATCGTAGGAGGCGTTCGCCGGGACCGCGAGGCCGCGGAGCAGGTCGATCACGCTGGCCCCCGAGCCGGTGCCCCCGCCGTGCGCGACGAAGCGGCCGTCGGCCGAGCTGCGGGTCCAGAAGCTCGAGCGGTAGGGCGCCTCGAAGAGGATGCGCGCCTGGCTGCCCGGCACGACCGACCAGCCGGCACCCTCGGGGCGATCGGCGGCGAGCGGGTAGTCGCCGAGGCAGTCCCGCGCGGTCGCAGCGCCGGCGCATCCGTGCAGCAGCATCCCGCTCGCCGCGTTGCGGGCCGACCAGCCGCTGCGCGCGCTGTCCTCGACGATGGCCGCGACCGAGCCGGTGACCATCGTCGTGCACGCGCCGGGATCGACGCCGGGGAGGATCTCGTCTGCGAAGGGGGCGCCGCGCAGGAACCACTCCGTGACGAGGTTGAACTCGGCCTGCGTGAACGGCGTCTCGCCGACCGGGGGCATCGCCGCGCGCTGGAGGAAGGCGCGGTGCTCGTCCTCCCAGCCCTCCCCGTAGGCGAGCTGAAAGACGAAGGAAAACCAGGGGTTGTAGCCGCCGCTCGCGTAGATCCCGAGGTGCGACGCGGTGAAGATGCTGCCTTCGCGGAAGCAGTCGACGATCTCCTGCGCCTCGGCCGGCGTCGACGGGGTCAGGTCGGCAAAGCAGCTCGACCATGCGGCGTCGCTGAGCTCGCGCATGTGCGCGACGCTCTGGCGCGTCAGGCCGTGGCAGGCATGGCAGCTGCGGCCGGTGCCGCCGGCCTCGGTGGCGCCCATGAGGCGCAGCGCCTCGGTCGCCAGATCGCGGTCGGCCATCACCACGCCGGTGCGGAAGATCGGCGCGGTCGGGCCCGCGTCGGGCCGGGCGGCGTCGCGGCCGGCATCGGAGGGCGCCGGCGCTGGACCCGAGCAGCCGGAGAGGACGAGGAGGCCGAGCAGGAGCGGAGCGCGCATCGGCACAGTGTGGCCGAGCGGCTGGTGGCCCGTCGAGGATCGCGTGCGGCCGTCAGGCGCCGAGGGCGTGCCGGTGTGCCTCGCGCCAGCGGTCGACCACGAGGACCCTCCGCGCTTCGTCGAGCGCCGCCCGCACCGAGTCCACCCTGCGGGACAGGGCGAGGCGTGCGGCCGGGTCGGCCTCGCGGTGGGCCGAGAGCACGCGCTCGAGCTCGTCGCGGAGGGCGGCGTGGGCCGCGATCACGTCGAGCGCGCCCGCGTCGGGACGCAGGCCGAGCACCGCGAAGTAGTCGGCGTCCTCGATCCGACCGGCGAGGGTCTCGAAGCGGGCCCGCAGCGCCGGCGCCGCGCTCGGCCAGGGGTGGGGCGCCGGCGACGGCCGCACCGCGATGGCACCGAGTCCGAGCAAGGCGATGAGGACGCCGGGCTGCGGGAGCGCGGCGAGCAGGGTCGCGAGCGGCGCCTCGCCGGAGAGGGGTAGTTCGAATTCGAGCGGTAGCTCACATTCGCGGGCGACCTCGAGGAAGCTCGCGGTGCGGACCAGCGCGCCGTGCTCGCCGCCCGCGAGCGCGAAGACCCGATCCGCGCCGAACACCTCGGCGCAGAGCTCGCACATCAGCGGCGCGAAGCGGCGGGAGAGGGGCCGCTCGCTCGCCGGGGCCTCGGTCATGGGCTCCACGCGAAAGCGTGCGTCGGGCGCGGCGATCAGCTCGCGGAGGATGGCGCGGCGGGCCTGCTCGGCGGCCCGTGCGCGCTCGCGCGGCGTCAGGACGCCCGCCCGCTCTCGCTGCTCGAGGGCCACCCTGGCCTCGGCCTCCGGCAGCGATGTGCCCTCGACGGTCCGCAGGATGCGGGACGCGAGCGGCGCCTCGAACGCGGCGACGGCCCCGCGCTCGAGCATGAGCGTCACCTCGAGCTCCCCCGCGGCGAGCCCGAGGCGGCACGGCCCAGAGAGCAGGGGCGACAGGGCCCGGAGCCAGAGCAGCGGGCCGCCCTCGCCGCGCACCGGTTCACGCACCGGCGTGCTCGGGGGGCTCGCCTTGGGCTGGGTCGGGGCCCTGCCGGTACCGGTGCCGGTTCCGGCCCGCGGCTCGGCCGGCGGACGGCTCCGCGACGCGAGGCCGGGGCTCGTCGGGGGCAGCGCGGCATCGGACCGGCGGGGCTCGGTCTTGCCGACCTCGGCCACTCCGCCGACGAAGGTGAGCGGATCGGCGAGGGGCTCGTCCGCGGGCTCGACCGGCATGAGGACGAGCTCCTCGGGGGCCAGCTCGCGCGCGCTCGCCTCGCCCCGCGGCAGTCCGGGCTCGATCGGAGGCAGGTGGGGAAACACCCGGCGATCCGCGTCGTGCAGCAGGGCGCGGAGCGCCGGGGAGATCGCGGCGTCGAACGCGATCTCGATGCTCGATCCGTCGGGCTCCGGGGCTGGCGCGGGCTGCGACGCGCTCCGCTCGAGGGAGGGATCGCGCGCGATCTCGATCTCCCCCGACGAGGGCTCGCGCTCCTCGAAGGGCGACAGGACGCGCGAGCGCTCGCCGGACAGGTCGAGGGTGCGCTCCCGCAGGCCCTCGCGGCCCTCGCCCGCCTCGCGGCTCCACGCGAGCTTCTGCACCGCCGCGACGAGCCCCTCGGCGGCCGCCGCACGATCGAGCGCCCAGTCGGCGCCGAAGGCGGGGCCTGCCCCCGGCAAGGACGCGCCCGGAGGCGCTCCGATCAGGATCACCTTCGTGTCGGGGTGGGGCCCGTCGTCGCGCAGCGCCCGCAGCGCCGCGAGCGCCCCCGGTGCATCCCCGGCGATGACCAGCACGTCGCACACGGCGCTCGGCACCTGCTCGAGTGTGCCGAGCACGACCTCGAAGCCCGCACCGCGCAGCGTCGCCGAGAGCAGCAGGCCCTCGGAGCCGGGATCGACGAGCAGCACACGCACGCGCGGACTCTACCCGAGAGCGCCCGCCCGCGCGCCCCCGCTCGCATCGCTCGGTCGCCGCGCCACGCCGGCCGCGGGGCTCAGGCCCCGTGGCCGTGCGTGCCGGGAGCGAGCAGCCCGGCGTCCCGGAGCAGGCGCTCGGAGTCGTCCCAGAGCCGCTGGCGCAGCGCGGCGTCGCCCGCGTGGGGCGAGGCCGGCGCGGGCCGGCCGTTGACGAAGTAGAGGCCGCTCACGCCGTCGAGCGAGGGGCTCGTCGCGACGTGCACGCTGGTGCGTGCGCCCTCCTCGGCGCTCAGGAGGAGCGGGGTCGCCACGGTGCGGTGCAGGAGCGCGAGGACGGGGTTGGCGCGGGTCACGTCGGTCTTCACGTCGCCCGGATGCACCGCGTTCGACGTGACGCCGGTGCCGCGCAGCCGCTCGGCGAGCTCGCGGGAGAACAGCACGTTGCAGAGCTTGCTCGAGGCGTAGGCGGCGAGGCCGCGGAATCGGGCCGGCGCACGCAGCGCTGCGACGTCGGGCGGCGGCGCCGAGTCGTGCAGGCGTGAGCTGACGGTCACGACCCTCGCCGCAGGGCCGGCGCGGAGCGCGTCGAGGAGGAGGTGCGTGAGCAGGAAGGGCGCGAGGTGGTTCACCGCGAAGGTCTTCTCGTGCCCGTCCACCGTGGTCTCGGCGCGGGTGAGCCAGAGGCCCGCGTTGTGCACGAGCACGTCGAGCCGCGGATGCCGCGCGGCGAGGCGCTCGGCGAGCGATCGCACCTCGGCGAGCACCGCGAAGTCCGCGAGCTCGGCGTGCACGCTGCCCGGGGCGTCCCGGGCGAGCTCCTCGGCGACGGCCTCGGTGCGGGTGCGGTCCCGGCCGACGATGGTGACGTCGGCGCCCCAGCGGGCCAAGGCGCGGGCCGTCTCGACGCCGATCCCTGCGCTCGCGCCGGTGACCACGATGGAGCGGCCCCGGAGATCGACGGGCGAGGGGGGCGGCGGGCGGCCGCGGAAGATGCCGAACACCACGCCTCCTCACCCGCAGCGGCGGGCCGGAGCGCGAGCGGCCTGCAGGCACGCGTGCAGGTCGGGGGGCGCGGCGGCGCGGAGCATGCGCGAGAAGCTACCACGGGCCGCGGGCCACGACGGGCACTTGATGGCGGGCGACGAGCGCGATAGGCGCGGCCGATGGGCGACGAACGCAGCGCAAGCGAGGCGAGCTTCGAGGCGATCCTCGAGCGGCTCGGGCAGGTGGCCAAGGAGCTCGAGAAGAGCGACGTGCCGCTCGAGAAGGCCCTCGGCCTCTTCGAGGAGGGCGTCGGCCTCGTGCGCGGCGCCGAGGAGCGCCTCCGCAAGGCCGAGAGCCGGCTCGAGGAGCTCACCGGCAAGGCGCGTGCGAACGAGGAGCCGCCCAAGCGCTGAGGACGCCGCCGCGGCCCGCTCGAGCAAGCGGGCCCGCACGGTGCGCGCGCCGCGCGGGCACGCCTCGGGGGGCCGCGCTCAGGCCAGGCGCAGCCGGCGCAGGACGAGCGCGGCGAGCGCGAAGAGCGCGCCGAGTCCGAGCGCGCCCTCGGAGGCGACCGAGGCGCTGCAGAGGCCCGCGGTCGGCACCGCGGCGGGGGCTTCGGCGGCGGGCGGCGCTGCACCCTCGCCGCCCTCGGCCGTCCGCGCGCCGAGGGCGCTCGGATCGACGGGCGCGCCCAGCTCGGGCGTCACGGCGGCCGGAGCGGAGGGGACCAAGCCGGCGGGCTCCGGGACGACGATCGCACCGGGGTTCGCGCTGGGATCGGTGGCCCCGCCCGCGCCCGCGCTCGGGGCGCCCGGGTCCGTCGTCGGCGTCGGCGCGGGGAGCGTCGGCGTGCCCGTCGCGCCGGTCGGCGGTGTGCCCTCTTCCACGGCCGTCGGCAGGTCCGGCGGGAAGTTGTTCGTGCAGTGGCCGCCTGCGGGCCGGGTCGCGCCGGGCTCGGGCGGGTTCGCCACGTAGTAGGTGCCGGGCGGGCACGCCGGGATCACGTCGGCGAGCGCGAGACCGGGGGCCAGGGTGAGGGCGAGGACGATCGCGGCACGCATCATGGAGCCAAGGTACCACGGCCCCACCGAGGGCGGAAAGCGGGGGCCCTCGGGCCGTCCGGCGGGGCTGGCCCCGGGGGCGATCAACCGAGGATCATGCTCTCGCTCAAGAGGCGCCCCTCGGCGTAGCGGCGGAGCGACCAGCGATCGAAGAGGGCCTGCTCGTCGCCGAAGAGCAGGTGCCGCGCGAAGAGCTCGCCCATGATCGGCGCCATCATGAAGCCGTGACCCATGAAGCCGCTCATCAGGTAGAGCCCCTCGACCTGATCGACCGCGCCGCAGAGCGGGTTTCCGTCCGGCGTCAGATCGTAGCAGCCGGACCACTGCCGCAGCACCTTCACGCCGCCGAGGATGGGCATCGTGCGGGTGAGCGAGCGGGCGTAGAGGCCGAGGAACTTCAGGCTCGAGCGCTGATCGATCACCCCGTGCGGCACGTCCTCGTTGCCGATGCCGCCGACGATCTCGCCGCGCGCGGACTGCGAGAAGTACAGGCCGTCCTCGAGGTCGCCGACGAGCGGGCGCAGGAAGGGCTTGAGCGGCTCGGTGGAGCAGATCTCGTGGCGGTGCGGGCGCGAGGGCAGCTCGACCCCGACCATCCGGGTGATCTCCGGGCTCCACGCGCCGGCGCAGACGAGGAGGCGATCCGTCGCGATCGTCCCCCGCGGCGTGACGACCTCGGTGATGCGGCGGCCGTCGGTCTCGAGCGCGGTGACCGAGGTGTGGGTGTGCAGCTCGACCCCGAGCTCGCGCGCCGCCCGCGCGTAGCCCCACACGAAGGGCCAGGGGAAGACCACCGCGTCGTCGGGGTTGTGGCTGGCGCAGACGATCCCCGAGACGTCGAGCTCGGGGACGACGTCGCGGATCTCGGCGGGCTCGAGGATGCGGGTCCGCAGACCGTGGCCCCGCTGCAGCTCGCAGCTGGCTCCGAGCTGCGCCGCGCGCGCCGCGTTGCGCGCGACGAAGAGGTAGCCGCCCCGCCGGAACCACACGTTCATCCGCATCTTCGTGGCGAAGTCGGCGCAGCGCTCGAGCGAGCGGCGCATGAGCTCGATGTTCGTCGCGCTCGACCATTGCGCACGCACCCCGCCGCCGTTGCGGCCCGAGGCGCCGCCGCAGAGGTAGCCGCGATCGAGCACGACGATGCGGTGGCTGCGCTTGTCCTCGCGGGCGAGCAGCGCGAGGTGGTAGGCGGTCGAGAGGCCCATGATCCCGCCGCCGACGATCACCGTCTCGGCGCGGGCGGGCAGCGCGCGGCGGGGCACGTCGATGGGATGCTCCGGGCTCACCGCTCGGGCTCCTCGGGATGCACCCGGTCGTGCGGCCCGACGAGCACCTCGGCGAGGTGCGAGAGCCGCACCGGATGGAATGGCGGCCGCGGGGTGATCGGGAGCTCGGGCACGTCGCCGCCGAGCTGCACGAGGAGGCGCGCGCACGCGGCGGTGCACTGCTTGCCTTGGCACCAGCCGGTGCCGAAGCCGGTGTAGCGCTTCACCGACTCGAGATCGCGGTGGCCGAGCGCGACCGCGTCCTCGACCTCCTTGCGGGTGACGTCCTCGCAGCGGCAGACGAGCACGCGGTCAGCCACGGGCCACCTCGACGAGCGCCGCCGCCGCGCGCTCGAGCTGGCCCGCGAGCGCAGCCTCGTCCGCCTCGCGCCACGCGCCGCCGACGACGAAGGTGCGGGGATGCGCGGTGCGCCCGTCCTCGTCCGCCTCGATGGCGAAGACCTCGCCGTCCCAGCGCACCTTCGCGCCCGCCTGCTGCGCGAGCTCGGTGATCGGTCCGCGGCGGCTCGCGAGCACCAGCGCATCGCACGGCAGCGCGCCGCGATCGGTTTCGATGCTGCGGACGCCGCTCCGGCCCCGGGCCCGGCGCAGCGATGCCTCCTCGAGCTCGACGACCTGGGCGCCGGCCGCCCGCAGACGCGCCGCGAGCGCGCGGGCCTCCGCCGCCTCGCGCGGGTGGTGCGCGAGCACGACCTCGTCGCCGACGAGTACGCCTGCATCCAGCAAGGCCGCGGCGCCCGACGCGCCGACGATGCCCGGCAGGTCGTTGCCCTCGAAGTCTGCGCCGGTCTCGGCGCGGCCCTGGGCGATGACGATCGCCGACGGCAGCACGGTGAGCGCACCGGCGGCGCCGTCGGCGAGCACGATCCGCCGGCCGTCGGTCTCGCCGAACACGCCGAGGGCGCTGGTCCCGAAGCGCAGCTCCGCGCCGGCCTGCTGCGCCGCCTCGATCGCCGCCCCGGCCTCGGGCCGCGGCGCGCCCTCGTCGAGCACCAGCGTGCGGAGACCGTTCGCAGCGGCACGCCCCGCGATCGTCGCGCCCGCCCTGCCCGCGCCGATCACCAGCACGTCCACGCTCCGCCGCGCGACCGGCCGCGGCGGCTCGACCTCGTCGGGCAGCGTGCCGACGCCGGCGATCTCACGGGCGACCACCTGCATCGTGCGGTTGGCCGGCTTGCTCCAGGTGAACATCTCGTGGTGGTCGAGGCCTGCCGGAAAGAGGAAATCGGTCACCGCGAGCAGGTCGTGCTCGGCGCTGCCGAGGACGTTCTGGCTCGTGCAGGAGAGGCCGTGCCGCGCCGGGATCCGGCAGGTCATCCCGCTCGGCACGCCGTCCACGCGCATCAGGCAGCCCTCGCAGCGGCCAGCGAAGCAGACCGGGCCGCGCGCCCGGTGGTACTTCACGCTCCGGCCGAAGACCCAGCGGCCGCTCGCGACGAGCGCCGCGGCGACGCTCTCGCCCTCCCTCGCCTCCACGTCCCGTCCGTCCACGATCAGGGTCACGGTCGGCCCGGACAGCGTGCGGAGGCGGCGCGGCGGCACAGCTCGGGTCTACCACAGCTGCCCCGTGCCCAGCAGCGGGCGCGCGGCGCGGCGTCGCCAGGGCGAGGAAGATCCGGAGGGACGTCTTCATCCTCGGCGCACGCGAGCCGCGCCGGTGGGGGCCGGCGCGGCACGCTGGGAACGCGCGGGCAGGGTCCCTGCAGCGCCGCGAGATTCGAACGGTTCTCGCCGCGACGACGCGGTAGGCTCCGCGCGTGGCCGAATCGGACGACCCCACGCTCGACGCCGATCGGCCCGCTCCTTCGGACGGGGCACCGCGGGCCCGGGCGACGACACCGGGGCCCGGTCAGCGCTTCGCGGGCCGCTACCTGATCGAGGGCCTGCTCGGACGCGGCGGGATGGGGACGGTGCTGCAGGTTCGCGACGAGCTCCTCGGCGGGGAGCGCATCGCACTGAAGATCCTCGACCACACGAGCCCCGGCGCGATCGCGCGGTTTCGCCGTGAGGTGCTGCTCGCCCGGCGCATCACGAGCCCCCACGTCGCGCGCACCCACGATCTCGGCGAGCACGAGGGGACGAGCTACCTGACGATGGAGCTCGTGGTCGGCCGCTCGCTCGGCACCGTGCTCGCCGAGGAGGGGCCGCTCGCGCCAGCCCGCGCCGCCCGGATCGGCGCGGCGATCGCCCGGGGCCTCGCGGCCGCGCACGAGGCGGGGGTCGTGCACCGCGACCTCAAGCCCGACAACGTGCTCGTCGGCGACGACGGCCGCGTCGTGGTGACCGACTTCGGCATCGCGCGGGCCCTCGCGGGCGCCCCCGACGCCGCGCACCTCACCGGCGGCATCGCCGGCACGCCGCACTACATGGCGCCGGAGCAGGTCACGAACCGAGAGGTCGACGCGCGCGCCGACCTCTTCGCGCTCGGTGTGCTGCTCTTCGAGTGCCTCTCGGGCGAGCTGCCCTTCGAGGGCGAGACCCCGCTCGCGGCGGCGCTCGCGCGGGTGCAGGGACCGCCGCGCGCGCTCGCATCGATCCGGCCCGTGCCGCCGCCGCTCGCGGCGCTGATCGACGAGCTGCTCGCGCGCGATCCCGGGGCGCGGCCGGCGGGCGCGATGCCCGTCGCCGAGCGCCTCGCGGCGCTGCTCATGACCCTGTCCGAGGCCGGGACTCCGATGCCGAGCGTGCCGGTCACGCCGGCCAAGCCCTCCGGCTCGGGCGCCTGGGAGCGGGAGCCGCTGCTCGCGGTGATGCCCTTCGAGCACCGGGGCGATCCGCGCGAGCGTCCCCTCGCCGAGGCGGTGCGGCAGGAGCTCATCGACCTCGTCGCCCGCACCCGCGGCATGGCGATCCTCGCGCGGAGCGCCACCGAAGATCCCGCGGAGGCGCGGGCCCACGGTGCCACGCAGCTCGTCGAGGCCGCCATCCAGACCGGCAGTGGAAGGCTCCGCGCGACGGTGCGCCTGCTCGATCCCGCGAGCGGACGGCAGCTCTGGACCGAGCGGATCGAGGGCGACGTCAGCGATCCCTTCACCGGTCCCGAGCGAACGGCGCAGCGCATCGTCGAGCACCTGCGGCTCGCGCTCGAGACCGTCGCCGCGCCGTCTCGCGTGCCCCCGCAGGCGATCGATGCGTTCAAGGAGGCGCGCGCGCGGCTGCGGGGGCTGACCAACCGCGGCTCCGAGGACGTCGTGGCCCTGTTCGAGCAGGCCATCGCGATGGCGCCGCGCTTCGCGCCGGCCCTGGCGCTGCACGCGATGGCGTGCGTGCGCGCCTGGTTCCTGCCGAGCGAGGCGGCGGCCCGAGACTGGTCGTCGGAGGTGCGGGCTTCGACCGCGCGGGCGCTGCAGCTCGCGCCGCACATCGCCGAAGCCCACCACGCGGCCGCCCTCCTCGCCTGGCACGAGGGGCGGCTCCGCGAGGCCGCCGCGCACGCCCGCGAGGCGCTCTCCATCGCCCCGACGTACGCGGACGGGATGGCCTTCGTGGGGATGCTCGAGGTGGAGGCGGGCCGGGACGAGGCGGGGCTCGCGCGGATCCGCGTGGCGCACGAGCTCGAGCCGACGCTGCGGATCGGGATCATCGAGCCGGCCCGCTGGCACGGGCTCTACGGGGATCTCGCCGAGTACGATCGGCTCATCGCGGTCATCGAGCGCGATCTGCGCGACGGCGCGATGGCCGCGCAGAGCCTGGTGCGGGTCGGCGCGTGGCGTGGCCGGCGCGACTACCTCGAGCGCGGCCTCGCGCTCCTGACGCGCGAGCCCACCCCGACCGCGGGGGCGCTGGCCGACTACGCGCGCGCGGCCCTCGCGGGGCCGGGAACGGGCCTGCCGAGCCCGGACCCGATGCGCTTTGCCCACGGCAGCCCGCGCTTTGCCACGCTCGCGCTGCAGCTGGTCGCCGAGGGCGCGATGCTCGCGGGCCGGCCCGACGAAGCGATGCGCTGCATCACCCGCGCCTCGGAGAGCGCGCTCGCGGACCTCGCGTGGATCGAGCGGTGCCCGCTGCTCGAGCCCCTGCGCGGCCGGCCGGAGATGAACGAGGCCCACCAGCGCGTGCTGCTCCGCGTGCGGGACATCTGGGTCGACGGCGGCTGGTGATCAGCGAGGCGCGTCGGCCGGGCGGACCGGTACGAGCGGCGCCAGCGCCTGGCCGAGCGGACCGGTCGGGTAGCGCTCGATTCCCGCAAAGCCGAGGCGGGCCGGTGGGCGACGATCGGCGGGCAGGTGCGCCGTGCCGAAGAGCCAGTCCCACAGCGAGAGGTTGATGCCGAAGTTCACGCCGGTCCTCGGCAGGCGCGGGTCCACCTCGGGGTGCGCGTGGTGCCAGGCGTGCATCTCCGGTCCGTTGAGCAGGTAGACGAGCGGACCAAAGCGCACGTCGAGGTTCGCGTGGTTCAGGTGACCGATCGCGGTGCTCACGACCGCGAGCCAGAAGAGCACCGCCCCGTCGATGCCGAGGAGCGCCATCGGCACGTAGAGCAGGGTCTTGTAGACCACGACCTCGCCCGCGTGAAAGCGCAGACTCCCCCAGAAATCGAGCGTGACGATCGAGTGGTGGACCTGGTGCAGCCGCCAGAGCGCGGGCACGCGGTGCAGGAGCCGGTGGATGCCCCACTGCAGGAGGTCGACGGCGAAGAACGCGAGGACGAACTGCGCCGGGGCGGGCAGCCCGCGGGCCGCCGCGAGGTGCAGCGGGAGGCCGCGCGCGGCGAGCGCTCCCTCGAACGCCGTGGCGAGCGGGGCCGAGAGCATCGCGATCCCGACGCCGAGCCAGTGGCCGTTGAATGCCGCGTAGAACAGGTCGGTGGAAAGGCCCGGCCGTGCGAGGCGCTGATGGCGGTCGCGGGGCCGGACGCGCTCGAGGAGCACGAAGAGCAGGCTCAGACCGAGCAGCCAGTGCCAGTAGATCCCCATCCCGATCAGTCCCAGTTCGCCATGCCGCCGAGGTCGTGGACCTCGTAGCCCGCGGCGGCGAGGAGCGAGGCGGCCCGGGCGCTGCGCCCGCCGCTCCGGCAGTAGACGACCACCGGCCGATCGCGGGGCAGCTCGCCGAGGCGGGCGTCGAGCTCGTCGACCGGCACGTGCACGGCGCCGTCGAGGTGGCCCGCGGCGAACTCGGCGGGGCTCCGAACGTCGAGGAGCGTCGCGCCCGCGGCGAGCAGCGCGCGGCCCTCGGTGCCCGAGACGTGCCCGCCGGCCGCTCGCACGGCGCCCGGAGCCGCCTCGGCGCAGGCCGCGCAGAGCAGGACGAGGACGAGACCGACGACGCGCATCACGAGGAGCCTCCGGGCAGGTCTCGGGAGGCGCTCCGCGCCCAGCGCCCGAGAGAGATGGAGAGATAGAGCCAAGGTGCCCCGTGCAGGAGGAGATCGAGCACGTCGATCCACTCGGTGAGCGTGCCTTGCACGAGATTCCTCAGCTGTTTGTAGAGGTGCGCGTGGGGGTAGAACGGCGCCAGACCGAGCGTGAGCGAGGCGAGGAGGCCGGGCAGAACGTGGGCGCGGTGCGCGGGCCAGGCGGCGGCGAGGCGGTCCCGCAGCCCGGCGGGTGCGGCCGGGTGCAGGTCGGGGGCAGCGTGGGGGGGCATCGGGCCGGTACGAGCCGCGGGGCCCCGCGAAGGATTCCGCGGCGTGGCGCCTCGGCGGCGGCCTCGGCATGCTCCGGAGGTGGGTGCGCCGGTCCTCTACTTCGCGTTCGGCGCGAACATGGCGAGCGAGGTCCTCGTGGCGCGGCGGGGCCTGCGGCCGGTCTGGAGCGCCGCGGCGGCCTTGCCGGGACACCGACTGGTCTTCGACCTGCCGGGCCTGCCTTTCGTCGAGCCCTCGTTCGCGAGCGTCGCGCCCGATCCCGAGGCGCGCGTGCACGGCGTGGTGTGGGCCCTCTCGCCCTCCGATCTGCGGCGCCTCGACGGCTTCGAGAGCGGCCGCTACCGGCGCACGCCGCTGCCGGTCGAGATCCTGGGGCGCGGCCCGGCGCACGCCGAGGTGTACGTGAACCGCCGCCCCGCCCGCGCGCGCCCGCCGTCGCGGCGCTACCTCGACCTCCTCGCCCGCGGCGCCGAGGAGCACGGCCTGCCCGCCGACTACGTGGCGTGGCTGCGGGCGCATCCCGCGGGCGATCTCTCGGTGCTGCGGCCGCTGGGCTTCGCGCTCCTCGCGCAGCTGCACCGCCTCCGCGGCGGAGCGTGAAGCCCGCCGCGGGCGATTTGTTGCGCCGGCGCCGAGCGGCTGGCGACGATTCGATCGTGGATCGCCGCCTCGCCCTCTCCGTGCTGCCGCTCCTGTTCGCTGCGCCGGCCCGCGCCGACGTGACGGTCTTCTTCGCGCCGCCGCCGCCGCGGGTCCCGCTCTTCGCCGAGCCGGTGTGCCCGCCGCCGGCGGACGGCCGGGTCGATCCGGCGCCGTGGAGCGAGGCGTCGGCGGCGATCGCGCTCGCCCCGACCGAATTCCCCGAAGGCGAGCCCGAAGCGGAGGCTCCCGCATCCTCCGAGGCCTCCTCGGACGGAGCGCCGCGGGGCGACGAGCCCGCCGGGGCTCGGGAAGTCGACGAGGCCGCGCCGGCCGTGGCGCTCGAACCTGCGCCCGATGCGCTCACGACCGGTCCCTCGCTGGCCAGCGCTCTCGAGCCGCAGCCGGCCGAGGCCGCGCCCGACGCGAACGAGGCGAGCGCCCCGCTGCGCTTCGTACGGGTCGGCGACGGCAGCGGCGAGCGCATCGAGCTGCGCCTCCTCGACGCGCAGGGGCGCCCGAGCCCGGAGGCCCTCGCGGCGCTCTCGATCCTCGCCCGGCCCCGCGACGCCGAGCCCCCAAGCGAGGACGACGTCGCCGCGCACGCGGGCGATCTCGAGTGGGTGGCGACCGGCATCCGCCGCTTGCACCCCGGCTTGCTCGTGCGGCTCGATGCGATCGCGCGACACTTCGGTGCGGAGCGCTTCGAGATCGTCTCGGGTTACCGGCCCGATGCGCGCGAGACGAGCCGGCACCGCATCGGCAGCGCGCTCGATCTGCGGCTCGTGGGCGTCTCGGTGGAGGAGCTCGACGCGTTCGCGGCGACCTTGCCGGAGACCGGCGTGGGCCTCTATCCGACGAGCCGCTTCGTGCACCTCGACGTCCGCGAGCGGCGCACGCACTGGGTCGACCTGAGCGGCCCGGGCGAGCCGACCGACACCGCCGCGCTCACGCCGCCGCCCGCCGATCCGGTCGACGAGGCGGCCATCCTCGCGGCGTTCCGCGAGGGCCTCCGCGGGCTGGAATTCGGCCGCTGAGGCCGAGGCCCTCGGGGCGAGACGCGGCGCGCGCCCTGCACCGGCTACCCTGTCGCGCGATGCGTGCGCTCCTCGTCGTGCTGCTGCTCGCGGGCTGCGGCAGCGGTCCCTCGATCCGCTACCTCGCGCTCGGCGACTCGTTCACCGCCGGCACCGGCTCGCTCCCCGCGCAGGCGTTCCCGGTGCGCCTGACCGCGGCGCTGCGCGCCCGGGGCCACGCGATCGAGCTCGAGAACGTGGCGGTGAACGGCTCCACCTCGGCGGACGTGCTCGGCCTCCAGGTGCCGGCGCTGGCCTCGTTCCATCCCACCTGGATCACGCTCGCGGTCGGCGCGAACGACATCGTCCGCGGCGTCGAGCCCGAGGCGTTCCGGCGCAACGTGCAGGCCATCGTCGCCGCGATCCGAAGGAGCGGCCTGCCGCCCGATCACCTCCTCGGCCTGCCCCAGCCGGAGTGGCCCCGCTCGCCGGTCGGTGCGCGCTTCGCCACCGGCCTCGACACGCTGCGGCGCTACGACGCGATCCTCCGGGAAGAGATCGAGGCCGCCGGCGGCCGCTGGGTGGCGCTCGAGGCGCTCATGACGGAGGAGGCGGCCGCCGGTGCTTGGGCCGGCGATGGCCTGCATCCGGACGCCGCGTGCCACGGGGCCTGGGCCGAGGCGCTCGTGCCTCTCTTCGCGCCGCGCTGAGCCGGGGCGGGCGCGCGGTAGACTTCTGCCCCATGACCCACGACCCGCCGCCGGTCCCTTCCTGGGACATCCTCGAAGCGACGTTCGTCAGGGAGATGATCTCCGGGATCGCGCGTCTCGCGCAGGTCGCGGAGGGCGCGCCGATCGCCGCGGTCGTGCTGTGGGCCGCGTCCTACCGGGGCAGCTACGAGCTGCTCGCGGACACGGTCGAGCGCAACCGCGCCGGCGCGCGCGCGCGCAACCAGCAGTGGGCCGCGTGGCTCGCGGCGCAGCCCGATCGCGACGACGCGTGGAAGCGCGCCCGCACCACCGCCGCGCGCACCCAGGCGCTCGATCACGACCCGCGCTACGGCGAGTTCGCGTTCGCCGAGGAGCCGGTGCACGCCTTCGAGGTCGACGTCCGCGACTTCGTCCGCTCACCCCGCTACGCCGAGCTGAACCAGGGCGGCGAGGACGGCTGGCTCGAGGGCCACGTGCGCTTCGTGCTCGGCCGCGCGCTGCTGCGCCTCGTGCGCGACGGCGCATTCGATGTCCTGCCGAGGCAGGGCCCGCTCCGCGTGGGCTACGCCTACGCCGACGCCGCGGAGGCGATCTTCGTCGCGCTCGTCGAGTGAGCGCGGTCGCGGCCGGGCCGGGGCGCGTGTCGGCGGGCATGGCGCGCGGGGCGCAGGCGCTCGCGCCGCTCGTGCGCCGGCTCTTCCGGGCGCGCCTCGTCGGTCTCGAGCGGCTGCCCGCGGGGCCCTTCCTGCTCGCCGCGAACCACTCGGCGGGCATCGGCCTTGCCGAGCTCGTCTCGTTCGCCGCGCTCTACCTCGCGCAGCGCGGGCCGGAGCGACCGCTCGCCGGCTTCGCGCACCCGATCGACTTCCGCATCGCGCCGATCGCCCGGATCGCGCGGCAGCACGGGGTGCCGATCGTCCGATGGGGCTCCGCGGCCGCCATTTCCCGGCGCAGCGCGCGGGCTGCGGCAGCGGCCGCTCGATCCGCTACCTCGCGCTCGGCGACGGGTTCACCGTCCGCCCCGGCTCGCTCCCCGCGCAGGCGTTCCCGGTGCGCCTGGCCGCCGGGTGCCCGCTTGTGGACACCCCCTCGATGAGCTAGCGCCCGAGGCCGATGCCGAGCCGCATTCTGCGCATGTCCGCCGCGTTCTTCCGCCTGCCGACCCGCTGCGCCGTCCTCCTCGTCCTGGGCCTCCTCCCGGGGTGCTCGGCGCCGTGCGGCGATGCCCTCATCTGCCGATGGGTGGAGGCCTCGGAGGAGCGGCCGCTGACCGTCGTCGCCTACGGCACGAGCCTCACCGCGAGCGGAGGCTGGCCGTATGCGCTGTCGCTCGACCTCGAGCGCTTCTTCCCCGGCCGGTCGCGGATCGAGATCACCGCCGAGTCGGCGCGCGCCTCCGACTGGGGCCTCGCGCAGTTCGAGGCGCGCGTCCTCGCGCACGCACCCGATGTGCTCTTCGTCGAGTTCGCGGTGAACGACGCATTCGTGCCCTACGACATCAGCGTCGCGACGTCGCGCGCGAACCTCGAGACGATGCTCGACCGCCTCGATACGGACTATCCGTCGTGCGCGGTCGTCCTGATCGTCACGAACCACGTCGTCGGTGAGGGCGCTGCCATCCGACCGAACCTCGCGGACTACTACGCCGAGGTACGCCGCATCGCCGGAGAGCGGGGCCTGCTTCTCGTCGATGAGGAGGCGGCGTGGCGCCGACTCCGTGAACGCGCGCCTGCGGTGTTCGACGTCCTCGTCCCGGACGGTCTGCATCCGACCTACGCCGGCAACGATCGGGTGACCCGCCCGCTCCTCTGGGACGCGCTGCACGACGTCGAGACCGATCTCGACGCCCTCGTCGCCGCAGTCATCGCCGCCACCCCCGTCCCCTGACCGCGGCGAACACGCAGCGCGCACCGGCGCGCTGAGGGCGCGGCCGAGGCGCTCGGCGTGGGCGTGCCGCGGGCCGGACCGAGCGCGGGGAGCGACCGGACGCTGGGCAGCGCGGGCCGCGCGCCTCACTCGGCCGGCGGCGCGCGGCGGCTCAGCGGCCCGGCGGCGAGCGGCCAGAGGGCTGCCGCGATCAGGCCGATCGAAAAGGCCGGCCCGTAGCCGAGCGCGCCGGCGAGCACGCCGCTGAGCAGCGAGGGTGGGGTCTTGCCCAGCACCTCGAGCGTCGCGAGCAGCGTGTAGTGCGAGGCCCCGATCGTGCGATCGACGCGGGCCATCATGAACGCGAACATCGAGGTCGTGAGCATCCCGGCGAAGAAGTGCTCGGCGGCGATGGCGAGCGGCGCGAGCGCGACCGGCGCGAGCTCGAAGGCGATCAGCACCGCGAGCAGCATCGGCACGGCGCGGAGGGCCCCGGCCACGACGAGGGCGCGGACGAGCGGGATGCGCGCGCCGAGCAGGCCTCCGACGACCGAGCCGAGGATCGAGGTCGCCATCCCGTAGGTGCCGACCCAGAGGCCGAGGCTCGCGCGGTCGATCCCGCGATCGACGAGCATCGGGCCGAACATCGGATCGATCAGCGCCTCGCCGAGCTTGTAGGTGGTGATCAGCATGACGAGCGGCAGCGCCCCGGGACGCGCGAGGCTCGCCCACTGCCGCCGTGCCACCTCGGCGAGCGGTGGCCGCGCCGCGGGCTCGGGCGTCGCGGGCTGTCGCGGCGTCCCGGGCTCGCGCATCGCGAGGGTGAGGCCGGCCGCCGCGAGGGTGAGGCCGGCCATGACGAAGAAGAGCGGACCCCAGCCGAGGTGCCCGGTCGCCCAGACCAGGAGCCCGCCGCCGGTGAGCATCCCGAGCTTGTAGCCGACGACCTGGATCGAATTGCCGAGGCCGAGCTGCTGCGCCTTCAAGAGATCGACCGCGAGCCCGTCGACCGCGATGTCCATCGTCGCGGCGAAGAAGTTCATGAGCAGCACGCACCCAAGGAGCGGGTGCACGTCGCCGCCCTCGGGCAAGAGCCCCGCGGCGATCATCGTCAGCGCGAGGCCGAGCTGCATCGGCACGATCCACGAGCGGCGGGCGCCGAGCGGGCCGCCGCGGTGGTGGTCGACGAGCGGCGCCCACAGCGCCTTGAGCAGCCACGGCGCGGCGAGCACGCCGGACAGGCCGATCGCCTCGAGCGAGACGCCCCGCTCGCGGAGCTGCACCGAGAGCGCCGAGGCCTGAAAGCCGTAGGGCAGGCCCTGCACCGCGTAGAGCGCGGCGAGCCAGGCGAGCTGCCCGCGTCCCGCGCCGGGGCGCGCCGCGGCCTCCGCGCTCACCGCGCCGCCGTCACCGGGACGAGCACGCAGCGCGACGCGATGCAGCGCGCCGCGACCGGCGGGGGCGGTGGGGGCCGGCAGGCCGGCTCCTCGAGCTCCCCGCACTCCTGCACCGCGCACTCGGCCTGGTAGGCCGCCCAGGCGACGCGGCTCCAGGCCTGGCTGTCCTCGGGGCACCACGCCGCGCAGCAGCCGCGGGGCGTGCCGAGCAGGCACTCGGCGTCCGCGGTGCAGGGGCCTGCATCCTCGTCGCCCGGGCCCTCGGGCGCGGCGCTCGGGTCCTCGGGCGTCGGGGCGCGCGTCACGGCGGGGGCGGCGGGCTCGGCCGTCCCCGCGGGGAAGGCCCCGCAGCCGGGCAGCGCCGCGAGACCCGCGGCCAGGGCGACGATGACGGCGCGCATCGCCCCGATGCTACCCCGACCGAGGGTTCGGAGTGCACCGGCTGGCGCCTTCGCTCAGCCGAGCACCCGCTCGGTCATCAGGTGGTTCTCGATCGTGCCGAGGTCGAGGAAGCGCGCCGCGTGCCGGCCGACGCGGATCGCGTTCGGCAGGGCGCGGAGCGCGCTCGCGGTCGGGCCGCCGAAGAAGCGCACCATCGAGCGCACGTCTTCGTGCCCGGCGAAGGTCTCGACGACGATGCCGTCCCAGGCCGGCGCCCCCTCGTCGAGCACCTCCTCGACGACGTTCCGGACGTAGCCCGCGAGGGGATGCACCGCGAGCGCGAGCGGCGTGTGGTGGCCGTGCCATTCGCGGAGGAACGCGTCGCGGTCGAGCCGCGGGTGCTTGCGAAAGAGCGTCACCAGCGCCGGCCCCGGCGCGATCGCCCCCGCCGGCTCCGTGGCCGTGCGCGCGCGCGGCACCGACTCCTCGACGCGGTAGCCCTCGATGCGTCCGAGCGGGGCGAGGCCGGAGCGCAGCGCACCGATCGCATCGGGCTCGGCGCGCACGCTCACCATCGCGAGGCCCTCCCGCCGGAAGGGCACGAGCGAGATCCGCGGCGGCGGCGCTTCGGTCGCGTGCACCGCGACGTCGCCCGCTGCGCGGCCCACCGCACTGCGCCACGCGCTCACCCGGCGTGCGACCTCGCGCCCGAGCTCGGGCGCCGCGGAGGTCCCCGCGCGCAGGATCAGGATCGACTTCGGCGCGCCCATGCCGGCAGGAGCCTACCCCGGAAGGCCGGCCCCGAGCACCGGTGCCCGCCTGGCCCCGGCGACCGCGCGCCCTTCGGGACACACTCGCCGGCGATGACCCGGCCCGCGCTCCTCCTCGTGCTGCTCTCGGCGTGCGTCCCCGAGGCGCGCCCCGACCTGCCGCTCGATGCCCCGGCGATGGACGCGCCGCGCGATGGGGCGGAGCCGTCCGATGCCGGCGCCTGCGTCCCCGAGGACGTCGTGCCCTTCCCCGATGGCGGCCCGCCCTCGCTCCGCGGCGCGCGCTACTGCGAGGTCGTCCTCGCGCGTCCGGGCGACGGCGGGATCGAGGCCGAGGTCTACAACACGCTGGGCCTCAGCGAATGCCCCGAGGCCGCGTGGCAGGCGCTCGACGCGCGCGCCCTCGCCGCCGAGGCGGGCGCGCTCATGGCCGTGCTGAACGGCCCCCGCTACTGGCTCCTCGACGGCTTCACGAACTCGGAGGTGCTCGACCCGGCGGTGCGGACCTTCGGCTGCTTGCCGATGCGCCTCGGGGGCCGGGTGGTGCTGGCCGGGCCGGCGATGCCCTACGCCCCGCTCACGGTGCGGCGGGACACCACCTTCGTCTTCGCCGCCGGCCGCGCCGTGTACGAGCTCGTCGATCCCGAGGGCGGCGTGTGGATCATGCAGTCCTACAGCGCGCAGGTCGTGCCGCAGACCGAGGCGGAGCTCGCGACCCTCGGCGCGCGGCTCGCGCTCCCGGCCGGCTGGTCGTTCCGCACCCGCACGCTCGAGGCCGAGCTCCTCGTGACCGCGCGCGGCGGCTTGGCCACCGTCACCCAGGACGAGCTGCAGAACACCTACCAGCGCGCGTCGCCGTGATCGCGGCGCGCGCTCGGCTGGCGCGGCGGGCCTGCGGCGGCTAGCCCAGCGCGATGCGTACGCCTCTGCTCGCGCTGCTCCTCGCCGCCTGCGGCGAGCCGACCCCCTCGCCCGCGGTCCCGACGGCGCCCGCCGCCGCGCCCGAGCCCGCCGCCACGCCCGAGCCCGCCGCCGCGCCCGAGCCCGCCGCCGCGCCGGCAGCGGTCGAGGCGAGCGACGAGGAGCTGCAGGCGCTCGCCACCGGGCTGCGCGGGCTCGGCGCGGGATTGCTCCGCGAGCTCGGGGCGCCGCCGTCCGAGAGCGCCGCGGTCGCGCCGCTGGGCCTGGCCGGGGCGCTGGGCATGACCGCCGCGGGCGGCCGGGGCGCGACCGCGGACGAGGTGTGGTCCGGGCTCGGCCTGGCCGGCCGCGGCGCGCGCGCCCCGGCGATCGTCGCGGCGGCGCTGCGCGGCGTCGCGGGCGAGGAGCTCGCGGTCGCGGGCCGGCTCTTCGCCGCCGCGGACCTCGGCCTCGAGCCGGACTTCGAGGCGCTCACCGGCACGCTCTACGGCGCCCCGATCGAGCGCCTCGACTTCGCCGACGTCGAGGCCGCCCGCGCCCGGATCAACGGCTGGACGAGCGAGGCGACGCGGACCCGCATCCCGGTCATCGTGCCGCCCGGCGGGGTCGACGGATCGAGCCGCCTCGTGCTCGTCAACGCCTTGTATTTCTTGGCGAATTGGCAGACGCAATTCGACCCTGCGCGCACCGCCGACGACACCTTCCTCGCGCCCGGGGGCGCCGTGCCCTGCCGCATGATGCGCCGCCGCGGCCCGGCCCTCCTCGGCGAGGCGGCGGGGGCGTCGGTGCTGCGGCTGCCCTACGCGGGCGAGCGCTTCACCGCGACGTTCGTGCTCCCGGCCGCGGGCAGCTCGCTCGCGGCGCTCGAGGCGACGATGAACGAGGCCACACTTGCGGCGTGGCTCGCGGCGCCGGCGCCGGTGCGCGAGGCGGAGCTCGAGCTGCCGCGCTTCCGGGTCGAGAGCGCCGCGCCGGTCGAGCTGCGCGGGCCGCTGACCCGGCTCGGGATGGGGACGATGTTCGACGGCGCCGACTTCTCCGGCATCGCGCGCGAGCCGCTGCGGGTCTCGTCGGTCTTCCACCGGGTCTTCGTCGAGACCACCGAGGAGGGCACCGAGGCCGCCGCCGCGACCGCGGTGGTGATGGCCCGCGGCGCCGCGCTGCCGGGCGCGACCCCGCGCTTTCGCGCCGACCGGCCCTTCCTGTTCTTCGTCACCGACGCCCGCGGCCTCCTGCTCTTCGTCGCCCGCGTCGCGACCCCCGGCTGAGCCCGCCGCTGCGCATCGAGCCCTCCATGCGGCCGCGAAGCTAGCCGAGCCGCCGGGCTCCGACCACCGCGGGAAGGGCAGGGCCCGAGACCGCGCGTGGCGGGCCGCGGCGAGGGGGGCTCAGGTCGCGCCGCAGTAGGTGTCGGGACGGGCTGGGCACATGAAGCCCTCGGGGCAGCCCGAGGCGGCGATGCACGAGTACGTGCAGCGGTTCACGATGCCGTTCACCGTCTCGCAGCGGCCGTC
>Ga0209972_10000657_pt1 | contig 34292 bp, 32 predicted proteins | sample NOAtaG_7_FD_187302 | JGI IMG/M metagenome (GOLD analysis project Ga0209972, IMG submission 187302) | Freshwater lake microbial communities from Lake Erie, under a cyanobacterial bloom - NOAA_Erie_Diel1S_2200h metaG (SPAdes) (version 2) | ecosystem: Environmental > Aquatic > Freshwater > Lake ...
ACCCGCCGCACAATTTCTTTTTGTTCTTTGAGTGAGGGAAGTTGAATTGGTAAACTGATTAAAGTGGGCTGATTTATTTTTGGCATACTACCTGCCGTTCCTGTTGCTCTATCTCTTAAATATTGTCTTGAGTTCTCACAGGAAAGTACCAAATATAGGAATTTAGTTACTACATTTTCTTTCGCTCGTAATCGTATCATCAAATCTGGAAAAACAAACTGATTAGGAAGTCCATCATAAATTGCTGGAACTCCTACATACTCAATAGTATTACCTCTCTGGATGAGAATATCATTAGGCTGTACCCAGAATTGAGAATCCTCTGCAATATATTCATCAAAATATTTAAAATGTTCTGAATTAAATTTTCCTGATGTTGTTGCGGTTAAAGTAAGAACTCGAAAGGGGGTTTCGTATTGGACAGGTTTTGCCGAGTAACCGTTTTTTGGTTTGTCAATGATAACTTCACTAAGAGTTGTTGATTGCCAAGAATTCTCTAAATTTTGCTTTATTCGCCAATCTTCTGTTAATTTGCCAGAGCAAGCAGCAGCTAAAACAGATTGTTTGTAACGCGCAATTAGTTTTGGGATGTGGTTTAGCTCATTACGCGCCGATCGCTGGCGATCGCCGATCCGATCCAACTTATCCACAATCCGCCGTTGTTCATTAAGTGGCGGGAGTGCTACTTCATGCGATAAAAATGGTCCACGATTAATATGCTTCATCGTTGAACCATGTAAATGTTCAGTACCAATTAGATTTGCTATTTCTCTTTTTAAAAGGAAAAACAAAAAATATTTTTCAACTATCTTCTCATGAGGAAGAACTCGAAAAATATGCTGATTTAACCATGCATCTCCTCTATCCCAAATAAAAGCATCAAGAGTAGCTGACCAACTTACAAGAATGTCACCATCTTTTACAAGTAAATTCTCTGGGACAATTCTAGTCGTGAGATTCATTGGTTTAGTTGGATCAGTTAGATTCTGAATCCGAATAATCGGCATCCCTTCATTTACCCAATCTGTTGGTTTAAATGCTGCACCATTAAGGTATTCAGCTAAGTCGCCGAGCAAAACTTTATCCCACCCCATCGGCAAATCATCACTCATAACCCAACCTCGTTCCTAATAAACATCATCATGCGTACCAACATCAATCAAGAAAATTTCCTCTTCGCCTGAATCAGGATTTTTTGCAAAGTTGAATACAATTCGGCAGTCATATTCAACCGTACAAGCCCATGCGCCAGACAGCTTACCTTTAAGCTTATGAGTCCTTAAAGAAGGATGAAAAGGATCTCTAACCAGCAAATCAAGCTTTTCCGATATCTTTAATTCAATACCCTTCTTCTCACGAATCAAAGCCTTGAAAGAACGTTTAAATGAAGAAGCAAATACTAAAGCTCTCATTTCAGCAACTCAGCCATAACATCATCAACACTGCCACGAAAAACCTGACCCTGCTCATACTCCTTAGCAGCCGCCTCAATATTTGCCGCAATCTCATCACGCCTGCGCTCAGACCTTCTTCTATTGATTAAATCAAATAGAATCATTTGTTCTTCATCAGGCATAGCCTCTATCAAATCCAAAACCTGATTAAAAGACGTATTCACTATCATACACATAGCTCCTGACTTTGTGCCTTATATTCAAACATCATAAGCGATCGCCTAGACATAACGCACTTCATCTCACCCCGCATTCGGCGGGGAAACTATTCTCTGTACCTCATAAATGTAAATTTTTAAACCGATTTAGCTTGATTTGAACCGAATCTAACTTCTAAATTACTGTTTCTTAAACTAACCAAGTAAAATTAAGGCATATATTCCTAGACGCAACGATCGACTTCTAAAACCTACCAAATCTTTGTATTGCTGTAGGAGAGGCAAAATGAAGACAGATTATTTGATTGTCGGTAGCGGTATATCCGCTTTGGTATTTGCAGCTTTGATGGCAAAATCTGGTAAAAAAATCCAACTCCTAGAAACCCATGAACATGCAGGAGGTTTTGGACATACTTTTACAATGGCACATAAATATAAATTTAATGCTCAGCTTCATTATGTGTGGAACTGTGGTGAAGGACAACCTGTTCATCAAGTTTTACAAAAACTAGATCTGGACAAGTCAGTTACCTTTGAGCATTACGATCGCGATGGTTTTGACCATATGCACATGCCCAATTACGCGCTGCAAATTCCATCCTCATCGGAGGAGTTAATTCGCAGATTGTCCGACCTATTTCCTAAGGATGCGACTCAAATCAGGAAGTTTATTAAGGAAGTACAGACAACGAGTGAAGGATTAGAAAAATTAGCGCCGCCTATCATTCCCAGTCAGTTGTTTCAAAGCTTTGGAGCAGTATTCTGTGCTTTGAAATATTTGAATAGTACGCTCCAAGATGTTTTTGACAAATTCCAATTGCCACTAGAGGCGCAAACCCTGTTAGCCCTGCAATGGCCAGATTTTTTATTACCACCGAATCAACTTTCTTTTTATGCTTGGGTGATTTTATTCACAGGTTATCAAAAGGGAGCATTTTATCCAACTAAGCACTTTGAGCATGTGATTAATTCCTTAGTGAAGGTCATTCAGGAAAATAGTGGTGAGGTTTTGCTCAATCATGAAGTGACCAATTTTCGAGTTCAAGATGGTGCGGTAATTGGTGTCGAAGCAAAGGATTTGCGATCGCATCAAACCTGTGAGTTTACAGGCAAAACCGTGATTTGTAATATTGATCCACAAAAAGCCGCACATATGATTGGTCTAGAAAAATTCTCTAAACCAATTCGCCAAAAGCTGGGCTATGACTACTCGCCCTCTAACTTTATGGCGTACTGTGTTGTCAAGGATCTTGATTTGCAGCAGTACGGCTTTGGCAAGTGGAACACTTTTCATTCAGGACATCGTGATCTCAATGAATCCTTTGTTCAGATGTATAACAAGCATGACTTCTCTAATCCTAGCTTTGCGATTACAACACCCACACTTTTGACTGAAGAAGAACGCGATTGTCCTGAAGGATGTCAAATCATAGAATTCTTGACAGTAGCTAATTACAGGTATTTCAAGCAATTGCAGGATACTGACCCCAAAGCCTATCGCCAGAAAAAAGAAGAGATTTTGGAATCAATTCTTGATGTTGTCGAAAAGAACTACATTCCTAATTTGCGGCAACATATCGTTTTCAAAATTACTGGTAGTCCCACGACTAATGAAAGATTTTGTGGCTGTCCCGATGGTAATTCCTATGGTTCGAGCTTAACACCTCGAAATATGGGTATTAGTCGGTTGAATTACGAGTCATCGCTTAAGAATTTCTATTTTTGCAATGCTTCCTCTGGTTATCCTGGTTTTGCACCAACATTTTGGACAGGAGCAAGGCTATATCAACATTTATCAGGAGATACAATTCCTTAACTAAAAATGGTATAGCCATTTTTAGTTTTAAAAAATCTTACTGGGTTTGGTTTTAATTCACGAAAGTGTTGCAACACTTTCGTGAATTGGTATTACATCTGCACTGTAATCAGAACTAAGAAATCTTGTAATTCGCTCTAATACTTCATTCAGGTGATGAATATGAAAATAGCAGTTATTGGTGGCGGCGCAAGCGGCATGGTGACGGCTTATCTACTGGATAAACAGGGGCATTTTGTAACTGTTCTCGAAGAACAGCCGACGTTGGGTGGTCATATTCGGACATTGAATAAAAATGTACAAGCGAGTCATGCTAATTGCGAATTTCTGCTGGAAAGCGGTGTACTAGAGTTTCCCGTTGCATTTCATAGCTTTTTGGATTTAATGCAGGAATTAGAAGTTGAATTAGAGCCTGTACAGGTCGGTTCAGGGCTGTTTTTAGCAGATGGTCGTCATTTCCTATCAGCAGTGATGATTCAAAAAAACTTCACAGGCTTACAGCGACTAATCGAATATCTGCGAATAGATACACTCTATGCTCGATCAGCAGGACTATGGATTACCTTACATTCTGCTCAAGCTAAAGAACTTCACGATCACCCAATGTCCTATTACTTGAAGCCTAGATGTATTCGCTGTGATTGGTTAAAACTGCTAACGATGTATAGTTACTCAATGCCATTGGAATTGATTGATAATTTTCCTGCCGAATTAGTCATCCCTGCATTACGCGATTATGTATTTGCTAAATGGGTAAGAATTAAGGGAGGTGTATATTCCTATATTGAAAAAATTCTAGAGAGGTTTCGGGGCAAGATTCTGCTCAATAATAAAATTACCGAAATTAGACGCATCGATACATCAGTGCAGATTCAATTTGCTGATGACAGAATTGAGCTATTTGACAAAGTAGTTTTTGCCACACCACCCGATCGCATTCTCAAGTTACTTGTTGATCCGACTTTTGAGGAATCAAAGCGTTTCTCCGCTTGGCAATGCAATCATGCCCAAACCATAATCCATACTGATACTTCCTTGTATACCCAATATGGTATTAAGCAAGCTTCGGAGTTTGATTTCTTTCAAACGTCTGATGGATGGGGATATAACGCTTCTTTAAATCAACTATGCGGTTTGCGATCGCCACAGCAATATAGCCTCGCTTTTCATTTAGATCAGGCGATCGCTACAGATAAAATCATTCATGTTCAGAAACATGATACGCCACTATATACAGTGGAAGCTTTGCATTATCGCAATGAAGTTATAGACACCAATGGTGAAAACCATACCTATTATGCGGGAGCCTATCTTGGTGATGGTTTACATGAAGGGGCGATCGCCTCAGCAATGCGAGTTGCCCAACTAATCGGAATGTAATCAATTGGTATCCAATAAAAATCTTGTAAGTAGCTCAACTTAATTAAAACTAAAAACCAGATTTTGTTCCGCCCGCTACGCGGGCGGAACAAAATTCTCGGTTTTTAGTTTACTTATGTCTAGCTACTTATATAGCAATCCTAAATCATTGGTAGATTTTTGGGTTAATGGAAGCGCTCCCCTTTCGGGAGCGCTTCCACTAACCATTTATGATTGCTGTAGCTATATTTCTAGTTCTAGCGCGAAGTGCTGTAAAAATCAGCAAACCTGATTTTTATTTTAGTTATCCAAGATGTGTGTAGATTTTTGGTTAGCTGTGCTAGCATCTTTTGTGAGTTCGCTGGATATTAATGGCAAAAGTCCTTGTTCTAAACGCATCCTATGAGCCGCTGAACATTACCAATTGGCAGCGTGCAATTGTGTTGGTCATAAAAGGTAAAGCGGAACAAGTTGAACATAATGGCAAGATGGTCTATCCAGGGATGCCACTACCCTCAGTAATCCGAATGCTGCAATATGTCAGCATTCCCTATAAAGAAATTCCGCTTACCCGTCGTAACATCCTCCATCGTGATGCCCATTCCTGTCAGTACTGTGGGCATACAGGGGATGACCTAACCCTCGACCATGTTTTGCCGCGATCGCGTGGTGGTGTTGATAGTTGGGACAACATTATTACAGCTTGTGTGCGGTGTAATGTGAAGAAAGGCAACCGCACACCGAAGGAAGCAGGGATGCCCCTCAAGAAACAACCGCGTCGCCCCCATAGTGGTTTGCATTTTGAAGTAACAAAATATTTAAGGTCAGGGAATCATGACGAATGGCAGAAATATATTATTCACTAAAAAGGGTGGTATAACTTAGCGATACCACCCTTTTTAATGGCACTACTTAATATTTTTTAGGTAAGGAGGGTCGGCACTTCGCGCCGACCCTCCTTACCTAAATAGGAATTATTACCTCGCATTAGGCGGGGCAATAATTCCTATTTAGGCACTACAGACACAATTAGGAGATTATCGGGTTGTAATAACTCCTTAGCAGCCCGATTAACCTGCTCTAGAGATACGGACTGGATGCGTTGTGGATACTTGTAAAAATCACCTACTGGCAAGCCATAGATTTCATCGCTGAGGAGAGATTCGGCAATGTTGTCAGGATCAGCAAATTCCGTAGCGAAATTATTAATCAAGCTCTTTTTGGCAACATCAAATTCCGCTTGGGTGATGCCCTTATTTCGTACATCCTTAAGAAGCGCTACCGTAGCAGCGATCGCCTTTCGTGTATCCTTGCCACTAGTTTGCATCTGTACGATAAATGCGCCCTGTGGTGGTCTACCCGCTTGGAAATAGCTATAGATGCCATAGGTCAAACCAAGGCGATCGCGAATTTCTGTACCGAGACGACTTGCCAAGGTATCACCACCAAGGACTTGGTTAAGCACCAATGCGGGATAATATTGAGGATCGGAACGGGAAATGCTAGGATGTCCCATGATTGTCACGGCTTGAGTCTTACCAGCGAGAGCTTCTTGTTTCTCTGTGGTTTGGGCAATCTGCTCCACTTTCGGGAATTGGAACTTCGGTACTTTGCCATTCGCACTCCAATTGCCAAGCTTCTCTTCAAGCAACTGTTTAACAATGGCTGGATCAAAGTCCCCAGTCAAAGTGAGAATCGTATTATCGGGACGGTAATAGGTTTTATAGAACTTAGCTAAATCTTCTCGCTTTAGAGATTTCAGGGAATTTTCTGTCCTCATCGCATTAAAGGGATGCCCCTTAGGATAAAGAGTTGATTGGAAGATTCGCCTCGCTAGCGAAGATGGGTTATCAAGTTCAGATTTGAGAGACAATAAATTGCGCTGAAGGTTGAGGTCAAATTCTTTTTCTGGAAACGTGGCATTTTGTATGAGATCGGCTAATTGATCGATCACGATTGGTAAATCCTTTGCTATTGCTATTCCCGAAATGCCAACGCTTTCACGTCCTGCGGAAAATCCTAATCTTGCGCCAAGATTTTCTAATCGAGATGCAAGGGTAAGCGCATCCTTAGAAGTTGTTCCATTCGTGAGGTTTTGAGCAGTGATACCAGCTAGACCAGCCTTCTCAATAGAATCAAATCCCGCCCCAGCCTTGATTTCACCAACGATGGTGATACTTGGGGTGCTGCGATCGCGTAATAGTAACACCTTTAACCCATTTGATAGAGTAAATTTATCGGGTTGTACCGCAGTTGGAGTCCCAGCTTTGGCAATCAATGCGCTCTCTGGTAGATACTTAGCGACTTCAGCAGGATCAACAGGAGAGCTAGGTTTAAAGGCTTCCGATGAATGGGAATTGCTCGGCGTTGTTCCTGTGCTACCAGTGATCACCGATGGCTCGAAATATCCGACCACACGGCGATCACCTTGGAGATATTGCTTAGCGACACGCTGTACATCAGCGATTGTGACCTTCTCAACTGCATCTAAGTAGCGATCGCTATAGCGATAATCCTTCGCAACGGTCTGATTGTAACCAATTTGACTTGCCTGTGAACCAATATCCCGATTACTCAGGATATAGGTCGCCCGCATACTAACTTTGGCGCGTTCCAGTTCCTCTGGAGTAACAGGTTGATTTTGGACTTTCTCGATCTCTTCAAGGATCATGCGATCGAGATCTTCGAGAGATCTACCAGTTGTTGGGGTAGCACTTACTAAGTACCAACCTGTGCCAATCTGCGTAGATGAACTGCCACTAACACTACTAGCTAAACCTGTCTCTACTAATGCTTGATAGAAGCGCGAACTTCTACCTGAGGTCAAAATATTGTCTAATACATCGATCGCCGCAACATCAGGACTATCGACATTTGGTAAATTCGGATAAAGCGACTGCAAGAAAGGCACACTACCTGGTTCCTTGAGGCGTATTACTTCCTTGGAAGATCTTGGCTCTGGAGGCTGTGGTTTTTGCTTTTGTGCTTCAGGAGTAAGGATGTCTTTGGGCTTTGGTGGAGCCTGAATTGCCCCAAAGATTTCCTTCACTTTTTTGAGCGTAGCTTGCGTCTCGAAATTACCTACGATGACCAAGGTGGCATTATCGGGACGATAAAAAGTACGGTAATAATTTTGAATATCTTCAACCGTATAGTTTTCCACTTCAGGACGGTAGCCAATGACTGGCCATCCATAGGAGCTATCGGGATAAGCCGCGAGCATTACTTGCCGATATAGTCTCGTCCCAGGGTTGTTATTACCGCCATCTAGCTCCGACAAAACTACGGTGCGCTCACTTTTGAGTTCCTTGTCACCTGCGACCGTGTTCACCATGCGATCGGCTTCTAGTTGCAGCATGGCTTCAAGCTTATCACTGCCAGTTGTACCGAAATAGGCGGTCATGTCGTAGCTAGTAAAAGCATTGGAATTACTACCCAAGGCACTAAATAAGCGTCCAAACTGGATCGGACGGGCTCTTGTTCCTTTAAACATCAAATGCTCAAGTTGATGGGAAATACCAGTAATGCCAAGTTTTTCGTTTTGAGAACCCACGCGATACCAAACTTGGACACTGACTACAGGAGCCGTATTAACTTCCTTAGTTAGTACAGTTAGTCCATTATCTAAGACTGTTTTAACAACGTCACCTGTTAGTGAGTTATTGGATGCCGCAGGCGATCGCACTAAAGTCTTAGCAACTAGATCAGGTTGAGCAGCCTGTGCTTGCCCTCCCCCTAGTTGTAAAAATGATTGCGAAAATAGAGGTAAGTTACCGAGCATCACTACCGCGATCGCTGTAGCTAAGCCCCGACTCAAAAAAGAGAGCATAAAATTACGCTTCACCGAAATCTCCACGAAATACAGCTTTTATTATAATCATTCAGTCAGAAGCAGATGGCTTTTATCTCAATTACTTAGGTTGAGCTTTACCGTAGTCCAGTTATCAAAAATCGTCTATAGTAAAAAAAAGTATCGCAACTAAAAATATATGACTTCAGTAAAAATGAATTTTACAAAAGATGATAAACCACCTATATACGTTAATGCCGTATCAGCAACTCTATTTGCAGGAGATATATTAATAGATGCTGGCTATGCAAGTCCTCATGCTATATCAGGCAGAGTAGGGGGTGACGATGACATAATTTATCTAGAAGCATCTTCTACAATAACTTTAGCAATGAGTCCAGAAGTAGCTAGTGGATTAGTTGAGATTCTGAAAACTGTGATAGCTAATAATTTAGCAATACAAGCAGGAGAAAAAGAATGATTAATACTAAAGGCAACATAAGTGTATATGCACCTAAGGATAATATTATTAAGCTGTCATTTTCTCCTAAAATTATTAGTCCACCCATTCCTAGTACTATCCAAATAAATGACAATACCAAGCCAAAAGAAGCTTTATCAAATATTATAAATTCTAGTCATATATTAGAGATTCAACCTATTAGCAAAAGATTAGAAAAGTTCTCTTCTAAACTAGCTTCTAAAACTTTATTTAATACTTTTTTATTAACTAGAGAAATAATTAAAGAGTCAAAAGCAAACTCTCTCTGGTGGTCTCCTCCATTAGTCAATGTTAGTTATGATAGTCAATGTTAGTTATGACTCAGACGTTGTACTTGAATGGTGGAATAAAAGCAAAAAATTGACTTTTTATATTAATCAATCAAGTTTAGATTATATAAAGGTATGGGGATCAGATATTGATACTGAAATGGAAGATGGTTCAATTAATTCTATGCATGATTACAGCATAAGAAGATTATGGCAATGGATATCCAATTAGAATCACAAGGAAATATCGAATTTAAAATATCTCTTGTCGCTGATGAAGAATTACTATATCGAAGTATTCCTCAAGTAAAGTTCAATGATTACATCCATAAGATAAATGAAGAATTAAATAAATGAAGAATTAAAAGTTAGTTCACAGGCATTTTCTGATCGAGGTCAAAAGCCTTCTGTTAATAGAGCTACTTTAGATGATCTTGATCCTACAAAAGTACAAGTAAACTCTAAAGATGCTGTAATTAGTCTAGTGACAAGTGATGTTAGAAAAATAGATAAAGTCAAAAAGAAAAGTCAAAATGGTGCAGACTTAATTATTTATAAAATCGATGTTATTCATAGACCTACTGAAAGAAATTTTGCTCATGCTCAAATAGAGCCATCACCAGAATATGAAACCAAAAATATATTTAGAAAACTTACAGAAAGTTTGGCTTTTCTAGCCAACCAAAGAATTAAAGACTATGGATGGGAAATTGAGCCTTGTACTGATATACAAAATAAATTAGATAGTTAGCTTGAGATATATTGCGAGCATATATCTGGTTTTTATCGGTTTTCTGAATTTTATGGAGATTACTAATGTACTTAAGAAGACATATAATCTTAATAAATATCTATCTAGTTGTATTTGCTATTTGTACTTGGCTAAACAAAGAAATAAATAGTTAAGACTTATACTAATTAACTAACTGGCTTTAGCAACTATCGAGCTTTAGCAATACCTTCAAAACTCTGAACTTTGACGAAGATTCATGCCATCTCCAACTTCTTCCCTCCGAAATACCTTTGCTAGAACTGAGATTCGTCGCCTGCAAGATCTGCTCCCCCCTGAGCTACAAGCATGGGTAAAAGTCCTGAATGCCGATGGTGTCCGTCCCCCACTAATCGCCTGTGAAGAAGCTGGCGGCGATGAAGTGGTGATTTTGGTGGATATGGTGCGTTGGGAACGACTTGCTGAAGATCAGCGCAATCTTCTGTTTTGGCACGAGGTTGCCCGTATTCAGAATGACGCAGTACCCAAGGATGGTTGGGAGGTCGCAGCCTTAGCGATCGGGCTTGGTGGCGCAGTTGGTGAGCTATGGGTACAAAATGGTTTGCTATTTGTACTGGCGTTAGGTATTTGCGGTGTTGCAGGTTTCCAACTCTGGCGCAAAGGCACTAGCAAAAAAGATATTCGCAATTTAATTGAGGCTGACCAAGGCGCGATTCGTTTAGCGGTGCGTAATGGTTATCCCCTACCTGCGGCATACAAGAGTCTAGGTAGTGCATTAAAAATTATGCTGAGTGATGCATCTAAGGGGCGATCGCGCACATTAATCGAAAAGCGTCTCGATGCATTGCGAGCCGAAGCCAATAAAGCAAGACGCAATTACGAGAATTAAGATAACTAAGATAAAAAACCTTGCATCCTTTTTATCTTAGTTAATAGCATTTACGCATTGAGTTGATTTGGCGCGGGCTTTGCCCGCGCCAAATCAACTCAATGCGTTAGTCCGAATTATCTAAGTGTCTTATAAATTAATTTCAATTTCTAACAAGGATAAATCATCCTCAAAGGGGCGATTGTTTGCAGCTTCCTTGACGCAAGATAAGATGTATTCGATCCTTGAGAGGCGATCGCGGGGAATGTGAATAAATGTATCGATTAACGAATTAAAGCCCCAAATACTGCCGTCATCCTTTGTCAATTCATAAACACCATCGCTGAATAAATATAGTCGGCTATTAGTGTCAATTTCACAAATCTGCTCTTGATAGCTAGTATCAGGCATCATCCCAATTGGTAAACCTGAAGTTTTTAAAAGTTTAATTTTCGGAATTTCTTCGTCAGAAATCAGCACCGACGGTGGATGTCCAGCACTGGAATATAAGAGTTGATGCGTTTGCTTGTCATACACGCCATACCAAATAGTGAAATACATATCATTATGTAAAGACATCTGAAATGTATTATTGAGATCAGCTAAGACTTCACTAGGACTATAAAAATTTGTAGTAGTTTGAGAGTCTCGACTATGCCTCAAACTACGGGTACGCATCAGATTTAAGACCGAAACTGATAGTAACGCTGAACCAATCCCATGTCCAGAAACATCTAGTAAATAAAATGCGAGATGATCGCTATCGAGCCAGAAATAATCGAAACTATCACCACCAAGCTGCGTTGATGGCAAAAAGCTAGATTGAATTGCGATGTCGCCTTCAATTGGTTCGGGTAAAATTGATTGCACATATTGCGAAGCCTGAAATAATTCTTGTTCGATGACTTGCTTTTGCCTTTGGAGTTCTTGAGTGGCTTGATATAGCCTTAGTCCAGCTCTCACCCTTGCCCGTAATTCATTAATTCTTGGCGGTTTACTTAAAAAATCGTCTGCCCCCATTTCCAAACCACGAACCAAGTCCCCCTCTTGATCCCTTGCTGTCAGTAAAATCAGGTAAATATTAGATAATTCAATATTACTCTTGATGCGATTACAGACCTCTAGCCCATCCATTAATGGCATCATCCAATCGCAGATGATCAAAGATGGATGTAGTTCTTTTGCCTTATTTAAGCCTTCCTCACCATCTTTTGCCATAGCCACTTCGTAGCCCTGAGTACTGAGAACCTTCTGAAGAGTCAGTCTAATAGTTGGATCGTCATCAATAATGAGAATTTGAGGCATATTGATGTGTCAGGATTACAAGTCACTTATATTATTGACTTATGGCGACAATAAGAGTGTAAAAAATTTAGTTTCTCAAGTAATTCATTTAGGACTTACGCACAAAAGAATTAAAAGTATCATTGAAACGTAAGGGCAATTCATGAATTGTCCTTACATTTCGTTATTTTGCGTAATTCCCATTAATAATTTATTCATCAATTGCAAAGGATTTCGCAACTCTGGCAAATAAATCCTTGACTTTTTCCCAGCGTCGTTCTGAGCTAGAAATACTCAGAGTATAGAGATTGCTGCGATTGGTCGATACGGTTACAAGATCGTGTCGAGGTTCACCCTGTAAACGCTTAACTGCATATTCAAAGGTGTAATAGTTGCGATCGCCTACTTCTCTTTTCTCAGCATTTAGAAGTTGTGCTTGCCGTCCTGAACCTTGTGGGGCAACTACTCGCTGCTGTAAGCGTAAACCAATTGCTTCAGGATTGCCAATTTCCTCTAGAGATTTCACTGTTTCTAGTTTGCTAATGGTGACAGATACATTTTCTGAAGGTTCGATGATGTCATGGAACAAAATATCGATCGCCGAATTTCCTTTTGTTTCTGTCCAACCATTGGGATATAGAAATCGATAGCCGTCCTTACTATCTGCAAATGGAACTAAGCCACTTGTAGGAGTACTAGCGCAACTAGTTAGCAAGAGAGCAAACACCACAAGCAAGGTAGAGACAGCACGTTTGAGCATAATTCAGAATATTAAATGAAATAAATATAGGATAAATTGCGAATAAATAGCGAAAACTATGATAAAAATCTTATCAAAAAAGTAGATGTTAAAATCTAGTGGCAGTTACCTTCTTATCCTATCAATCTGAGTCCATACCTAGGATACATTAATGCATAGGCTTCTACAGTAAATGGACATAATATCCACCATTTTTGCTGCTATTTCGTAGCTTTGCGCTTAATTAAATTCCAGAAATATTTTTGAAAGTAGCGCAAAGCAGTACTTTCAAAAATATTTCTGGAATAATCAAAGCATCAAATAGTCTATATCTTGGAATTAAAGGTGAGTGACGGCACAAAGTGCTATCACTCACCTTTATTTATAAATTCTTAACTATTGTAAAGTATCATATCAAAAGATTACGCTTCATATCCAACCATCAAAGGCAATAACCCTAGTATGATAAGTTCTATATCGAAAGTCATAGAAAAGACTTAATTTAAATTCAATAAATTTCAGAAACATCTTTAAAAGTTTAAATTTAGTTTACATTTACATAGCTTATTAAGAGGTAACGTGGTGACTAGCAATAAATCTGTAGAACTGCAACAAGGTGATCTCAGCGAATACGTCGCACATTTGCAATTACATATGGCTTTGCAAGCCCGTAACCTCATCCCGAATTTGAGTAGCGATCGCACTCAGGATAGCCGTAGCAGGATGCTATCGCGCTCTCAAGCCGATTTCGAGAGATTGGCTTCTCGATTATAGCTGCAAAAAAGAGGTGCTTTTAGCCTCTTTTTTTTGTTGGCAAGGGGCTTAAGATCCTCGTTTTCAAATTTTTGGCACAATAGAAAAGTAAGATCAAAGGGAGTCAGCTTTGCTGACTCCCTTTGATCCCTTTGATGAAGAAAAGACTATTTTGAGGTGTCATGCAGGCTGAGACGTTAGAACTGTTGGAGTGGAATCGGCTATGTCAGCATTTATCAACATTTACAACGACGAAGCTAGGAGCGATCGCGGCGGTGCATTTGTCGATACCTGATCGCTATGATCAGACCTTAGAACTACTTTCTCAAACTAAAGAAGCCTATGCCCTTGAAGAAAGAAATGCAGGGATATCTCTTGATGGGATTCAAAATATTACGGAGGCGGTATTACGGGCGGAAAAACAGGGGATTTTGTCCGCAGGTGAGCTATGGGCGATCGCGACGACTTTGGCGGGGTCGCGAAATTTACGCCGCCAGTTAGACAATGTGGATTACTGTCCAAATTTGCAGATTTTAGCGAGTGAATTGCGGACTTATCCTGATGTTGAGCAGGAAATTTATCGCTGTGTCGATGAGGGAGGCAATGTTTTAGATCGGGCTTCGGTACGTTTAGGAGAAATTCGCGATGAGTTAACCTCGGTGCGCGATCAAATTTTGACCAAGTTGCAAAATATCATGCAGCGCAATGCTAGCTCTTTGCAGGAGCAGATCATTACTCAACGTAGCGATCGCTATGTTTTGTCGGTGAAATCGCCCCAACGAGATCGCATTCCAGGAGTAATTCATGATACTTCCAGCACAGGCATGACCTTATTTGTCGAGCCAAATTCGATTGTGCAGTCCAATAATCGTCTGAGGCAGCTCCAGAAAATGGAGCAAGCCCAAATCGAAATTATTTTGGAGAACCTGAGTGCCAAGGTGACGGCGATCGCAGAGGATTTGCAGAAATTACTGATTATTGTCACTAAGATTGATTTGGCAGTAGCAAGGGCAAGGTATGCCTATTGGTTAGGCGCAAATCCACCCCACTTTGCGGATCAAGAAGCGATCGTGCTACGTCAGTTACGACATCCTTTATTAGTTTGGCAACAGCGCAACGAAGAAGGTCGTGAGGTTGTGCCTGTGGATGTATTGGTATCTCCGCAGATTGCCGTAGTCGTGATTACAGGACCAAATACAGGTGGTAAAACAGCGACTTTAAAAACCTTTGGCTTAGCCGCTTTAATGGCAAAGGTAGGCATGTATATTCCTGCAAAGGAGCCTGTGGAATTGCCTTGGTTTGATCTTATCCTTGCGGATATTGGTGATGAGCAATCACTCCAACAAAACCTCTCGACATTTTCGGGACATATTCGCCGCATCGGTCGCATTCTCGATGCGATTTCCCCGCAATCATTAGTACTTCTCGATGAAGTTGGTGCAGGGACTGATCCCTCAGAAGGTAGTGCGATCGCCACCGCACTATTAGAATATCTCGGTGAACATACTCGCCTTAGTATTGCGACAACCCACTTTGGCGAACTTAAAGCTCTGAAATATCAAAATCCCAAATTTGAGAATGCCTCTGTGGAATTTGATGATGCTTCCCTTGCGCCAACCTATCATTTGTTATGGGGAATACCTGGACGCTCCAATGCCCTAGTGATCGCAGGTCGTTTAGGTTTACCACAGGATATTCTCGAAGCGGCTCAAGTACGTGTGGGTATTGGTTCAGCAGAGATGAATGAAGTGATCGCCGAACTCGAAGCACAACGTCGCGAACAAACTCAAAAAACACAAGCAGCCGCGCATTTATTAGCGGAAACTGAACGCTTGCATCGGGAAATTCTGGATCGTGCGGAAAAAATGCGATCGCAGGAAAAGGAATGGCGTGAGCGTCAAGAGCAGGAAGTTAAGGCAGCGATCGCTCAAGCACAAAAGGAAGTTGGTCGAGTGATTCGCAAGTTGCAAAAAGGAGAACAAAGTGGTGAACAGGTGGCGGCTGTTCAACGTACAGAGCAGAGGATAGAGGAATTAACGAAGCGACATCTGCCTGTAATTGCCGAAGAGAAAATTGAGGTGAAGGTAAATATTGGCGATCGCGTTCGGATTCCTAAATTTGGCAAAATCGCTCAAGTTCTCACTGCCCCCAATAGTTCTGGTGAATTTTCGGTACGGCTTGGTACAATGAAATTATCAGTAAATTTGACGGATATTGAAATAATTTAATTCTTTCCCATCCTTAGGAACTTTATGCCTGTAATTATGATTCGGGAAAGATAACAGATGGATTTGGGCTTTGCATCGACTTTGGATATAGAAATACGGATCTAAGCGATCGCCAAAAACTACCTATTTTTACCACTGTCTCGGAATTGCAAGATGGGCGGATTGGTCGTTACTCTATCATGTTTGAACTCGTTAACATTAGAAACTCTGGTCTTATTTTCCTCCGACCTTTCCATTTTAGAACTACTGATTTTTATAAGGAACGTGAAGCATGGTGTTAGTAGCGATCGCTATTGCTTAACTATCATTACACTTCCTTCGGATATAGCTTCATTAAGGCTTGCACATGCTCTGCATGATAGGAACTGCGCGTAAGCGGCGAAGAAACAACTTGCAAAAATCCCATTTCTTCACCGACAATCCGCCATGCTTCAAACTGCTTTGGTGTGACAAACTCATGTAGAGTCAAATGCTTAGCGGAAGGTTGGAGATATTGACCAATGGTGATGATATCGCAATCAACTGCTCGCAAATCACGCATTACTTCTCTCACTTCCGCATCAGTTTCACTCATACCCACCATAATTCCTGACTTGGTATAGACCCAAGGCGCAATCTCACGGGTGCGACGCAAAAGTTCTAAACTACGCTGATAGTCTCCCTGTGGACGCACACGGCGATAAAGTCTTGGCACAGTTTCCGTATTATGATTCAGCACATGGGGACGGGCAGCCAGAATAGTTGCTAAGGCTTCCCAATTAGCACAGAGATCGGGAATGAGCAGTTCAATTGTGGTCTGAGGCATCAATTTCCGAACCTCTTCGATACAGCGCACAAACTGCGAAGCGCCGCCATCGGGCAAGTCGTCACGATTAACGGAAGTGATCACAACATGTTTAAGATTCATCCGCCGTACTGCTTCACCTAGGTTAATTGGTTCCATCGGATCGAGCGCTTGTGGCTTCTTTTCAAAATCAATATCACAATAAGGACACGCACGGGTGCAAGCAGGTCCCATAATCAAAAATGTAGCAGTTCCTTGGTTAAAGCATTCACCAATATTTGGGCAAGATGCTTCTTCACACACAGTATTTAGCCCTAAGTCGCGCAGGACTTCCTTCACGTTACCGACGCGCTCCCACTGCGGGGCTTTTACTCGCAACCAATCTGGTTTGACTGCCATATTTATAACTACCTAGATCTAGCTAATGCTATTCATATACTTTCATAACATTTTATCGAAAAACTGGGGTTACAACCCTGTCTTTCTTAGAAGACTTGGGGCTAGATTTTCCGCTTAGATTAGTTGGAAGTGCTAAAGTTGATACGGTCAGCCGCAAGTGCCGCCGATTTCAGAGCAGTTTTCATGTAGATCTAAGGTTTGTAGGGTTTATTAACAATGTTGCAAGAGATTCAGTTACCTGTTGTTGCCGAGGCAAAAAAGTGGACTATTCAAGATAGTGAGACCCTTTATCGCATCAATGGCTGGGGTGAACCTTATTTTAGTATTAACGAGGCTGGTCACGTAACTGTCTCCCCCAAAGGCGATCGTGGTGGATGTATTGACCTATTTGAACTAGTAAATGATCTCAAACAAAGGGGATTGCGATCGCCGATTCTTGTTAGATTTTCCGATATTCTTGCTGATCGCATTGAGCGCTTAAATTCCACCTTTGCTAAGGCGATCGCACGTTATAACTACAACGGCGTTTATCGGGGTGTATTTCCTGTCAAAGTTAATCAGCAACGGCAATTGGTAGAAGAAATTGCAAAATATGGAAAACCCTTCCAATTTGGTCTAGAGGCAGGTTCCAAACCCGAATTGCTGATTGCCCTTGCCACTCTCCGTACACCTGGATCACTACTGATTTGTAATGGTTACAAAGATGCGGAGTATATTGAGACGGCTTTATTAGCAAGAAAATTGGGACAGAATACGATCATTGTGATCGAACAGTTGGAAGAAGTGGAGATGATTATCCGTGCGGCAACCAAGTTAGGAATTGCTCCTGTAGTCGGTGTCCGTGCTAAGCTCAGCACTAAGGGGCTAGGACATTGGGAAGACTCGACAGGTGATCGCGCAAAGTTTGGGTTGCGGATGTGGGAAATCCTTGAAACTGTGGAACAATTGGAAGCCGCAAATATGCTAGATTCTCTCAAATTATTGCACTTCCACATTGGCTCCCAAATCAGTAATATCAGCACAATTAAAGATGCTTTACGTGAGGCAGGACAGATCTATGTACAACTTACGATTTTAGGCGCACCGATGGGACATCTTGATGTTGGTGGTGGTTTGGGCGTAGATTACGACGGTTCAAAAACCAATTTCTACGCTTCCAAAAACTACAGTATGCAGAACTATGCTTATGATATCGTTGCAGCTATTAAGGATGCTTGTACGGAAAAGGGAATTCCTGTCCCTACTCTAACGAGTGAAAGTGGTCGAGCGATCGCTTCTCACCAATCGGTATTAATCTTTGATGTTGTTGGTATTAGTGGCACACCGACTCAAGTGATCGAGTCATTAAAAGAAGATGAGCATCTCATTGTTCGTAATCTTTTTGAAGCGCTAGAAAATATCAATGAGAATAACTACCAAGAGATTTATCATGATGCCGTGCAGTTCAATCAAGAAGCAATTAGTCTGTTTTCCTTTGGCTATTTGAGCTTAAAACAACGGGCTAGAGTAGAGCGACTATTCTGGGAATGTTGTGATCGAATTCGCAAGGTGACACGCAAATTAAACTATGTGCCTGATGACCTCGAAGACCTCGAACGCATGATGGCACTGACTTATTATTGCAATTTTTCGGTATTTCAGTCTGCGCCTGATAGTTGGGCGATCGATCAACTCTTCCCGATTATGCCGATTCATCGTCTCAATGAAGAACCTACCTGTCGGGGCACGATCGCCGATCTAACCTGTGATAGTGATGGCAAAATTGATCGCTTTATTGATTTGCGAGATGTGAAATCTGTTCTCGAATTACATCCTTTTATCCCAGAGAAACCTTATTATCTAGCCCTATTTCTTGGTGGAGCTTATCAGGAAATCCTTGGTGATTTGCATAACCTCTTTGGTGATACTGATGCAGTGCATATTCACGCAACGCCAACGGGTTATAAGGTTGAGCATGTAATCAAAGGTGATTCGATGACCGAAGTTCTCGAATATGTGCAATACAATCGTGATGCAATGCTAGAAAATATTCGCCAAGAAACGGAACGCGCTCTCCAAGAGAAACAAATCTCTCTCAATGAAGCAAGGCTGTTCTTGCAAAAATATGAGCATTGCTTAAATGGCTATACATATCTCAGCTAGTCCCAAAAAATAGAAGACGCACTTTGTGCGTCGTTAGTGATCTAGAGTTAAGGATGTGCGGCGCTTCGCGCCGCACATCCTAGATTAATCCCAAATAGAAGACTCTCAAAGTGCTTCTTTTATTTAGGAATTACGAAGAGAAATAATCGTTTGATTTAGAGTTTTTAATTCTTGCAGAATTTCCCGCAAAATTCGATTAGTTTCATTTTGCACTGGTTCTTGCACTTGGATCGTTACCTGCTTCATTCTCAGGACATCTCTGGCAAATCTGGAAACTTCAGTAGGGTGAAATAACAAAGGCTCGCGATCGCTTTGGCGCAACTCTGGATTGAGCTTTTGAGGATCGTAGGGCAGATTTAGCTCACTTTGATTAGAATCAGTATTAGCATAGCGATATATCGAAGCCCGCGATCGACCTAATGCTTTTTGGATTGCTTCTACATCCATTAGTTCATAGGTACTACCAGATTTCAGGTCAAACGCAGGCAAAGGAAGACTCATAATTAATTTCTGATTAATTTCTGATTAGAAGAATAACTATTCCCAGTATAGTCACATTAAGAGTCTAAGAATCTCAGCTTCAAATAAAAGCCCCGATTTTTACAGAATGCCAAAGCTACGCCACAAAAATTGGGGTTCTGAAGTACCGTAATTTTTAAATTTAGTACGTAACTAATTTAAAAACAAAAAAGTAATCACATAAGAGTTGTTAATTTTCATTTTACCCTAGGGTAAAATGAAGACTACAGTATATCAAAATAATGACATCAATTATCTTTCCGCAACGAAGTTTGCTACCAATTGAATATTGAAAGCCATTTTCTCAAATATCTCCATAGCTTTTATGCTGTCTTGGGCTAGATTTAAAGCTTCAAGCTTCACGGCTAAGTCACGCATTTGTATAGCTCCCACATTACTGCTTGAACCCTTAATATGATGAGCCTCCTTCATTACCTGCAATTGATCACCACCAGTGATCGCCAAACGTATTCCTTCCAGTCTTTGCTGAACATCTTCTACATAGATTTGCAAAACCTCCATCTCAAACTCGGTATCTCCCTCTGATATTTGATTAAGTTGCTCTAAATCTATTGGAGAGCGTAGTGTCTGATTCATATAGGTTAACGTCTTATATTACTTAATTAATCAATATTAGGACTTATGCAAACCGAACGAATTTATTAGATTTGAGGTAGCCGTAGTGCGAGCTTTGCCCGAATCGCATTTACCCAATGTGTAAGTCTTAAATATTTAGCTACTAACATCATTAATGATTTTCCTCGTGGGGCTAGTGATTTTAGTCTGGTTTTGATGTGATTTTGCTCACAAAGAACTTGCGATCGAGATCAGCACCTTAGCAATTTAATGTAAAATTCAATATTTCTATAGCAATAGGACTTACGCAAACCGAACGAATTTATTACGCATTGGGTAGATTTGGTGCGGGCTTCGCCCGCACCAAATCTACCCAATGCGTAAGTCCTAAGCAATACAAGATTTAGATAGGACAAATCAAAACCCAAAATTTCAGTGGACACACTTTGTCCCTTTGCTTTAATTTTGAGTTTAGGGACTTGCGATTAATTAAAGTAACTTCGGCTTCGAGTTCAATCAGCCAACGTTAGCTGATCGAACTCGAAGCCATACAAACTCGGTAGTACCTTTTCTTTTTTCTCATCAAGTCTCTAACCGATGCCTAAGAGAAGCTGAAACCAATCATTTCTCATTTAGGATTGCTATATAGCCCTAAAAGCTAAAAAACTAGAGAATAGTCTTCATAATCCCTTAAGTTTTTTGCATTGGCGATCTCCAGATCGATGCTAGAATGAATAGCAAATGTAAAGATTTGCAAAGCTACTTAATACTATTCAAAATTTACTACGACTAGTCACGCTAAGCGAGGCTAATTCTGGATTCTAAAATAATTAAAAATTAAACAAGACGAGTCATATCGACCATGCGTATCATTTTAATGACAGGAAAAGGTGGAGTTGGTAAAACTTCTGTAGCAGCAGCCACAGGGCTACGCTGCGCTGAATTGGGTTACAAAACGCTAGTTTTGAGTACCGATCCTGCCCACTCCCTTGCTGATAGCTTTTTGGTCGAGTTAGGTCATGATCCTAAAGAAGTACGCCCAAACCTCTGGGGAGCGGAACTAGATGCTCTAAGGGAACTAGAAGGCAACTGGGGTGCAGTAAAGCGTTATATTAGTGAAGTTTTACAGGCAAGAGGGCTAGAAGGAGTTCAGGCAGAAGAGTTAGCGATCCTCCCTGGGATGGATGAAATCTTTGGTTTGGTGCGCGTCAAGCGTCACTATGACGAAAAAGATTTTGATGTATTAGTGATTGACTCTGCACCGACAGGAACTGCTTTACGCTTGCTATCACTTCCCGAAGTCGCAGGCTGGTACATGAGAAAGTTTTATAAACCATTGCAAGGTATGGCTCAAGTCTTGAGTCCTGTCTTTGAACCAATTTTCAAGCGGGTCACTGGTTTCTCATTGCCTAACAAGGAAGTGATGGATGCTCCCTATGAGTTTTATGAAGAATTAGAAGCCCTCGAAAAAATTCTCACCGACAACACAATCACTACCGTTCGATTGGTGACAAATCCCGAAAAGATGGTCATCAATGAATCACTCAGAGCGCATTCCTATCTTAGTCTCTATAACGTAGCAACTGATTTAGTCATCGCTAATCGAATTATTCCAGAGGAAGTCCAAGATCCTTTCTTTAAGGTATGGAAAGAAAATCAGAAGCAGTACTGTGAGCAGATTTATAGTGATTTTCAGCCCCTCCCAATTAAGCAGATTCCTCTATATGCTGAGGAAATGTGTGGTATTGAAGCTTTAGAGCGACTCAAGGTAACTTTATTTGGTGAAGAAGACCCCGCACAGGTCTATTACAAAGAGAATACGATGCGGGTGGTCGAAGAGAATAAGCAATATCGTTTGGAGCTATATTTACCTGGTGTGGCGAAGGAGAAGATTGAGCTAACCAAAACTGGTGATGAATTAAACATCCGTATCGGTAATCATCGTCGTAATCTAGTATTACCTCAAGCTCTATCAGTTCTCCAAACATCAGGCGCAAAAATGGAAGATGATTATCTCAAAATTCGCTTTTCATCTCCTGTCTAAGCTAGCTTGAGAAACTTCTACTTAATATCACTTAAAAACTTTAGGCGATCGCCTTTCATCTATTTTTAAAATTGGTGATCGCCTAGATCCTAAGCCATAAAAAACAAAAAATAAATTTCCATTTATGTGCTTTGACGAATCAAAGTAAAATAAGAATTATTCTAGAAATCTATATAGGAACATTTAAAACTGCCATCGCATCAATATGGAAAATCCCAAAGCTTTGGGCTATGCTCAGCCAGCCGAATGGCAACCCCACAGAGCCTGTTGGCTAGCCTTTCCCAGCCATCGTGATCTGTGGTTAGAATATCTCGATAGAGTTCAAGCAGAATTTGTGGCTCTTGCCAAAGCGATCGCTACATCTGAGCAGCTTGAAATTTTAGTCCTTGAAGAAACTGCTGCTCTTGCTAAGCAATTGCTTGGGGATTTGCCTGCACGATTCCATCAGATTCCCTTTGGCGATATCTGGATGCGCGACATGACTCCAATATATATCAAAAATACTGATGGTAAATTGGGGGCTTTGCATTTTCAATGGAATGGTTGGGGCGGTAAATATATACTCAAACATGATGATCTCGTGGCGGCTAAAATTTTACAAACCCTTGATATTCCTCAATTTATGTTTGACTGGGTACTCGAAGGCGGCGCGATCGAGGTTGATGGGGAAGGAACTTGTCTTACTACCAAGCAATGCCTACTCAATCCCAATCGTAATCCCCATCTTGATCAAGAAGCAGTTGAATCTGGCTTAAAAGCAGCTTTAGGAGTGGAGAAAATCTTGTGGATTGAAGAAGGTTTGCTCAATGATCATACTGATGGGCATATCGACACGATCGCGCGCTTCATCGCGCCACATAAGATCATGTGCATGGAACCCACTTCTGAAGATGATCCTAACTATCAAGTTCTCAAGGATATTGGATCACAGTTAGAAAACATGACTGATGCCAAGGGTAGAAAAATCGATGTAGTGCGAATTCCTTCTCCCAATCTTGTTCTCGATGATGAAGGACAAATTATGCCTGCGAGTTATCTCAATTTCTATATCTCTAACGATAGTGTGATTATTCCCATTTACGGTTCTCCTAACGATGATCTCGCCGTGCAAGCGATCGCCAAGCATTTCCCTAATCGCAAAGTAATTGGGCTTTCGGCAAAACATATTCTCCTGGGCGGCGGAGCGTTCCATTGCATCACATGCCATCAACCACAATAACAGATTCAGCGCGTTGCGCTGAATCTGTTACAGTCAAAAAATTTTGAAAGCATTACTTCACGACGCTCTCAAAATTTTTCTAGATATAAAATCATTGCAAAGCACTGTATTTTTGGTAGTCATGCAATTTAATTGTGTTGCGGGCGCTTTGCGCCCGCAACACAATTACTAAAAAAATTACTTTGCTGCACTACCGTATTTTTAATACTAAGTAGCTAGACATAAGTAAACTAAAAACCGAGAGTTTTGTTCTGCCCGCTATGCGGGCGGAACAAAACCTTGGTTTGGGTTTTAATTAAGTTGAGCTTCTTAAGCAATAATTATGTCATGGATAGAATTAAGTATTGAAACTACTAATGAAGCAGTAGATTGGGTCTGTACCTTACTTGCCAAAGTGATTGCTGCTGAAGATATGCAGATCCGCGAATATCAGGAAGAATCATCACAATGGACATTTACAATCCAAATGTACTTACCTGAGGGTATACGCATTCATCAACAGATCGATGAGATTGAGAAGATACTCACGCCACTGCATCGCACGGGAATGACTAGCGAATTACAAACCTTTATCCTCGACCATAAAGCTGATCCCATAGCGTTAAAATCTCACGCAGCAAGTTCTCTAATTAGAAAAATAGGCGATCGCTTTGTGGTTCTATCGGCTGAGACCGAATATCAACCCCATCCTCAAGAGATTATACTGCGATTGCAAAATAGTCTTGCCTTTGGCAGTGGACTACACCCTGCGACGATACTCAGCTTACGCTTACTAGAACGTCATGTCCAGCCCAATCTTGACACTCTTGATCTTGGCTCAGGCTCAGGGATTCTTAGTGTAGCGATGGCAAAGTTAGGTGCAAAGGTTTTGGCGATCGATAATGATCCCATTGCCGTAGCAGCAACTCAAGACGCAGTGGCGCGTAACCTAGTCTCGCAACAGGTGATCGTAAAGGAAGCAAGTCTTGGCAGTGCAAGTCAACTTGGACATTGGATGGGCGGGGATAGCATTGAGTCAGTTCCTGCTATTGCATCTCATGCTCAATTTGATCTGATCGTTGCCAATATTTTTGCGCGAGTGCATATTTCCCTTGCCGATGAATTTTACAAAGCATTACGTTCCACAGCCACACATTCAGGGATCTTAATCACCGCAGGATATACCAAAGATCATGCTGAAAGTGTATCTTCGGCAATGCTTGATACGGGTTTTGTAGAATGCGATCATACCCAAATCGATGAATGGATAGCGATCGCCTATCGTTTGGGTTAGTTTCGACACTTCAATAGAAGACTTAAACCTCTTTTTTATAGGGTTCTAAGGGTTTGTTTTCCCGTCTTCGGTGGAAAATAAACCTTTATATAGCTGTCGTCAGTCATGTTAGGGCAAAATCAAAACCCAAAAGAGAGTTGCGGCGCTTTGCGCCGCAACTCTCTTTTGGGTTTTATGTCCTGATACACTTGGCGACAGCTATAACTCTTTGCTTGAAAAGCACTACAGCCTGTTGAGGCTTTGAGGAGTACAGAAATATTTTTTGAGAGCGTCGCATCGCGCTACTCTCAAAAATATTTCTGGGTTTTAAGTAAGCGCAAAGCGCTGTATGCGTATTGGTAGTCCTAAAAAGGTTATGGTAAGGATGGGCTTCAACTTCGCTCAGCGCTCGATGTAAGCTAGCTGAGTAAAGTCCAAGCTATAGTTTTTATTTGAACTATCTGTAAGTTGAAATTAGATTAATTTTTTGTCTGTATAACTAAGTAGCTGGGCATAATTAAAAAATAGAGCCAAAACCTGTGACGCACGATGCGCGTCACAGGTTTTGAGCTTTTATATTTTATTAAACCTAACTATTTATGAAATATCTACAACTATTACCGATTCTGAGTGTTTTTGCTTTCCCTACAATGTCTGTAGCCCAATATCCGATAATTTTTAATCATGTCAAGTATATTTCAATGAGTCAAGATACTTGCATTAGTAGATCTGAAGAAGTTGTCAAAGAGGCTGGATTTGATAAAAACTTTGAGCCCCTACGCAGTGGAGCATTTGGTGTAAATGGTTCTTATAGCGTGTCTGTACGCTGTGAAGCCACAAAAGGAATTGTTTTCTTTGCGGTTGCAGGACCTGATAACAAAACTGCAAGCAATCTTGTTAGGCGAGTACAAAAGATTTTCTAAGGTTAATATTCCAATTGTAATTGAACTTAATAATTTTCTGTAGCTGGCTCAGCCTCAAAGATTGACTAAAGCATGATAATAGTAATTAGTTAGACTAGTAGTGATCGCTACTAAATCAAATGATGTCTTGTCTAGACTAAGTACCAATTAAGAAACGACATCATCGTTTTTTAATTTTCTAACTACATAGAGGAGGTTGAGGATATATGGTGTATACCCCTTTGATTGGTTTCACGCTATTTATGATCCTATTTTTAGGAGTAGCATTTATGCTCAGTTATTTCTGGTGGGCCGATCGCTACAAAACTCCAGAAGTAATTGCCGCAGAAGTAATGCAATTTTCTGAGCAAATCACCAATGCATTGTCAGTTTTTGCTGTGGGAATGCTAGCCTTTGGCATTATGCTAATATTCTTAAATTTTTCAATTCGTGCTTCCTAAAAAACAAAATAATGGCGGCACGAAGTGTCGCCATTATTTTAACAGTAGTCATGGAATGTAATTGTGTTGCGGTCACTTCGTGACCGCAACACAATTACATTCCATGACTACCATTTTAACGAGGTTTATAAAAAACCGACTGCGCCACCTAGCAATACACTCATCCCTGTGATCACAATCGGATGAATTACCAACGCCCAAATGTTGGGAATCTTGATGCCATCGCAAAGGGGAAATACTAAACGGGCGATCGCCACATTTACGATTAAAAAGGCGATTGCCCAGAGGGGAATCAATCGTAAATTGAGAATAGCTAAGGCAAGCCAAATCAAGATATTAGCGAACGCAACAACACTGATACCCTGTACCCATGCCTTGCCCGACTCAATGGGGCGATCTGGTGACATCCAGACCAAGCCTAGCCAAGTTAGCCCTGCCAATAGACCACATGCGATCGCATCAGTAAGAAATTGCATATATTTTCACAGCGTGAAACTAATTTCAAAAGTGAGAGACTGCTACTACTATTTTATTTTTAGTAGCTTCGCCCCCCAAAATCACTATTTGCTACTCAATTCTGGCAGGAATCCCCTGACGACGCAATTGCTCGATCCTTTGTTGAGCCGCGTTTGGATCTCGATATGAGCCAACTTGTACTTGACCATCACTGGGTCTTACATAAGCCTCACGTTCGATCTGTTGAGCGCTAGCTGCATAGCTATTTTCAACAACAACTCGATAGCTACTTTGTGCTGGTGGAGTTGTAGGGGCAGATGAGATAGGGGCTGCATATTTCACAGCCGTGTTACTACGAGGTGCAACATATTCAGGAACTGGGGCAGGCGTTGTGGGTATTGCCGAGACATTCTGTGATGGCTTGGGTGTAGAAGGAGAGCTAGAGCTACTTGTACGACTAGGGGCAGGCTCACTGTAAGAACGAGTGGTTACAGGTTCTTTCCTAGGCGCAGGTGTAGGTGTATAACTCCTCTCCAACGGTGCTAATGCAGGTGGCAGTGGGGCAACGGACGTAGAAGGTAAAGACATCGATGGTACTGTCCGTAATGACGCACTTGGGACAAAGGGACTATTTGGGACAAAAATAGATGAATTTTTGGTTAATGTACTATTTTGGTTCTTATTGACGAAAGTAGGATTAGTGATCGCTTTACTATTTTTAGCAATGCTATCGAAATTAACTTGAGTTTTATCCCCAGCATAAGGTGCAAAGGACAAGTCATTAGATTTCTGCTGATTTTGTAAGCTAATCTCCTTGCCCAAATCATCATTGTTAGTTTGAGCTGCCTTATTTTTTTGTTCTGGTTTAAATAACTTCATCACACCCGAAGGATCGACCATCAAGTAACCTATTGCCGCACTAGAGCAGAGAAGTAATAGAAGCGAAATAATCCCCACAGGATTCATCAAACTACGGAGGGCGTTCTTTTCAGCAGGCGGACCAGGATTTGCATATTCTTGATTCACTGAGTCTGGATAATGCTCTGCGTAGTTATTGGTGTAATCGTTAGCAAAACTTTGCAAGATTTCGTCATCATCAGGCGCAGGAATCTGAGCCATCGTTGGCTTAATATGGGGGGCCGCATTTGGTGAATTTATGTACATTGATACGTCACCATAACCATGCAAACTTTGCGCGTAGGCAACTGCTCTTTCTAAATCTGCATTAATATCACTATGACTAGGGTCACTAGGGATATCTGGACTATCGAGATCTAGTCCTCTGTATAGATGTAATTCGGCATTGGTAATATTGATCGAGTCAGCCGTAACAGCATTTGCCCCCATCGGCGGTATCACAGGCATTTGTAACTTGCGACGATCTCCATTAAATTCCACAGGAGGCGTGAGAGGCAACAATGCTTCTGACAAACTGGGTGATGTCCAAATGGATTGAGTAGATACAGCGCGAGGTCTAAAAGGATTGAGATAGGAAATGGTTTGACCATGCTCTTGCCAATGGCAGTAGCGATCCAGCTCATCATTGAGGCTCGCATCCAAACCAGTCAACGCTGTTTGCAAGACTGATGATTGAGCGATCGCAGGTAAAAAATCAGTCTCTGTGTCAGTGACCCTTGGGTTTGTTTGAGAAATTGTGGGCGAGATGATTGGGGAGATGGTAGGACTCAATGTTTGCATAATTCTTTACCTCAGGCAGTAACAGCGGGTTGAGCTAGGTAAATGTCTCTGATATCTTCTGGAAGCGCATCTTCTAGAGCTTGATAGGCTCTGACCAGAAGCTGTTTTACATCGCTAGCAGAGATGCTTTCGCCCTCAGCATGTAAATAGGCGGCGATGCGGGTATGGCTCCATTGAAAAGTTTGAGATAACAATAGTACCAGACGCAAGTTGCCTGCCATTTGATTTAGGGCTTGATTAAGGTAGCACCAAAATACAGGTGGGGTATCTTTGAGGGAATATTGAATTTCTTCAACGGGGGGGACTTCAGCCCGATTAATCATCATCGCCGCAATATTGATTAGCCAACTTTGCAAGGATAGGCGCGGCGTTGTCACCCGTAAATCTAACACTCGCATTTCATGGTAGATATATTCCCAAGTTTTGACAAATAAATAGTCTGACTGCACTGGCGATCGCGTTGCCGTGCTAATCAAGGTATACAGTACCTGTCCATAGCGGCAGAAAATCGCCGCAAAATATTGACCCTCTTCAGGATGCCTTTGAAATAGTGTCACGAGTTCGCGATCGCTTTTCTGGAAAAGCGCTTGAATCTTAGGGTGATGAATTTCGGGAAGGGGGGGAAGCTGCACGGTCACGGCTATTGCTAGCTCACTTTATAGGTTTTCATTTTTGATGCACACATACTAGCAGCAAAGTATGATAATGCAACCTGTTCTTCGTACTAAATAATTGCAGAGGAGATAATCTTTGCATCTCGCTTTGGAAAGTAGGCTTTATGATTTACCGTAGCTTGGCTGACATTAATATTTACGACTCTCCAGCCCTTGAGCGTCTTGCGACCCAAATGGCTAAGGGTCGATATTTACGGGTATTAGAGGCTGAGCCAAATTTTCTAAAAATCCAGCTACTCGAAGATGATTATGAGGGGGTGCTTGATTGCCAAGATTTCACAAAATTAGAACTAAGCGATCATCAAAGTTTTATTGATCATTTACCACCAGCATTAAGTGTGAATGAAATAGGCGATCGCTTGCCGCAAGTCATTGCTTTTATTCAACAAGCAATGGCAACACCAAATGAATATCTCTGGGGTGGGACGGTTGCACCAAATTATGACTGTTCTGGACTAATGCAAGCTGCCTTTGCCTCAGTTGGCATTTTGATTCCCCGCGATGCCTATCAACAGGAAGCTTTTGGTGAACCCATCTCCCTAGATAAATTACAAATCGGCGATTTGATTTTCTTTGGCACACCCATTAAGGCGACTCATGTAGGCATATATATTGGCGATCATGCCTATATTCATAGCTCTGGCAAAGAACATGGACATAATGGTATTGCTATCAGCGAACTCTCAGGATCAGATCCAGTTTCCCAATGGTATTCCCGCCAATTACGTGGTGCGGCAAGAATTAACCATAACCAAAAATAGAATCATCATTTCGTTTATTGCGTTGGTTATGCTAATCTTTGCTCTGCAACAAACGCAATAAACGTAGCAAGATTATTTGAGGTTGCTTTATGATCGTTCTTAATCAATCTCTCTATATTCGTACTAACGAAGAGACACAAATCTCTGAGGAAAGTAGCTGTATTCTGACGACGCACATTAGCCCTGATAAGCATCTGCCCAAAAAAGTGTAAAAGCCCAAAAGTAAAAGCCTTGATTAGCAAGGCTTTTACTTTTGGGCTTTAAGAGAGGGTTTGCGTAGCAAACCCTCTCTTAAAGCCTGTTTCAAAATCATTGGTAGAGGAGTCACAAAAGCTAGGATTTTATGGTTGATATCTAACAAATTTAGTATGGTTGAGCGCATATTTGCTTGATTTTCTAGTTTTCGTTGCTTGCATAGAAAGTATGAACTTTTACCTGAAACTTCTGAAACTTCTGAGACTTTTTTCTATGTTGGCATGATTCACATTTTTCTCAAATGCTTTGCTTAACTTCTCAAACACGTTCTAAAGCTCTTGCAATTGTGCTTTTCGTTCTTGCAAAAGAATTTATAAGCGATCGCTAACGTTTAGAGTGTTAATGAGCATAAATTTGGCAATATCTAAGCTTAATAATAGGAAGGCTCGCTAAGCGAGCCTTCCTATTATTAAGCTCAACTTAATTAAAACCCAAACCAGAGTTTTATTTCGCCCGCGTAGCGGGCGAAATAAAACTCTCGGTTTTTATTTACTTATGTCTAGCTACTTATTAAGCATTCTTTTTCAAAATTTCTACTTTGTCTAAGCGTTCCCAAGGAAGATCGAGATCGTTGCGACCTAAGTGACCATAGGCAGCGACATTTTGATAGAAACGACCACCTCTAGTGCTGGATAGATTTTGCAAATCAAAATTCTTGATGATTGCCGCAGGACGCAAATCGAAATTGTCCTTGACTAGACGCAATAGAGTTTCTTCATCAACTTTACCTGTGCCAAAGGTATCGATGTGCAAACTGGTAGGACGTGCAACACCGATCGCATAACTTAGTTGTAGTTCACATTTGCTAGCCAAACCAGCCGCCACAATGTTTTTAGCTGCATGACGTGCTGCGTAGGCTGCACTGCGATCAACCTTGGTAGGATCTTTACCAGAGAAAGCACCACCACCATGACGGGCATAGCCGCCGTAGGTATCGACAATAATTTTGCGTCCAGTCAGTCCAGAATCACCCTGAGGTCCACCAATCACAAATTTGCCTGTGGGATTAACCAGATAGCGAGTTTGGTCATTAGGTTTCACGGAAGTATCGGCAAAGCTAGGCAAGACTACATGAGTCCATAGATCCGCCTTGATTTTTTCCTGTACTTTTGTTTCGTCAGTAATGTCATCGATCGCTGCATCATGCTGGGTCGAAATGAGGATGGTGTCGATTTCAACGGGCTTATCACCTTCGTAAACTACAGTAACTTGGGTTTTGCCATCGGGACGTAAATAGGGTAACTTGCCATTTTTTCGGACAACCGATAGCTGACGGGCGAGGCGATGGGCGATCGCGATCGGCATGGGCATAAATTCAGGAGTTTCGTCACAGGCAAACCCAAACATAATCCCTTGGTCACCTGCTCCGACTGCTTCGAGAGCCGCATCTTCCTCTTCACCAGTGCGGGCTTCGAGGGCAACGTTCACACCCTGAGCAATATCTGGTGACTGTTCATCAAGGGCGACGATCACCGCACAGCTATTTGCCGAGAAACCATTATCAGCATTAGTATAACCAATTTCGGCAATTTTTTTACGGGCAATATCGACGTAATTGACATGCGCTTTGGTTGTAATTTCCCCTGTGATCAAGACCAGACCAGTGTTTACTACAACCTCGGCAGCGACACGCGATCGCGGATCTTGAGCCAACAAGGTATCAAGAATAGTATCGGAAATCTGATCGCAAATTTTATCAGGATGTCCTTCCGTAACTGATTCAGATGTAAATAAGAAGCGACTAGTCAACTATGTTTCCTCCTAAATGATAAGAAGTGTAAGGCAAATTTGTGTATCTCTTAAGATTTACCCATCATATAGTAGTCCTAAATCTAGTAGTCCTAAATCATTTGTAGATTTTTGGGTTTGTGGAAGCACTCCCTTTCGGGGTGCACTTCCACAAACCATTTAGGATTGCTATAGTACAAGGCATTATTGCTTAATTACTGGTTTAATTGCCGCCGATCAACCGCGAAAAAGAAGATGATACTCAGAACTAGCTTAGCTTCTTTATTCTTGGAAAATATTCAAGTAAGGCTTGGAAAATGTGACTGCCTATGGTTATAGTCTGATTAGCCTAGTAATCACGCTGATTGCCAAAGTTACCCAGTTTGCAAAACCTATGGAGACAAATAACTTGAAATTTCAAACTAGCGCTCAAGAAGCCTGCTATGAAAAATTAGTAACGTGGATTCAAGAGATTTTTGGCAAATATCCCTGTGCTCGCCAAGATTTTCCTGGATTAGGTATTTTTGTCGGATCAGCATTAGTAGAAATATTAGTTTTTCCTTGGGATGAAAATGATGCGGTAATTAATACGCGATCGTATGTAGTAGTTGGGTCTGAATTAAAGCCTGACCTGATGCGATATTTATTAGAAGAAAATGCCAAGATGATTTTTGGTGCTTTTGGAATTTCACCTGACAACGAAATTCTCTTTGAACATTCTATTATTGGTTCAACTTGCAATATCAAAGAGTTGGAAGTTTCCGTAAAGGCGGTGATGGAAATAGCTGATGAATATGATGATAAGATTGTAAACCGCTGGGGTGGGAAGAGAGCATTAGATCGCATCCATGCAGGTACATTGTCTAATAAAGGTTGGTCACTACCGACATTTTAAATAATGAGAATTTTCGCTCCAAATTTTCATTATTAGTTCAATTCTAAAGCGCTATATCTCTAGAATAATTTCAATTCAGCAAAGTCCTATGCCCCAGACGATCGCCGATATTAATGACAAAATTAAAGCTGGTAAGGCTAGAGTCCTCACGGCAACTGAACTTAAATCCCTCGTTGCGGAGATTGGGGTTACACAGGCAACCAAAAAAGTAGATGTGATCGTGACAGGTACATTTGAGCCAATGGAATCCTCGGGGGCAATTATCAATTTAGGACATACTGATCCACCGATCAAGATTCGCTCTTGTTGGTTAGATAGCGTACCTGCCTATGCAGGATTTGGAGCCGTTGATATTTATTTAGGCGCGACTCAAGAACCAGAGGCTAGTGATGAAGGTGTCCAAAATCGTGGTGGTGGTCATGTAATTGCAGATTTAATTGCAGGGAAAACCGTTAATTTTAAAGCGATCGGACATCCTAACGATTGCTATCCTCGTGCTAATTTTGAGACGACTATTACGAAGGATTCGATCAATCAGTTCTATCTGTTTAATCCTCGCAATCTCTATCAAAACTTTATTGTTGGTGTCAATGGAGGCGAAGAAACTCTATATACCTATTTAGGACCTCTTCAGCCACGCTTAGGCAATGCCGTCTATTCTAATCCAGGAGCAATTTCGCCACTATGGAATGATCCTGATTTGCAATTGATTGGGATTGGTACACGTATTTTTATGGGTGGTGGTATTGGCTATGTGGCATGGGAAGGAACTCAACATTTCCCATTACAAAAGCGTTTAGAAAATCGTACTCCCATTGGTCCTGCGGCGACTCTGGCGCTAATCGGTGATGCTAAGCAAATGACTCCAGAATGGGTGCGGGGCTGCTATTTCCGTAACTATGGCGCGTCGCTGATGATGGGAGTTGCTGTGCCTTTACCTGTCATTAACGAAGAAGTGGTTGCGAAAGCGGCTGTACTAGATGAACAATTGGTAGCCCCTGTAATTGATTTCTCGATTCCCCGCAGAGTCCGCCCGATCTTTGGTTCTGTTTCCTATGCGGAACTGAAGTCTGGCAAAATCCCGATCGCTGGTACGACGGTTCGCACTGCTCCACTTGCGAGTTTGCATCTATCGGAAGAGTCGGCAAAGATTCTCAAGGATTGGATTATCAAGGGAGAGTTCATGCTGACAGAACCTGTGGCGATGTTGCCAAGTGATCGCACTTTTTTACCACAAGATTTACGCGGGTTTTAATCAGAAGTAACTCAATTAGATGTTGAGTTTAAATGCTTAAGAGAATGATGCCGAGCAAATGAAAACGCTAGAAGGTATAGAAATATCGGTGAGGGAGCAAATGCTGGAAAATGTCAGCCCAAACGTGGGAATTTTTTTGTCAAAAAAAGCAGTGGGACAAAAGCAGGGAAAGAAAGAAAAGTAAAAAGCTGCATCGGCGATCGCTAACTCGTAATGAGCAACTAGCTTGTTTTTACTTTTATCGAGAGGTGGGCTTACGGATGCATATTCGTGATATTCCTGAGAATTTTGATCAATTTGAGCAGTTTAATCGAAATTACGA
>Ga0209972_10000667_pt1 | contig 34030 bp, 31 predicted proteins | sample NOAtaG_7_FD_187302 | JGI IMG/M metagenome (GOLD analysis project Ga0209972, IMG submission 187302) | Freshwater lake microbial communities from Lake Erie, under a cyanobacterial bloom - NOAA_Erie_Diel1S_2200h metaG (SPAdes) (version 2) | ecosystem: Environmental > Aquatic > Freshwater > Lake ...
CTCGCCGTGGCGCTCCGCGACGATGTGCCGTTGTCTCCTTCCGCCCTGAGCTCCGCTGCATGAAGCCCGACATCCACCCCACCGGCCAGCAGCGCATGCTCGACACCATGGGCCGCGTTGACAAGTTCCGGAAGCGCTACGGGCAATCCGCGCCGTAGCGCGTCAGCGACCGTCAGCGACCGACGGCGGCGACGGCGGAGAGGGCGAGGCCCGCCGCGCAGGCGACGAGCTGGCCGAGGGGCAGTTCCCACGCGCGCACCACCTTGAGCTGCGAGACGAGCACCGAGCCGCCCACGAAGAGGAAGGCGCCGGCGGCGAAGGGCACGACGACCTCGGCCACCTGCGCCGTCCCCTCGCCGAGCAGCAGGGTGAGCGTGGCCCCCGCCATCGCGAAGAGCCCGGTGATGGCGTTGAAGAGCACGGCGCGCGATGGACGCGCGCCGTAGTGCACGAACACGCCGAAGGTACCGAGTTCGCGCGGAACCTCGTGCGCGACCATCGTCAGCGTGACCACCATCCCCGGCGTGCCACCCGCCAGGTAGGCGGCGGCGATGAGCGCCCCGTCGAGGAAATTGTGCACGGCGTCCGCGCCGAAGTTGAGAACCACCATGGACGGATCGTCGAAGGCCGACACCTCGTCCCCGGGCGATGGCGGGGCCTCGTGGCGCGTGTCCTGCCACCGGTGGAGCCATCGCTCGAGGAGGTAGGATCCGACGATCCCGGCGACCACGCTGACGGCGACGAAGGCCACGGTGGGGTGGCGGGCGTACGCCTCCGGCAGCAGATGGAAGACGGCAGCGCCGATGAGTGCCCCGCCCCCGAAGGAGACGAGGATCGGCAGGATACGCGTCAGCCGTCGTCCGGAGGCGGCCAAGCCGGCGATGATGGCCAGCGGCACCCCCGTGACGACGGCGACGCTGCCGAGGACGGCCGACCACGACGACACGGGGCGAAGGCTATGCGCCCGCGCCCCGCCCCGCAATGAGAACGCATTATCGCCGCGCGGAGCGCCGGTCTCCGGTGTCAGGTGGTACCCGAGAGGAGCAGCGGGAAGCCCCGACGAATACCTTTCGGATTCGGTCGTCCACCCGCGTTCCCCGTCATCATGCGCCTCGCCATCGGCTTCCTTCTGCTCGCGGCCTCCGTGGTCGGGAGCCAGCCCGCCCCGTCTGCCCGCGACCGCGCGGTCGCCGAGCGGGTGCTGCGGGCCGTCCCGCTCGTGGACGGCCACAACGACCTGCCGTGGGCGATCCGCAACGCCGCCGCCGCGCCGCGCGATGTCGAGGCGTACGACCTGCGAAAGACGACACCCGGCCACACCGACCTCGCGCGGCTCGCCGCCGGCCGGGTGGGCGGGCAGTTCTGGTCGGTGTACATCCCGGGCACGATCCGCGACTCGGGCTTCGCCCGCGTGCAGTTGGAGCAGATCGACATTGCCCGCCGCGTCATCGCCCGCTACCCGGACCGGCTGCGCTTTGCCACGACCGCGGCCGAGGTGCGCGCCGCGTTCGCCGCCGGCCGGATCGGGTCGCTGCTGGGGATGGAGGGCGGCCACGCGATCGAGAACTCGCTCGGCGCCCTGCGCGCCTTCTACGACGCGGGCGTCCGGTACATGACGCTGACGCACAACCAGACCCTCGACTGGGCCGACGCTGCGACCGACTCGGCCCGACGCGGCGGGCTGACCCCGTTCGGGCGCGAGGTCGTGCGTGAGATGAACCGGCTCGGCATGCTCGTTGACCTGTCGCACGTCGCACCGTCGGTGATGAGCCAGGCGCTGGACGTCAGCGAGGCCCCGGTCATCTTCTCGCACTCGGGCGCTCGCGGCCTCGCCGATCACCCCCGCAACGTCCCGGACAGCATCCTCGCGCGCCTGCCGCGCAACGGCGGCGTGGTGATGGTGACGTTCGTCCCGGGGTTCGTCTCGGCCCGGCTGGTCGCGTGGACGCGGCAGCGGGCAGCCCGGGCCGCCGAACTGCGTCGCGACGCGGCCGGCGACACCGCGGCCGTCCGGCGCGGACTCGAGGCGTGGGTGGCGGCCAACCCGGCGCCCAAGGCGACGCTCGCCGACGTCGCCGACCACGTCGAGCACGTCCGTCGCATCGCCGGGGCGGACCACGTCGGCATCGGGGGCGACTTCGACGGCATCGACACGGTCATCGAGGGGCTTGAGGACGTCTCCAAGTACCCGGGCCTGTTCGCCGAACTCGCACGCCGCGGCTGGACGGAGGCCGACCTCCGCAAGCTCGCCGGCGAGAACATCCTGCGCGTCATGAGCACCGCCGAGCGGGTATCCGCCCGTCTCCGCCGCGAGCGCGCGCCGAGCACGGCGACGATCGAGCGGCTCGATCGCGCACCCGGGCGCACCACCGGCACGCCGTGATCCGCCGACGGGCGGCGGCGGCCCTCGTCGCTGCCGCGGTCGCGGCGGCCCCGCTCCCCGCGCAGGCGTGGGACGTCCCGGAAGCGGTGGCCCTCGCCGAGCGGGCCGCGCGCCGACGGGCCGATCCCGAGGGAGCACTCGGGCTGGCGGCGTGGCGCGCGAAGGCCCGCGGGACGCTCGCCTTTCTCGGGCAATTCGGTGACACGGCCCTGATGCCGCCGCTGCTGGTCAAGGCCGCGCAAGTCGCCGTTGACGTATCGTGGCGGGCCCCCGGCATCTCGCGCCAGGTCGTCGTCGGCCTGCGCGACACCGCGCTTTTCCCGGGTGACATCGGCTACTACCGCGACCGGTACGGCATCGTCCAGGGCAACTTCCCCGACCGCATCCGGCTTGGCGAGGGACGCGACGTTTCCGACATCGTGCATCCCTTCTCCTCGGCCGGCCTCGCGCGCTACCGCTTCGCCGTCGTGGATTCGCAGTTCCTCTCGACCGGCCGCGCCCGCATCGCCGTGCTGCGCGTGGCCTTCCGCCCGCGGCTGGACGACGACGCGCTCGCCGTGGGCGCGGCCTACCTCGACCGCGAGTCGGCCGAGATCGTCCGCCTCGAACTCACCTTCACGCCGGCGGCGATCCTCGACAAGCGGATCGAGCGGCTGTCGGTCGTGCTCGAGAACGGGCTCGTCGAGGGCAAGTGGTGGCTTCCCCGGCGCCAGGAACTCGACGTACAGCGCGTGGCGACGTGGCTCGACGTGCCGGCGCGCGGCATCGTGCGCGGACGCTGGGAGATCGCCGACTACGAGGTCGCCGAGCGGCCGCGGCGCGACACCGCCAAGGCGGCGGGCCCCGAACTCGTGTTCGCCGCACCCGAGTCGCTCCGGGCATACGCCTTCGACGGCCCGGTGCTCGATCCCGCCCGCGCGAACGCGCTCGTCGCCGGGGCCGAGGCCGTGCGCGACGTGCGCAAGGCGGCGGAGGAGGCGCTGCTGCGGCGCCTCGTGCCGCCACAACCGCGGGCGAGGGCCGCCATGCCGCGACTCAGCGAGCTGGTGCGCGTGACGCGCGCCGAGGGGCTCGCGTTCGGCGCCGGCGTGGCCGTCCGGCCCGCTGGCACCGCGACGCTGCGGCTCGTGGGTCGCTACGGCCTCGCCGACCGCCAGGCCAAGGGCACGGCCACCTTCACGATCCCGCTGCCGGTGGGCGGTCCCGTGGACCTCGTCGCGTCGCGCGACTACGCCGATGCGGGGGACGTCGTCGAGCGCTCGCTCGCGGTGAACTCCCTCGCGGCGCAGGAGTTCGGCCAGGACATGACCCAGCCGGTGGACGTCCGGCGCGTGGGGGCGCGCCTCGTGCTGGGACGCTGGGCCGGTCTCCGCTGGTCGCTCGACGGCGCCGCCGAGCGGCACGACCCGGTCCGCGTGCTGGCTACGCCGGTTCGCGGTTCGTACAACCCGACGCTGCCGGCCGTCCGCGCCGAGGGGGTACGCGCGAGCCTGCGGCTCGAGCGCCCGTCGTGGATGATCGGCGAGCGCGGCAGCGCCGCCCTGCGGGGCGAGTCGCGCGGACTCTGGTTCGACACGCCGTCGGGCCGCGTGACGGGATGGCGGGGCAGCGTGGCGGCCGACCTGCGGTGGTCGCTCGGCGACGGCTTCGTCGCGACGTCGTCGTACGTGGGCGCCGTCACGGGCGGCGGTCGCCTGCTGCCCCAGCAGCGGGTGCTGCTCGGGGGGCCGGTGAGCGGGCCCGGGTACGGCTTCCACACGTTCGCCGGCACCACCGCCGCGTTCCAGCGGATCGAATACCGGCGCGACGTGACGTTCGCACCGCTACCGCTCGCCCGATACGGCCGGGTCCCGGGCCGCATGACGCTGGCCCCCTACGCGCATGCCGTCTTCGTGGACGGTCAGGCCCCGTTCGCCCCGCGGCGGCAGGGCTGGTATCCGTCACTCGGCGTCGGGGGCGAGTTCTTCATGGGACTCATGCGTGTTGACGTCGCGCGCGGCCTGCGCGGGGGCGGCTGGATGCTCGGCGTGGACGTCGGCCGGGTCTTCTGGGGAATCCTCTAGCGCGCAGCGGCAGCACGCCCGCCGCGCCCGAGCCAGATTCCGATGACCGTGCCGACCACCGCCGCGACCACCACGTCGCTCAGGAAGTGCGCCTGCGCGAGGACGCGCGAGAGCCCGCAGCCCGCCGCGAGCCCGTACCAGACCCACCGGGTCCGTGGAAAGAGCTCGCCGAGCGCGGCGGCGGCACCGAACGCCACGAGGGTGTGGCTCGACGGCATCCCGAGGCCGGCCGTGCTGAACGGCCGGTCACTCCACGCACGGAAGACGTAGGCCCCCGCGTGGTCGAGGGGCCGCTCGCGCCGGACCAGCAGCTTGAGCACCTCGGCTGCCGCGCCCGCCACCGCCGCCGCCGCGACCACGGTCGCCCCGCGCCGCCATCCGCGCCACGGGAGCGACACTGCGGCGCCGCGATCGTGGAGGCCGATCGCGAGCGACGCGAGCAGCCACGTCGGGAGGAACCCCGCCACCCGCAGCAGCCGCCCGAGATCCCGGTCGTAGATGCCGGGCGAGACGAGGGTGGCGAAGGCCCAGCGGTCCAGCGCGATCGCCGCCGCGACGGCGGCGGCGGCGAGGACGGCGAGCACGAGAGACGTCGGTCGGCGCGGCACGCGCGGAACCTAACGGGACGGCCCTTGTCGCGCCCCCGCACCGCCGACGATCATGGACATTCCCCCACCGCCCCCCGTCCCGCCCATGCGCACGCTCGTCTTCGACACGCACTCCTACGACCGTGCCTTCCTCGATGCGGCCAACGCCGGGCGCCACCTGCTCGAGTACACGACGGCACAGCTCGACGCACAGACGGCCGCGCTCGCGCGGGGCTTCGACGCGGTGTGCCTCTTCGTCAACGACCGCGCCGACGCGGCCGCGATGGCCGCGCTGGCCGCCGGCGGGGTGCGGACGATCGTCCAGCGCTCCACCGGCTACAACAACCTCGACCTCGAGGCCGCCGCGCGACACGGCATCGCCTGCTTCCGCGTGCGCGACTACTCGCCGCACGCGGTCGCCGAGTTCGCGGTGGCGCTGCTGCAGACCCTCAACCGCAAGACGCACCGGGCCTACAACCGGACGCGCGAGCACAACTTCCGGCTCGCCGGCCTCCTCGGCCGCGACCTGCACGGCCAGACGGTGGGCGTGGTGGGCACGGGGCGCATCGGGGCGATCTTCGCGCGCATCATGCACGGGTTCGGATGCCTGATCCTCGCCCACGACGTCCGGCCGCACCCCGACGTGCAGGCCCTCGGCGTCCGCTACGTGCCGCTCGACGCGCTGCTCGCCGAGTCCGACATCGTCAGTCTGCACGTCCCACTCGTCCCCGCGACGCACCACCTCCTCGACGCGGCAGCGCTGTCGCGCTGCCGGCGCGGTGTGACGATCGTCAACACGAGCCGCGGCAAGCTCATCGACACCGAGGCGCTGATCGGCGCCCTGCAGTCCGGCCACGTCGGCGGCGTGGCTCTCGACGTGTACGAGGAGGAGGAAGGGAAGTTCTTCCGCGACCTCTCCGACCAGGTGCTCGACGACGAGGTGCTCGCACGGCTCATGACCTTCCCGAACGTGCTGCTCACCAGCCACCAGGCCTTCTTCACGCACGAGGCCATGACGACGATCGCCGGGACGACGATCGCGAACCTCGACGCGGCGGCCGCCGGTGCCCCCTCGCCGAACCGCCTCGCGCCCGGATAGGGCGACCGTTCACCCGGTCGGAGCGCCCGCTCGCCGACGGCGGCGCGGCCCTCGGACGCCGGAAGGCGAGCTTCCGGGCATGTCCGACGCGCGCCTCCCCGTCACCGTCCTTTCCGGCTTCCTGGGGGCCGGCAAGACCACGCTGCTCAACCACGTGCTCGCCAACCGCGAGGGTCGCCGCGTCGCGGTGATCGTCAACGACATGAGCGAGATCAACGTCGACGCGCAGCTCGTCCGCGACGGCGGGGCCGCGCTCTCGCGCACCGACGAAACGCTCGTCGAGATGACCAACGGCTGCATCTGCTGCACGTTGCGCGACGACCTCCTGCAGGAAGTCGCCCGGCTCGCCAGGGACGGCCGCTTCGACTATCTGCTCATCGAGTCCACCGGCATCGGCGAGCCGCTGCCGGTCGCCGCGACCTTCACCTTCGAGGACGAGTCGGGCTATTCGCTCTCGCAGCTCGCGCGCCTCGACACGATGGTCTCGGTCGTGGACAGCGAGGCGTTCATCGCCGACCTCGAGAGCGGCGAAGCGCTCAAGGATCGCAAGCTCGAGGCGGGGGAGGACGACGAGCGCGAGCTCGCCGATCTCCTGCTCGACCAGGTCGAGTTCGCCAACGTGCTCGTGCTCAACAAGACCGATCGCTGCACCCCCGACGCACTCGACCGCCTCGAGGCGGTGCTGCGCACGCTCAACCCGGACGCGAGAATCGTCCGCTCCGAGATGGGGCGCGTCCCGCTCGACGTCATCTTCGACACCGGCCTCTTCGACTTCGAGAAGGCGGAGGCGGCGCCCGGCTGGCAGAAGGAGCTCGCGGGCGTCCACGTTCCCGAGACCGAGGAGTACGGCATCTCGAGCTTCGTGTGGCGCTCCGACCGCCCGCTGCATCCCAAGCGGCTGGTGAAGGCCGTGCAAGCCGGCATGAAGGGGGTGCTGCGGGCCAAGGGGATCTTCTGGCTTGCGACGCGTCCCGACGTGATCGGCATCTGGTCGCTGGCCGGCAAGTCGCTGCAGCTCAATCCCGGCGGCTACTGGCGCGGGCAGGACGATGACGGCACGACGCCGGTGTATCCCAAGCAGGAACTCGTGTTCATCGGCACGGACATGGATCGCCCGCGCCTGACGCGACTCCTCGACGAGGCCCGGCTCACGGACGACGAGATGGCCCTGGGGGAGGCCGCGTGGACCCGTTTCGAGGATCCGCTGCCCGAGTGGCCGCGGGAGCTGCTCGACGCGCTCGCCGCCGACGCGGACTGACGTGAGCGGGCGGCCGGGCGGGCGGTTCCTGCGCCTCGCGCTCGGGGCGCTGCTCGCCGGCTGCGCCGCCGTCGGGGGAGCGGCACCGACACCGCGGCCCGACCGTAGCCCCGGCGCTGCCTGCCTCGACGTCGCGACGCTGCCCCCGGACGTTCGCGCGACGGCCGGCCACTTCGCCCTCGCCGCGGGGGATCGCGAGGGACTCTACACGCTCGACGGCGGCCTCAAGCCCGTCTCGAGCGACATCGCCCAGTTCAGATGGCGCGTGCACCCCACCGTCGAGCCGTCAGCCGGCGACACGCTCGCCCGCTGGCGGCGCGCGGTGGCCGCCCTCTCCTGCGGCGAGATCGATTTCGCGGTGCAGGTCTTCGCCGCCGTCCACCCGGGACGCGGGCTGGACTCCGTGCGCACGGCCACCGTCGCGGTCGGGCACCGGGCGGCGATCGCGGAGACCATCAGCCGGCACGCCGCCTTCTTCATCGGCATCGGGGTCACGACGGGCCTCCCGCTCTCCGATGTGCTGGGCCTCGTGGACGTCGCTCCCCGCGCCGCGCGATGGCGGGCATACGGGCTCCTCTTCGGGTATCCCGCTCCGGCGGTGGACTTCTTCGTGGCGGCCGGCCTCCGCGGGGATTCGACGCAGCGCATCGAGCCGCGCGACTTCCGGCGGCTGCCCACCTGGCGCAAGTCCGCCCCGGCACCGGGGACGACCGACTCGCTCTCGAGCTTCGTCTATGCGGTGCCGGCCGGCGCCCCGTGGTCACCGGCGGACTCGGCGCTCGCGCGCGCCGTCGCGCCGCGCTACGCCCGGTACGCGGCGTGGCGCGGGGCCGCCTCCCGCACCGGCGAGGACGCGCTGGCATACTGGCGGTCGCAGTTGGCGGCGTTGCCCCCCCGCTGACGGCAGCGGCGCCGGCACACCGCCGCCGTCACGCATCGCAGGTCGCGCAGGTGCCGTACAGCACGAGGTCGTGACCGTCCACGCGGAACCCGGGCGGCGCGATGCGCGCGAGATCCCGGGGGCAGTCGTCCACTTCGAAGACCCGCCCGCAGGCGCGGCAGTGGAAGTGATGATGGTGCCCCCGCCCCGAGCGCTCGTAGCGCGGGGCGCTCCCGGGCACCGCCACCACCAGCGCCGCCCCCGCATCCACGAGCTGGCGCAATGCCCGGTACACCGTCGCGATCCCGAGGCCCGGCACGCGGCGCGCAGCGGCGGCGCGGATCTCGTCGGGCGTGAGGGGCCGACTGGCGCCGGCGAGGACGTCGTGTACGGCGGCGCGCTGCCGCGTCGGACGCGTGGGAACCGGGATCGGTCGGCGCGCGGGCATGCCGAAGTCTATCGGCGGACCACGGACGCCCGCGCGCGGTCCCGCCACCCTGCGCCGCCCCGCGCCGTTCGCCGGAGGCTTCGAGCCAGTCGGCCGAACGAGCCAACCCATCGCCGGGTGGCCATACGGCCCGCGGCACCGCCACCGGGATATTTGGTCGCCTCATCCGGGACCCGGCCGGCGCCTTCGCGCCGAGCCGCGCCCCGGGCGAACCCCTCTGCCCTCCGATGCACGCTCTCCTCCGCTTCACGTCCCTCGCCGTCGCCGCGCTGGCGCTCGCCGCCTGCTCGGACGACCCGGCCACCCCGGCCGCCTCGACCGAGCCGGCCGACAACTTCCGCCGCCTGTTCGTCTCCGACAACGCCTCCGGTGCCGTGCGGGCGTACAACCTGAGCGATCTCTCGCTGGCCGGCGAGATGACCGCCGCCGAGCCCAGCATCTACTTCTACGCGACGGGCTCGGGACGCTTCATCGTCAACCACCAGCGGTCCGCGAACCGCGTGGACGTGGTGGACGCCGGCGTCTTCGCCGTGGACCAGAACACCGCCGTCCGTCGTGCACTGGCGATGCTCCACACGTTCCGCGACTCGGTGCCGATCCACGGGATCTCCAACGGCAACCTCTTCGCCGTCTTCTTCGACGGCACCGGCACCACGCAGGTCTTCGACGAGACCCGGCTCGCCGCGGGCAACACCACCCCCGTGGCCCGCATCGTGAAGGGCGCCACCCACGGCGCGTCGCTCGGTCTGGCCAACCGCTGGATCGTCGCGTCGCCCCCGGTCGGGACGACCTCCCCGCTCCCGGCGGGCGTGAACGTGTACAACCTCCAGGGCCAGTTGGTGGACAGCGCCCGCAACTGCCCGTCGCTCCACGGCGCGCACGCCAACGCCACCGCCGCCGTCTTCGGCTGCCTCGACGGCATCCTGGCCGGCCGCGTGACCGGCACCAGCCAGCCGGTGTGGAGCAAGCTCAACTACACCGACACGCGCTTCCGCACCGGCACCGTCTGGGGCCGGTGGGAGGGCCGCTGGCTCCTCCTGCGCTCGACGATTCCCGGCCAGCCTACCAGCAACACGACCCGCCGCCTCGGGCTGTACGACTCGCAGACGGGCACGATGGACTTCCTGCCGACGCTCGAAGGCACCGACATCGAGTGGACGGCCGGCCTCTCGGCCAACGGCGCGCTGTCCGTCGCGCTTGGCCGCTCCGGGACGCTCTACGTGTACGACAACGCGACGCGCACCCAGATCGGGCGCCTCGAGAACGTCGTGCCGGGCTTCACGAGCATGCCCAGCGGCGTGGCGTCCTGGCTCGAGTTCAGCGACGATCGCGTCTTCATCTCGGCGCCGACGCAGAACCAGGTCGTCGAGGTCCGCATCGGGACGGCACCGCAGGTCCTGCGCCGCCTGACCGTCCCGGGCGTGCCCACGCGCATGGCGCTCGCCGGCGTCCGCGGCACCGGTCGGTTCCGCCTCCAGTAATGTCGGTCCGGATCCCGGCGGCCGGCGCCCTCGCGGCGTCGGTCGCCTGGTCCGCGGCGGCCGCGCAGGGGGACGCCCCCCTGCGCGGCCGCCTTGTTGACGCCACCACGTCGCAACCGGTCGTGGCGGCGCTCGTGGCGTGCGCCGATGCCCCGCGCACGGCGCGGTCCGACGCGGACGGTCGCTTCCGGCTCGACTGGGCCGATGCCGGGCGCTGCCGGCTGCGCGTGCGCCGGCTCGGCTACCGGTCGCTCGACACGACGCTGGTGCGGCACGAGGGCGCCGAGCGCGAGGTCATGGTGCCGCTGACCCCCGCCGTGCTCGCGCTCGCCTCGGTCACCGTGCTCGAGGACCGCCGCGCCGCCGTGCAGCCCGCCGTGGTGCTCGAAGGCGCGGCGCTCGACCGCCAACTGGCCCCGAGCATCGCTGCGACGATCGCCGGTGAGCCCGGAGTCACGGCGCGCTTCAACGGGCCCCTCGCCACCCAGCCGGTCGTCCGCGGGCTGACCGGCGATCGCGTCCCGGTGCTCGAGGACGGCCAGCGCACCGGCGACATCGCGACCACCGCCCCCGACCACGCGGTGACGATCGATCCCATCGTCGCACGGCGGATCGAGATCGTCCGCGGCCCCGCGGCGCTGCTCTACGGCTCCTCCACGCTGGGCGGCGTGGTCAACGTGGCGCGCGAGGACATTCCCCGCGCCGTCCCGCGCGGCGTGACCGGTTCCCTCGTCTCCGGCGGCGAGTCGCTCACGACGGGTGGCAGCCTCGGGGGGGAGGCTGCCGCAGGGCGCGGCGCGCTGGCCGTCCGGGCCTTCGGCAATGCGCGCACCGGCAACGACACGCGCACTCCGGGCGGGCGCCTCCCCTTCACCGACCACGACGGCTACGAGGTCGGCGCCGGCGCGAGTCTCAGCGGCGCGCGCGGCTACGCCGGCGTGGCGGTGCGGGACTTCCGCACCTTCTACGGCGTGCCGTCCTCGTACGCCGGCGTGACGCTCCCCGGGGCACACGTGGGCGGGGTGTACATCGACCTGCGGCGCAGTACCGCCCGGGCCGAGGCCCAGTGGCGGCCGTCGACCGGCCCGGTCTCGTCGCTGGCGGCGACCGGCCAGTACGTGCGCTTCGAGCAGGACGAGTTCGAGCGCGGCGGCTTCGTCGGCACGCGGTTCGGGCAGTTGGCCGCCAGCGGCGACCTGGTCGCGCGCTACGGGGGCACCACCACCGACGGCCGCCCGCGCGGCGGCGCCATCGGCATGTGGGGCCAGTGGCGCGACTTCCGGGCGACCGGCTCGTACACCGGGACGCGCCCCGCCACGCTGCACGCCGCCGCGCTCTATCTCTACGACGAACGTCCGCTCGGCCCGCTGCAACTGGCGATCGGCGCCCGGTGGGACCAGCACCGGATCGCCCCGCTCGACTCCACCGAGACGCGCCTCCTGCGCGACATCCGCACGCGGCGCTTCGGCACGTGGAGCGGCGCCGCCTCGGCCCGCCTGCCGCTCGGCGCGGGCCTCACCATGGGCGGTGGCGTCGCCCGCGCCTTCCGCGCCCCGGCGATCGAGGAGCTCTACTCCGCCGGCCCGCACCTCGCCACGTACGCCTTCGAGGTGGGGAATCCCGCGCTCGGCGCCGAGGTGGGAACCGGCGGCGAGGTCTTTGCCGAGTGGGACGGGCGCCGCGGCCGCGTCACCGCGACCGCGTTCCGCAACGCCATCGGCAACTTCATCTACTACGCCCCGGTCGTGGACGGGGCCACGGGACTGCCGGTGCTCGACTCGCGCCTGCGGCGATATCCCGTGTACCAGGCGTCGCAGGCCGACGCCGTGCTCGAGGGGGTCGAGGCGCGCGCCCAGCTCGAGGTTGCGCGCGGTCTCGCGCTCGACGCCACCACGAGCTGGGTGCGCGGCAGCGCGCGGGCGGGCGGCCAGCCGCTGCCGGCCATGCCGCCGCTGCGTGCACGCGTGGCGCTCTCGCGCGAGTCGCCGCGGTGGAGCACCGGCCTCACGCTCGACGGAGCCGCGGCGCAGCGGCGCGTGCCGACCCCCGCCGGCGTGGGCGGGCGCTGCAACGTCAACGTCGCCGCCGAGGGCATCGCCTCGCTGCTGCCGGCGGAGTTCTGCCCGACGCCGGCGTTCCTGCTCGTGCACCTCACGCTCGGCCGGCGGTTCACGCTCGGCCGGCGCCTCCACGCCGTGACCCTCGGCGTGGACAACCTGTTCGATTCGCCGTGGCGCGACCATCTCTGGCGCGCCAAGCAGGTCGCCATCCAGCCGGGGCGCAACGTCCGCGCCCTGTACCGGATCACCTTCTGATGCCGTCGTCGCCCCGCCATCGCCGACTCGCCCTGCTGGTCGCCCTCCTCGTCGGAGTCGGGGCGAGTGCGTGCGAGCACCCCATCGCCATCGTCACCCCGCACGTCGAGGCGCAGGACGCCCTCGTCTTCGACACCACCGGCCGGCTGATGGCGCGCACCTTCGACAACCGCCGGTGGGAAGGGGGCCCGTTCGTCGTGCGCGATCGCGGGTCGCTCCCCGTCATCGTCCGCTTCCTCGACTTTCAGGGCAGCGAGTTCACCGTAGGCGACCGGCGCGACCTGCAGTTGCGGCTCGAGACCGAGACCGATGGCGTGGTCGCCTGGGAACCCCTCACCACGCGCGGTCTGCTGCACGCGCTCTCGCCCGGCACCACCCGAGTCCGCTTCGCCGTCTGGCACGTCTCCCACCCCGACTTCATCACGCCATGGATTCCCGTGACCGTCGCGCCCGCGCCGTGAGGCGCCGCTTCGTCCCCGTCGCCGCCGGCGCGCTGGCCCTCGCGCTCGCCGCCTGCGACCGTGCGGCCACCGCCCCGCAGGTGGCCCCGTCCGTCCGCATCAACGAGGTCGTCCTCGAGGATCCGGCGACGGGAGCGATCATCTACTCCCACATGGACCACTGGCACGGCTTCCCGATCGTCCCCGACGGCGGCACCCTCACGCTGCGGAAGTTCTTCACCGCGTTCTCGGCGCATCCGGACGACCACGATCCGCCGTCGCGCGGCGACTGGATCTCGCTCGACTCGCTGCCGGCGGAGATCAACACGCGCATCGTCGCGAGCGACACCACGGTGCTCCGGGCGGTCGGCACGCGCGTGCAGATGCAGCTCACGGGCCGGCGGACGGCGAGCACGCCGGTCAGCATGGTCGTCCGGCGCGCGACGACCACGCTGTACGAGGCGCCGCCGCTGAACGCCGTCGTGCGCTGACGCTGGCGCGCCCCCCGAAACGACGACGGGCGGGGACCAATGGTCCCCGCCCGTCCCGTATCGGCCGGCGACAGCCGGCGACGACTCAGAGCTTCTTGATCTCCGCCTCGGTGAACGCCCCCTTCCGCGCCTTGGTCGCCGCGCGCACGCGCGCCACGTCGGCCTTGGTGACCGCCGGCGCCTTGTTGCCCCACTGCGAGCGGATGTACGTCACGACCGCCGCGACCTGATCGTCGTTGAAGGTCGTACCCCAAGGCGCCATGACGCCATTGTACTTCTGGCCCTTGACCGTGATCTGACCCTGCAGCCCGTGCAGGACGATCGCGATCGGGATGTCGGCCTTGCCGGTGACCCACTCCGAACCGGCGAGCGGGGGGAACGCGCCCGGCAAGCCTTGGCCGTTGGCCTGATGGCACGCGGAGCAGGTGGCGTACACTTCGGCGCCGGTCTTCTGGGCCTGGGCCGTCGAGGCCACGGTCGCCAGCGCGACGGCGGCGACGAGAGCGGACAAACGGATCATGTGAGGCAGACGGGTGAGGGGTCGGCGGCGCCCTGTGGCGCCGAGCAGAAAAGTAACGGGCACCGTCCGTAGCGGTACGGAGGGGGGCCACGGGAATCGTCGGTTGCCACTCGGCGGCAACTCCGGATGCCGCGCCCCCGCGCCGGCGGCGAGGTTGCAGCGTTCCCGATCACCGGTTCCCCCGCGTCCCGTCCGACCCGCCCATGCCCGCCTCGCGCCTCCTGCGCCTCGCGCCCGTCGCCGCCGCGTTCGCGGTGGCGTGCGAGAACGAGACCGTCGCCCCGCTCCCCGCGACCACCACGACCCAGCAGGTCGTCATTGACGCCTCGAGCGACGTGGCGTTCGCCGGCGTCCGCCTCGACCGCACCGCCGCGGTCCTCCCGACGGTGGACACGACCAGCGCCACCACGTGGGACCTCGCCTTCCGCACCACGACCGCGCGCCTCAACTCGGGGCTCGGCGGCCCGGGCAGCGTGCGCGTCGCCTGCCTGTGCCGCAACCAGGCGCTCACCACCGCGCAACTGCAGGCGCTCGATACCACCGCGGAGCGTCTCCGCTTCGAGCGCATCACCGCCGACAGCGCCCCGGCGGATTCGCTCTTCCGGACGGAGACCTTCTCCCCTGCGGTCGCCGGGTGGTTCACCGGGAGCGGCGCCTCGCAGGCCGCGAACACCGGACGGCGGTTCGGCTTCCGCCGGCCGGCGCCCGCCGGTGCCGCCCACCCGTGGCTCTACTCGAAGCTCGAGATCCTGAGCATCACACCGGGGACGCCGACTCGCGCGATCGTCCGCTACGCGACGCAGGCGAGCGTGCTCTCGGCCTGGCCGGCGGACATCGTGGACACCATCACACTCGGCCCGACGCCCGAGTTCCTGCGCCTGACGACGACCGCGGCCGGCACCGCCGCCGATCACGACCTGCGCGTCACCGCGACCGAGATCCGGCTCGGGCCGGGCGTCAGCGGCGCCACGTTCGTGTCGGGTGCCTGGGCCAGCGTGAACGCCCTGAGCACCGATCCGGCGATGGCGAACCCCGACCTCTCCAACCCGAACGCGCGCTGGCTGCGCGACGGAACGACCAACCCGATGCTCGTGTCGGTGACCGGCAACCCGGCCGCCTCGAGCGTCTGGTATCGCTACGATCCGACACTGCTGCAGGTCTTTTCGCGCTCCGAGGTGTACCTCGTGCGGACGCCAGCCGGCCTCTTCAAGGTGCAGCCGATCGGCTACTACGACACGGCCGGTCGCGAGCGGCGCATCACGCTGCGCTACGCGCGCCTCGCCAACTGAGGTCGCGGGTGCGCGGCGTCCCGGTGCCGCCGAGGGGGGCTTGGGCCCTCCTCGGCGTCGCCGTGTGCGCCACCCTGCGGCTCGCGGCGCAGGAGCCCCGCGCGACGGCCCTCCGCGCGCATGCCGGCCCCGCGCCGACGTTCGTCGGCCGTGTGCTCGACGCTGCCACCCTCCGCCCCGTCGCCGGGGCGGAGGTTCTCGTCATCGCCGGCCGCGACACGGTGCGCGTGCGCGCCGGCGAGGTCGGCGAGTGGCGCGCCCCGGCCCGCGGCGTCGGCCCGTGGCGCGTGCGGGTGCGGTTTCCCGGCTACGCCCCGCTCACGCTGGGCGCCGCAGAGGCACCGGCCACGTTCGAGCACCGCCTCGCCCCGGCGGCGCTCGCCCTCGACGCGGTGGTCGTCAGCTCCGCCCGCCGCGAGCAGCGCCTCAAGGACGCGGTGGCGACGATCGAGCTCATCTCGCGCCGCGACCTCGAGGCCACCGCCGCCCCCGACATCGCCGCCGTGCTCGCCGAGCAGACCGGCATCCAGCTCGACGGCGGTGTTCCCGCCGGCGCCGGTCTGCAGTTGCAGGGTCTGGGCTCGCAGCGCGTGCTCATCCTGCTCGACGGCCAGCCGCTCGGCGGCCGACTCAACGGCACCTTCGACGTCTCGCGCCTCCCGACGTCCATGCTCGAGCGCATCGAGGTCGTGAAGGGACCGCAGAGCACGCTCTACGGCACCGACGCGATGGGCGGCGTGATCAACCTCGTCACGCGCAAGGCCGGCGCCTCCGAGGGTGCCGGCACCCTCTCGCTGCTCGGCGGCAGCGTCGGGCGGCGCGACGCCACCGTGGACGGCACCGGTCGGCGCGGCCGGTTCGCGTGGAGCGCCGACGGCGGGCTTCGCCTGCTCGACCTCGTACCCGGTCGGGCCGACGACGGCCAGACGTTCGCCAACCGCGGCCACGCGCAGGGCCGAGCCGAGTGGCGGCCGGACAGCGGCGTGACCGTCTTTGCCAGCGGCTTCGGGATGGGCGAGGCGCAGCGCTACCTCACCGGTCAGCTCTTCCGCTTCGCCGACAATCGCCAGTACGCCGGCCGCGCCGGCGTCACCTGGCAGCGCGGCAACCACCGCATCCAGCCCCTCGTCCACTGGACGCAGTTCACGCACCTGTCGCGGGCTGCGCTCGGCCCGCAGCCGGTCGCCGACAGCGGGGCGCGCGACCGCCAGACGCTCGCCGAACTCGAGCTCACCTACAACGGGCCGAACCCGCTCGGCATGCTCGACGCCGGGCTCGAGGTGCGTCAGGACGCCATTCGCGCCGACCGCGTGCCCGGTGCCCGGTCGCTCGACCAGGCCGAACCGTACGCGCAGCTCACGATGGTCCGCGGCACCCTGAGCGTCGTCCCCGGCATGCGAGCCACGTTCAACCGGCAGTGGGGACGCTTCCTCACCCCGCGCGTCGCCGTGCTCTGGCGCCCGCTCGAACCCCTCGCCGTCCGCGGCAACTGGGGGACCGGCTTCCGGGCGCCGGACTTCAAGGAGCTCTACCTCGAGTTCGTGAACCCCTCGGTCGGTTACGCGGTACGCGGCAACCCGGACCTCCGGCCGGAGACGAGCCGCAACGTGTCGCTCGGCCTCGAATGGGCACAGGACGTCTGGTTCGCCCGTGTGAACGGCTTCCGCAACACCTTCCGCGACTTCATCGAGACCGGTGCGCAGGACGCCCTCGGCACCTTCACCTACGGCAACGTCGCCCGCGGCACGACGGCCGGTGCCGACGCCGAGGCCGGGTACGCGCACGGCGCGTGGCGCGCCGAGGTCGGCTGGTCGTGGCTCTCCGCCCGCGACGCCTCGACCGGGCGGCCCCTGCTCAACCGCCCGCCGCAGTCGGGACGTGCCCTGCTCGCGTGGGCGCGCGGCGGCTGGCGGACCAGCGCCACGGTGATCCACACCGGCGCGACCCCGATCGCGCGCGACCCGATCGCGGGTGGCCTCGTCGAGCGGACGCCGTTCACGCGCACCGATCTCCGGCTGGCGAAGGTCATCGGCCGCACCACGTGGCAGGCGGGGCTCGACAACGCGTTCGATGCGCAGCTCGGGCAGGACTGGCCGGGCTTCACGGGACGCGTGTGGTACGCCGGGGCGTCGTGGACGGTGGGACGGCGCTGACGGCGCGCGCGGCCGCCTTCCCTTCATATTCCTATTCAGCCATATTTGAACGAACCCGTCGCGCACGAACCCGCCATGTCCGCCTCCACCGATACCCGACACCTCGTCGTCCCCTGCCCCTTCTGCGGCACGGTCAACCGCGTGGATGCCGATCGCGTCGCCGACCGCCCCCGCTGCGGCAGCGCCGACTGCCGGCGTCCGCTCCTGCTCGATCGCCCGGTGTCGTTGCACGACGCCGACTTCCGGACGGTCATCGAAGGCACCGACGTCCCGGTGCTCGTGGACTTCTACGCCGACTGGTGCGGCCCCTGCAAGGCGATGGCGCCGGTACTCGACGACCTCGCCGCCGAATGGAGCGGGCGCGTCCTGGTCGCCAAGGTGAACACCGACGTCGAGCAGGGCACGGCCATGGCGCACCAGATCCGCAGCATCCCGACGCTGATGGTCTTCGCGGGAGGTCGCATGGTAGCGCAGCAGATGGGGGCGATCCCCAAGGCGGCCGTGCAGCAGCTCGTCGCCCGCGCCAAGGGCTGAGCCTTCGCGGCCGGCCTGCTGCGACCGGGTGACCTCCGTAGCGCTCCGGAGGACGTCCGCCTCCGGAGCACGGCGCTCGGCATTCACCCGACGCGGCATAGGGGGGCTCCCGATAGGGGGGCTCCCCTGATCAGGCGAGACTACCCAGTCATGTCTTCGCTTGCTTCGCGCATGTCCGGCAGCCCCAGGACCCGGCATGGAACCGTGGTGATCGGGCTCGGCAATCCCCTCCTCGCCGACGACGGCCTGGGACTCGAGGTCGTCGGCCGGCTCGCCCGCGGCTACGACTGTGGCCCGGACGTGGAACTCGAGGACGGCGGGACGTGGGGGATGAACCTCCTGCCGATACTCGAGCAGGCCGAGCGGGTCATCTTCATCGACGCGATCCGCACCGGCGCGGCCCCCGGCACGGTGCAGCGGCTCGACGGGGACGCGATCCCGCGGCAGCTCGGGCTCAAGCTCTCCCCGCATCAGGTGGACCTGCAGGATCTGGTCGCCGTCGCCACGCTTCGCGGCACCTTCCCGGAGGTCGCGGTCGCCATCGGCGTCGAGCCGGAGGTCGTCGAAACCCGGGCCGGTCTGTCGTCCACGGTCGCCGGCCGGCTCGACGACGTCCTCGACGACGTGGTGCACCAGCTCCGGGGATGGGGCCACGACGTGGTCGTCCGCCCGTACTTCCCGCCCGGTTCTCCCTTCCCGAGCGGCGGACGCACCTGACGTCGGCTCCCGAATCATACGGGGGCTCGATCCGTACCTGTCGCAACTCGCTGGCGAAGTCCCCCAGCCCGTAGCTTCCCGTCGTTCGCGCGCCGCGATCGCCTCCGGTCCCGGCGCCCGCCGTCCTCCGCCTCCGGTCGCGCTCCCTTCGTGCGTCCCGCCAACGAGTCGTCGTCCGCCGTCGCCCTCATCGGCGTGGCGCAGCGCTTCGGCCACCGATGGGCGATCCGCGGCGTGTCGCTCGACGTCTCCGCCGGCGAGGTCGTTGCGATCGTCGGGCACAACGGCTCGGGAAAGAGCACCCTGCTGCGCATCGTGGCGACGGCGCTCCGACCGACGCGCGGCAGCGCGCACGTCCTCGGTCTCGACGTGACCCGCGACGCCGCGCGGCTGCGCGAGCGCGTCGCGCTGCTCACGCACGACGTCGCCCTCTACGGCGACCTCACGGCCGAGGAGAACCTGCGCTTCGCGGCCCGGATGCTCGGGCAGCGGCCGAGCCGGGTGCAGCTCGAGGCCGTGCTCGATCAGGTGGGGCTCCGGGCCGTCGCCGACGAGCGGGCCCGCACCTTCTCGAGCGGCATGCAGCGGCGGCTCAGCATCGCGCGGATCTTTCTCCGCACGCCGGACGTGCTGCTGCTCGACGAGCCGTTCAACTCGCTCGACGCCGACGGCGTGGCTCTCGTCTCCGACCTCGTGCGGCAGACCCGTGCGCGCGGCGCGACGGTGCTGCTGGTGGCGCACGACCTCCAGCGCGGGGCGATCGCCGCCGACCGGGTCGTCGCGATGGCCGAGGGCCGGTTCGTCGAAGACGCGGCGGGAGCGACCGCGCCGGTGCTCGGCGAGCCCGTCCCGGAGTCCCCCGACGTGCTCGTCTGATGGCCTTCGCCACCGAGCTCGGCCGCGCCGGCGCCATCCTCTGGAAGGACCTCACCGCCGAGCGGCGCACGAAGGCGAACTTCAACAGCGTCGTGGCGATGGCGGGGCTGATCCTGCTGTTCTTCGGCTTCGCGCTCGGTCCCGACGCGAAGGGGCTGCGGTCCGCGGCGGCGGGCGTGCTGTGGCTGACGGTCCTCTTCAGCGGCGTGCTGGCGTTCAACCGGTCGTACCAGCTCGAGCTCGACGGCAACGCGCTGGAGCAGCTGCTGCTCTACCCGGGCGAGCGCTGGACCCTCTTCGCCGGCAAGCTCGCGGCCAACCTGCTCTTCGTCTTCCTTGTCGAGGTCGTGACGATCCCGCTGGCCGGCATCTTCTACCATGTGGCGGTGCCGGCGCTGTGGGGACAGGTGCTCGGCGTGCTGTTCCTCGGCACGGTGGGCTTCGTCACGCTGGGCACGGTGTACGCGGCGATGGCGAGCCGGAGCCGCGCGCGCGAGGTGCTCCTGCCGCTGCTGCTCTTCCCCATGCTGGTGCCGGTGCTCATCGCCGCCACCGAGGCCACGGGTGCCCTGCTCATCGACGACCCGATGGGCAACGCGGGCAGCTGGATCCGCCTCCTGGCGACCTTCGACGTCATCTTCGTCGTCGCGTCGTTCTGGGTGTTCCCCGCCGTCATCGAAGGCTGACATGATCCCGATCCCCCGGAGTGGCGCATGAGCAGTGTCACGATGCCCGAATCCCGCCCCGACCGCGGTGCCGCCGCGGCCGCAGAGCCGATCGCGCGTCCCAAGGTGCCGTGGTGGCTGGTCGGCCTCGCGTTCGGCACACTGGTCTCGGGCCAGGTCGTCGGGTTCCTGACGTCGGAGCCCGACCGCGACATGGGGCACCTCCAGAAGATCATGTACGTCCACGTGCCGGCGGCGTGGGCGAGCTTCATTGCCTTCTTCATCGTGTTCTGGGCGAGCGTCACCGTGCTCTGGAAGCGGAACGAGCGGGCCGACCTGCTCAACGCTGCGGCCGCAGAGGCGGGGGCGGTGCTCACCGGCCTGACCCTCGTCCTCGGCTCGATCTGGGGCCGCCCGACCTGGGGCGTCTGGTGGACGTGGGACGCCCGGTTGACGAGCACCGCGGTGCTCTTCCTCGTGTTCGTCGGCTTCCTCGCGCTGCGCGCCCTCACCGACGATCCCGAGCGCCGGGCGCGGTGGAGCGCCGCCGTCGGCATCCTCGGCGCCCTCAACGTGCCGATCGTGTACATGTCCGTGAAGTGGTGGCGGACGCTGCACCAGCTGCAGTCGAGCCCGTCCACGGTGGACGCGGACTACGTGCTCGGCCTCCGCTGGAACGCGTTCGCCTTCGCCTTCGCGCTCGCCGCCTTCGTGACCATCCGCTACCGCACCGCCCTGTTCGCCCTGGCCGCCGACCGGCGCGCCGAGGCGAGGGCCCTCGCCGGGGGATCCACCGATGCCCGTTGACGGCCGCGTCACCGGCGAATGGCCCTACGTGATCGCGTCGTACGTGGTCACCTGGGTCGTCTTCGCCGCCTATGCCTTCCACACGTGGCGCGCCTGGTCCGAGGCCGCCCGTTCCGCCGATCGCCCGGAGCCCTGACATGACGCCCTCCACCGCCGCCCAGAACGCCCGTAGCCGCAAGGTCATCGCCATCGCCACCGTCGTGCTGATGCTCGGCGGGTTCGGTTACCTCGCCTACGGCGGCATCGGCGAGAACATCGTGTACTTCCTCACGCCCGGCGAACTGGTCAAGAAGGGCGAGAAGGCGGTCGAGCGCCCGGTGCGACTCGGTGGCCAGGTCGTGGACGGCTCGGTCGTGTGGAACGCCCAGAACCTCGACCTCCGCTTCAAGGTCACCGACGGTCAGGGGACCGAGGTGCTCGTGCATTCGCGCGGCGCGCCGCCGCAGATGTTCCGCGCCGGCATCGGCGTCGTCGTCGAGGGCAAGTACGGCCGCGACGGCGTCTTCCAGAGCGACAACCTCATGGTCAAGCACTCCAACGAGTACCGTGCGCCGGATGCCGAGGCGATGAAGCACCCCGAGCGGCTCAACAAGACCCTCATGCGCGAGAGCCGCTCGTGACCCGCCAGCTCGGTTACCTCGCGACGATCGTCTCGCTGGCGGTCGCGATCGTCGGGTGCGGCATGGCCGTGCTCGGCGCGCGCCGCCGGCAGGCGTCGCTCGTCGCCGCGTCGTACAACGCCGTCTACGCGAACTTCTTCCTGCTGGCGATCGCCACCGGGGCGATGATCTACGGCCTCGTGACGCACGACTTCTCGATCGGCTACGTCGCGCAGGTCGGGAGCCGGGCGACCCCGATGTTCTTCACGGTGATCTCGCTGTGGAGCGCGCTCGAGGGCTCGATCCTCTTCTGGGGCTTCGTGCTCGCGCTCCTCTCGGCGGCGGTCGTCTGGGCCAACCGGCACCGCGAGGGCACCCTCGTCCCGTACGCCGCGGCGGTGCTGCTCGGGATCGGCGCCTTCTTCTTCCTGCTGCTCGTGGGGCCCGCCAACCCGTGGCACCTCGTCTCGCCGACGCCGGCCGACGGCCCGGGCCCGAACCCGCTGCTGCAGAATCACCCGCTCATGGCGGTCCACCCGCCGCTGCTCTACCTCGGCTACGTCGGGATGGCGATCCCCTTCGCGTTCGCGATGGGGGCGCTGCTCTCCGGCGAGATCGACCGGACCGACTGGATCGTCCTCACCCGCCGCTATACCCTCGCCGCCTGGGCCTTCCTCTCGCTCGCGATCATGGCCGGCATGTGGTGGTCGTACGAGGTGCTCGGCTGGGGCGGCTACTGGGCGTGGGACCCGGTCGAGAACGCGTCGTTCATGCCGTGGCTGACGGCCACCGCATTCCTCCACTCGGTGATGGTGCAGGAGCGCCGCGGCATGCTGAAGCTGTGGAACGTCAACCTCATCGCCGCGACGTTCCTGCTGACGATCCTCGGCACCTTCCTCACGCGCTCCGGCGTCCTGAGCAGCGTGCATGCGTTCACCACCGGGACGATCGGCTACTACTTCCTCGCCTTCATCGCGGCGGGGTTGGTCCTGACGTTCGCGCTGGTCGCCGGCAACTCGGAGAAGCTCGCAAGCGAGGGACGCCTCGACGCGCCGGCGTCGCGCGAAACGGTCTTCCTGCTCAACAACCTGTTCCTGACCGCGTTCACCTTCACCGTGCTGCTCGGGACGCTCTTCCCCCTCGTGGCGGAGGCGATCAAGGGAATCAAGGTCAGCGTCGGGGCCCCCTTCTTCAACCAGATGACGGTGCCCATGTGCGCCGCGCTGCTCTTCCTGATGGGCGTCGGGCCGTCGCTCCCGTGGCGCCGGACCTCGGCGGCGCAGGTGAAGGCGCTGGCGCTGGCCCCCGCGATCGGCGCCGTCGCGGGCGTCGCGGCCGGCCTCGCCTTCGGCATCCGCGACCCCTTCGCCCTGGCCACCCTGGCCTTCGCCGCCTGGGCGCTGGTCTGCAACGTGCGCGAATACCAGGTCGGCGCCGCCGCCCGCATGAAGGCGCACGGCGAATCCGTCCCCGTCGCCGTCGGGCGCCTCGTCGCGGCCAACCAGCGGCGCTACGGCGGCTACGTCGCCCACTTCGGCATCATCATGATGGCGATCGCCATCGCCGCCTCGTCGTCGTACAAGTACGAGAAGGAGGCGACGCTCAAGCCCGGCGCGACCATGCCGTTGCGCAGCTTCGACCTCCGCTTCAAGGAGGTCTGGGGCCGCGACGAGCCGCACCGGCAGGTGATCGGTGCCGACGTCGAGGTGCTCGACAAGAAGACCGGGGCGGTGCTCGCCACGCTCGACCCGCGCCTCAACTTCTATCCCACGCAGGAACAGCCCGTGCCGACCCCGTCGGTGCGCAGCCGGCCGGTCGGCGACCTCTACCTCAACCTGATGGCCTTCACGCCGGACGGTGCCTCGGCGACGATCCGCGCGATCGAGGAGCCGCTCGTCCCCTGGATCTGGGTCGGCGGGTTCGTCGTCGCCTTCGGGGCGGTCATCTCGGGCTGGCCGACGCGTCGCTCCGCCGGCCGCCGCATGGTCCCGGTGCGTGCGCCCCTCGGCGCCGCAGCCGGCTTCGGCGCACCGGCAGGCACCGGCGTCGCCACCGCGAACCAGGTCGCCAGCCCCGTGGCATGACCGTCTCGGACGCCGGGAGCCCCCCATGAACTGGAAGCGCGCGGCCATCGCCGCGGGCGTCGCCCTGCCGATCATCGGCCTGCTGGCCTTCGGCATGACGCGAGACCCCAAGGACATCCCCTCGCCCCTGCCGGGCAACCCCGCGCCGTCGGTCGAGCTGGCCACGTTCGCCCCGGGCGACGAGCCCGTGCTCGTGCGGGCCGCCGGGACCCCCGTCCGGCTCTCCGCGATGCGGGACACGGTCGTCGTCGTGAACTTCTTCGCCTCGTGGTGCATGCCGTGCCGCGTCGAGCATCCCGCCCTGAGCGCGATCGCCCGACGCTACGCCGACCGACCGGTGCGCTTCTTCGGGGTGCTCTACAACGACACCGAGGCCAACGCCCGCCGGTGGATCGACATGATGGGCGGCCAGCCGTATCCGGCGTTGGCCGATCCGGGCGCCCGGACGGCGATCGACTTCGGCGTGTACGGCGTCCCGGAGACCTTCTTCGTCGGACGCGACGGACGCGTGGCCTCGAAGTTCACCGGCCCGCTCACCGAAGCGGTCCTGACGCAGAAGCTCGACTCGTTGCTGGCGCCCGCGGCGCCGAAGGGGGCGGAATGATTCCGGTCCGGATGGCCATGGCGACGTGCATTCTCCGCGTGGCCGCCGCGGTCGCCGCGAGCACTGCGACGGCAGGGGCGCAGGCCGGCCTCCCGCCGGCACCCGCCGCCGCGGGCGCCGAGGCGCCGCCGAGCCAGCCCATGATCGGGCTGACGACTCAGGTGCCGACCATCGGCGTGGACTCCGCGCTCGAAGCCCGGGTCAAATCGGTGTCGGCCACCTTGCGCTGCCCGGTCTGTCAGGGACTCTCGCTGCAGGACTCGCCGTCGGAACTCGCCCAGCAGATGCGCGGCGTGGTGCGCGAGCAGATGGCGCAGGGCAAGTCCGATGACGAGGTGCGGCAGTACTTCATCGCCAAGTACGGCGACTGGATCCTGCTCAAGCCCAAGGCCGAGGGGTTCTCGACTCTCGTGTACCTGCTGCCGGCGCTGTTCGTCGTCGGCGGGGCCGCCGTCGTGTGGGTGATGGCGAAGCGTTGGTCGGTGCCGGTCGCGACAGCGCAGGGGCTCGACGAGCCCGCGCCGACACCCCAGCCAGTATCGGCAACGGCTCCGTAAAGCCCGCAGTCTGCTCGTCGCGCTCGAGTCCGGCCCCGGTCTTCCGGTCGCCGGACTCTTCGCTTTGCGCATATCCGGCCGGTTTCGTAAGTGAAAGCACCACAAGTGATTGAGGGATTCGGTAACCGCCTCGAAAAGACGGGTGATCCCGAGCCGATTGTAGGGCATTTCCCTATTTCCCGTACATGTACGGAAAGACACCGTATCGGCACCGGTCCGGACCAGCTCTCCTAATTGGAGGAGGCGGACTGACGGCACCGGGAAACGCTCGAGGATTCCATGAACGCCAGGCTTCGTTCGCAGTTCGCCAGTTGGACGGTGGCCGCCCTGATCGTCGCCGCGACGTCCGCCGTCGCCTGCGTGGACGAAAAGATCGTGTTCCGGGATGCTCCCCGGTTCCAGAACCCACCGGCGAACGCCGGCAACTATCTCGGCTACACGGACACCACGGCCAAGATGACGGCCTGCGGGTCGTGCCACGTCGGCATTCAGGCCGAATGGCGCGGCACGGCGCACGCGAACGCGTGGGCCTCGCTGCCGGCCAACGCCCAGACCTTCTGCCAGAGCTGCCACGCCGTCGGGAGTCTCGGCAACGCCGACACGAGCTCGACGGGCGGGTGGCCGGGCACGCGGGACCCGCGCTACAAGGACGTGCAGTGCGAGAACTGCCACAACTCGGGGCTCACGCATGCGAGCAACCCGACGACGGCGAACATCCCGCTGCCGTCCATGAACGTGGATACCTCGGCGGCCGCGCGCCGCGGCACCTGTGGCGAATGCCACGCCGGGGCGCATCACCCGTACCTGACCGAGTGGCGGGCGTCGTCGCATGGCGCCATGCCCAACTGGTCGTCGCCGAAGACGCGGCCCGAGTGCCAGGCCTGCCACACCGGTCAGGGGGCGCTCCGCGCGCTCGGCGTGGATGCCGAGTCGAACTACCGCGAGAAGAACTTCGCCGGCGGCGACACGCTGCGCATCACCTGCGCGGTCTGCCATGACCCGCACGCGAACCGCAACTCGGGCCAGCTGCGCCTGTCGGTCTCGGATGCGGACCCCGAGCGCAACCTGTGCATGAAGTGCCACAACCGGCGCGCGATCCCCGAGATCTCGTCGCAGACGCGCGGCCCGCACTCGGCCGAAGGCCCGCTGGTGATCGGCACGGCCGGCTGGGAACCCCCGGGCGTGGACATCCCGAGCGTCCCGGCGACGCACGGCAGCCCCTCCGCGAACCCGAAGCTCTGCGCCACCTGCCATGTCACGCGCTTCACCGTGACCGACTCGGTGGGCGGGTTCAGCTACCAGGTGACGGGCCACGGCTTCCACGCCGCCCCGTGCGTGGACGGGACCGGCAAGCCCACGGCCGCGCAGAACTGCGCCTACACGGCGGCCGCCCGCAACCTCAACTCCTGCGCTACCTCCGGATGCCACACCGGCGGGGCGACGCAGGCGGCGACGATCACCACCTCGCGGATCGCCACGATCCAGACGATCGGCGGCATCCTGCGTGGCCTGCTCAACAACTCGGCCTTGGCGGGCCAGATTGCCCAGAACTCGGTGTACACCGCGGCCGAGGGCGCCCGGTTCAACTGGCTGCTCGCCTTCGACTCGCTCTCCGGCGGGCCGACGGGCGGATCGGTGAAGGTCGGGGCGGTCGTCCACAACGGGCCGCGCGTCGAGGCCCTGATCAACGCCTCGATCGTCGCCCTCCGCGCCGCGTACCCGGCGCTGCCCCAGTCGGCTCGCGCCGACCAGGAGGCGGTCCTCCGGGAGTCGATGGCCCGGACCGGCGTGAAGATGGTGGATGTGAAGGCCCTCGTGAACGCGAAGGCCCTTCCTGCCCCGACGAGTCTCGGCGGCTCGCTCACGGGGACGGACCCGCAGCACTGAGGCGGTTCCGGCACTCCTGACGACGGATCGGGCGTCGCCCTACGGCGGCGCCCGATTCTCGTCTCTACCCTGCGCGTACCGCCCCTCCCCCGCCTATGCACCTCGCTCCTCTCGTCCTCGCGCAGCTCCACGGCGTCGGCACCGACTCGGTGGTCGTCAAGAACCCCGTCCCGGGGGGCCTTGGCTGGGTGATGTCGAAGTTCTTCAACGCGCCGCAGTGGGTGCACCTCACCCTGGTCGTGGTGGGCCTCGTCGTCGGCGGCGCGGCGGCCTGGTGGGCCTGGAGAAACCGGGAGGCCATCCTCACTTGGCTCAGGACCCGTGACCGCCCGGCCAAGATCGCGCTCGCCACCGTCGCCGGCGTCGCCGTGCTCGTCGGCGCCGGTGCCGGCGGCTACGGCTTCTGGTACATGGAGCACGAGAACGACTTCTGCCTCGGCTGCCACGTGATGAACCCGTCGTGGGCCAAGTTCCAGAAGTCCGAGCACAGCAAGCTCGGCTGCCACGACTGCCACCGGCAATCGCAGGTCGCCAATGCCCGCCAGCTCGTCATGTGGATCGCCGAGCGGCCGGACGAGATCCCGAAGCACGGCAAGGTCCCGACGCGCATCTGCGCCGAGTGCCACATCCAGAAGCCGGGCTCGGACAGCACGTGGAAGCGCATCATCGCCACGGCCGGCCATCGCGTGCACATGGCCAGCAACGACACCGCGCTCAAGAACGTGCAGTGCGTCACCTGCCACGGTGTCGAGGTGCATGCCTTCCAGCCGGTGGACCAGACCTGCGCCCAGTCCGGCTGCCACACCGACACCAAGGCCAAGATCGTCCTCGGCAAGATGGCCGGCCAGACGTCGCTGCACTGCACCGGCTGCCACCAGTTCACGCGACCGGTCGCCGAGAACATCTCGATCGACTCCACCAAGAAGGCGGGTCAGGCGGGGGCGTCGCAGTGCCTCGACTGCCACGAGATGCGGCAGCAGATGAAGGGCTTCGATCCCAGCGCCGACAAGCACGCCGGCCTCTGCGGCAACTGCCACAACCCGCACACCGACAAGACGCCCGAGGCCTCCTGGAAGACCTGCGGCAACGCCGGCTGCCACACCAAGCCGGCCGAGGAGACTCCCTTCCACAAGGGGATCCCGGATCACGCCCTGAAGAGTTGCCAGAGCTGTCACGCGGCCCACACGTGGAAGGCCGAGGGCTCGAGCTGCCTGACCTGCCACAAGTCCATCTTCACCGACGAGTCCCGGCCGCGCGGGGCGAAGGCGGCGGCGCAGGCCCCGTCCGCGCCGGGAGCCGTGGCGCCGTCCGTTCCCCGCCGCTCGCCGCGGCGCGAACCGGCGGGCGTGGTGGGGCCGGCGGCGGTCGCCTCCCCTGCTTCGCCATCATCGCCGATCCGCCTCGCCGGCCTTGCCGCTCCCGCCTCGGCCTTCTGGCTCGCGGTCCACCAGCCCCCGCCCAAGCGCACGCCGGAGGGTTCGGCCCGAACGGCCGGCGACCGACTCACCGCCGAGGATCGCCCCTTTCGGCATCGCACCCACAAGGACGTCACCTGCACCGCCTGCCACAGCTCGGACAGCCGGCACGGCGCCGTCACGGTCAAGACCGCCGCCGACTGCCAGTCGTGTCATCACGCCGCCGACCGCGCGCGAGGGTGCGAGGGCTGCCACGCGGCGAAGTCGCTCGCCCAGCCGCTCTCGATCACCCGTGAGGTCAAGTTCACGGTCGCCAACGCACCCCGGACCCGCGTGCAGCGCTTCGCGCATCCGCAGCATCGCGATCTCGAGTGCGCCACGTGCCATACCAAGGGCCCCGAGCTCGCCGTCACGAAGGACTGCGCCTCGTGTCACAAGGAGCACCACGAGCCGGACCGCGACTGCCGCAGCTGCCACACGGGGGTCAAGGACCACCATACCCGGTCGGTGCACCAGGGCTGCGCCGCCGCCGGGTGTCACGTCGGAGCCGAGTATGCCGCGATGCCGACGGCCCGGCAGGTGTGCCTCTCCTGCCACGTGGACATGAGCAACCACAAGCGCGGCGGCGAGTGCGCCGACTGCCACAAGATGACGACGTGGTCGGCGACGGCCGGCCTGCCCAAGGGGAGCTGACGTCATGCGCCTGACGCGGCGTCCGGGGCCGGCCGGCACGGCACGACGCCTCGCGTGGTGGCTCCCGCTCCTCGCGGCGTGGTCGGGGCTCGGCCCCGCCGCCGCCCTCGAGGCCCAGGGCATCCGGCTGCGCGGCGTGACCACGACGCGATTCCTCGAACTGCAGCGCTTCGAGGACGACAGCGTCGCCGAATCGGCGACCTTGCCGTACGCGGGCGACTTCCGCCAGACGCCCTCCGGTGTCGTCGTCCGCTGCAACCTGGACACCTGGTGCCGCTACAAGCGGTCCGGCGAAATGGCCACGTCCATTCCCGTCTGGCAGGACCTTCAGGCCACCGCGTGGGGGCTCGGCGAAGGGGTGAGCGTCCATGCCGACATGCGCTTCCGGGGTGCCATGGGGTCGCTACCGGCGCTCTGGCCCCGGGCGGAGGACCGCTTCGACCTCCTGAGCGGCTACGTCGAGCTCGACCGGCCCCGCTGGACGGCGCGGCTCGGCCGTCAGTTCGTCTCGAACGGCATGGGCGTCTACAACTACGACGGCCTGACATTGATCGCGCGCCCGCACCGCATCCTGACCGCCGAGGTGTGGGGCGGGCGTTCGCTCCTCCGCGGCATCAACGAGGGCTACACGTCCAGCGAGATCGCGAACGTCGAGGAACTCCCGCCGGATCGCGAGGCGATCATCGCGGGGGCGTCGGTGCGCGTGCGGCCGACCCGCTTCTCCTCGATGCGGTGGATGTACCAGCGCGAAGCCCGCTGGAACGGCGGCCTCCGCTCGTCCGGGCTCTACAGCGACCGCATGGCCCTCGACGGCACCTCGCGCATCGTCCACGGCGCACTCGACGCCTCGTTCGAGTACGACTTCGCCGGCCGACAGCTCAACGAAGGGCGCGTCCGCTGGCGCGGGCTCCTGCCCCGCAACGTCGAGGCCTCGGTCGAAGGCCGTCGCTTCCGGCCGTTCTTCGAGCTGTGGACGATCTGGGGGGCGTTCGCCCCCGTCGGCTTCGACGAACTGCGCCTCGACGGGGGCTGGGCCACCCGCGACCACGGACTCGCGCTCGACTTCTTCGGCGGCTGGCGCAAGTGGCAGGATGCCAACGTCGGCCTCGCCTTCCAGCCGCTGCGCCAGACGGGGTGGCGCGCCGGCGGCGACGTCACGCTCCGGCCGCTCGCGCGCTGGGTCCTTTCCGGCCACTACGACGCCGACGTCGGCGCCGGCGCCGCCCGGACCGAGACCGACGTCGCCGTCCGCTACGAGACCAGCGACCGGTTCTACGTCGGCCTCGCCGGCACGAGCATGCAGAGTCTCTTCGAGTTCCGCATCGGGACCGGGCGCATGCTCGGCGGCGGCCTCGACTTCGGGTGGCGCCTGACGCCGGTCGTGCGCATCGCCGGCGATGTCATGGTCTATCGACACCGGCAATCCTCGGACTCGCCCTTCATGAACTGGACCCAGCGCCGAGGCAGCGTGCGGCTCGAATGGACCATGGGGGGCGACCCGGGGCTGCGCACCGGTGCGCGGGGGGCCCTGTGACGCGATTCCGCCTCCCCCCGCTCGCGCGACTGGCCCGTCCCGCCCTGGTCGCGTGGCTCGTCGCGGCAACGGCGTCCGCCGGTATCGGGGTGGCCGCGCTGGCCCGCGACCGTTCCGACGAGGGCTTCCCGCATGCCCGGCACGCCCGCCTGTTTCCCACGTGCACGGGCTGTCACGCCGGCATCGCCACGGGCGCCCAGGCAGCCGCGTACCCGGATTCCGCCTCGTGTGCCCAATGCCACGACGGCGTCCAGCAGCCGAAGGTCCCGTGGGCCCGCAGCAGCGTCGCCCGCAGCAACCTCCGCTTCGACCATGGCGCGCATGCGGCCAAGCCGGAAGCGCAGGCGCTCGAGTGCCGCAGTTGCCACGGCGTCGCCGGTGGACCGTTCATGAACGTCAAGCGGGCCGAGGCCGCCGAGTGCGTCAATTGCCACGCGCACAAGGCGACCGCGCACTTCGCGGCCGACAATGCGCCGGCGTGCGTCACCTGCCACGTGCCGGTCACCCGGGCGACGGCCCTGCCGGCCGAGCGCATCGGGCGCTTTCCCAAGCCGCCGAGCCACGAGACCCGCGACTACGTGCAGTCCCACGCCCGTGACGTGCAGGCCGCCGGCGGCTCCTGCGCCACCTGCCACAGCCGCGAGAGCTGCGCCCGCTGCCACGCGAACGTCGCCAGCGTCCCCAGCGCCGCCGCGCTCGGCTCGGACGCCCGCGTCGCCAGTCTGGTGCGCGGCAAGGCGGGCACATACCCCGTCCCGGCGTCGCACCGCAGCGGCACCTTCGACGCCGAGCACGGCCGGCTGGCCGAGGCCGCACGTGCCACCTGCGCCAACTGCCACACGCGCCCGAGTTGCGACGCCTGTCACATCGGGCCGCTCGGCCGCGCGACGATCGCGCGTCTCCCGATGCCGCTCCCCGGCGCGGCGCAGGGGGTTCGCATCGAGCGGGCGCCGACCTGGGGTCAGGCGACACCGCTGCGTGAGCGCTATACCCTCACGGCGTTCCACCCCGACACCGAGCCCGCGTCCAGCGCCCCGGCCGTCCCACAGGTGTCGGGTGATCCCGGGGTGCGCCGCGTGCGGCCGCATCCGCCGGGTTACGTCACGCACCACGGCACCGAGGCCGCCGTGGCGGGCAACAGCTGCAGCGGGTGCCATACGCAGCAGCGCTTCTGCTCGGACTGCCACGACGGCGAGGGACGCCGCCGGTTCCATCCGGCGAACTTCACGGCCCGCCACCCCTCGGACGCCTACGGCCGCGAGAAGGATTGCGCGCTCTGCCACCAACCGGAGATCTTCTGTCGGACGTGCCACGTCCAGGCGGGACTGGCCTCCGAAGGGCAGCTCAAGACGGCGTATCACACCGGGCAACCCCTGTGGCTGCTCAACCACGGCCGCGCCGCGCGGCAGACGCTGCAGAGCTGCACGACCTGCCACACCCAGCGCGACTGCATGCAGTGTCACTCGTCGTTCGGCTGGAAGGTCAATCCGCACGGGCGCGGGTTCAACGCGCTCGCGATGTACTCGCGCAACCGGCTGATGTGCTTCCGGTGCCACGCGACGGATCCGATCGCCGGCTCGCCGTAGTCGTACGCTCCCTCGCGGCCGTCGCGCGCCCCCGGCGGCGTGGCCGCCCGTTCACCGGTTCACTTCCCACCCTCGAGTTCCCGCCAATGTCCATGCGCCGAACCTTGACGCTCGCCTGCGCGGCCACCTTCACCGCTTCGCTGGCCGCCTGCAAGGCGGAACGGGAGGCCCCGAAGACGCCCATCGGATCCGCGGCCGGCTCGGCTGCCCGCGACCGGATGCCGACGGCGGCGCGCGCCGCCCTCGACAGCGGGAACGTGCTCCTGCGCGGCGGTGACGCGAAGGGGGCCATCGCCCAGTACACCCTCGCCGCCAACGCCGACCCCGGCAACGCCGCCCCGTGGTACGGCGTCATGATGGCCGCGCAGCGCGCGGGTGACCAGCGGCTCGCCGACTCGGCCGCCGCGATGGTGCGCAAGACGAGCGGCAATCCGCAGCTCACCGACTCGGGGATGGCGAAGATGCATGCCGAGGGCGGCGCCGGCCTTCCGCCCGGTCATCCCTCGGCGGGCATGCCGCAGGGTCACCCGCCGATCGGCGGCGCGCCGTCCGCCCCCAAGACCCCGGCGCCGAAGAAGACGACCTGACGTCGGCGGGCCCGAGGGCGGGGGACGCGCGCGCGGTCAGCGAGCGCCGACCGCGAGCGCCGACCGCGAGCGCAGACCGCGCTCGCGCGCCGTGGCGCGGTCGCCTCACCCGGGGGCTGTAGGGCGAAATCGCTCACGGCTGTGGTGTACGGCCTTCTTGTACGCCTCGGACCCATTACGGAGCTTGGGGGCACACCGATCCCCCACGGCAGGGGCATCGGCTCCACCCGCCGGAGCGAGCGATGATCGTCCCGCATGCGATTCCCTGGGCCCCCGATCAGGAACTGGGGCAGTACCTCGAACAGCGCGGCGTCTCGCGCCGAGGGTTCCTGAGGTTCTGCGGCGAGATGACCGCCGTCCTCGGCCTCGCCAGCAACTTCGCGCCGCGGGTCGCGCGGGCGCTCGAGACGATGAAGCGGCCAAGCGTCATCTGGATCTCGCTTCAGGAGTGCACGGGCTGCACCGAGAGCATCCTGCGCACGGCCGAGCCGACGATCGGCGACCTGCTGCTCGACGTGATCTCCCTGGACTTCCAGGAGAATCTCATGGCGGGCGCGGGCGACGCGGTCGAGGACGCGATGCACGCGGCGATGAAGGAGAACAAGGGCAAGTACGTCCTCGTCGTCACCGGCTCGATTCCCATCAACGAGGATGGCTTCTACACCACGGTGGCGGGTCGCCCGGTGCGGGAGATCCTCGAGGAAACCGCCAAGGACGCGGCGGCGGTGGTGGCCGTCGGGGCGTGCGCCCACTGGGGCAACGTCCAGGCCGCGCGCCCGAACCCCACCGGTGCCGTCGGCGTGGCCGACATCATCAAGGACAAGCCGGTCGTGAACATCGCGGGCTGCCCGCCGATCGGCGACGTCATCACGGCGACGCTCGTGCACTACGTGACCTTCGGCCGCGTCCCCGAGCTCGATCGCGAGGGGCGTCCCCTCTTCGCGTACGGGGCGAAGATCCACGACCAGTGCCCGCGCCGCGCGAACTACGACGCCGGCCAGTTCGTCGAGGCGTTCGACGATGCCGCGGCGCGCGAGGGCTACTGCCTCTACCACGTCGGCTGCAAGGGGCCGTCCACCTTCTCGCCCTGCCCGATCTTCCAGTGGAACACGCGCACCTCGTGGCCGATCGGCGCGGGGCACCCGTGCATCGGCTGCACGGAGCGCGGCTTCTGGGACACCATGACGCCGTTCTACGGCCGGTTGCCGGACATCGCCGGCATCGGCGTCGAGAAGACCGCCGACATCATCGGTGCGGTCGCGGCGGTCGGCGCCACCGCCGGGATCCTCGGCCACGCGGCCCTCACCGGCGTGTCGCGGATGCGGGCGCGCGAACTCCCGCAGTATCCCAACGGCCCCGGGTCCTCCGGCGGCGCCTCCAACGCCCCCAAGGCCTGAGCGGAGACTAGAGCCATGGCAGTCACCAAGGTCGTCGTCGATCCCATCACGCGCATCGAGGGGCACCTTCGCATCGAAGCG
>Ga0209972_10000669_pt1 | contig 33981 bp, 40 predicted proteins | sample NOAtaG_7_FD_187302 | JGI IMG/M metagenome (GOLD analysis project Ga0209972, IMG submission 187302) | Freshwater lake microbial communities from Lake Erie, under a cyanobacterial bloom - NOAA_Erie_Diel1S_2200h metaG (SPAdes) (version 2) | ecosystem: Environmental > Aquatic > Freshwater > Lake ...
CTATGTCTTTACCTAGATCAGGTAAGAATACGATGCTACTGGCTAATATGGCTCGTAAGAATGACATGAATTTAAGCGCCCCGGCAAGCATTGACGCGATAATTACCGCCAGAGCTTTTCTTAAAGACGGTGGTGAATTACCTATTAGAACAGAGGAAGTAAGGGGATTTAATTTATCTATCCCTATCCCTGTTGGATGCGATGCTGATAACGCGGTATCCATGCCATATGAAACTAAGAAAAATATGGAAGAGGATGCTAAAGATGACGGAGGATACTTTGTTATTAGAGGCGGTGAGTGGGTAATAAGTATGATAGAATCTAGATTATTCAATCTACCGCATATATTTAGAAATGTGGGACATGAAAAAGAAATTGCTCGTCTAGAATTTATTTCTAAACCCGGAGATGCTTATGAAAATTCGTCTGAATTAATCATGAAGTATATCACTAATGGTAATATCCATTTAACTTTTACTTCTAATAATTATTTGAAAGTATTAAGCATACCATTTTACGTTATATTTCGATTGTTTGGCATGACAGCCGACAAAGAAATAATAGACACAGTAGTATATGGATACAGCACTCCTCAAAAGAAAGATGTAGTGTCTGATTATATGTTGCAAGTGCTAAAAAAAGCATTTACCGCTAGCGATCCTATTTTTGGACACGCTGCAAAAATTACTGATCAGAGCGAATTATTAGAGTATTTCTCTCGTCAAACTGGTCTTTTAAGTCAGCAAAAAACGTTTTCTCAATCAGGGGAACCTAAAGTAGATGAGAATCTAATCAAGTATTTGAATGCTAATTTACTGAAATTGCTGGACAAACATGTATTTCCTCATATTGGTCTTTCGGCGGATTCCCGTCATAAGAAATTAAGATATTTAGGACATTTGATACATAAATTATTGCTGGTAGAGATGCAAATCGTACCTAGCACTGATCGCGATTCTCTGAAGAATAAACGTATCGCGGCCGCTGGGAGAGCTTTTGCTAAGATATTGAAAACACATCTCAATTTGCAAGTTGTCCAACCTGTGAAGAAGAAAATGACTAGGGATTTTAAAAATATGCCCTTCAGTCAGGTTCCGCTTGCTCAAAGTTTTAGGAGTGCAATTCACTCCCATGATTTAGAAAAGGCTTTGATACAAGCAATTTCTACTGGGAATAAAGAATTGACGGTTAAAAACCGTCAAATACCCAACAGACTCGCGTCTGAAAATTTGCATAGAAAAAATCAGTTGAACTTCTTGTCTACTTTGCGAGTCATAAGAACTCCATCAAGTAGTGCAAGCAAACAAGATCAAAGAGCTGATGAAATGCGTAGAGTACATCCAAGTTATACTGGATATATTTGCCCAATTCAATCCGCTGACACTGGTGAACAAGTAGGTATGGTAAAACAACTTGCTTTAAGCGCTAGTTTATCTGAAGCTAGTAGCTCAGAATTATTAAAAGAAATGCTATTGACTGATCCAGATATCATACCATTAAAAAATGTCTTCAATGAAGAAATACACAAGTATAATTTAGTGAAGATATTCGTTAATGGAGATTGGATAGGTTGTGCATATGACAGTCCTGCTATTGTAAGAAAATATCGCGAAATGCGAAGAGGATATGTAGCAATTACGCCTGATACCCGCGAAAAGAAGAAGGAAAAGGGAAAAGAGAAGAAAATTAAGAAAAAATTCGCAGAATATAAACATATCGGTAGTCCAAAAATAGATCCTAATGCTACGATATATTGGGACTCTGATAGTAACGAGATACAATTTTGGGTAGACGCAGGAAGAATGATGCGCCCAATACTAGTTGTTCGCAACAATGGTGAATTAGATTCGATAGGAAGATCTCTTATTGGATCGGAATACGATCCTGTCGCAGATCCTCCCGTGGAATTTATGGCCGGAACTGAAAATACTGTTGATCCAGTGCCAAAAATAGTAAAGGGATCGTTCGTGCAAGATTTAGTATTGACTAGAGAAGATGCAAAATTATTATTTCGCAAAAAAATGACGATAAAAGATCTTCATGCGAGAGGTATAATTGATTACATAAGCCCAGAAGAAATGGAAAATTGCTTCATAGCACCTAGCTTAGAGCATTTGAAGGCTAATCAAACTAACCCCTTATTACAATATACTCATTGTGAAATTCCTGCAGCTCTGTTAGGTTTACCGGCATTAACATGCCCTTTCACGGCACATAATCAAGCTCCTCGTATTACTTTTCAGACTAATCAAAGCAAACAAACATGCGGTTGGTACTCATTAAATTGGGCATACAGAGTAGATAAGCATGCATTTTTGCAATATTATTGCGAAATGCCATTAATAAAAACATTAGCTAATAAATGGCTATACCCTAATGGCATGAATGAGATAGTTGCTATAGCATGTTATGGAGGGTTTAATCAAGAAGATTCATTGATATATAATCAAAGTTCTTCTCAAAGAGGATTATTCAAAGGAAACCAATTGAACTTCGTAAAATCCGTTTTGGAGAAAAAAGAAGCATTTGGCAATCCAGACGAAGCAACTACTACAGATATTAATAAACATGCAAATTATGAGTATCTAGTAGATGGATTTGTGAAAAGAGGTACTAAAATCAACAAAAACGATGTTATTATAGGTAAATATATAGAATTGCCGAAACCCAGCGGCAATTATTATTACAAAGACACTTCTGTTGTATATAGTCATGATGAAGAAGCTATGATAGAAGATGTAATACGTGGCCGCAATCAAGAAGGTGATGAATTCGCGAAAGTGAAGTATTCTAGTGTCAGAACATATGGGGTCGGGGACAAGTTCTGTGTAACTCCAAACTCACAAATCCTTACTAAAGAAGGATGGAAATATACCGCGGACATTACATTAGAGGATGAAGTAGCAACCTTAGTAGACGATGAATATTTGGAATACCACCATCCCACAGCTACTACTATATTTGACGTAGACGAAGAAATTTATGAACTTCGTACGCAACAGGTAGCAATATTGTGTACTCTTAACCACAAATTATACGTTAAAAAGCGTGATGCTAAGAAATATGAATTAATTGAAGCGCAAGACGTTATGGGCAAACGAGTGTCATTCAAAAAAGACGCTGTTTGGGATGTGGATGATGTGGAAGAAATAATTCTACCGGCTTGTTCCGGTGAAGAAAATCTTGAATTAGAAATGGATGATTTCTTGCAATTCTTCGGTTATTGGATCAGTGATGGCTGGGTACATCAAAATAAAGTAATTATATCTGCCTCCAAAACTAGAAAAGTTAACCAACTTACGCAAATATGCGAAAAACTCGGATTCGATATTATCGAAATTCGTGAAAATCATAAATATTGTATTGAGATACCACAATTGACGGAATTCCTTAGACCTCTAAGTGTTGGAGCTATTAATAAATACTTACCTGATTGGGTATGGGACTTAAGTGGTAGACAAGCTCGTATACTAACTGAAGCATTAGTAGCAGGAGATGGTCATATTACCGAAACAGGATCCTATAGTTATATTACTTCTAGTAATAAACTAGCTAACGATGTAACTAAATTATGTTTACATGCAGGATGGAGTGCTTCCATAAAAATAGTTAGCGAAGCCGGAACTCCTTGGCATATTAATGGTAGGTCTGGAGTAACCAATGCAGATAATTTACGAGTAAGAATCGTAAAAAACCGTAACCACCCTCGCATTAACTACAGTAATTTTAATAAGAATGGCGGTCAGATAGAGCGCACTGTACACTACACTGATTTAGTCTGTTGCATAGAAGTTCCATCACATATAATGTATTACCGCTTGGATGAAAACTCGCCCCCGTTTTGGGTAGGAAACTCGTCTAGACACGGTCAGAAAGGTATGTCGGGGATCGGTTATACACAAGCAGATATGATGTTTACGGAGGGAGGAATCGTGCCAGATCAGATACTCAGTCCATTCGCCATCCCCTCTCGTATGACTATTGGTCAACTTATAGAAGGCCAAGCGGGTAAGTTATCCGCTATTGAAGGGTCTTTCAATGACGCGACTATATTTCGGCAAACCGATATTCAAGCTATAGGTGATAAATTAGAATCCTATGGTTACGACCGATATGGCGCAGAAAGAATGTATATTGGTCCCACAGGAGAATATATAGACTCTGAAATATTTATAGCACCCTGCTACTATCAAAGATTACAAAAATTCGTAATGGATGAAAGATATTCTATTTCGACTGGGCCGACTTGTATACTTACCAGACAACCATTAGAAGGTAAGTCTAATAACGGCGGTCTCAGAATAGGCGAGATGGAAAAAGATGTTATTATCTCTCATGGAGCAGGACATTTCTTGATGGAAAAGTTTCGCGACGACTCTGATGGATTTGACATATATGTATGTAGGACATGTAGTAAGATTCCTATTGTTAATGAAGAACAAGACATTATCATATGTCGTACTTGTGAAGAAGCTAAAATGGATCCAGATGTAGTTAAAGTTAAATCTACATGGTCTTCTAAGTTATTCTTACAAGAATTAGAAAGTGCCGGTGTAGGAATATCCGCGAAAGTGGAACCCTACGAATACGAATCATTCAACTAAAAAAAGTATTAAGTAAAATACAATTATAAAGAATCTATTTCTTTTTTGCGATCAGACACTTGCTTCTTCAGAACATCCAATCTATTCTGGCATATTTGAATGTTGCGTTCAACTAAATCTATATGACCACGTCTGAGTTGTTTTTCAATTTTATCGCCCATTTTTTCGACAAAGTGAAGCCAATCCACGTGTTGTTTTTTTTCCTTACTATAGTCCATATGTTGCACAACTCTGTCTTTGCAATTCATAATAGCTTCTTGCAACATGTTCTCTTGTTCTTGCAATCTCAATATTTTGTTGTTCAATTCGGGATTTATAGTATTCGCATTAACACCAACTTTCCAATCTTGCTGAGCCTTTATTAATTGTGATTGTACATGTTCCAATTGAAAGCGACATTCTTCAAGTTTTAAAGATTTAAAAATTATTCTTCTTTCTGGAGGAGAGTCATCTTCACTGAATATTACTTTTCTAGTTCTGCTAATACTTGGTATTTCTGATTTGACAACTTCAAGCATGGCCTCGTAGTTGCTTATATTTTCTTCCAATTCTGACAATTTTTTCTTGGTTTCTTCTATACCTTGATCTATGCTTTCGTCTTTAACACCTTTATCAGAAAGATCTTTCTGAGCATTCATACTCACATCAAGCTGAACTATCAACATTTTTTTTTCTTTGTTGGCTTTTTTGATGTTTTCTCGCAAACACGCAATCTGACTATATCCAATAGGCTCTACTGTAGATACTGGCTTGGAAAACATAGATAAATCATCTATATCTGTCTTGACATTTCTGTCCATGTAAGATTCTTCCATTCTTCAAATAAATCTGAGGAACCGATTCAATTTTTACACAATAAAATCGCAATTATATTTATAAGATGAATCTATTATTAGTTTTGTAACATTTGATATATTTCCAAAAACAAAATTCTCAGGTAGTTTATTGAGCTTTAAATACCCTCTAGTATCTGAATCTGCCTGTAAAACGGTCGCGCCTATTTTATTACTGAAGAGGGGATTTCTTCTCACACGACTGCAATTAATTACATACACTTCATGATCCCAATCAGCTATTGGTTTTTTCTTAGGAGTACTGAACTCCCTCTTTTTAATATTTAATCTGAGCCATTTATCTTCCATAGATAGAGTGCTCATGAAGTGATCACTTACATCTTGATTATCATCATCTACTCCCAAATGATACTTAGTATAAGGATTGAATTCGTTCATCTTATGGTAATGTCTAGTGGGTATAAATAGTCTACCATCCTCTCTTATTTCGTGTAGATATCCAAATGGATGATATTTATGATTATCACCATTGCGAGACGCCATCAATTGACAAACTATAAATCCATAGTTAGATTTATAATACTTTTCCAATATCTCTTTAGTGTCTGGTGCTAGATTGAATTCAGAAGTGTCAACTAATCCAAAACTTTTGAAATTCGGAACTATGCTAGCTTTATAACTACCTACATAATGTACTTCTAAAGTATCATCATCATATGAGTTAGTTGCGTTGCGCAAAGTATTAGATTTAAGTGCCGGGAATAATAGATTTAAGTCGTCGAATATATCTTCGTAATCATTAAAATTCAGCAATTTGACTCTATTCTCTCCCTTTTTCAGGGGGAATGGTAATACCATAGCAGTTCCTTCTGAATCACTCAATCCCACTTCATTAGAATATACTACTAATTGTAATGGTCGCTTTTCACGATCCGGGATCTTTTTGGTTTTTGATATCCCTCCTATATTTATCTTAACATGCTTTGGAGGGTATACAATCGAAACTAATATTTTAGTTCCGGAAACATTGTCTATTTTACCAGAGAATATGCACATTTTTTGATATAAACATACGAGTATGTATATTTATATAAATATCTTGTGAAAAACAAAAGTAATCATGTCTAACGATATAGATAATATTCCGGTGTCTACTGAAATCTTTTCGGTGTCTACCGAAAAAAAAGCAGACGATGAAAAAAAAAGCAGAATCAAGCGATAGATTTGTCCTAATTAGCGGATCATTCTCTATAGATCCTATTCAGCCAGATCCATTACCTCAGCATATTAATTATCTCCAATTATACAAATTACCAGGAGTAGAGTTTCAAAAAATTCCTGTAGGGGATAAATTAGACAAGAATTGTCTCACTTCTCATATTTATCTATATTTGGGAGAATGTGGTATCCATTCCGGATTTGTAACTAAATTAGTATCCGATTATAACAAGAACAAATCAGATGAAACAAGAGGTAAATTACTCAAGTTAGTTTGTATAGCTAGAGAGTATGCGAAAAGCATTGGTAAGGATTTTGATTTAGATAAATAATACAAAAAATATAATTGGTTTGTTTTAGTTTATTCATTTTTTTTGGGAGATATATCTCGAAGGTCTTCTAAAACATCATACTTTCCGTTATTATCTTTTTTTCCGACTTTTTTAGTCTTCTTCGCAGTTTCGTCAACTATAACATCTATATTTTTATCTTCCAAATCGGATTCTTCACTCTCGCTTTCGCTCGACTCGTCCGGTTTTTGTTTTCCATAACCTTCGCCGTATTTCTTCCTTATTATACCTTCAAAATATTTTTTTAATCTATATTCAGTTAATAATATTTGTTGCACAAATCCGACATTTGGATATATACAGGCCCTGTTATCTTTAATCATCTTCAAAATGTTTTGCACAAAGTACTCCTGCTTATTGATTAATTTTTTATTTTTCTTCATAGAAGTGTCAAAACTTACGAGATAATAGCGTTTCAACATATAATAAGCGACTATAGTCGGTGATCGAGACACGCCTGCTGCGCAATGTATTAACACTTTTTTTTCTTCCGATACATATTTATGTATATAGTCGTAACAAGGTTCGAAATATGGTACTATGTCTACATTTGGATTATCTTCAAATTCGACAAAGTGATGATCTATCTTTTTTCTTTTGTATCTATTCAGTATTTTTTTAGATTTTTCACCATCTCCAATGTGCAATATCGCTTCAATACCTTCTGATTTCAAAGTGTCGATATCCATAGAGACTTCAAGATCCGATATAAAAATATGTTGAGTTATTTCGCTCAGCTTACTCAATCCCGGCCCCCTATTATTGGACATATAATTGACAATTTTTTCAAAAGCATATTGCAAATGAGTTTGGTCTCTGACGGGGATATTCATTCTTATACAGTTTCGGTACACAATTTTAAATTGAAAAAATTACACTAAATAGGAATTTAATAAATCCCCTCAGTCGCGGCAACGTTCAATGCATCTTCTTCTGCATCATCACCTGTACCGCTTTGCAAAGTAGGGGCTCCTGCGCTAATAGGCATAGTGTCTAGAGCTGGACTTGGTCTATATTGAGGAGGCATATTTAGATACCCCGTATGATCTACATACAATCCATTCTTAACAAAATAACCTGGAGCTATGCCGTTCAAATAATTAGTCTGATTCTCTAAGTAGTAATCCCTTGGACTCATTCCGTCCACATCTCGTTCCCAGCTAGAATATTTGAAGTACATAGGATCGGAATTTTTCATAGCCATTTGATCTAAGTAAAATACGTCGGAAAACCCCTCTCTATTTTTCATTACGTATACTAGTACTAACACTAATACTAATACAATAGCGAAAATCAAACTAAATTTTAGAGGTTCCATTGTTGATATATATAGGAAAAAAAATAAACTAATATTTATTTTTATTCAGAGTAACACATCTAAGCTTTCATTTGCAACATTTATCGTAAACTTTCCTCCGAGATCTTTTGAAATTTGTCCCATAGTATTCTCTGCCATTATATACACGCGCTCAGAACGGTCAAATCTTTTTACACTATTTCCTTTGTCTCTATACTAGTATAGAGAAATATCGTATGCACCGCCAAATTCTCGGAAAATCTTTCCCAACACGAGCTTAGCGGGACAGCCTTCATATTTTTCGCACAAATCAACCACATCAATTGGTTTTTCTTTACTAGTTGCTGGCATTACTTTAACAATACTTTGCTGAGTTGGTTCCGACGTTTCGAAAATGTTCACCCCTCTTTGAGAAGGTGTTTGAATAGAACCTTTCGTTTTTCATATCGGTATCTTAGGTATTTCCGAAGACATCCGGAGATGTTAATGTCAAATATAATCAATTTTTATATAATTGTAAGCATGCGGGATATTTTTCCTGTATCTATAACTATATTTTTGTCATCAATATATTTTATATGCCAAGGAAAAGTTTGTTGACTTTTTGAATAATTAGCTATTACTTTGTTTAATTGTAAATTTAAAGTATTCGTATCTATTATACTGTAGTCCAATATGTAAGTTGAAAACCCTTTTAAATACCCTGCACCATCGTAATATGAAATTTGAACCTGATTATTGGGCAGTATTTTAAATACAAACGGAATATTAACTTCTCCATTAGATGGTGCCGGATTGATCCATTGCCAATTCTGATAAAATTTTATTCGATTAAGAACGTTATTTTCATAGTTAGGGAACACTATCCTAAACGAAAAATATATTATTAAAACAATCAACAAGATTACCACGGAGAGCAAAATCATATCAACACAGTAAACACTTTACCACCGAATGCTTTGCAATGTTCATTATATATGTTATTATTTTTTTCGACGCAGTTTTTAACTAATTCCATAAATTCTGTTTTATTATTTTTGATATTTTGTAGTTCAGTATCTGTTTCAGATGACTTTATTATGTTATCTGCGTATACTTTTACTGTGTTCGGATATAGATACACGTATGAATAATTTCCAGTGAATATCTTTTCCATATCATTTACTGATTCAAAAGTCCCCTCTATTATAATTGGATTTTGAGAATCAGAATTCCATAGCCTTTTTGCTCTTGCGATAGCTGATCTTTTTTTACCACTTATATCACCTACGGACATCACCCCAAAACCCTCTTTTTTGAATTGATCGACAAAATTTCCACCATCTATGTATTTCGGACTATTGACTACTATCTTTCTAGGTGTCAAACAATATAATATGTCATGAGCCTTTTCCGGACTCGTTTTAAACGACATTTTTAAAAAAATTTATTTTATCTAGTATTCTATACTTCTGTTTAACAAGAAAAATGGGTAACGCTAATGTGAAATGGCAAGGTCAAGAAAGTAGAGATTACTTACAATTTTTAAACAGTCTTTTTGGAGCACCATATATTTTCAGCGGTAAGCCAGAAGGAGTGGCCATATGGACTGAAAAATCTTTCCTTAACAAAACATTGTTTGGAAATCCAGTATGTTTCAGAAAAATAGTATTGAAAGACGAAAGCGTGGAAGATAAGAAAGGACAAAAGAGTTTTCTTTATCTGATAGTGAAAGCACCTATCGACAGCAAAAAAATATGTAATTTAAACAAGATAGTTCCTAGTTCTGGATATGATATTACTAAAAAACATTTAGGAGTTAGGTGCAAAGATATCGACACTGGAATTGCTAACTTGAGGTCCTTGACTAATTATGCTCTCGGCAGCGAAAATGCCGATCAATATGTATCTAGCCATGATGTAGCGGTACAATCTATAGACAAAACATCAAGCGTCAGTGAAAAAATAGAAATTACTAAATCTTTGTACAAAGATCTATGCGCTAACTTGGGTAAATTAATGGCCAAAAATTCTAGCTTAGAAAATATGATGGATGAACCATATTACGCTACATCCGATCCATATTATGCCACTAATCAACCAGGAAATATTGCTCTGGGTGAAGGTGAAGAAGAATTGTACTATCGACGAGAAAAACCTTTGATATTTCCCGATATAGCTAAGCGATCTCTATCTCGGCCTATGGCTCCGGAAGATCAAATGGCTATACCGCCACCCGATCCGCCTCAATTGCTCGCATCTTTTGCTACTGTAGTAAGGAAAGAAAATTTAGTCTCGCAACCATCTCCTTCTTGTAAAGGTGCTTGCCTGGACAGATTTTATTCAGTCATGGGATCTTCTAATAGATCTAATGCTTTGTTCCAAGCTGGCAGTGCGACTCCTCGAATTATATTCAAAAAAGAATATTTTAATATCTCGTCCCCATTGAGTGTATCACAGGCTTATAAATACTTTCAACCTAAGTCTGGTGTAGAACATTTCGCATTATTGAATCCAGATAGCCATGTTAGAAGATTAGAAAATTTGACCGATATGCAGATAAACAAATTGTTTCAGCCTGGTAGTATTTATCCAACAATAGTGCTACTTTCGCCTGAAAATGGAAAAAAGGAACATATAGTAGCATCTAACCAATTAACTTTAGGTCAAGCTTATAAATTGCTGCAACCTCGAAACCCATTGACAAGGAGTGCTGCTATGAAATTAGAGGGTATGTCTAATACTATTTCTTTGGGGCAAGCATATAAATTATTTGAACCTAAGAAAGATGTTAGGATAGAAGAAATGAGTACCGGTGTTTCTATAGATGCGCAAGTGCGATCTTGTGATCTATTTTTAAAAGAAATCAGAAACAAAAAAGAACATATGACTTCTAAAGATCCTCGCTTTATACCATATAATGCATTGGTAAAATTTCAAATAGGAAGCGATATCGTTGACATAGATAGAGTGTATGGAACTGTCGCGCAGAAAGCCAATTATCCTAAATACACTGATATGTTAAAATACGGATGCACATCCGTGGATTGCAAAAAAACAGAAAACTTTGGCAGTTTCGTAGGCGATCAGTTCTATGAAAGTTAAATAGCGCTCTTATTGTGATTATTTTTTTTACTGATGTCAGGAGAGTGGTATTTTTTGGAATGTTCTTCACAATAAGCACTATGTTTTATGCATTGTTTTCCACAATACTTACCGTCATTTTTTTCAATGCATAATCCTGAAAAATAATATACACAACGTGTTTGAGCTATGCTACCTGTTTTTTTGTTCATTTTTTTTCTCGATTTTTCGCAAACTTGTTTGCGGATATTCACAGAAAGTGGGATACATACATGTTTTAAGTTCAATTTTTCTAATCTTCATATAAATCCCCGAAATCATCATCTATATCCAAAGACTCCAAAGCATCTATGTTATCCTCATCTAAATCATCTAGACCGTCTAGATCCAAATCTACGAATTCAGGCTTAGGTTTTTCTTGAGGTTTGATAAAACTTTGCGGAGTTTTTGACATAGGAGCTTTATGAGTACTGTCCTTGGGCTTGGCTTTTACAGATCCTTTAGTATTAACCTTTCCAGACGTACTCATGGCGGAAGGGGCTGGTTCCGGCTCTGGTACTGGCACTGGAGCCATCCCTTTTTTAACTGCTGGTGGTATTCTAGGAGGGGGTAGTTTAGGTTCTTCAGGTTCTTTTGAAACCTCTTTCTCTTTTTCATTTGAGAGAACTTTACTCTTAGCGGGTTCCAATTCTACGTTGCGGCCTCTGGCTTTCATTTGACCTATTTTTCCACGATTGGTAGGAGCAGAAGTTTTGACTGCAGTAAGTGCCGTATTTACATTTTGTTTCTCTATCAAAGATCTCTTAAGGTTTTTATAACTGTTAATTTTCAACACTAATTCATCTAATCTGCGAGCATCTGCAGGACCTCTAGAAATAATCCTTAATTCTCGATAAGTAGGGCTATCCTCTATAGCTTTGATTAGCACGTCTAATTCTTCGATTGTAGTCATTATTTAATAATATGTGGTGCATTTCTTTAAAAGATAATAGAAAAATTGAATAATTGTAAGAGCATTAGCGAGACCCACGCTGCACTTCCCTGGTTATACTTCTAGTATATCTAGGAGTGTAAATCGGGCGGAGGAGGCGGACTTACCTACTCAATTCCTATTTACATTTTGCTGTGAGTTACTCTGTTCCGGGTGGTTGCGGTTGGACGAAAGTCCGGCTGTTACTACTTTGGATAACGATAATTCGCACGTATGTAGATAGGAGGAGGGTTTTTTGTGGTTTTGTTCGTGTGTGTAGAACACGCTAAAAATTGATTTTTTGTGAATTAATATGCTACCATCGCATTAAAAATGGAAAACACCATCGAAAAAGTAAAAATTCCCGACGAGACCATCAAGGCTTTGGCACGCGGATTGAACGTCCCTAATACATTGCTTGCAACTTTTCAGAGAAATGGATTCAAAGTTAAGATTGAAGACCCTAGTTCCATTACCAAAATCAGTAGCTCTAGAAACGCTAAGTCTATCACTTCAGTGGCTGCTCAAGAGATTACTTTGAAACATAAGTACGGTGTCATGATAACCTGTAAATTTGCGAAAAACAGTTCGCAATCTCTTAGCCACGCGAAAAATGTCATGTCTGGTATCATCACTGAAGATTTCAAGATGACATACAGATTTGATATTGAGCGCATAATGGATGCTCCTGGACCTATTCTACCTATCATGGCGGAGCTTGCGAATAACATCTACAACGATGACGGGGAGCCGATACGACAACTTACTATAGGAAATATCATAGGCATGGCTCGACTTCTCACAGATCCTAAAGTAGCGAGTGGAGATGCGAATAGAGCTGTAGAGCTTGTTAACGCAGCGTTCCCACCAGATGACGGTCCTATGCGATTGACATTCAAGTGCGCTCCTAAGACCAAGAAGGAAACTCAAGAAGTTTATCAAAGACGTCGAGCAGATTTTGATATGAGGCAAGAGTCTGGTAGGAGAAAGTTGGAAGCGTTCAACGCTAAGAGAGCTGAAGGAAAAGGTCAAGGCAGTACTGTCAGACCTTCTGCCGGAGGACGTGATGCACGTGTTCACATCTCTCATGTTCAACAACCTCGCCAAGAATATCAGGAATACCAGGAATATCAGGAATACCAGGAATATCAGGAATACCAGGAGCCCCGCAGAGAACGCAGAGAATACCGAGAAGAAGAACCTCGCAGAGAACGCAGAGAATACCGAGAACCTAGGGGAGTTGCCGGAACTAATGTGCGCCAAGTTCCTCAAGAGGGACAAGAAAGAAGGTTTTCCAGAAGACAAGTGTTCCCAGGCAGGGGTAGTGCAGTACGTCCTGGCAACGCCAAAGAAACTGTAACTAAAAGAAGAGTTCCGCGCCCGGAAAACGATGGAAAGAGTACATGGGGATAAAAAATAAAAGAAGAAATTTTCATTTTCTTTTTTTGTTTATTGTGGTTTAACCAATCTCCACCAAGTAGGCGAACCTGTTTTAGAAGCTACTATTTCTGCACCCAAACCTAATCCAGCGCCTCCTGAAGTTAATGTAATATTAGCAGTAGCACCCCCATCTATAGAATCGCTTCCTGACGGAGCGAATATAACGCTACCAGACGCACCGGTATGCTTAACATACACAAAAGTACCATCTTGTACTGAAGACAATGGAGGTAGGGTATATGTCCCTGCGGTACTTCTCAGGAAACAGTTATAATCATTACTTAATGTCGCAACAGTCGACGAGTCGATCGACAAATTTAATTGCTTTGGATAAGAAGCCATATCTTTTCTATATGTATGAACATAAAAAAAATATTAATTATAATTATAATTATTTGTTGGTTTTTAGATAATCTGTTCTTCTTGGGACTTCATCATATATTTGGAGGACTTGGTTCGATCTTCTCCCCACCTAAATAAAAATATGTTGCGATGATTATAATGAACATCAATATCAGAAACATAATAATGTAATACGTAGATGATCCGGCTTCTGAAGCGTTTGTTTTGGTGGTAGTTCCGGATGAACATGTTTGATCAACATTAGTAGCCACAGCCTGTGAACCAGGGCTAAGTGATAAAAATTGCGTACAGTTCATTACACTTGGACACGGAGTTTTAACCATACCGCTAGTTTGATAGCCATTTTTTCGTATGCAATTAGTGTCGAATTTGTTAGGGCAAGTCATTTCACTCATAACACAAGAACATCTGGGATCGTTAGGATGTGTTTGACACCAAGATGTAATCAATTGATCACATTGTGATGATTGCGGGCTCAGACCTTGTGGACAATTATCACCCTCGTACAATCCCATACAGCAATTTACTTTTCCCTCAGTTGTATATATTCCTTTTTGTGCTTGTGTAAAATCTCCACAATGTACTTTCATAGAAGAAACAGCGCCTCCGTGTGTTCCGGATATGCCGGTTACATATTTTCCCGATCCCCAGCAAGTAATACCAAACGGATCTCCAACTGTTTGTCCATTATTACCATACGTCCATGTTAGTGTTTCTTCTTTGCTAGTTTGTAAATTATTGCAAATAGGTTTAATTGTTCTGATTATTTTACCATCACTACTTAAAACTATACTTCCTATTCCTGATCCTAACGGGCACTTCCAAGTATAAGGATTCCCTCCTCTACCACCTGCATTCATTACTACACTAGTGCCTCCATAAGAACTATCGTTAATTCGATTTGGAGGTCGACAAGATAAAGACGATATCTGATCCACTCCGGATCCTACTCGTAAATTAATACCAGTTAGAATTTGTCCTTGTGGACAGGCAGAATCAAATGGTGTGTTACCTTTCAAATCTGCTAAACTGCTACTATCATTACCCATAGTTTGTGTTATTTATCAATTTATCATATATTAATTAATAATTTTATTAATAACATTTTATTCTCGTTACAATATAACTCAGTACACAATGTCTTCTAATTTTGGCCCCCCAAAACCCTTCAACTTTTCTTCAGTATCTATTACTGGTAACTATACTTTAGCTGCGAACACTTACAATGTTATTTATGGAGATAACGGCGCCCCAGCTAATATCACTCTACCGGATCTAACCACAGTATTAGATGGTTTTCCAGTTTATGTCATTAATACTAGTTCCTTCACTTTGACTGTTTTGCTTAGCAATGGTGTAACCGTGTTAGCAACTGTATTGGCGGGTCAAATGTTGATGATTATTTCTAACAAACAAGGAGTATCGTCTTGGAAAATCGCACTCGGACCTGTCAGTTCAACTGGACTAGTACAGGGATCCGGAGCTACTACAAATAACGCTGTAGCACTATGGAGTGGTACCACCGGTCAAGTTTTGAAAAATTCTACCGTACTAGTAGATGGCTCCAACAACGTAACCGGTGCTAGCAGCATTACTCTTGCGACTACAGGAGGTACAGCTACTGCTCTCAATTATTATGAAGAGTTCCCACTTACGGGAAATACTTTCACAGGAGCGTTTACAGTTGGTCAATCATGTGTTCTTGCTATTACTCGTTTAGGAAGAGATGTCAGAGTATTAGTTCCCGCGGTCAGTGCTACTGGTGCTGCAGCTGTGGCTACTTCAACGGTAGCTGTTCCAGCAAGATTTTTACCACCAACGGCCAGTGCGGGTGGAGCTGGATATGTTACTGGGCCCTTATTTGTTCAGAATGGCGCAACTACCCCCACTAATGGTCAAGCTGCGGGACAATGGACGTTGAATACAACCACTGGAATAATGGTTATAGGTGTTACTGGCGCTACCGGCCCTGCTGCCTTTGGCGCAGCTAATAACAACGGTTGGTTGATGTTTAGCGCCGGCTGGTCTATATAATTCTTCATAAACACGTTTATGAAAAGAATATAAATAAAACGTGATTCTCCGTGATTTCCGTGAATGTATTCACGGAGACTACGAAAAAAATATGAAAAATGATAATTATTTTTTTATAACAATAACCAGAATGTCTGCTTATTCTTACATCTATTATCATTCTAGGAGGGCTCTTTCAGAGCATAATAATAAAGTGATAAGGGATCAGTTGGGGAATATAAACGGAAATGGTGCGATTATAGATAGAATATTATTGGCTAAAAATCAGTATAATTGGACTTTATCTTTGAATAAAATAATAGATATATTGAACGACGAGACCAATCCCGCTTCGGAAATGTTATTAAATGTACTAGCGAAAGATCCTCGCAGACAGAACTTGGCGGAAAAGTGTCAGCTAGCTTACTTGAACCTATTCTTCCCCGATATTGAAAAAGTAAATAATGTATACATCGACTCCGGTAGCGTTATAAGTAGCGGTAAAAAAATGTCTTTCACATGTAAAAGTATAGATTTCAAAGAAGATTCAGAAGATACCACTAGATATTTTGCTTGCAAACATACTACTATATGCGGTGGATCGCAAGACCATCAAAGGAATGATCTAGTAAAATTCATCTCTGAATTCAAACGCAGAGCTTTAGTTAATTCTCCAGACGCAGAAAAAGAAGAGTATTATATTGTTTATAGCGGAAACCATTACAATCCGCGAATAAGAGATGAAATAGAATCAGAAATAGACTATCATCCAAGCATACATTCTCTGTGCTTAGACAAACCTTTATCTGCAATGTATGTAGAAAAAAAAAGAATCAAACTCATGGCGAAAATAGCGAGAAAAAACGCAAAGGATGGTGTCGTGATAGACGCTACTTTCTTAGATCTCGATAAATTTTTAGAATTCTATCAAAGATTTTCTGAAAAACCATATGTTGTGGTAGAATTACTCAAAAGTGAGCGTAAATATGTTAGAATACGTTTTCGTTCAGGATGCATATTATCGAGCATACCAAAAAAAGATTTAAACCTTACTGATGCTGATATAGAGCAATTTGGTAAAGGTAGTATTACTGCTATCTACTTCTGAAATTATATGCATAAAGCATTGAGCTTGGCATTAATGCCAGATAATTCTACGAAGCATTCGTTAGCTTTAACAGCATTTTTTTCAGTGTAGGCGGCGCGAAGATTGTTATAAGCGCTTTCAAAGTTAGAAAGCAATACTAATGTTTCATCTTCTTTTTTAGCTTTTTTCTCAGCTTTAGGTTTTTTCTCGGTTTTGGGCTTATCTGTCTTAGCAGGAGTGCAACCATTACATTTCTTGTAATGGCCTTTACCAGTAGAAAGGGGCTTGAATTCCGAAATGGAAAGTTCCTTAGCGCACTTAGTGTAGGTTTGAGTAGCAGAGTCAGACATTGTTTTGTTGTTTCGTAATATTTAAAAAAAAACGGATTCAATTTTTACATTTTTTCGCAAAAATCACACTATACACATAGATGACCACAATCTAATATCACAGTATTGGCTCGCTCCTCAAAGCGCATACTACATTTGTAGTTATTCTTAGGGGTACCGCATCCATAACACACAGGCCTAATACCAAAATTCATCATACCGCAATTGCAAGTCCAATCGCCGGGTTTGTAAGCGATATTTTGGGATGATTTTTCGCTTTTTTGGCTGCGAAAACATATAAAAAAGTGATTTTTTACAACATATTATACTGATGGAGGTAGCCGTAGAAAAACTAGAACAGATACTTAAGGAAGCTTCAGTGGATGAAGGGCATGGAATCGATCACGCTTTAATAGTGATGGATCACGCCTGCCACGCGCTGAAACACTTCCCTGAACTAGAAGAAACCGACAAGAGAGCGGTAATGCTTGCAGCATTGCTTCACGACGCAGATGATGGAAAATTCTTCGATCACGAAGGATATCAGAATGCCGAAAAAGTGCTGGAATCATTTCCAAACGAAAAAGAAAAAGTTTTGAAAATGATCTCGTTAGTTTCATGTTCAAAAAATGGCAACGAAGAACACGAAGTCGACTGGGAGCTAATACCTAGATGGTGTGATAGGTTAGAAGCGACGGGAGAAATAGGCATAAAAAGATGCGAAACATACACCAAGCATAAAGGTCGGCCGGAATACCTACCCAGTACCCCGCGAGTACACTCTCTCGAAGAGATAGAGTTGGTAGCTACTCCCGAACGATTTGCTCAGTATACTGGCGGCTCGGCAAGTATGATTGATCATTTCTACGACAAATTGCTTCATCTTAAAATCGACACGGGCGTTCCATACATAGACCAAGTTATGGAAAAAAGACACAAAGAAGTAGTTGACTTCCTGCTAGAATTTTGGGAAACTCATTAAACATGAACGTGTTATTTATTTTTTGGTACATACGAATAAACTTCGCTTTGGGCGCCTTTTCTAACAACTTTAACAACATTCTTGAGATATTTCTCTCCTTGTACCGGAGGCTCCGGGATAACATTAATGTAAGTGAAGTTAGGAACGCGATTCCTGTCTCTGTCGAACCTATAATAATTGTCCTTTAAGCATCCTAAATCATGCAATCTGCTCTTGACATAATCGGAATAGATATTTTCATCAATCTTGTGATGTAATATTATCAACGGATATCCTTTTTCTTGCAATTTCTTTTTCTTGACTCCGTCATTCGTACGTTGTACGTAGTATCTATTCATGTTTCCGTATACATTTTCGTAATGTCCTCGGCCTTGGAATTCAAAGGCTATTCCCGCTTCAGGATTCCAACCATCTAATTCGAGATATATTTTGTTGTTTTTGGGCTGCGATCTATCAGCATATGATCTTCTATTGGTTGGTGGTGGTTCGTCGGCATACAGCCAATCTAAACCTTGTGGACTTCCAACTACGGAATCAAATTGTCCTCTGTTAACATAACAATTCAGCATTCTTCTGATCATGGCTTCATGTTTGTATCCTCTTTCAGTTCTGTCGAAAGTATCTTGAAAATCTCGTCTGTCGCACAGTCCGCCACTGTAACTACCGCCTTGATAATACTTCGCATAGGCATAAGAAGCAGCAAATGCTGCAACAAATAAGAAAAAGATGATTATTATATTTTTGATATTTATTCCTAAATAAATTATACAAAGTAGTATAACAACTAGGATAGAAGCAAACAACAAATTTTCCAAATCCATAATGAAAACTTATTGGTTGCGTATCGATGATAAGGTAGATGTTACAGATAGCACTATATCTTACGAGAAATTAGTAGAATTAAAAAAAAAGGTAAATAATATATCGTCTTGCCAAGATGTGGAAACCGAATATTATTACAAAATAGGCAAAAATTTTTATATTTTAGTGGAGGCTAGCCACGAATGCATCAAAGACCTTCTGGAAAATGGTCTCTTTTCAGAAACGGATGTATTAACAGATTTAGATTTTGATGACAAAGAGTATCAAATATTCCAATTTGTTGATGAAAACGATAAAAATGAAAGCGGTATGTGTATCATCTCGTAAATCTATATAAAATTGATTTTTTTAATTAGTATTACCATGGAATATCTATTGAAAGAGGAAGACTTGTATAAATTGTTTTCTTCTATAAGAGCATTAAATGAAAACAATTCTGATCAATTGAAGAACATAGTTCAGAAAATTAGAATTGCTTTCGAAGATCAAGTATCTTGCCCTTATTGCGATCAACAATTTGCTGGGAACTTAGAAAGAACTGATCATGTGCTAGAGACACATCACAGGAGATTGGAATATTTCGATGAACTCGCGGACGACATAAAAGAGTGTGTCAACTATTTCATTCGAGACATCGATGGGCTGGAAACAGATTTGAAATGTGCTCTAGAATTTCTAGATACAATCAAACAAAATCCTTTCGAAGGAAAGTTTGATGAATTATATGATATGTGTGCCGAAATTTTTGGAACTATCTTGTTTCACTTAGCGGAGAAGTTAGGAATCACAGCAAATACCACGAGAGAAGCGATCGATTTAGTGCAAAATAAAGTAAGCAAACACAGAATATCCGCTACTTGTCATGTAGCGTATGATTGCTTGTCTTATGCAACTCGCGGTAAGATTAACATACTCACTACTGAGCAGATGTTGCTGATGTTCGCATCTACTTTAAGGACTTTCGTAACAATTTCAAAAGAAGTCTCAAAAGTTAAAATTGTGAAAGAGTCCGATATCAGAAGATTTCTACCGCCTCCCACATCTACACGATCTCGCCCGGATAAAGTTGAACCACCTCCTCATCGCAAGGTAAAATTATGTGTACATTTCACGAACACAGGAACTTGCCCAAAGGGAGATCGATGTGGATTTGCGCATGGGGAGCACGAATTACAAAAAATTCCGTGCAAATTCTTTCAAACAGGTAGTTGCAGAAATTCCCCGTGTGAATATGCACATTAATCAAATGAGAAAAATGATTTTTTTTTTACTATTATTAACATAAAATGCGAGGAATCGTCGTTAACGTTTACGTGCATGGAACTGATGATATTCCTGATGATGAGAAAATCAACAATCTGCTAAAATATGTAGCGAAAGATGATGTAGCAGAAATAGACATTCATATTAACGAAGAACTTTCGATCGATTATTTCACTATTACATATATCGATGGAGACAAGACACATACTAAAGTAGGAAATAATGCAGAAACTTTCTACGAAAGAAAAGATGGTAAAATAATCAAGTATTACCAAGAAAACTAAGATTATCCTTGTACTAGTACAAGGAAAATATGAAAAACGTAAAAAAAAATGATTTTTTTTTATACAAAGTATATCTCTATGTCTAACATCAGATATATTGAGCTTTCGATCGAGGGTTTGGATAGTCTGTGGGTATACTATACCAAAGTTGGGTGGGATAAATTCCATAAAACATGGGCACGGTCCGATTTCTCAGTATGTTGTAAATCGATCCACAACATACTCCGAGACTGCGTACCTCATGTTTTAAGAAAAGCATCCACTCATGACTATGTGGGTGTGTTTGTTATATTTAACGACAATGAACTGATGCATAGAAACATCTTTTCATTCAACACGAATAGTCATCTAGAAATAGACGGATTTTTACGAAACGTACTGAACAGATCCGCGGAGAAAAACCTCCAAAAGAAGAATGAAAAGAAGAAAAGAAGAAAAGAAAGGAGGAGATTAGGATGGTTTGTAAGCGATATTTTGGGATAATTTTTCATTTTTTTGGACATCTTTTATTGCTTTTTTTGACTGCGAAAACATATAAAAAAATGATTTTTTATACAAAGTATACCAACAAATGAATCTCAGAGAAGCAATCGTTACCGTCGGAGAGCAAGTGATTTTGGAAGCTAAAAGGGCTCCAAATCGCAATCATTGGCACGTAAAGTGCCTTGCTACACCTGGTTCGGTGATCAACAATAACGATTGCTTGACAGTTATTCGTGATTTGTTCGTATTATGCGCTGACGATGATATTATCCGTGTAGATATGAACATTGCTAATTTTGACGAAAGATGTAGGACTTACACTTTCGACTATGCTGACGGGGGTCAAGTTATAAATGTGCGTTGTCCAGATCGTCGACGCTGGTTAAGTTTCTACAAGAGAAAAAATGGCAAGTTAGTAGAGTATGTTTCTACTGCGCAAGTGAGGAAAGCTAGAGCGAGGATAAACAGGAGAAGCAGAACGGGGGCTGCTCGAGAAAGGAAGAGATTGGGGTACTGGATTTCAGACAGGTTGAATTAAATTTGTTTTTTTGGGAAAAAACATAAAATTAATGCTAAATCTAAAATTATTTACATTTTATTCACATTTTATTTATGAAGTAAATAAAATGTAAAAATTTCTAATTCTGGGGGTAATAATAATCAAATCCGCAAAAGGGGTGTTCTCCAGGATCAAGATGAACTCCACAATAACCACAATCACCATTTACATTCCATCCAGTTCCATTACTAGCTCCGGTACCTGATGGTTTCTTAGTACTTCCACTACCTTTACCTCCTTTTCCTCCCTTACTAGCTGATGACCCACTCTTGGATGACATATCGACTATATAGGATAACAATATTCAACTTTTTTCAATTTTTCCCAAAAAAATGCATAGGTCATAACCATTTATTGCTTCTTATTATTTTTCTCCTTTTGCGGAGGCCCCTCCTTTGGAGGCCTTCCTGGTCCGCGTTGATGCTCCCTTACGGAGTCAGCAACTGCATGAACTTCTTTCGCGTGGGTATCTGCTTCTTTTGCCATTTTGGCGGCGTCGTCGGCTTCTTTCTTCGTGAACATTTTAATTAAAGACGCTAAAATTCAATTTTTGTTAAAAAATTGACATATTCTATATACTTATTCGCAAAGAAAATGAATGATTTTCAAAGATTGTTGTTACAATTTCCAGATAGAAATTGGAATTGGGATGATGTATTCGCTTTTTTCGTCTATGTATAGACGAAGTATACAAGACCATCCGGAACTTCCTCTGAATCCATCACAGTTCTCATCTAACGTTAATGTAAGTTGGAAAATAGTAAAAAATAATCCTCATAATCAATGGAATTTCTCGCGTTTATCGACAGTAGATAATAATATATCGTGGAACGATATTCTTGCTAATTTAGATCAAAATTGGGATTGGCTTAGACTAAGCCGGTCCTCTAGGAAAGGATTTTCTATAGATATTCTTAAAAAACTGCTCACTATTAAGGATTTCGTACCTGAAGTAAATCCAGATCTAACGTTCGATATGGTAATGAGTATTGATCGGAAATGGGAGTGGTGATGCTTATATAAGTTAGTGGACGCTCCAGAAAAATTTATTATTTATATGAACAAAGACCCCAACAACCCCAATCTTTCTAAAGCACCCGGTATAACTGCTGAAATTTACTTAAAATACAATAAAGTGATTTGGGATCACTGCGACATTATAAGGTATACTAATGACGAAAAAATTATAGACATTCGCGTGTTTCAAGATCCTTATTGGGCAATGAAAAATAAGAAACTTGCTATTAAATGGGTGAATTATTTTGACAAAACATTCGTATACAGATTTTTCGCAACTCTATCAAATCGAAAAAATATAACCATGGACATAATTAAAAAAGCCCCTCAAGAGGAAGTAAATTGGCACGTATTGACACGTAATCCTGCTATAACTATTCGCGATATAGAAGATAATCCCGGTTTACCTTGGGTAGTCGATCAGATAACTCGTAATCCAAATATTACTTATGAATATATAGTGGCTAATTCTGATATAATAGATTTAAGCAAACTATCTTCTAATAATATGGATATGAGCCGTGATAAAATCGCTAAGATAAAGATAAATAAATATTAAAAAATGGTATATTCCATATTAACCAGAGGTCCAGATAATGTCTGAAGAATTTATTTTAGAGTTTCCTTATGAAGACTGGCATTGGAGTAAATTAATAGTGAACCCTAATTTATCACTAGATTTCATAAAAAAATATGATCATCTATCGTGGTGTGCAATATATGCTATACATAATCCATCTATTTCGTGGGAGACAGTTCGCGATGATGATTTTTTTCACAATAAATCCATTATGCTTCATCATTCAAACTTACCTATGGAAGAAGCATTAAAAATTATAGAGAAAGTAGGCTGGGGTAGCTTTTATAATGTGTCCATGTATAATAAAAACATTAATCCATATTGGATAGATACTTTACATGGCCCTTGGCTTTGGAATTGTATGGGAGATAATATGAATATACCTATTGATTATATTATTTCTAATAAGACTCGCGATTGGGATTGGTTTTCAGTATCATCTAGATCTGATGTAAACATAGACATTGTTAAAAAACATCCAGAAATTCCTTGGAATTATAATGCATTAAGTACCAATATAAATATAACATTAGAAATAGTTTTGGAAAATCCTAAATTACCTTGGGCGCATAGTTATTTAGCGCTAAATCCAAATATTACCCTCGACATGATGATCAAACATCCTGAAATACGATGGGATGATAATTTAATGATGCGGAACCCTAATGTTACTATGAAAACCATACAAAATAATCCACAAATTCAATGGAATCCTGTAGAAGTGTCGTTGAATCCCAATATTTCGCTTGAATACATTCGCGCAAATAAAGTAAGTTTTGTATATTTAAGTGAAAATTTACTCGAAAAAGATCCAGGATTAATATATGTTCGCAATAATAAAAAAGTAAAATACCGAGAAATAGTGCGACGTGTTATTTGCGGAAAATATGGATTGTCGAATATAATACCAATCGAATTATGCGACATTATAGTTGGTTTTTGTTGAAAGTTGAATTATAATTGCAAAGAACAAGGAAAATATGTACAAACCAACAACTGATCTAGAAAAACTGGTGGATAATTTGAGAGATAGACGCTGGAATTTTTATGAGTTAGGAAAAAATCCAAATATCACCTATGATTTTATCAGAACAAACCCAAAGAAAAGATGGCGTCTTGAGCATGTACTCAGAAATCCCAATATATCTAGAAATGATAAAATAAAATTTAGTAGCGATAAGTGCAAATATAACGAATACGCTATGATTAATTCCACTAACTTGACTTGGGATGATATAGCCGCTTCCGGGTTTCGAGGAAGGATGGGGTTTGCGTCTTCTTATCTCCCTTATGACGGATTGCTTCCAGGATGTAAATTTATAAGGCGCTTTCTAGCTGAAAATCCTACTTTGCCAATAGAAGTGGTTTTGTCTGAAACTGACCATCAATGGTATTGGAAAAAATTAGGTAAAAATCCCATTATAACCCTCGAATACATGGAAATTGTTAAAGAGATATATGGTGAAGACGTTATGGAGTCTTTGTCGCAAAATCCTAATCTTACGCCAAAATTTATTTTAGACCATTTAGATTGGGAATGGAATTGGAATGAAATAGCAGAATTCGTATACATTAAGCTAGGAGAGCTGAAACTCTTCCCTAAAATAAATATAGACATGTATTGTAAAAATATTGGAGTCAAGTATCACATTGTAGATATTCTTGCCGGAAAATATGGAGAAATAAGTGTCTGCGGTGTGAATAATCTTTCTAATAATCCCAACGTCGGGGCGAAAATGTTGAAAAAATATTTTAAGGGGTGTGATTGTAGCACAAATCCTAATATAACATATAGGCATATCACGGATAATATTAAGTACCTCGATGTACATTGTATATCGAAAAATTATTTTAAATACGATCCCAGGTATGTCAAAGTTCGCGAAATGAAGACAAAAAAATATCGAAAGATTGTGTACGTAGTCTTGTCTAGAAGTAATTTCGCATTACCATCCGAAATTTGCCATATAATCGCATCTTTCTGTTAAAGTTGAATGTTCTTTTTTCATATCCTCCGTGAATATATTTGCGAAAAAAACAAGTTTACAAAGGATTCGCGAAGAATTTATGGAGATAATGGATACATCGCAATACTCTATTCCAGTCGAAATAAAAGAAATGATGTTTATGTATTTAGACATAAAGTCTGTAATTTCTTTGCACTTAGTAAGTCGAGAAACTAGGAATATTTGTAATAGTGATAGATTTTGGGAATTCTTGTTGAAAAGGGATTTTCAACATATCGCCACATCCACCGATGCTTCACCTTGTTATTTGACAAAATTATATTGCGCTAATAATTCGACTGCTTTACCACCTCGTTCTAAATACATTTGCAGGCATGTCAGCGAATTGAATGATCGATTTGTTGCATATTTGTTACATCCTATTATTATAGGCCTAGCTTATTGTGATACACAATATATTTTTGCGACCATAGACGATAAAATATGTCGTATAATTGACGAGTATATCAACAAACTATATCGCGATACCGAACATCTTCAAAATTCCTATTTTATGACAGCGCTTGCAAAATCTATATATCTTTTGGGCGCCTCAGCGACATGTGATAATAGTAGACTCATAGTGAAAAACCAGATAATATTCCATAAGGTGCACGCGACTATACGCAATCGTATGATACAAAATCTTTGCTCTTTGTTCAATACAAAATCCACTGAACAAATAAAAACATCACTGGGAACGATATGGGCAGGATTACTACAATCACCAAACTATATGTTCACCATTTTCTATTATTCAATTGAATCAGCTTTACTTTCTTCTGGAGATCGTCCGAAAATATGGAAGTGGTACATTAAAAGAATATCGCCGAATGTTGGTTGGTTACTTTCGATTTGGTGCCAATTACATGATAAACAGTACTATGAAAGTGCTGGAGAAATAGCAAATTACTTACAGAAAAACACGGATCAACTGCGCCAAAAACTAATAGATACTAATGATTGGAATAAACGGGATCGCATTATAGAACTGCTTTCTATATACGGCGCTATACTGTGAAAGTTGGATGTTCTTTTTTTCGTATTTCCTAATGCCATTAAATTTCGTATCGCGAGCAGGGATGGTTTCGCAGCTGAATTATGTGAACTAATTAAATTATCGAAGAGAGATATAAAAATTTATAATAGTTATTTTAACAAAGTATATTAAAAATTGATGTTTTCTATAAATTATTTAAAAAACGCGGATGAAAAGGTCTCACTCAGAAACAGTAACTACTTCTACTATTTCAGGACCTCCAGTGAAGAAAAATAAATGTAATCACGGCAAGTGTATGTCAAGTTGCAGAATTTGCAACCCATGTCCACATGGCAGATTAAAAAAACGCTGCGCAGAATGCAACCCATGTCCGCACAGTAAATTAAAACATAATTGCAAACTTTGCAACCCGTGCTTGCACGGGAAATTAAGGCGAAATTGCGCAATTTGCAACTCATGTTCGCATAATAAACCAAAAAATAGTTGCGAGATATGTCGCCCTTGCCCTCATGGGAAATTAAAACATAATTGCAAAGTTTGTAACTCGTGTCCGCATGATAGAATAAAAAAAGAATGTAGAATATGCAACTCATGCCCGCATGATAGATTAAGACGTAAGTGCGCAATTTGCAATCCATGCCCACATGATAAATTAAAACATAATTGCGCGATTTGTAACCCATGTGGACACGGGAAATTAAAAAATAATTGCAAAATTTGTAACCCATGTCCGCACGGGAAATTAAAAAATAGTTGCAAAATTTGTAAACCGTGCCCACATGATAAATTAAAAAAAGACTGTAGAATATGCAGTCCATGTCCGCATGGTAAATTAAAATGTAATTGTAGAGAATGTGGTAGACGTGATAGATGTATACACGGTATAATAAAAGGCAAATGTAAACAGTGTTATGGTTGTGAACACGGTAAAGCCCGAAATCACTGCAAAACTTGTAACAGTTGTGAACATGGCAAGTTTAAGCAAGTGTGCCATAAATGTAGAAAATCAAAGAAGGAAAACTAAAAAAAATATATCGCTTTTTTTGACCAAATCAGATTTTCTTTACATAATTTTAGCGAAGCGTCTAGATGGGTGGAATTTCTATTGAAAATAACTGATGAAATGGATATATCCGGTAGAAAGTTGGAAATGCGCTCTTACAGCGTTTACTTTTCAGAGAAAGTAAATGACATCTTAGATAAATTTTCTTTTTGTGCTGGAAAGCGCACATACAGTTCCCTAATTCGCAATCTTTGTCTTTGTAATTGTACGGTGTTCTTTATGAATATATTCATAAAGGGACTATATTTTCTATTGTTATGCCATGAGCAGATAACTCTATTTTTTCAATAATTCGCATAATTATGCGAATAATATATGAATATTTCTATATTCTGGTTTAAACGTTTCTAAAAAAACGTGATCACCTTTCGCGAATGTTTTTTCTCTTGTGCCCATCTTTAAAAATGATTTTTGGAAAGAAAACTACTAACAATATATTGAAAGTTTATAAAGAAATTAAAATTTCTTACACGGTGCAGAAATCCAAAAAAACTGATTAATTAAAGTTATTATAACAAGATGAGCCTACGATTTGTGGACCAGATTGGACCTTTCTCTTACCATCCGAAGAATTCTGATGGATGGACGGACAACACTCCCTATATTGACCTCTCCACGAATAACTCGGAAATAGAAAGTCTCGAAAAAAGTATGAAGAAAATTTCCATTCGAAGCTGTCTTTACGGGGATAAATGCTACAGAAAGAATCCCGAACATATTAGAAAGTTTCACTCAGAGAAGAAAACATGTAAATATGGAGACTCTTGCTATAGAAAGAATCCCGAACACATACGAAAGTTTCACTCAGAGAAGAAAACATGTAAATATGGAGACTCTTGCTATAGAAAGAATCCCGAACACATACGAAAATTCCACTCAGATTCTCTACAGAAAAAATAAATAAAATATCATTTTCTTTTTCTTTTTGTATAGTTTGAAGAATTTCAAAAAGACATAATCACCTCTTACCAATCATCCCAAGCTTGGATAGGTTTTTTTTGAAACTTTAATAGATGTTTTTTGATACGATAATCAGCCGGATATATGTTTTTTAATTCGTCTAGCGCCGCTGATATTTGAGGCTCCCATTTTACGTGTATATCTAAATTATTATAAGGGAGTGATTTCGAATCTATTTTATCGTTTTTCAAAAGTTTATCTCCCACATTGGAAAACCTGACTCCGTATTTTTTACATATATTCATCAATTTCTCATTAAATTTCTTGTAGTTATTATATCTATTTTCGTAAGTAAATTCATATTTTGGTATATTAGAGGGATAATCTACGCCGTATTTTTGTAAAGATTTTTGAACGTTCTCGTCTGCGACGGTTGGAGGAAATACCCCAAATATTATTTTATCTTTCATAGGAATAGACTCTACAAATTTGACATACTCTTCTAAAACGTTTTCTTCGTATAATCCTTTTCTCCCATAATTATGATAGTACGATAAATGTACGTCAACGCTACCAAATACAAATATCCCTACAGCATCTTTATGCGCTTTTTTCAATATATCGATTCTTTTGGGATTATTTTTTTTTGACTAGTCCGCGGATCGTGGTTCCAGAATATTTGTTCACATCTATTTTGACATCGTTCGGATCTATGCAATATATTGGTTTCACAAAACTATCTCCAAAAAATTGTATAGTTTTCATTTCCTCCCAACTTCCGCTTATTTTTTTGTGATATTCATAAAGAAATGCTGTCGCTACAACAATTATAAGTAATATAATCAATATAAATATTATAGGTCTCATTTTTCATATATTTGTCTACGAAGAAAATAACAACAATTAAATACGATCTCGCTTCATAAAATTTGATTTTATTTTTTTATAATCTTCGCAATTATAATTGCGAAAAAACAAGTTTACGAAGAATCGTGAATTCCCCGCAGATACTTCATGAATACATCCATAGTCTCCGTAAACACATTCACGGAAAGAACAATGGATTCTCTTCCAAACGAAATGAAAACTTACTTGTGTTCATTTTTGGATGGACCGAACGCCTCCAGAATGTCTGCTACAAGCAGATTATATCGAGAAATTTGCATGGACAAAAAATTTTGGAGCGACGCTTTGGCAAGGGATTATCCTACTGTGTCAGTTAAAGAAGACATTGCGTATAGATTACAATATGCACATGCATACTATAACAAATATTTTGAGAATTTGTGGAATAGTATGTTAAAAGATCCAGAGAAGGGCGTGCGGAGAGATTTTGGGAGATGGTTCATGAAGGCCTTAAGTTTGAACAAGTACGATTCAAATGACGCATTTATATGCTGCGTGGCACCCCCTTCAGGTCCGGGAGATTTTCAGTCCATGCAGATATCACTCATCGCACAAAAATGTAAAGAAAAAATAATAGAGTATATTAGAATACCTCTCGCTTCCTTCTTAAAACAAGGTCGTTACAATATCGCCGAAAGGATACTCAAAATCGAGCTACTAAACGCCAATGAAAGAGCAAAGACCGCTAAAAAAGTTATATTGGACGCGACAGAACAAAACGATACATTGCTTGTATATTGTATGGAGATGGTTCCCAAGGATAAAATATTTTTCGCGTACAAGTTACGAAAAATTTGGAGAAAAGCGGAAGATAAACCTCACGTGAGAAAATTTCTGAAAGAATACGCTATGGTGAACGAACTCACAATTATCGGATCATTCGAAAGATATGGCAATAACCCAGGGCGAGTAAAACGCGTCAAGAAATGGTTGGATGAAATATTATAATCTTTATGAAAGTTGATTTTTATTTTTTGTAATCTTCGCAAATATATTTGCGGTCTCCTTGTACTAGTACAAGGAAAAAATGGACTCCCTTCCAAACGAAATGAAGACTTACTTGTGTTCATTTCTAGACGGAAAAAACGCTGCCAAAATGTCGGCCGTAAGCAGATTGTATCGTGTTATATGCACAGATGAAAAGCTCTGGAGTGGATTTTTGACAAGAGATTATCCTAAAGCATCAATCAAAAAAGGCATCACGTACAGATTACAATATGTACATATATACTACAACAAATATTTCGAGAATTTTTGGAATAGTATGTTAGAAGATCCAGAGAAGGATATGCAAAGGGATTTTGGGAGATGGTTCGTGAAAGCCTTAAGTTTGAACGGGTACAATTTGAACGACGCATTTATATGCTGTGTGATGGCTCCTTCAAACATGTTCGGACCACAATTCACGGAGATAACACGCATTGCACAAATATGTAAAGAAAAAATAATAGAGTATATTAGAATACCTATTGTTTTCTTCTTGAAAAGAGGTGATTACCGCGTTGTTGACAAGATACTCAGAATCGATCTACTAAGTGCCAATGAAAGAGTAGGGATCGCCAAAAAAGTTATATTGAATGCAACAGAGCAGAATGATTTACTGCTTGCATATTGTATAGATATGATTCCCAAGGATAGAACATTTTTCGCGTACAAATTGCGAAAAATTTGGAAAAAAGCAGAAGATAAGCCCCACGTGAGAAAATTTCTAAAAGAATACGCTGCGGTAAACGAGCACATGATCATCGGATCATTCGCAAAGTATGGTAATAATTTAGTGCAAGTAAATCGTATCAGGAAATGGTTGGATGAAATATTATAATCTTTATGAAAGTTGATTTTTATTTTTTGTAATCTTCGCAAATATATTTGCGAAAAATTCACGGAAAAAATATATTTGCAAAGAATTCGCAGAAAAAACAAGGAGATTACGAAGAGAATGCACTCAATACCTACTGAAATCAAAGAGATGATATTCATGTATTTAGACGTAAAATCTATAACTTCTTTGCATTTAGTGAGCAAAGAAATAAAGAACATATGTAATAGTCAAAGATTCTGGACATTTTTACTCAAAAGAGATTACTCTAAAGAAGCCGAAGATCCAAAAAACGAATATTCTGAATGTTTCGTCGATAATTGTACGAGCGCATTCGTGGATAAATTGTCAGAAATCAAGGATAGATTAATACAACAGGATATACGGTACATTTTTGATAATGCAGAAAGTGAAATACACGCACCGATTCGTCAATATTCCCAAAAAATGTGTAATAACGCCGAGTACATTCAACAAGTTCGTCGTGTGGCTAAATTAATTCTTAAAATAGATAATTTTGGCGATATATATACAGATCCTTTATCCAGATTAATCGAAGCTATAATATATGGGGAAATGTATAACGAGATAGAAAAATATATGATGTCGATACTATCCCTATTGCTTCATCAAAGTCCCTCACAAAAATCAATATTTAAAAAGGTAATAAAATGCTGCCTATTTGAGTTCGACAAGCCACTCCGATTCAATAAAATGGTGGAGAATACTTTACTTTCGTCAACGTCCGATATTCCGCAGTTATGGAGTGTATTTCTGAGAAAAATGTTATCATCGACTCCTGATATGGTCGTAATTTGGTATAAATTACATGTAAAAAATCATAACAAAAGCGCTGAAATAGTTCTAGAATATATTCAAATGAGACCAAACTATATTGATATGTTTCTGCTTATGATGGAGAATTCTCCCAAAAAAAGGAAAAAATATATTACGAAATTATTATCAGTACATGGGGATGATATGTTTCTGCAAATACGAATATGAAAGTTGATTTTATTTTTTTGTTATTTTCCGTAGATATATCTACGGAGAATTCGCAGAAAAAATAAGGAGATCACGGAGAATTCGCAAAAAAACAAGGAAAAAATGCACTCCGTACCTACCGAAATCAAAGAAATGATATTCATGTATTTAGACGTAAAATCTATCATTTCCCTATGTTTGGTTAATAAGGAAATAGAAAGTGTCTGCAATAGTTGGGGGCTTTGGGCATTTTTACTCAACAGGGATTATTGTGAAGAAGACAGTCATCCAAAAGACAAATATTCCGAATATTTTATTGATGATTCTACACATATATTTATAGACGGGTTACTAGAGGCCGGAAATAGGTTGGTAAGGCGAGACGTGCGATATATTTTTAATCACGTAGAAGACGAAATATGCATACCAATCCGTCAATATTCTCGTAAATTGTGTAGCGGCGTTGAATACACTCAGCAAATTCGCCGTATAGTTAGTTTAACCACAAAAACAAATAATTTCTGTAGCGAATATCAAAACACTTTTTCCCCGAAATCAAAATTTGCATTAAAAGCAGATATAATATGTGAGAAAATACGTGGCACAGTAGAAAAATGTATGATATCGATATTATCTTCACTATGCCAAAACTTTTTCCCAAAGTTAGCATTCAAAAAAATAATAGGATACTTGTCTAAATTTGGTGATAGATTCGATAAAATAATAGAGAACGCTTTAATTTCATCGGAACTTGATCTTCCAGCACTTTGGAGAATATTTATACGAGACCAATCATTTCCAATTGACAAATTAATAACAATTTGGTACAAATTACATAAAAAAAGATATAACGAAAGCGCTAAAATAATTCTAAACTATATTCAGACGGAATCTCGTGGTATGAGCTTCCGGATTATATTGGAGGACAGTTCCGAAAAAACCAGAAAATATGCCATGAAGCTATTATCAATGCATGGAAATGATATATTTCTATAAATGTAAAAGTTGATTTTACTTTTTTGTAATCTTCGCAAATATATTTGCGAAAAATTCACGGAAAAAATATATTTGCGGTCTCCTTGTACTAGTACAAGGAAAAAATGGATTCTCTCCCGAACGAAATTATTGAAATCATATTCAATTATTCAGGAGATGAATCAATATATCCAATAAAATTTACTTGCCAATGGATGAGATCTTTCTGGACGAAGAAAATGTCTCAATTAAAATATATAGAAACTCTAATAGTTAAAAACTACACCAATTTATTTGTATGGATAATTGGCAAGGATATCGATCTAAAATACCAAGACGCCGGCATGTTATTTGGGGTTTCAGTGTCGAAAGGTAATATGCAAGTTATGGAAACTTTGTTAAAAATACACCCTCGGTTGAGGATCGCTCCATTGAATTTTGTGGAAACAGCAATAAGAAACGACAGACTAGACTTATTGATTTGGTTAGCGGATCGTGGTTTTTCTATCAAAAGTGAGGATTTAATGTTAACGAATGATTTTCGTCTCGAAAAAATTGGTATGTGGATTGTTAAATTTTGGTCGAATAACCCAGAAAAAGCACCGCCGGGATTTCCAGACATAATTGCCCAACACAAAGTGATAAGAAATTCTATGTACGGTCTCCAAACATTCGCAAGAACTATAAAGAAAAAAAAGAAATCTATACAGATATAAAGGAGTCTACAACCGCTTCGTAACACTTCAGTTCATACCTTTTCTTGATTATTTTTTGAATTGCATGATAATCATCTATCGCATAGTTGACTCG
>Ga0209972_10000686_pt1 | contig 33353 bp, 56 predicted proteins | sample NOAtaG_7_FD_187302 | JGI IMG/M metagenome (GOLD analysis project Ga0209972, IMG submission 187302) | Freshwater lake microbial communities from Lake Erie, under a cyanobacterial bloom - NOAA_Erie_Diel1S_2200h metaG (SPAdes) (version 2) | ecosystem: Environmental > Aquatic > Freshwater > Lake ...
GTGGCGATGGTTTTAGAAGCATCTAGGGCTGTGTGATACAGAAGGTTGCCAGAGGTCGATGCGTCACGAATACCGATATGGGTAATCGTTCCCCATGAGCCACCAGCTTGAGGGAATTCAACAGCGGCTGAGTTTGTCGACACTCCGTTAGAAGGAGCGCCGAAAGTCACAGCCTGACGAGCGTATGAAGTGCCAGAGCACTCAGTACCTGAATCAGCATCAGTTGGGTCGCTTGTGTAAAGCGCCACATAAACAGTCGTTGGGCTTGTGTAGCTCGTATTACGCAGGGTAGCGTTAATAAGAGCGTTCTCTAGATAATTTGACATTTCAGCCATGATTTACCTCGTTGCGAAAGACATTGAAAGAGGAACACCCGAATATTGAGAACTCTCATCGGATGTGGAAAGTGTGGAGATTGCTCTGTCGTACAAAGAACCCCATGTTTGGATTCGAGCATCATTCATCAAATAAGGCTCGGCCTCTAACAACGAGGCGTAAAGTAACGCATCAGGCGCATTTGCCATGAACACATTACTTGAATTTGAGTCACTCATAAATGTGGGCGCTGCGTAGTAAAGCAGTTCCAATGTATAAGTGGAGTCAGGCACAGGAGCCAACTTAAACTCTGAAGCCAAGACTGTGTAATCTAATGGCTTGCCACTCTGAGTGGTCTTAGTGTTTCGACTAAAAATAGCAGGGCTAGAGAAAGTCAAAGGCTGAATCGGATTGGTAGAAACATAAAAGTCTCTAACCTCTAGAAAGTCGCTTGGTAGCTCAACAGTCGAATCACCGCCTGTCGTGGTAGTTGTGACAGATTTCAACATTTGTCGGATTCGCAATTCTCTACGCAAGCGTAACTCTGCGAACCGAACGAAATCCTCAATTTGGCTAGTCAAGTCTGTACGAGCCAAGTAAGAGGCAACCTTAGTTTTCAAATCTGAGTAAGTCGCTATGCTCATACATCATCCCAACCATATTCGTAAGTTCCGATATGCCTGATGTGCTTTGAAAGGTCGTGGTCTAAAACAGTCTTAAACCCTTTGTCAAACGCTTTCACACAAAAGTAAATATCTTCCCCAATTGTCCCACCTTTGTCGGTTTGTTCAAACCAAAACCAAGGCTTTTCGACTTTCTGGAACACTTCTTTTCTGATAAGAACCATCCCAAAACCTAAACCCAATACTTGCTCAAGACCCGCCTTGTCCTTGCTCGTCACCTTAACCAAGTCTTTTGTCTCTTGGTCGTAGTCCAAAGCAGTCGGCAAAACAGGGAATCGGCGGGTAGTCGCATTGACCCCAACAATGGGTAACTTACGGGAGAGAAGAATCTGGAGCGCATCTTTAGGAAACCTCATATCTGAGTCAATCCAAAGAATCGCATCCGCACCATCTTTGAGTGCTTCTTCCGCAAGTCGCTCACGCTGGTTGAATATCAGAGTGCCAGGCACTTGATAAATCATCAACGAGCCACCTTTTGCACATCTTGTCACGCCTTCATAAGCGCAGAGTTTCGCTAGGTCAAAAGCAAACCCTGTCATAACTGTGTCACGGCAGGGTACGCAAATGGCAACTTTCATATCTGTCCTGGTCGAGTTCTGAAGAACCGATTATCAGGGTTATTTAAGAAAGTCCGAAATCTTTTCTCATCCACAACAGCAAAACCTCGCATGATTCCTTGTTTGTTCAAGTCATCAATCACAACATTAGGCAAGCTGGCAATCTTTGTCCATTCACCCCATTTGGCTCGTTCATCAATAGCATTGAATTGAGCCTTGTTGCTTTCGAGAATCGCAGAAATATCCTGCTTGGTCTCGATAAAGTGATTCCCATCAATATCGTGGAAATTAGTTTCTTTACCGTTTTGTGTTGCTATGTGGCGCATAGAAGAAGGGGGGTGATTAGCCCCCCGTGTGATTAAGAAGTAGACAAGTCAGCGGCAATGCCGTGAGCAGCTTCGTTACGCATTTCCAAAGTCAACTCAGCCAAAATCTGAGTTTTCTCTGCGTCACCAGCTTTAGCCAATTCGATTGTGGCGAATGGGCGCAAGTAAGCAACTGCTGCGTATTCTGGGTCAAGCACCAAAGCGTCACGGGTACGCATGAAGCGGTTAGGAACCACAGACATAGTGCCGAAGTCGCTCATGTACACATCAGCCGCACCGATAATGGTGGTGGGTTCGTTGCCAGGAGCCATGTAACGCTGTGCTGCGATACCAGCAAAAGACGAAACGGCTTGCTTCTGGAATGGGCCAACCATCAAAATCTTGGGGTTGCCGCCAGAAGAATAAACCTTCTGAACCACATCCTTCAAGATGGTTTCGGTGAAAGCACGCTGAGTGCCATCGGTACGGGTAGACACACCGATAGTGGTGGGGTCAACACCTGCGGTAGTACCAGACGATTTGTTAGTGTTGGTCTTAATCCAAGACAACATTGCGCCCATAGTACGAGCAGTCGAGGCATCACCAGCAGAACGGCCTTGGTTGGCAGTCAAGATGGTTTCAATGTCACGCTTCAACTCAGCAGAAGCCTTGCTCAATTGGTAGGCTTTTTCGCTCTTACGACCAGCTTTGTCAACAGACTCCAAAGTGCCAGAAATCTTGATAGTTTTCTGAACGATTTGAGTGTAGTTGCCCAAACGGGTTGTGGGAGACATAGTGGCGTCAGAAGCGTCAGCACCTTCCACAGCGGCGTTTGCAGTAGTAGCGGCTGACAGGCTGTCAGTTTGCCACTCATGGTAAACGGCGGTAGCTTTGCCACGAGCCAAAGTGTTCAACAGGGGAGTGTCTGTGGGAGAAATGTTATAGATAACATCGCTCAAATCTTCACGATTGCCGATTGATTGGTAGGTTTGATAGGTAGCCATTTCGATTCCTTACAAGAATTTTTCAAAGAGTAAAGCTGCATCACGGACTTTGCCAGATTGACGCAACTTCTGGTGAAGTTTTTTGTTCTGTTCTGCTTCTGCATTTCGAGGAACTGATGTACCTGCCTTTAGCATCTTCGGAGCAGCCTCAACCTTTTTAGCGATTGCGGGTTTATTGCTCTGAAGTTTTGCGTACTTCATTCCCTGATACAGACTCAAAACAGCCCGAGAGTCATACAGATTTGAAAGCTCTTGGTCACTCCAACCGATAGACTTGGCATACTCACGAATATCCTTGCGGATTTGGTCGCCAGACTTAGGGTCGCCGTAACCAGGAATTAGGCTAGTCAGTTTCTGACTTTCTTCAGCGAGGTGTTGCTGTAAACGCTCAGATTGCTCCGCTTGTTGCTGTTGTGCAATGCGTTGCTGTTCTTGTTGCAGAATAGCTAACTGTTTCTCTCGTTGTGCCTGTTCAGCCACCTTCACGGCATAACCGATAGGGTCGACTTCCTTTAGCGCTTCCAAATTTTCACCCTTGTTCTGTTGCTGGAGAAATTGCTCCATCATTTGCAGTCGTTGGGCGTATTGGTCTCTTAATTTTGTCGCTTCCTGAATCTTCGCTCTATCGGCTTCCACCGCTTTGCGTTCTTCAGCAAGTTTTTGGGTTTTCTTTGTGTAATCTGCGCCTAATTGGTAGCCCTCAATAAGCTCAGTTTCAGTTACTTCTCGCTCCTCTCCAGCGGCTTTCACCCTGAATGTACGAGTAGGCTGTTCTTCAGCTTCTTCAGAATCTACCAACTCTGGCTCATCGGCATCAACATATTCCTCTGGCGCTTCCTCAGTTTCGGGTTGGCTCTCGGCTCCCTCTGCTGAATCCATCATCCCTAGAAATGCTGCTGCTGCTGTGTCCACAGTCAGCGTTCCACTACCTTGCGGTGTCGTGTTTTCGCTCATTTGATTCCCAAATTGTCAGCCTAAACAGTAGGCCACCGCCTCGTTAGAGGATTTTCCAGCGCTTTTTAGCTATCTCGCTCGTAGCTGCCATAGATTCAAAATGCGCTATGACTGATTGTAATGCGTTTATTTTCAAATATGCAACCTCTCGCTCATCAATATTGTGAGGCTGAGAATTGACAATAACCGCCAGTTCTGCGTTCTTTAGCTTCTCAATCTCTCCCATGAAAAACTCATCGGAGATTAGGTTTTTAGCTCGTTGCGCTTTGTCCAAGGATTGACCCCACAATTTGATTTATGTCCACAGGAGAACCCATTGGGGTCTGCTGTTGACCAGAGGCAAACATCTCATTGAATGTCTGTGCTTGAGGCATATTTTGCCATTGTGTTCCCTGTAAGGAAACGCCTGGGAATAAGTCCTCAAAAGTGACATTCTGCACAGGGCTGTAAGTGTAGGTCGGAGAAGTCCAATCTTCTGGAATCGGCACTTGTGCGAATCCTTGATTGGCAAATGTATTCCCACCGCTTCCAGTTACATCATTCAAACCTAGTGGGTCACCAGTTATGGCGTTGACCAAAAGACCAGCCCTTGCCGCATCTAAGCCCTGTTTTAAGGTTAGACCTTGGGCGGCGGCAGAAGTGGCAAATACTGGAGATGCTGAACTCGCCAAATCAATAGCGGCGGCATCCCATGCGGCATTTTGTGCAGCAATCTGTGCGGCTTGTTCAGCAGCTAATGTGGCGGCGGCTTGTTCTGCGGCGGCGGCAGCGGCGGCATCTGCAACAGCAACATCAGCGCCAGCAGCCATTGTCGCCCCGTCAGCGCTGATATAAGCGTTGATTTCTGGTGAATAGTAATAACCAGCAGCCAATAAAGCGGCGGTAGTCCATCCGCCAGGCAATTGCTCACGGATTGTTTGGTCTATTGATTTACCAACATCTTTGGCGGTATCAATAACATCCTGCCCAATATTTCCAGCGCCTTCAATCAGATTTGATGGGTTTAGTGGGCTTGATGCCCTAAAGGGATTTAATTTACCTAGTCCCATATTTTCACCCTGGTATTTCTACATTAGAAGTAATTCCTGCACCCACCTTCATGGCTTTCATTTGGGCTTCGGCTAAGAATTCCTCTTGTTTCAATTGGAGTTCTGCGGCAGATTTCTCACGCTCAAACTGGAGTTTGGCGGCTTCTTTCTCACGCATTAACTGAATCTCGGCAGCGGCTTTTTCTCTTGCCAACTGAATGTCAGCTTGAGCCTTGGCTTGTTGAGCCTGAATGTCAGCTTGTGTCTTAGCCATGTATGCCTGAACTTCTGGCGGCATTTGTGGCTGTTGTGGCGGCGGGTTAGAGAGTTGTTGGTCAAGCTCTGGAGTGATGGATTTATAGAACTCAGCAGAATCCTTAAATCCTGCGGCTTCCACCATCCGACCAAGAGTATTGCGGTACTGACCCATCGAAACCAGAGGATTAGCTGGCCCCATTGTCTGAAGCACTTGTTCTTGTTTGGCAAGAACCATGTTCAACATAGCCATTTGTTCTTGGCGGTTACCAGCACCGAGGCCGACATTTATATCAACATCGTACTGATTCGACCACTCACGAGGGTCAAACTGGACATATTGACCACGCATCCGAACGATACGAGGTTTGTCTTGGTACTTACAGAGAAGATGGAGAATGCCTTGGAACAGCGACTTAACGCCAGTTTCAGCAAAGATTCTGGCAATCATCTCAATCTTGCCAGCGGCAGACTGTTGCATAGACGCAACAGCAGCGGCAGTCACATTCTGAAGAATAGACGGGTCAAGACCTTGGGAAGCCTCTGTTACACCTGTGCGCTTTTGTTGGATTGAGTCCAAATATTGAAGCATCGGGAAGGCTTGAGCCGCAACTGGTTGAACAGCCAATTGCTGAACAGCGCCTTGAGACTTAATGCGAACCACACCGCCAGCGGTGGCAGTTAACAGGTCATCTAAGTTAACTTGTCCATCAACAGCGGTCACACGGGCGTTATTCGTCAGATACAGGTTGTCAAGAATCTGTCGAGTGATAGTTGTCTTGATTAACTGCAAATCCATCGTTCTGTCAGCGAGAGATTCACCAAAGAACTTGTGTGGAGTAGGAATCGGGCAGAGTGAGTGGAAAGGAATGTAGTCAGTTTCCTCATCGCTCAAAATCTCGTTTGAAGCATAGAAAACTTGACGCAATTCAGCGATGCCATCACCATCAATATCTGCTGTGACATAGCACTCGAAAACCTCGATTGTCTCCATTGACTCATCAACAGAGATTCCATCGTCAGGATTCTCGCCAGGCGCAACACGGGCTAAGTACTCAGGTGAGTAAGTCAGCGCACTAGAAGCCTGTAACCCATCCACAATGTCTTTATCAAAGCCCATTGCGATTAGGTCGCTACGAGTAATCAAACGGCGGTGAGCAACGAAAGGCGCATCCTTTGGGCTTTTCTTAGCTCTCTTGGAGATGAGGAATTCTTCAGGCGGCACATTCTCAACAACCACATGGCCTGATTTCTTCTTTTTCTGGACTGTGACGCTGTTTGATGAATACATCACAGGCTGACCCATCGGGTCAAGGACAGGATTGCCAGCAGGGTCAAGAACTGGATTCTCTACCACTTCTTTTTCGACCACTTCCATAGTCTCATCAGAAAGCAACATCGCTAACTCGTCATCAGACAAGTCACGATATTTCTCTTTGGTCACATCTTCTTTATCTTCCCAATAGGCTTTAACCACGCCAACCTTTTGTAAGAGAGCGTCTTTAAACCAATCGTGCATGATGATGAGGCCAGCGTTATCACGCATGAACACCCAATTACAGTATTCAGTCGCTTGCTTGGCTCCAGCTTCATCTTGTGGGCCACGAGGGTCGAAACGAACCACCTCATCGCTTGACGAGAAGATTCGGACTAATGGGGGAAGCGCACCATCTACGGCTTCAGCCACTTCGCCAGTAACGATTGAGGATTTACCTTGTATCTCGTTACCTAATGGTTGACGCAGATAAAAAGAAAGCGCATCAGTTCTTTGTTGAGTCGTTTCTGTTTCCAAAAATCCAATAGCATTATCTATTTCAGATTCAATAATAGATTTTAAGAAAGAACCATCTTTTACAGGTGTTGTAGCCATTCGTTTCGCTCCGTATACATCATCCTATTAGCCTTGCTTACATTTAAGGCTTCAGGAATTACTTGTATGTTGTCAGCACTATGAAACCCGCTGGCTATCTTAGCTTGTAACGGAATCATGTGGTCTATGTGCCATTTTAATCCAGTTATTGATTCTCTAAGTCGTGCAAGCCTATAAGCCTCGTGCATCACAAAGGCATCAAGCTCACCATACCAAGCTGGAGTGGCGTTAATTTTTGTTGCCCTTCGTTTATGAAAAGAAGCAAGCAATTTGTGTTTGTTAGCAGCCTTCCATTTTTTTATGTTTTCGGCTGCTTTTTCTTTGTTTCTTAAAGACCAAGCATCTTTGTATGCTTTCATCTTTTCAGGATTTGCATCACGCCAATCTTGGTTTTTTTGCCTATTTGAAACAGCCCAATCTCTTTTGAGAAGTTTTGTAAAAGTCAAACAAGCATCACACAAACAATCACCATTTAATCTGCGCTCGGCTAAACCGCCACGCTTACACGGCTTACCAGTAAAGTAAGTCTGTAAACCTAGCAGCTTAGCTTGTTTGCGATTCCGTGGTTTGTTCATCCCTGACCTTTGGCGGTCTGCCCATCCGTGGGCGTTGCTCCGATTGTAGCGGTTTCGCCACATTTTCAAGCATTTCAATCCGCTTTTCAAGCTCAAGAATGGTTTGCTCCATTCGGGCTATTTTCTTTGCGTCAGCAATATCGCCTTGTTTTAAGAAATACATCAGATTACCCATTTCGGTGGTTGGTTGATAGATTTACCCCATGAAGAACCCTCATCGAGTCCAATCGCAAGATAGCGGAAAGCATCAGAGCCGTGGCTTGACCAATCGTGCAAAGGTCGGTCGTAAAAGACTTTTCTCTTTTCGTCAAACTCTCGGCGGTAGTTTCTCAGGCAGTCAAGTCCTTGTTTCACAGCAGGGACATTGAACCAACACCTCGGTAGAAGGCGGCGAACAGCCTGAATCCCGTCATCTACGCTCATCCTTGAGGCGATGCGGACATTTAACCCTGCTTCCTGAAGAACCTCTAAACGGCTCTTTCCAGACCCTAATTCCCTGACCTGCACATCATGGGGAAGGATATGCTCGGCACTCGCCCAATTGTTATCCCGCAACCAAGAAACATATTTATCCAGACCAACCCCGTTGTTTTCGTAGTAGTCAACTAATCGAATCTCTGAACCAGCTATTTGCGCCACCCAGATAGCCGTTGAGTCACCCATACCCAAATCCCATGCGGTAATCGTACGGCACAGGTCATCCCTTGGGATTTCCTGAATGTGATTCTTTGTCTCTAGGTCGTTCAGTATCTGTCCGTAATAAGACCCCTCTACGGCGGCGTTAAACGAACACTCAAACTCTTGGAGATACTTATCTTCTCCCATCTCGGACTTGGCAGCGTCTAATTCTGTCTGGGCAATCACGCCTGTTTGACTAGCCTTGAACTCCAGAAGTCCCCAACCATCCTCTGTTTCTGCCCTGTCTCTCAGGTCTTTGAAATGATTGTGTCCCTTCGGTGTTCCGATAAACAAACACCACCCCATGCGGTCAGACAAGGCGGGTCGGATAATATCTGTCCAGATTACGGGGTTTTGGTCGCCAATCTCGTCTAGGCAACACCCGTCAAAGTATTGACCTCGCAAGCTGTCTGGATTGTCTGAGCCGTAGAGTTGGATTCGCCTTCCCCAGAAGTCAATCCGTAGTTCAGCAATGTTTGGGGTTGCTCCGAGTGGGATTGTGTATTTGAGAAGATAATCCCAAGCAACCCGCTTGGCTTGTCCGTAGGTTGGGGCAATATAAGCATATCTAGGGTTTTCCTTTTCGTTCAGGATAGCCGATTTAATGATGTGGTTCAAAGCCGCAACAGTTTTACCAAAGCGTCTATGAGCCACAACGACCGAAAATCGCTGTTTTTCCAGTAATTCATGCACCTTTAACTGGTGTTCCCGAGGCGCATACGGGATGGTTATTGTGCCCATTGGACTTTAATCGCCCCACCTTCAGCGCCAGTAATCTCATGGGTTTGGGTTTCTTTCCACCTTGCCCGAGTCTTTAACCAAAAGATTGCCGCTGCGGTGTTCCCGTTCTTAGCCTGTTGGAATAGCGTTTGCCCAATGCTGGCGTTAGCGTCAATCCTGCCGTTGTCTAAGTCCTCTTTGTAGTGCTTAACCAAGGTGTCTGCGCTAATCCCTATCTTCATGGCTATATCTTCGTGCGGGATTCCAACTGCCGAGAGTGTTCGGCATAGCACTTTGTTGGCATCTGTGACCTTATGGGCTGGTCTCCCCATCTTTTTAGGCATTTTCTAACTCCGAAAATGTAATCAATTCGGCTTTTTTACCCGTGAAATCTTCCCAACGCTTGACGATTACATCGCAGTATTTGGGGTCTAATTCAATCAGTCTAGCATGGCGGTTTGTTTTCTCGCAAGCAATAAGTGTGCTGCCACTTCCACCAAAGAAATCAAGAACAATGCTTTGTGTGTTTGAGGAAATATAAATTTCATTCTCAAGCAATGCAACTGGCTTCATTGTTGGATGCAAGCCTTTTTCTCGACCATATTCCAAGCATCTTGAATAATTTACGCCTTTTATGCCATTGTTCCAGATTGCTGACTTTCTAAACAACAACAAATATTCAATGTCTGGCCTATGACTGTCACCAATTGGAATGGCATTGGGCTTTTTCCAAATTAACACATTGAACGATATTTTGTTGTCTCTTGCCCATACCAAATAATCTGGCAACAAATCTTTATTGCAAAAAATATAGGCGTTGAATTTGTTTGATTGAAACACTAATGGCAAAGTGTTTAAGAACTCTGCTGGCTCAAAATTAGCAATAAACTCTATTGAACTTGCTTGTTTTCTTAGACTTTTGCCTATTTCACCTTTGAACCCGCCCTGAGTTTCAATTGAATATGGTGGGTCTGTTAAAACTAAATCGGCCTTTTGGCCTTTCATTAGCTTGTCAATAGCGTCAATGCTTGTGGAGTCTCCGCACATCAGGCGGTGGTTACCAAGTTGGTAAATATCCCCCAATTTGGTCTTTGGTTCTTCAGGAACATCAGGAACGGCATCCTCATCGGTCAAGCCTTCCACCACTTCAGGCTCAAGCAGGGCGTTTAGCTCTTTTGGGTCAAATCCAAGGATTTCTAAAGCAAACCCGTCTGCCATCAGGTCGTTCAACTCAATCGTGAGCATTTCATTGTCCCACCCTGCGTTAAGCGCCAGGCGGTTGTCGGCAATGATGTAAGCCTTCTTTTGGGTTTCTGTCAGCCCGACCAACTCAATCGTTGGGACTTCTTCATGCCCTAACTTTCTGGCAGCGGCTAACCTTCCGTGGCCAGCAATAATGCCATTATCCCCATCGGTAAGGATTGGGTTAGTCCAGCCAAACTCTTTTATGCTTGCAGCTATCTGAGCAACTTGTTCGTCAGAATGTGTGCGTGAATTCCTTGCGTAAGGAATCAAATCTGTGACTTTGCGCCACACTAGTTTTCTATCCATTTACCAATTCCTCTCGGCTCGTTGGTTTAAAACTTTATTCTACCACTTAACTTTATCTGCCCAAAATGCTGCGCTCATCTTACCCTTGGCGATGTTGTCGGCGTGTCTAGCCTTGAAAGACTTTCTACGGGCTTTATCAGCCTCGCTTTCGCCTTTCTTTGGTGGGCTACCTGTCACGCCTTGCTGTCCAAATCGAATCAATCTAACAGTCTCACCTTCCTTCGCAAGAACCGCATGGCTCTTGGTTGGGTGATTAGGTGTTCTCTTGGGTTTGTTGTAACCAGAGAATGATTCGTTTCCTCGCTTCATGCTAGTTTCTCAACAGGGATAAAGACATTATCAGACCACACTCTCTCAGCGAAAAAGTAGCCCATTCGTTGAATCATTATAGCGATTTCGGCGTCATTCATGCCATTTTTGGCTAGTTTCTTCTGCTCAATAATGATAATCGGGCGGCTACGCATAATCGTATTTCTTGCCCCCCTGAGTGCGTTTTCCTCAAAGCCTTCCACATCCAACTGGATTAGGTCAGGACTTAGATTCAGGCTGTCAATGGTCATCATCGGGATACCCTCTTGGGTTTCCTCAATCTGGAGCGCACCAGCATTAGCCCCGCCATCTCCCTCAACCATCTTACAAAAACCCTCTTTGTCAGAGAGTCCAGCTTTGTAAATCTCTACATTCTCATTGCTGACATTTCGCTTAAAGCACTCAAAGTTAACATCGTCAGGCTCAAAAGTCACCACCTTGGAAAAAAGTTCGGCGTAAATCTTTGACCAAACCCCACAGTTTCCACCAGCGTGAATCACCAGACCTCGGTGCGGAACCCATTTAACCAAATCAGGGATAGCTTGCATCTCAACAGGAATCCACTTCCAAGCCTCAACATCAGACTTGGGCCACCACCAGCCATCACGATTTTCAATTAAATCTTCCATTCTTCTTGCCTTTCATAACCTCTAGTTGAACCCCAAAATTGGGTAGCGAAACAATGCCCATTTCCCTCATACCTGTAACCAGAAAAATGGTCTCTGGTGAAATAGTGGGAAGGGTAGATTGTCAGGGGATATTCGGTCTCGTGATAGACCTCAGTTATGTGCATCGGCCCTGTCTCAATCCATGCCCTATCTTTTAGGGTTTCTTTCTTTCTGAGGCGCTCAATACACTCACCAAAGAACGGATTTTCAGGAACAGACCCCATTACGCTGACATTTATTAGGCCAGGTCTACGGGTTTCCTGCTCCCAATGGGCAAAAGCATCAGGCTTTAGTAACCAATCTTCTAAAGGAGAAAGGCAGACAGAATCAGCGTCTAGCGTGATTCCACCTTCGTTATATAGGATTTCGTACCGCATCAAGTCAGCCACTCCGCAGAGTTCTCGGCTTTCTTGAATGTGCTTGGCATTGAACCACTTGTTCCCTCTGAGGGCATCGTTCCCCCAAATCTTGACCTCGTAGTCAGGATTGAGGGTTTTCCAAGTGTTTATGCAATGGTCTGGGCGCTTGGTTTCGTCACCAATCCAGACAAAGTGAAGTTTTTTAGAAATCACTTTTTGGCGGTTTTTGCAGCTTCTTTGAAGGCTTTAGCCGTGGGAGCGCCCTTTGTGCCAGGCTTTCTCATCCGTTCAGGTGTCTTACCTGCGGCTTTCTGTTTCTCAATACGCTCACGCTTCGCAGCGATGTTGGCATAGAGACCCTTCATTTTTTAGCCTTGTTCTTAGCTGTGCGCTGACCACGCATCGGCATCTTAGCCTCTGACATGGCGATGGCAATAGCTTGTTTTGGGTTGCTTACTTTCTGGCCTGAAGATGATTTCAGTTTGCCAGATTTGTATTCACCCATGACTTTGCCGATTTTCTTTTGAGATTTACTCATCATCATATTCAGCCTCTTTCATAACGGGAGCCTTTTCCCAAGCCTTGCAGACTCGTAGATTATGGCAAATGAACTCAAATTTATGGCAGTAACCACGACCACCACCATCAGCATCAAACTCGTCTTGAGGCACGACTTCCATCGCCTCTAAAGTGTCTGGTTGGTCATCGAAATACTCGCAGTTAGCGCACAGGCGGCGCTTTGCTTGGTCAGGGGAAATGCGCCATACATTCGCCAAACCACGCCAGAACTCTGAGTTTGGAGCGTCAACCTTGACAGGGCCGAGCATCTGTGTCTCAACCAATGTGTCACGGGTTTTTGCGTTTGATTCGGTAGTCAGACCTTCGATAACGGGCTTTTCTGCCTCGATTTCTTCAATCTCAATTTTAATTTCGGCAGCAGGGGCCAAGAGTCCAGCCATATAAGCCTTTCAGGGTTTTATCCCATTCTACAAAAAAAGAGGCAGTCCGTAAACCGCCTAAATGTTGGCAACTGCTCAGATTCCCAACACGGATAAGGACTGTAAAACCAGAATATTCGGCAAACATCCTCTGGTGAGATGCGTCAAAGTCACGATTCAACTCGTGTCTCTGCCTAATTCCCAATCCCCATGCGTGTTGGGGGTAGCGCCAACTACCCACCAACTGTTTCTACAACATAGTCGTTTCAACGCTTAAATTTTAACCTCATCAGGCCACAAATCAAGCTCTATCAATCTCTCAATCGTCTTTCTGTGGGCTTTTTCCCACATATCTATCCGTTCCTCTTTTGTGAGTTTTGAACCTTGGTCAAGGATAAAGTGGCATCGGATACACAAAGCCGCTGTGTACTCATCGCTTGCCTTCACGCCTCGGCCTTTACCATGTATCAGACGATTAGAGTGAGCCGCTTGGGTTGAGCCTTCTAGTCCGCAATGCTGACAGGCCAAAGACGCAACATTCTTTAAATGCTTCTTTGAACGGAAATATTTGAACTTAGGTATCATTTTTTAATCAACTTAGACCAAATAAAACCGCCAATTACTTTAGACGCAAATTGCATTGCAACGATTTCAGGCATCAGACCACCAAAAGCGATTGTCGGGAAAGTCAAAGAATCCACAGCAGCTCCAGCCAAGTTTGAGCCTGTTGTGCGTTTTTCCCAAGATTTTTCTTTTAGTTTTTGGTAAACAAAGGAATCAGCAACCATTGACAAAGTAAAAGCAACCACACTAGCAATTGCAATCTGACCAGACGCAGGATTTAACAAGTAGCTGACAGCGCCAGCAATCACAATCAATCCACCAATCTTTATTGGATTTCCATTCCATTTGTCGTGTAGTTTGTCTCTAAGCGTCAGGTCTAAACCAATCAAAACAAAAGAATTTACTACGCTAAACCACGGGCCAATCGTGGCAACCAAAAGGTTAGCAGCCACCAATGCAAAAATGTAAATAATTGGATAAATCACAGTAAAAGTCCTTGTTCAACTTGATGGAAACCCCAAACAGCAGGGGCATTGTGAGATTCAATTCTTGAGCGCATTACGGCAGCCCTCATTTCTTTTGTTGGCGGCAAATAGTTGCCAACCTTCCAATTGTTATCTATTCCTATGTTTCGACCAATATTTGTGCTGTCAGCAGATGCAAATGGCAATTTAGTAAAAATAGCAGGGTCAAGCATCCTCAAACCATGAAGTTTGCACATTGGTCTACCCATCTCATCGCACAAAATCCTCATGGCTTGCCCTATTCTTGACCACCACGCCTGGCTTCCGACTGTTGCAAACTCACCAGAACTGCCAATGCAAACCCTGACATAAGTGTTCGCCAACTGCTCTAAGCGCTCTAAACTTTCGTGCATATGCCAGACAGGTGCGCCAAACCATTCAGGAAGTGGGCAATCTTTAAGCAAAGCATCATTGTCTGCTTCTGTTCCGTCAATCACATCAGGAATCACCGCAAAGTCGCAGGATGGTACTTTTTTAAGATTAAGCGCCCAATCGTAAAAAGCATCCCAATCTTTTACTGGATTCCCACTTTTCCAAGCTGAGAACGCACCATTATCAATTGCAAACGACTGACAAAGTTCAATTGCAATAGAAAGTTGGTCAGGATGGGCAAACGACACAAACGAATGACCAGCATCAACGGCTTTGGCGGCGGCTGTGGCAGGAGTTATTGGCATACCATGATAATGAATCATTTTGCTCTTATCTTTCTAGCTAACCAGTTTGATTGAGTTGTTGCGGAATAATGAACAGCATTTATTCGTTCTTCTTCACAAAGCCTTGCACATTCTTCACGCTCACGCTCTGCTACCAGTTTGGCAAAGTCTATAAGCGCATCCATGTAAATGCCATCACGATTATTTGTGTTTACAAGTTTGCATTTAATTGCAAAACGGATAATGTCATCTTTTGTCATAAACCACCCCAAAAGTTAGATTTGTAGTCTTTCCACCTAATTCCACGCTTTATCTCCCACACGACCCGTTTAGAGACCCCATAGCGCTCTGCAAGTGCTTTCTGGGTGTCAGGGCTTAACCGAATTAAATTAGCCTTCTCTACGCTCAATTTGCCCCGTTTACGGCTGCTTTCTGAAATCTTTGCCGCCCTCACAGGATTTGAGGCATAAGACTTGTCCATTTTCTCGGCTAAGACCTTTCGGCTAACCGCCCTCATGTGTCCTTCAGCCAAGCAGAGTTTGTTTTTGCAGATTGTGGTGTAAACATCCCCTTTGCGCTTTGACTTTCCGTAGTGAATCCCGATAACTGTTCTGACATTCCAAGTCTTTTGCGAAAACCGAATGGTCGGATAGCCGTTGTGGTTCAGGGTGGATTTCCAAATCAGGCAGTCTCCATCTTCTTCAGTTCTGCTTAACAGGCGCTGAAGTGAGGGCATTAATCGCTCGGTTGAGGGTTTGTGGTGGGATTCTTGTCCATTGTTCTTGACAGATTTCGAGGGCGTTGTCGATTGTGATTGTGTACTCTCGTTTCCACTTGAATCCTGATTCTGAGCATCGTAAAAGAATGTGTCCTGCACTTTTTAACTTTCTATATTCAACTGAGTCTGTCTGCTTGAGTTCTTCTAAACAAGTCATCATTGCATAGACGGGAAGGGAAGTAGCGACCATCTCGCTTGAGGCATCTTCACCATCGTCTAAAAGGAATATTGAGATTCTGTGGCTTGTTATTGATTCTTTGAGTTTCTGCTTGGCAATCGCTCTGGCAATAGGATTCATGCCAGTATTGCGATTTACTTTCGTGACAAACTTCATTTGTATTTTTCAATGTGCTTGATGAGAATTTCTGTTGCGGCAGCTAAGATTTTGAAAATCAAAACAAACAAAGCACCGAAAATGAAATATTGAATATCGCTCATGTTTTCTCCGTAAAAGTGATTCCGTTATTTGCACCCCAAGAATGTAGCCATTCAACAAACTCGCTTGCTTGTTCTTTTGTGAAGTTGCGGGTTTGAAAGCCAAGTTGCACGATTCCATCACCAGAAAGATTTGGAATTACTTTGCTTCCTGTCAATCCTGTATCTTTGCAAAATTGGTCTACCAACAGTCGTTTCCAATCTTCAGCAATCCACTTAGCGCCTAAGTGTTGTGCTTGCTTTGCTATCTCGCCAATCATTGCGTGATACTTTTCTTCTTGCTCACGGCTTTTGTTGATAGGCTTAATCTCAAGCGATAACTGTTTACCGCCTTTGATAGCTTCTTTGACTTTAGGCCAAAGAGACTGCATCAGAGATGTTGCTTGTTCTGGTGTTCTTAATTCGTATCTCACTTGACCACTCCAATAATTCGTAAAGCTGCTTCAGGGCCATCAATGCGGCAGAGAGTTCCACCGCACCACTTCTCAAAAAACTCTGTCTGTAATTTTGTCAGTTTTTTCTTTGAATCTGTCTTAACCTCAACTAAAAAAGTCTTATTGTTGTATCCAACCAACAAATCCACAGGCAATCCGATAATCCACACATAAGCGCCAGCCGCCCTCAAAGCAGAAACAATCTGGTCTTGGTTTGCGTCTACCCTAGCGGCGTATCTCATAAACAAACCTCACAGTTTATTTTTTGGCAGACTCCGAGTTCGTCACAAGTTCTTTTTTTAACCTGTTCATTAACATAGTTTTCAAGCGCCAAAAACATTTCATTAGCATTTTCTGTTGAAGCATTACGATAATTAAATGCGTACCAATGTAAACTGTTTTCTTCTTTCGGTGTGTCTTGTACTGTCAAAACATATTCAATTTCTATCATGACTTCACCTCGTAATCTAAACCAAGTTCTCTTGCGTTATCTGCCTTTTTATCTAATGCTAACTGTCTTTTTTGCCACTCTACACCAGCATCATGCCCATAATTCCAACCCATCTCAATTAGGTCTAATTCTTCTTTTGAGTATGCCTTTTTTCTATGCTCACCTGTTTCTAAAAACCTGCCATTTGACCAATCTTCAAAAGTTTTATAAATCATTTTTGACCTTTCAATTTGTTCATGCGCTGCCTCAAATCCAAAGTAGCGGACTCGCCTCTGATTCTCCGCAAGTCCTCTAATACGCCCATCCACCATGCAAGCGCTTTTCTTGAGCCTAGAGTCGATTTCTTCTGTGCGTAGCGGTTCAGCCATTCTTTTGCTTCGCAGTTTTTCAGGTGTTCTAAGTCCATTTTTATAAATCATGCTCTACCCCTTAAAAGTTCAGCAATCTTGGCCTGAACCTCAGAGTTTGGTTTAACAGCCTTCTTTGCATCTTCCTCAATCTTGCGTAGGGCAGCGTCATGGTTGGCAGGTGTTGGGGTAGTCTGGTGGATAACATCCTGATAACTAGTCTTTTTGGCTACCCAATCAGCTTCAAAACCGACCCATTGCTTTAAACAACAATGGCTAATTGCTTGCTCAATAGTCCAGCCAGCTTTTTCTACCTGCTTAACAAACTGATTCCATCCAGTTTCGGTGAGCGTCTTGGCTTTTTTATCTTTGCGTACTGTCATCCAATCATTCCAAACCTGTTTATCAACAGAATCAGGACAAGCAACGCTAGTTGCTTTCTCTTTCTTTTTATTTTTTGAAGATGAAGGTGAAGGTGATGTGCTATCTGCCGAGCATTGCTCAGAGTATGCTTGGACTATGCTTGGAGTATTTTTATTACCCCATCTAGCCTGAGCACCCTTTAAACCACGCTCTTTGTTAGCCTGTTTGTTGTGATTGGCTTTTGCCATTTCGTTTTCAACTCTAGGCTGAAACCATGCTCCATCTTGTATTTCAAAGAATGGTTGAAGCATAGTCCGAGCATTAGCCCAAGCATCTGGTGAAAGTTTCGTTATTTGTGCAAGAACTGAATCATTGTCAGGCGGAGCGCCATTTTTCCAATAATCCATTAGAAGAAGCAAATATGCTCCATGTTGTTCGGTAGTCAGCCGTGAGGTGGCAGACAAATAATCCGCAATGTATAGCGGCATCCATATATCGACTTTTGTGGCCATAAGGCATCCTCGCAAACCCTCCAGAAAAGAAACGCAGGCAGGCGGGAGGTTCGCTTTTCGGTCTGCTCATGACTTCAGACCTAGCCCTGTTTCAAAACATTATACCTCTTTCACAAAGATTCCATCAGCCCCGAGATAACCCTTGCGGTCTTTGATTTCCTCATAAGCGCCTTTGAAGCACTCCACAAGGTCTAAGTCAGCACAGGCGCAGCCCATGACTAAAGTCACCAGAATATCTCCGTAGGCATCAGCCATAGCCGCCCTATCGCCAGATTTAATGGCCTCGATAAGCTCGTTGAGTTCTTCCTGAGTCTTTGTGGCTTGTGCCTCTGGGGTAGAGTTTTGCACGATTCCTCGCTTCTCTCCCCATTGCACAACCTTCATTTCAATGTCAGCGTAGCTCATCAGAAACAGTTAGTTGTGCAAGATTGACCATTGCCAAAGCACGATGTGGTGCAAGTGACAGCCTTACCATTCACCCAATAGGTGTGGGTTGACATTTGAGCCTGTGCGACAAAAGAAGCTAAGGCTAGTGAGATTCCAATCAAAGTTTTCATAAAACACCTCTGTAAATACGCTCATCACCCATGAGCGAGGGATAGTCTAGGAATTCATACGCACCAGGTCGCTGACAAGTCCTAGTCAATTCTCTACCATCGTAATTGCCGACAGTCGTGCCAGCTACGATTTTTCTTGTTGTCGCTATCTTCGGAGCATCGAGATTTTTCCGACCATGCTCTGTGATATGCCACATATCTTCTCCGTGTTGCGAAATTACAACAACGAGACCCTGTTGCGCCATTTCGTCTAGGTATCTCTGAAAGTGAACACCAAGCTGGCTGTTTCCTGAGTCTCCGTGAGTGAAAGACTTTGTGGATTTCGGGCCATAGGTCAGGCGTTTTAATAGGTCTTTGTGAGCGTTTCTGAGTTTCATTCAAACATTCCTTGGGATAATGATTTTCTGCCAATGACTAAGTTTTTTGTTAACCAATTCCTCTCGCATCTACCCTGTGATTTCATCTTGAGTTCATAGGAAACAAGACAGTCCTCGCAGGGAGAAACATTCTCTCTCGCTTGTTTGGCGTAACCCACCCATTCTCTATAAGTTTTGTGGTCAGGAAAGCATTTTGGGAAGTACATAATTTATTGTGTATCAAAAAGGCGACAAAACTGTTTGGTTTTTACAACACACTAAAAATATTTTTGCAAGGCGTTGTTTTTGTCTTATGATTTATTCATGCCTTCGCTGTGAGGGTCTTTTAAGGAGCATTTAGATGGAAACACAAATTCTTGAAACATTAGACCAAGCGTATCAATTGCTTGTTGAAAAATACAACGCAATCAACGCAGAACTTATCCAAGCGCACAACAATGGTCAAGTTGAGCTTTACAAATCCTTGGAATCTCAGCGTGATGCTGTAAAAACAATGTATTGGGCAATCAACGAATTTCAGGTTGAAGTTGCCCCTTCTGTTTATCTTGAGTCTTAATATTTCATCGAATAAGGTATCTATATGTTCGATATTCTTACCCTCACCCACCACGATTCCAGCGCTAAGTTCGTGTGTCACTTTGAACAGTACACAGGCAGCTTGTGGAATGTCTACATCAATTCTGAAGATTGCATTTACAACCTTCTCTCTGAAAGCGTCATCGAGGACTTTGAGCGCCAATACGCAAAGTATCAGAAAGACGATGCAATTCAGCGAGAGATTGATTACGCAATTGACACTCTCAATTTGAAGGCTCTTGATAATGTTTATCGCTAAAGGTTGGAGAAAACGCCGTGATAAAGACAATCGCCCTAACCCTGCTCCCGTTCGCTGTGACTCTTGCGTTCTTCTATCTCATCGGTTCATTCATCTCGGTTAGCTTTAACCCTGCTGAGTGGACAATGGAATGTCGCATTTTGACAACAGCAATCGGATTTATTTTTGGCTTTATGGTCACACATAAGCTGGAATCAAGTAATATCTAGTCATGCCTTCGCCGAAGGTCTTTTAAGGAGTAACTTATGGAAATCAATGACACCACCCGCACTTTCCCACGCACACTCAATGAGGCGTTCCCTGCCACACTTGAGAATGGCGCAGCAATAGAAGTCCCAAGCGACACAATGCCTCTCGTTGACAAAGTAATGATTGCTGTCAGCTTGGTGGCTTTCGCTGTTGTTATCTTGGACATTTTTGTGTGGGGTACAAAATGAAAAATATCGCAACAGCTTTGGTCAAAGCACAAAAAGAATTTGGCCCTGCACTCAAGACTGCAACTAATCCACACTTCCGTAGCAAATACGCAAATCTCTCAAACTGCGTTGAGGCCGTGATTGACGCATTGAATAACAATGGCATCTTCTTGCTTCAGAAGAATTATGACCATCAGAACGGCATCATGGTTGAGACTGTGTTTGTCCACGAATCAGGTGAGATGCTTGAGTGTGGTTGTTTGTTCTTCCCTGCACAAAAGAACGACCCACAAGGCTTTATGTCAGCTTTGACTTATGGTCGCAGAGCGTCACTCATGGCAGCTTGTGGTATCGCTCCAGAGGATGACGATGGTGAGGCTGCTGTCAGACCTAAAAAGACAACTGTGGATTCAAGCGCAATGGCTGACCACCTGATTGCAATCCAAGACGCAAAAGATTCTGACGAACTAAAGGCGGCTTACACAGCGGCTTACAAGGCTTGTGGGACTGATGCCAACTGGCAGAAGAAAATCATTGCAGCTAAAGACGAAAAGAAAGCGAGTTTGGCATGACTAAAGAAGAATTGTTAGATCACTTTGCGACAAACGCAATGACAGCACAAGTTGAAAAATTTGGAATTACCAATCCATTTGCATTGGCTCAAACAGCTTATCGGTTAGCGATTGAAATGGTAAATCATCGCGACAGAATCCATGCGGAATGGGTGGCAGAAAAAGAACGAGAGCAACTATATAAAAATGCTGATTTGCATGAGTTAAATTTACCAGTTAGATATTTTCGTTGCTTAAGAGCAGAAGATATTTATACAAAAGAACAGTTATGTAAATGGGATATACGAGATTTAAAAAGAATTCCTAACTTGGGCGCAAAAGGCGTACAACTTGTTAGAGAAGCCATGGCTGAACATGGATTGAAATTGAAAGGTCAAGAATGATTGAACAGGGAACACCAGAATGGTTCGCACAGCGCTTGGGTAAAGTAACCGCAAGCCGAGTAGCTGATGTGATTGCCAAGACCAAAACAGGATATTCAACCAGCCGTGAGAATTACATGGCGCAATTGGTCTGTGAGCGCATGACAGGAACTGTGGCAGAGTCCTACACAAATGCCGCAATGCAATGGGGTACGGATAACGAACCGCTTGCTAGGGCAGCGTATGAGGCAAAGATGGATGTTTTAGTGGATGAGGTAGCCATGATTACCCACCCACGCATTGAACAGGCTGGCGCATCACCTGATGGGATTGTTGGGGATGATGGTCTGGTGGAAATCAAATGCCCAAACACAGCTACGCATATTGATACCTTGCTGACGCAGACTGTGCCAGGCAAATATGTCACTCAGATGCAATGGCAAATGTCTTGCACCGACCGACAATGGTGCGATTTCGTGAGTTTTGACCCACGGATGCCAAAAGAACTCCAGTTGTTTATTAAGCGAGTCCAAAGGGATGAAGATTACATATCAATGCTGGAGAAAGAAGTTCTGTCGTTTCTGATGGAATTGGATGTAAAAGTAAGCAAACTAAATGATTTGAAAGAAAACAATGGCTAAAACACAATATGAAGTCTCCACAATCGTGGGCAAATACACAAATTCTGAAGGTCAGGAAAAGAACCGCTATCAGCGAATCGGCTCAGTCATTGAGACAAAGAACGGGCCAATGCTCAAGATTGACCAAGTTCCAGTAGTTGAGGGCGGTTGGTCTGGTTGGTGTTATCTGAACCAACCAAAGGAAAAAAACGACTTTCCTAAAGACGAAGATATAGATTTTTGAGAAAATTCAAGCCAACTTAAGACGGAGTAAGACACATGGAATTTGGCACATTTTTCGGTAAATTGTTTCGTAAAAACGACCCACAAACCTCTTTTGAGGCGGCAGAGAAGGTTGACACATCAAGGTTAGAAAAGCTCGTCTATGAGGCGATTAAAGGCTTTGGCGAGGCTGGTTGCATCAGCGACCAGATTCTTGAGATGTTTCCTTCTATGCCATATTCCTCGATAACGGCAAGATACAAGGCGCTTTTAGACAAAGGCTTTATTCAGATAAACGGCACAAGGGTAGGAAAGTCAGGTAGACAGCAGAGAGTGATGGTGGCTAAATGATTTTCTTAGTCTTTGGAATGATTCTCATAGGGGAGTTGTATGACGAATATCTTGATTCTTGTAACGATTCTTGGTTTGGGCGCTCTTATAGTTGGATTGATATTTATTGCTCTCATGGCGATTTGGAGTGCGTCAAATGAGTAAAGGCAGCGCACCACGCCCAATCAGCGTTTCTCAGGAAGAATATAATTCCCGTTGGGATGCAATATTTGGCAGGGACTTAGATGATAAGCCAGACAAAACAGACTTACCTACAAGCCCAGAAAGCCCTAGAGACGATGTTGGGCGGGACAAAATGCACCCCGACAGAGCGTGAGTTCTTTATTCAGGGTTACATCCTAGCCGTTGAAAGCATCAGAGAACGGCTAGAGCCTCACGGATATGCTTTATTCGATCAGCCTGTCCAATAGTCCCACCATTGATTTTCTTGGTCAGGTTAGCCCAAGTGGACTCTCCAGCCGAGTCTAAAGGCGTTCCGTTTTCTGCAAGCTCGTTACAGTTGTGGGTTGACCAAAACCATCCAGCAGTCAGGGCGGCAAACTTTGGAGTTGCTACAAGGTCAGGCTCCATCACGAAGTCAACTCCGAGAGCTTTTCCTGCGTGGAAATAGTTGCTATGCCCTGTCAATTGGATACATCCACGGCCTCGGAAACGATACCCGTCGCCAGAAGCCTCGTCACGATTTCCCATACGACCGCTGTAAACCATGTTGGCGATGCGTTTAGGATTTTTTTCGTAGCTGTTGGCAATCTCTTGAGTTGGGAAGCGTTTAGGCCACAGCTTCATTAAGGTGGCGGCACGATAGTTTAGGTTTTCTTCAAGAATCCTGAAGTTTCCGCACTCATGTGAGCATTGACCAATAAAGGCGGCTTGTTTGCGCTTAGTGTCAATATTAAACCTGTGGAAAGTCTCGTTAAGCGCATCAACCCATTCAGCACCGATATGGAGTTTTGCCAGTTGTTCAGCGTTGACCATTTATCGTATCCCTTACTTGGTTGTAGGCTGCGATACAGGCGTTGAGTTCGTTGATTGCCCTATCCCCTTCTGCTGCGAGTTGAGCAATAAGTCGGAGAGTCTCTCGCTCAGATTCGCTTGCTTCGGTTTGATTTCCGCTGGCAGAGGCGGCACTTGTGGCGGCTTGTACGCAACTTGAGGAGTTGAGCCGCACCCGACCAGCACGAATGGCAGCATCCAAATCAGTTTGTTTTTTAGTGACAACATCGTTAGCCTCTCTCAGTTGTGAAGATGTGTTGTTTAAGTCTTGGGCGAGTTTCTGTTCTTTGGCACGAGATTCCTCATTTAACCGAGCAATCTCAGCTTGCATCTCAGCATCACGCTCTTTGTAACCAGTATGAGTGCCATACTTGTAAGTTCCGAGAACGATACAAATACCGCCAATAATCAGCCACGGATTTATCATTTCAGTTCTGCCCTTGCAAGTGCCAATTCCTCACGCTCATGGTCAGGCTCTAAATGGTCTGCTGGAGTGGTTGGCGGTGGTGGTGGAACCCAAGTCTCATCTAGTTCAGGATTGACCCATACAGGCAACGCACCTGATGGGTCACTTTGCTTTGGGGGCGATTCTCCCTTTGGTGGCTCACTAGGTGAGCTAGATGAGCTAACGGCTCGTTTAGTCATCACCCCACCAATGCCACCAACAATCAGCAAAACAATGTCGTTCAGCATCTTGAGATAACCTTGGTCGATGGGAGCCATGCTTTTAATCGGCTGTGTCACGAAGGTCACCGAATACAGCATGAAGAATACGATTCCAGCAAGAATGACAGTCACGATGCCGACCACAAAGGCCCACACCCTAACCTCAATCTCACTTGGACTCAGAGGCGGCTTGTTGGGGTTGTTCAATTTTCTTCTCCAAGATAGGTGCAACTAAATATTCTGGGCAAGTCTGGGTAAACAAACACCGAGGCTTTTGGCACTCAGGTAAATTGAACTTGTCGGGGTTTTGGCAGGTGTATCGGTATCTGTCCTCGCACCCCACTAGCGCCATCAGGATTAGGATTGGTAGGAGTCTCACGCTTTACCTCTTTCAGTTGTTCTTCAAGTTTCTGTTTCAGTTGCTCAGTTTTCTTTCTGTCTGCCTTCATTTGCTCAGAGAGAATTTTGTTATCGAGATAGATAAAGGCAACGGCAGGGAGTGCGATAAAACTAACTGTGGCGAATAAGACCATCCCCCAAAAGTAGATTTTTGCATCGTACTCTGCGATATTAGCCATACAAACACCCAAAAGATAATGATTAGCCCAAGCGTTACCCAATGCGGAACACAGCGGTCAACCCTGTCATTCTCCGTCTTAATTTGGTCTATGCGCCTCTGCTTTTCGTTTCTTCTGTCCCTTTCCCTAGCTTTCTTTTGTTCATCAAGAATCTTAGAGTACATCGCTTTATAACGACTGTACAAAGGCCCGAGTTGAGCAGGAGCCTCGTTCATCAACTCCCTTAGTTCCGCACCACACTTGACCAACTTTGTCTCAATCGAGATAAGTTCCAATGCGCCAATGTTATTGTCTCCATGTGACGAACTAAAGACCTTTCTTTCTAAATCCTCTTTATAGGCCACCAAATAGGCTTGCGCTTTAAAGAAGTCTCCAACATGGCGAATGAATTGGTCGATTACAGCATCTTCATCAGGGATGTAATCAACATATTCATCTTTTACTTTCTTCTTCGGTTCTTCAACCTTGACAACAACGCTAGGCTGTTTATCCTTCGGTAAGAAAAGCCCTTGAATCCAAGACCAAAAGCCAGAAACTTCCTTTGCAATCTCTTTAGCATCAGAAATCCCCTTCTTTATTCGCTGAATCTCTGCTTTGCCCTCTGACAGCATCTCACAGCAAGAGCGTATGCCCTTGAGTGCGCTTGACAGCATGAGCATTGCAGAAATCGGGTCAATATCAAATCCCCAGAAGTTTCTTGAAGAACTCAGCCCCGACACCAGGGCCGAGCAGTACAACAGCCATCACCGCATAAAGCAGATATTCAATCTTAGTCATGCGCTTTTCGCCATGCTCTAGAGCCTTGTTAATAGACTCATAACGCATCGCACACACTTCTTCATGCGTAGACAGACGAGCGTCTGTTGCGTCAATGGTTGCCATTACTCACCCCAAGGCAAGCCGTTAGCGGTTACTGGCGCTTTTTGAGCCTCAATCTGAGCCTCTAGAGCAGCTTCCACAGCTTCTTTGTCAATCTTGCCCCACAACCAACCAAGAACTGTTTCTTCAGTCAGGGTGTCGTAGTTCACGAATGAGTCACCACGTTCTAGGGCTTGTGTGTTGTAGACACCTGCACCATAGGGCTTCTCAGGGTCATTGCTAGCCTCAGTTGCAGTAACACCCCAATGCACTACTGTTACAAGACCATCAGAGGTTTGGCGTTCTAGGTTATTGATTTTCCATGTGATTGTCATAATGCTTAACCTTTCAATGCTGCGATTTCAACAGCTTGTGCGTCTACGATTGCTTTGAGTTCTTGGATGGCTTTGACCAAAACAGGAATCAGGTCTGCACGAACTGACTTGTAGGGTTCTTCACCTTCTGGTGGCGCTTCTTTCCATTCGTCAATCAGGTCAGGAAATACTTCCTCAAACTCTTGGGCGATAAAACCACGGGCATTCTTAATGTCAGCGCCTTTACCTTCTTTCCAATCGTACAAGCGAGGCTTTAACGCCATCACTTCAGCAAGACCTACATTCAAGTCACGGACATTTTCTTTAAAGCGAATATCAGAAATTGCGCTGATTGTTGTAGATGTTGCAAAAACAGTACCAGCCATGCCAACATAGAAACGATACGCACCAGCAGCAGTTGAATAAACGTGGTATGTAGTATTCGCGTTTGTAGAGTCTGAACGAGTGGCTGTAATATATCCGTCACCACCTATTTGAGTACCTAGTACAGTATCGCCAGCTGAGGTTTTTCCCACCAGCAATCGACCGCTGGAGTCGATACGGGCGCGTTCTGAGCCGTTGGTGCTAAACCGCATTTCAGCGTTACCACCGGAAATTCTCGGTGCAGCAGTAGCAGACGGTGTTGCATCATCAGCAAAACACAATTCAGGAAAAGATGTTCTATAAAGCTGCAAGCGAACACTTGAGCCATAAGCAGAAGGATCGGTTAGACCAACACCCAAATTCCCACTAGCATTAAGCGTCATTGCTTGGGTGAAGGTGATGGCGTTACCTGCTGTGCCTGATGGGGCAACACCCCATGTGTGAACACCTGAAGATTGCTGATAGAAAGAAGCGGGGTTAGTACTTGAATATCTCAAAGCACCAGATGCTAAATTAACGTTTTGTGTTACTAAGTTTGTGTTTGCAGCGTAGCCCCAAAATGAATTACCAGCGAAACCCACTTCAACAACTTTACCTATTGAATATGTACTAGGCGTAACACCTAAACCTAAGTTACCAGAACTGTCAAACCGTGCAATCTCCGCACCACCTTCAGCAAAGGCAATAGTGTCAGCAGCAGGGAAGAAGATACCTGTGTTGGTGTCTCCATTCGCTGTAATAGAAGGAGCCGAAGCAGAACCAGCAGGGTGAATGTAAACATCCTGCCCACCGCTTTGCCATGTCTTTAACTGAGCCATCAATGTGCGAATGGCATCGTTAATCCCTGAAGGAGCGCAACCCTCGTCTATGTTAATGCCAGCAATGTCCGTGTTTGAGTTTGCGGTACTGCTGTAATCGCTGATTTTGTCTTTTGACATGATTTTCCTTTATTTCATTTGTTCTGCTTGATAAAGCAAATTAAACATTGTTGGATAGTCAAGTTCAGGAATACGCTGACCAACATCCAATAACCCTCTAGTCGCTCTACCAGCACCATAAGCCGCCTCACCAACCATGCGGGGTGAAGAAGCCATAGCGCCACCAATCACAGCAGGAGCGCCACCAACAGAGAACAGACCAACACCACCCAAAGGCGCTGTGGCTCTTTGAATTCCTCTTGGAGTCCAATCAGACAATGCTTGTCCAGCCAAAGCAGGCATCATTTGCTGACCACCTTGGGCTTCTAATTGTTGGGCAAGTTTTAATCTTTGACCGTAATTTGTATTCACATTGTTACGCATCAAAGACTGCAATTTACGCATTGCGGTATCAGCAGAAGCCTTATCACCCAAAGACAATGCCCTCTCAATCTCACGAATCAACTCAGTTGAATCAGAGTAAGACTTCATTGTTTTTGCGTAAGTTGGAGCCTGTTTATTTATCTCGTTTTTGATTGAGTTATAAACGCCCTTAACAACGGTGTCTGATGTTGTGCGAGGTTGTAAACCCTCAAGAATCTGCCCCACGCTTTGCTTCAGAGCATCAATACCTTCAGGGGTGTGATACTCAGCAGGGTCTAGTTTCTTCCAATCGTCAATAATGGATTGAGCCTCTGACAATTTGGTGGCAGCTTCTTGGTTTTTAATCTGGCCTTTGAAAGAAACTTTGTCAAAAGCCTCACCAAGCGCTTTATCAATACCAGCAAAGTCAAGAACGGTTTTGTCGCCCTTGATATTTGCCATGTTTGCTCGATATGTTGCGCCACGGTCTTGACGGATTTGGTCAAGATTCTGTTTTGCAATATCCAAAACTTCCATCATGTCGGCAGTTCCACGCAAATTCTGCGAGAACTGTTGACCACGCTGACCACCTTCCACACCAGCCTTAAAAGCCTGTGTAATCGGCTCAGTACCAACACCTGTGGTAACGCCTAAAACCTTTTCAGCAACACCGCCGGCACCTTTTACAGCCGCAGTAGCGCCTCTTGCAGTTAAAGCCAAAGGGTCAACAGCAGTAGCTGCTTTTGATAGCGCAGAAGCCACTTGCGGGGCTTTTGCGGCAGCCATTGAGCCACCAGTTAAGATGGTTGAAATGTCAGCCATGACACTAGCAGGGTCAGTAGCAATCGCTCGTTTAGCGCTTTCTGCTGAACCATACTTGTCAACATACATTTGAGCCACTTGGCTTGCGGCTTGGCGTGATGGCTTATCCTCTCCGATAGCCTTAACAAGACTTTCAGGGAGAATGTTTTGCAAAGTTCCAGCACCAACATCAAGAATGGCCTTGCCTGTTTGGAGTGGGCTTGAGATAGCAGAAACAATGTCCCCAACCATTTTGGCTGTTGACGATGGCAGGTTTTTAACTGCTTTTGTTGCTACATCAAGTGCGCCCATTTCCTTGTAAGACTCACGGGATAAGCCTTCTACACGCTTATCTGGAAAGTCGCTAGAAACACGCTTTAAAACATCGTCACGGCTCAGAGAATCTGGTGCGTTCTCATAAATATGAGATGTTCCGTCAGCAAAAGAAACTGTAATATCAGCCATATTTATTTCCAAGAACTTTTAGATGGGCCAGAAGGCTTGGCGGGATTCTTTAGCTCTTTCTCAATGTCTTTAGCAACAACACCTAAACCATACAAACTGTCTAAGTTCTTCAAGGCTTCTAAGTTGGCCTCATAGCTTAGTTGTGGGTTTGTAGCTGCGTTCAAGTAAAGTTGCATTTCGGCATTAGAGTTCATTTGCTGTGCGCTCATGCCTGTGGCGTTTTTAATCAAGTTCAGCAACAAAGGCCGAGTTTGCTCAATCTTTTGGCGTTCTTCTTGAGTTCTAGCACCAACAGCACCGCCAATAGCCTGACCCAAACCAGAAGAACTCAATCGAGCGCCAATGTTTCCGATTCCAGACTCAGAGGTGCTAACAATGCCGCCTTGCTCTTTCAGAGTTTCGTAGTTCTTCTTCAAAGAACCAACAATGTCTGTAAGTTGTGATTTGGCTTCAGATTTAGTTGTAGCGGCAAGCTCACGCTTTTCTTTTGCCGCATCCAGCTTCTCTTGTGCCATCATTCCGCTAATTGCTTGCTGTCCTTGAGCCAACAAATTTGAAGCTCTGCGTTGTTCCTCTAATCCAGCTTGAGATTGTTGGAATTGTTGAGCAGACTGAACCCGAGCACCCAAGTCAGCCAAACGCTTGTCAGCAGTTTCTTGGTCAATCAAACCTCTGGCGTAGCTTTGTTGGTAGTTTGCGGCAACTTGACGCAAAGCTGTCGGAACAGTTGGGTCATTTGCATAAACAGAGAATGGGTTTTCTCCTTGTGTCATGCCGCCAGTAAGTCCAGCCTTACGCAAATCAGGAATCAATTTAGAGACTGTTGCCAATGACTCCAAAGGATTGCTTGACTGACTAATTAAAGCAGCCAATTTGTTGGTATCAATGGAAACATTTTGCCTTGCTGGAGTTACGCCACCGCCAGGCATCAAATTACCCTCATCATCACGGATAACGCCTTGTGTTGGCTGTCCGTACATTGTGAGTTGTTCTGGCGTTTGAGTGACTTGGAAAACTTGAGGGAACATTTCACGCATACGCTGTGCTTCTTGCGTTTTACGCATTTGTTCGCCAATTTGCAGACCAACCATCTTTTCTTGCAAGCCTTGGTTCAAAGCCTGACGATAAGCCTGTTGACCTTGTTGCAGACCTTGTGCGATAGCCAAAGCGCCACCGCCAGGTGTACGGCTAGGCGCACCCGCTTGGAGTAGCGCCATTGCTGTGTTCAGAGTTCCTTGCTCTTGAGCCTGTTGGCGTAAGCGAGAAAGCTCATCTTCACCCAACAAGCCACCATAGTAGCTTGGGGTTTGTCCAAAAAGTGAATCAAGTAATGCCATTATGCTAATCCAATCAAACGGTCAAGGTCGCTTGAACCTGTGTATGACGAACCACCACCAGTTAAGAAGTTGTAACCACTCTGAAGATATGGAGAGGCTTTGTTCAAAAGCTGAAGCCCTAACAAACCTGTTCCGAGGTTTGTCGCCAGAGGGTTAGTGTAGAAAGGCGTTTGTGATGTTGAGGTTGTTCCTCTTGGAACCGCACCAATATTCGACAAGTAGGTTTGGAGTTGTGCTTGTGGCAGATTCTGCTCGTAAGCAAACTTCTGTTTAGCCGCCTCTAGTGCTTGCTGTTCATAGCCTTCACCAAACTGACCTGCTGCCAACATCTTGTTAATGTCTGCGTAATCAGCTTGAGCCAATTCAGGAGCCGCCATTGTTGCTGATTGCTGACGAGCACGCTCTGCGGCGTAATTCTGATAAGCCAATTGTCCTGCTGTGCCTGTCAGACTATTTGCCAAAGTAGTGGCAGCTTGATTCTGAAGGTTTGTCATTGCACCAGAGCCGTAACGACCAGCCTTTGAAGCGGCTGACGAAATGTCACCAATTGCTTTATTGAACTGAGTTGTAGCGGCTTGTGCAGCAGGTTGAAAAGCACCCTGAAAGAAAGGATTTCCACCAAGATAATCACCCTGAATCGTTCCGTAAAGTTGATTCTGTGCAGCACCAGTTAAAGGGCTACCAGCAGCGGCTCTGGCTTGAAGTGCCGCTAAACCTGTTTGGGTAGCCTGTGATGGGCCAACATAACCCTGACCTGTAAAGAACTGAGGCCCACCAGCTTGGTAAAGGCGTTGCGCCTCTGTTAGGCCGTACTTTATGAACGGCTGAACTGTTGGGTCAATCTGTGTTGTGGATGATGTTGTTGCGGTTTCGATTGCCATAAAAGCACCTTTCTTTCAAGGGACTCCGAGGCGGGTCATCCACGGAGCCAATTATATACACTAGCCTACCAAAATGTAAGCATAAGTTTTGTCGGAAGTTGAGTTTGCAAAGTGGGTTAAGGTCGCACTTCCCTTAGTCTGGGCGCTTGCGTAAACCCCGTAATCCCCTGCGGCATTTGTCCCATTTGACGAGGCAAAGTTCACAGTCAAAATCGCAGATGGCGTAGCGGGTCTTGTTGGACTTGTCTGGGTTGGAATCTGTTGGATAGAAACCAATGTGCTAGTCGTACGCCACATTAGCTCAAAATAGTCGTTTGCGTTCAGTTCAATCCAGAAATTCAGGGCAGCAATCAAATGCCCATCAGTTCCACCATGAGAGTTAGGAACAGAAAAACGGCTGTTTGAGTTGGCTATATTCGTGCCATTCTTGGTAAACCAAATATCAATATCCTGAATCTGGCTGTCAGTATTGGCGAACTGAAGGCTGAATTGTGCGTTGTAGATTCCGTAACTTTTAGCGGTAATCCGAGAATTACTAACAACAGAAATGCCGTTAGAAAAGTCTGTGGTGTTAAAAGTTACCGCATAAGCTGTCGTAGTTGAGGCCGCTGTTTGGTCGGTGGAATCCTGAAAAGCCCCGTAAGGAGTCGAGTCAGTAAAAGCCGCAGACGAGAAGGGAATCAGAATAATCTTTGTCGTTGGGCTGATTCGCTCGTCAGTCAAAGTTGTGGTCGTGGCGTTTCCCGTGGCAAGCGTAACAGTCCCGTGATTGTTCGTCTTGCCATTCATAATCCCGTTAACTATCTCAGCGGTAGCCCTCGGGTCTGAACCGAATATCGGAAGAAGCCTAAACATTATCGAGACCCCATCGGGATAACTTCAACATCTACCGCCACAGCCATTTTCCAGTTGTCACCAGTAGGCTTAACTCGCAGTCGGTGGTATCTTCCCGCACCCCTCATAGAAACACGATTGTCAGAGTCAGCCGCCACATCGCTTCCGTAAGTGACATTCTCGTTTAGGAGAAGTCGAGAAGCCAAGGCAACAGTCGCAGAACCATTGTCCACTTGAGGTTTGGCAAGGTTAACCATCGCCATTCCACCTGTGGAAATGTCACCTGTCTCCAAAACAGCAGACTTTGGCAATCCGTTAAAAGTAATCACTTTAGTCCCGTCAGTCCCACCTAAGAAGAACTTACCACCAGCATAAAGTGGCGAATCCATTGGGGTAGGCAAAGCATCTAAAGAGGCGCTCACGCTATCCAATTGCTCCAAAGTCACCGAGGCGGTTGAGGCATCCGAAATATAGTCAGCGGTAGCGTCTAGTTGGCTCCACTTCTTAGTAACCACGTTGTAAACAATCATCTTACGAACCGCAAACTTATTCTTGTAGTTCCAGATAACGAGTTTACGGATAGGGTCAGCCGCAGAGGACATTGTGGTTAGGTCTAAGTCTGCATCCTCAAAGAAAAAGCGGTCGACCTTTTCCGCACCGATTGGTACGACTTGCTGACCATCGCATACATAAAAACCATCGTCAGACAAGAAGAAAGTCAATGCGTCATACTGACAGATTGAGCCTTCAGCCACACATCCTTTACCACGGGAAATGTTGTCAAACTGGAATACGAAAGGCGTTCCGACATAAGTCATGCGGTAAATGCCTTTTTCCATCAGGATGAGGCCATATTCACCGCCACGGATACCTTTGATATGTCCACCATCTGCCAGTTCCTGAGAATCTGATTGAGTGGTTTGGCTTGCTGTCCAACTAGATTCAGCGTTAATGCCAGACCATTGAACCTTAAACGGCTTAGTAGTTGAGGATTCTTGCAAGTGAGCAACCACTACAAAGTCACGAACCACAGTAATGAACTTAGCAACAGGCGCATCATCGGAGAGATTCTTAAACGAAGTCCCACCATCAGCATTGAGATACTGCAATCTTTCGGAGAAGTTTGTTCCGATAACAAGACTACCGAACTTTGTGAATCTGAAGATATTGTTAGCAGGAGTGCTATATCCGTTCACAGTCTGAGAAATCTGCACATTACCGCTAGTTGTCGCTGAAGTGGTCGTAACTGTGAAACTGTTGGCATCCACCTTGGTTACAGTAAATTGACCATCAGCGGCTGTTCCACTTGTGAAGTTCAGATAAGCAGAATCCCCCGTCTTAAAGCCGTGAGCCGTAGCTGTCACAGTCAAAGTCGTGCTTCCACTTTGTGAGTAAGTACCTGTCTGATACCAAGCCTGAGTAAGCGCACCAACAGAATCCACAGAATAGATTTTTGTCAGACCAGCAGCGTAGAGTTTTGCAGTACCAGATTGATTCTTGACATACACAAGAGAACTGAGATTCTCAGCGGCAGCGGCAGAGAAATCAGCCTCTTGAGGAAAAGGAGCGTAACCAGTAGATGTGGGATAGCAATTCGATGCAACAGTAATCCCACCGATTAGACCAGGCTGGTCGGGTAGCCATTCACCCATTGCGATTCTTTGCATATCATTGCCTTAACCAAGTGTTGTTATTTTGCGACACTTCAGACCATGTGTTTGAGTTGGCTGAAACATCCGACCATGTGTTATCGCTTACGCTAATTTGTGTCCATGTGTTGTTATTTTGCGACACATCATCCCAAGTATTGTCACCAA